>OHDN01000010.1_pt1 | contig 177962 bp, 163 predicted proteins | sample 1566971 | NCBI WGS metagenome assembly OHDN01 (sample SAMEA3879538, study PRJEB24766) | human gut metagenome | biome: human-associated habitat; feature: feces | place: USA | collected 1985/1987
GCATCAGGGTTTCCCCCATTGTGCAATATTCCCCACTGCTGCCTCCCGTAGGAGTTTGGGCCGTGTCTCAGTCCCAATGTGGCCGTTCACTCTCTCAAGCCGGCTACTGATCGTCGCTTTGGTAGGCCGTTACCCTGCCAACTGGCTAATCAGACGCGGGCCCATCCTGTACCTATAAATATTTTCGCCCTGAGAGATGCCTCTCTGTGCGCTTATGCGGTGTTAGCAGTCATTTCTAACTGTTATCCCCCTGTACAGGGCAGGTTACCCACGCGTTACTCACCCGTCCGCCACTCAGTCATATCGGTCCGCTTCCGAAGATTAAGTCCGACATGCTTCGTTCGACTTGCATGTGTTAAGCACGCCGCCAGCGTTCATCCTGAGCCAGGATCGAACTCTCAATTAAAGTTTGATCTTTGGTCATTATCAACTTCTGGCTAATAATTCCCTTTTTACTGTTTTTAAGGTTGTATGATCCGGTTTCTCAAGTCCCTGTTTCCAGTTCCTTTTGACCTTTACCATACTGTCCGTTTCTGAAATTCTTTTAGAATTTTCAGGGTTGTCTTATTGTTTAATTATCAAGGTTCTTTTTGTTTTGTTGACCGGTTCTCCGTGTCAACGAAGCTTATAATAGCACCCCCCTTGAGAGAAGTCAAGGGGTTATTTTAAAGAAAGTTTATTTGTCGAATTTGTGTATATTGTATATACAATTCTTGACAACTTATCCACATTTTAAACTGGTTTATACACATATCCACATTTTGTGCATATGTTTTCCACAATTTAAAAGACTTATCCACTAGATCATATCGATCGCTTCTTTTACGTTTGATACCCCAATCAGACGCATTCCTTCTATACTTTTTATATTATTTGTATTTGAACTCGGTAAAATGCAAGTGGTAAATCCTAACCGGGCAGCTTCTCTTACCCGCTGCTCTGCCATACTCACACTTCTTACTTCTCCCGTCAGACCCACTTCACCAAACGCAATGGTATGTTCGTCTACAGGTCGATTCCGATAGCTGGACACCAATGCCAGTATAATTCCCAGATCCACCGCCGGTTCCGATAAACGGATTCCTCCTGTCAGGTTTACATACGCGTCACAGCTTCCCAAATGGATGCCTGCCCGCTTTTCCAGTACCGCCATCAATAGATTTACCCGATTAAAATCAATACCGACCGTTGTCCGCCGCGGCATTTGAAAATTTGTCTGTGCCACCAATGCCTGAATCTCGATCAGGAGCGGCCTTGTTCCCTCCATGGAGCAGACGATCACAGAGCCTGCTGCATCCAGTGGTCTTCCGGTCAGCATAACTTCGGACGGATTCTTTACCTCTTCCAGTCCATGCTCCTTCATCTCAAATACAGCAATCTCATTTGTTGCTCCAAATCGATTCTTCACACTCCGGAGGATTCGATACATAGAGCTTCTCTCACCTTCAAAATATAACACAGTATCGACCATATGCTCCAGTGTTCGCGGCCCTGCCACCGTTCCTTCCTTCGTCACATGCCCGACTATAAATATTGCAACATTCTTCAGCTTTGCCATCTGCATCAGCCGGTTTGTTACTTCCCGTACCTGAGATACACTTCCCGCCGCAGACGCAACACTCTCCAGCATCATAGTCTGTACGGAGTCTATGACCATTACCTCCGGTTGCACTTTCGCCATCGCATCCTCTATCGCATCCACATCGGTTTCACATAACAGATACATTTCTTTCTTGAAGTCTCCCAGCCGTTCTGCACGCATCTTTATCTGCTGAAGAGATTCCTCCCCCGATACATATAGCACCTTATGTCCGGCATCGGTCAGATTCCGGCACACCTGTAGAAGGATCGTTGATTTTCCGATACCGGGGTCCCCACCGATCAGCACCAGAGATCCCTTCACGATTCCTCCGCCCAGTACACGATCCAGCTCTTTCATATTTGTATCCAGTCGTGTTTCTACATCACTTGTAACCTCTAAAATACTGGCAGGTGCCGCGGAAACAGTTCTGTTTCCCTGTTTCCTGGCACCTGTCACTACCTTTTCTTCTACAAATGTATTCCACGCCCTGCAGCCGGGACACTGTCCCATCCACTTCGACGATTCATATCCACACTCCTGGCAAAAATAAACCTGCTTCGGCTTTGCCATTCGTCTTTACTCCTTTACAGTTTGTCAATCTTAACCTGTGCTACTTCACCTGCTGTCAGTTCAACACTGAAGCTCAACTTTCCGCCAAGATTGGTCTTCATCTTACCAAGATTCGTATCATCCACGTAGATCTTATACTCCTTCTCAGCTTCCAGTTCCAGTGTGATCTGTGCATCTTCATAACCTTCTACACCAAACCGTACTTCCCGGTCTGATATCTTCAGATCATGGACAACGGTTCCCGGTACAGACTCATATACCATGGTTCCGTTTTTCTCTAACTTTGTAATCTCTTTAAATGTCTTAATCTTATACAGATCTCCGTTATATTCATATCCGTCCAGCTTCGTCTTTGCAGGCAGATCAAAGTTACCAAAACTCAATGCTCCGCTTTCCTCTGTTCGAATCAACTCGTTAATTACTGACATCTCTTTATCCTCCTAATTTGCTGTGTGACTCAACGTAAAATTCATGTAATAATCATACCATGTCTCGCAATATTTGGCTAGTCAAATATCGTGAATTTATTGTGTATTTATTACTATCTTTCCTCTGCTCCCTTTGCCTGAAAATGAAGCTTATCCTTCCGCACGGTTATCCTTACGGTATCTCCGTTCTTTACCTGTCCATTCAGAATCGCCTCGGCTAAGCCATCCTCGACCTGCGACTGAATCGCCCGGCGCAGCGGTCTTGCTCCGTACTTTTTATCATAGCCCTTTTCAAAAATATAGTTTTTCAGACGGATATCATATTTCAGTGTAATATTCATCTGCTCCTTTACCCGCTTACTCAACTGCTGCATAAGCAGATCCACAATCTGATGGATCTCTGTTTCCGTCAGTGTATGGAATACGATAATATCATCGATCCGGTTGATAAATTCCGGTTTGAACAGGCGTTTCACTTCTTCCATAACGCCGCTCTTCATCTGCTCATGATCTTTTTTCTCATCATTTCCCGTCAGAAAACCTAACTGCTTCGGCTCCATGATCCGGCTTGCGCCTGCATTGGAGGTCATAATGATAATCGTATTTTTGAAGTCTACCTTTCTGCCCTGGGAGTCCGTTATATGTCCGTCATCCAAAACCTGAAGCAGGACATTGAAGATATCTCCATCCGCCTTTTCCACCTCATCAAACAGCACAACCGAATACGGATTTCTCCGTACCTTTTCGCTTAACTGCCCACCTTCTTCAAACCCTACATAGCCCGGAGGAGAACCGATCAGCTTTGATACACTATGCTTTTCCATATATTCCGACATATCTACCCGGATCAAGGCATTTTCATCGCCAAACATAGCTTCTGCCAATGCTTTTGACAGCTCTGTTTTACCGACACCTGTCGGGCCTAAGAACAGAAATGAACCGATCGGGCGATTCGGATCCTTTAGTCCTACCCGTCCCCGCCTGATTGCACGCGTAACGGCATCCACCGCTTCCTCCTGCCCGATCACACGCCTATGCAGAATCTTATCCAGTTCCCGCAGACGCTTTGTTTCCTCTTCTTCCAGGCGGCTGACCGGTATTCGCGTCCACATGGAAACAACCTCCGATACATCCCGATCGGTGATGGAATGTGCTTTCCGGTCGTTTTGCTTTTCCTCCCGCTTCTTTAAGCGTTCCAGCTTTTTCTTTTGCTCGATTATCTGCTGCTTTTTATCGTGTGCATCCTCGAATCGTTCCTCTATCAGACACTGTTCCAGCTCTTCGTTCATCTGCCGCAGTTCCCGTTCCAGCTGTGTTGCCTTTGGAGACTGATTCCGTGCCTCCAGTCGCTTTCTGGAGCAGGCTTCATCTATCAAATCGATTGCTTTATCAGGGAGATACCGGTCGTTAATATAACGCTCGGATAAGGAAACCGCCGCTTCTACCGCACTGTCATCAATCCGGATACCATGATGTTCTTCATAGCAATGCCGCAGCCCCTTCAGGATCTCTACTGCTTGTTGTGCCGTTGGTTCTTCTACATTAACCGGCTGGAATCGTCGTTCCAGCGCAGCATCCTTTTCAATATACTTCCGATACTCTGCTGTCGTCGTCGCTCCGATCATCTGAATCTCTCCACGTGATAATGCCGGTTTCAGTATGTTCGATGCGTCGATGGCCCCTTCTGCGCCTCCGGCTCCGATCAGAGTATGCAGTTCATCCACAAACAGAATCACATTGCCTGCCTGTGTCACTTCACTGATCACCTTCTTGATCCGTTCCTCGAACTCACCACGATACTTCGAGCCGGCTACCATACCGGACATATCCAGTGACAGAAGTTTCTTTTCCCGAATCGTCTCCGGCACGCTGCCATCTGCGATCATCCGTGCCAGTCCCTCTACGATTGCTGTCTTACCGACTCCCGGCTCACCAACCAGACATGGATTATTCTTCATCCGTCTGCTCAGGATCTGGATCACTCTCCGGATCTCCTCCTGTCTTCCAACCACGGGATCCAGTTCTCCTTCCTGTGCCTGTAGGGTCAGATCCCGGCTATACTTATCCAGCATCGGGGTAGCAGACTTTCCTTTTTTCCTTCCCCGGTTTCCCATATATTCATTTCTTGCTACTCCGGCATCTACACCCATTGCTACACGGATATCCACATATAGCTTCTGTATATCCACACCTATGCTGGTCAACAGCTTCATGGCGATACATTCCGGCACCTTTATCATAGCCAGCAGAAAATGCTCTGTTCCGATCTCTTCACATCTGGTTCGGAGTGCCTCTTCCCGGCTCTGCTCTAAAATGCGATTATACATAACCGTATAGTGGAACCGACTCTTTGTGACGACTCTGCCAAGTCCAACGATGCTGTTTTCTATCAAATTGTAAACGCGTTCCTTCTGAACACCATTCTTTTCCAGAACCTTCGCCGCTACATTTTCAGATTCTTCTAAAATTCCCAGCAGAAGATGCTCGCTTCCGACACAGTCGTGCCTCAGCCGCTTTACCATCTTCTCCGCTGCATGCATGGATGCTTCTGCTGCCTTTGTATATTGATTCTCCATTGAAAGCCTCCTATTTCCTGTTATTCTTCCTTTTGTTCCGCGAGAAATGCCTCATACATCTCCTGTACCAGATCCTGCATCTCTTCCATCGTTATATTTTTACAGATCGCCTGTGCCACGATCATCTCCATATCCGAATGTATGGTTTCTACATGATGACTCTTATTCTCCAGATTTACGGATACCACTGCTCCATTTCTCCGGTCCAGCTTCACATACCCATCCTGCCGCAGCAATGCATATGCTTTATTCACGGTATGCATATTTACACCCAGATGGCTCGCCATCTGTCGTACAGAAGGCAAAGACTCACCATCCTTCAGCATGTCTCTGGCAATCCCCATAATGATCTGATTCCTCAACTGCATATATAAGGCTTCATCACTATTAAAATCCATTTCAATAAACATAGATTCACCTCATTTATCCTTTGTTATATCCATGCTATAACACTGTATCCCATCTGTCAAGAAAAAAACAGGCAGGAACTCCTTCGTTCCTGCCTTCTGTCGTATCGTTCACATTTTATTTACCGGCGGTTATTCTTCCGGTTTCATTTCTTCCGAATCAGATTCTGTCTGCACATCCGTCTCTGCCTTTTCCCCAGTCTCTGCGATGCCGTCTGCTCCGGGCGCCTTCTCCGCCAACTGCTTCTTAAAGGAGATCGATATCTCAATCAAAATTCCGAGCAGTATCACTGCTACTCCGCATAAAACATAAAGAATGATTCGCAGATTCCGTACACGCTCATCTGCAGATACTGCTACCTCTGCAGTGGAAACTTCCTCTGTCGATGCTTCTGTCACCGTTGCTTCTACTATGACATATCGCTGCCAGGTTCCCTCTACTGTATCATAAAGGTACCAGCCAGCCTCTCCGTTTATATTCATAGCATATACCAAAACCAGATCCGTTACATCCGCTCTTGCATATGCTGTTACCTTCTGTCCCTGTATCTCTACCTCTGTCTGTGCATAACCATCCGGAACCACTACATCTGCTCCCGGTGCCAGTATAACATAGCGATTCGCCGTAGCCTGATACTCCACATATGGTTCAAAGGTCTTTGTCTCTGCGTTATAGATGAACCACTGTCCATTTTCATCTCCGTCTAACAGATATACAAGCTGCAGCTTCTGATTTGGTGATGTATATACTGTAATCGTCTGCTCCTCATAAGCTGTCTCAGCTGTTGTATAGCCTTCCGGGATTGCTACCCCTTCCATCTGTTCCAGTGTCGGAAAGTGATAGTTTGCTCCATTTATATCAATGACAGCGTCCGGCTGCTCCTCGGTCGTATCCTCTACTTCTCCACAGTTTATATTCAGAGTATAGGTTCTCTGTGTCCCATTTTCGGCCGTTACTACGATATATGTTTTGTTTGCGCCCGGCTCCAGATCGTTATTATGAGAGACTGCCACCTTTGCTTTGCTGTCATTCGCTACCGCGCTGACAACGATCGACTTTGTATCCTCCGGAAGATTAACGGTATAAGAGGTTGTTCCCGCACTGAATGCCGGATTCAAAGTACCCGGCGAAATCTGCAGGCTCTTCAAGGTATTATCCCCCGAACCGGTCAGTGGTGCATCACCAACGTTTCCACCTGTATTACCACCGTTTCCGCCATTGCCACCGGATGACTGCGGAGCTGATACAGTAACGGTAGCCGAGCCATAGGAGGTCGCCATGTCACCGGAATTATAGCCAAAGACGCCACCTGCAAATGCGGATGTTGAAATACCGGAGCTTCCGGTTCCGATCGCCTTAAAGGTTAATGTCCGTGAAAACGATGCGGAACCTCCATCACCCTCATTCAATATAGTAACAGTTCCGCCACCGCCACCATCGCCGCCGCCCTGATATTCCAAAACGGCCGGATTATACGACACTGCCACACCATACCCGATCGGTTCATCTGCGGATATGCCAATCGTTACCGATACTGTACTTCCTGTTGTGACCGTTCCTGCCGAAGGGCTGACGGAAACACTGGCAGATGCCGCGTATACATTTTCCGTATTTAACAGCAGCCCGATTGCTATCACCATTGTCAACAGCGCTGACCATATTTGCTTTCTCTTCATATCTTTCTCCTTATCTACTGGGTAATACTCTGCTGTCCTAATATATGCTTCTTTATTGTCACCAGATCCCGAACCGTTATCGCGCCATCCCGGTCTACATCTGCAGCTTTACAGCATGCTTCACTCAACTGTCCCTGCGATAACAGATACTTCTTCGTGCTTACCAGATCTCCGACTCCGATCACGCCATCCCCGGATACATCCCCATAGATCACCACTGTATAGGTAACACTTGCCACGCTGTTTGACACTTTAACGATATTTCCGGTACCGACTGCTCCGGTATTCACAGTCACGCCATCTGCCTTGTATACTGTAACCGTAGATCCGGCTGCTCCCAGTGCCGCAGTAAAGTCTGTAACACCCGTTCCCAGTCCGACACCCGTTATGGTTGTCCCATTTACTGTGTAGTTTGTATTCAGTGTCGGTGCATCTACCACACTGCCGTTTCCATCCTTTCGTATGACAGTCAGATTGTAGGTTCGTACGGATCCATTCTGTGCAGTTACCCGTATCGGAATAACATTCGTTCCTACCTGCAGTCCTATCGTTCCGGTTCCACTGATTCTCGCCGATCCGCTTACCGTAGATGCCGATACATTGAGACTACCCACACTGTTTTCAACGATCAGCGAATAATCGGTTGTACCGCCACTAAAGGTTGGTGTCAGGGAATATCCGGATACAGACAAGGCATTCAGCCAGTTATTCGGGCTGCCGGAATCCGGTGGTTTTACCGTTGCCTGTTCTGTCATATTATTGTAAACTGGTATCTTAAACACCAGCGCTGAATTGATCAGACCATTGTTCTTATATGCCTTGCACATGCTGGCCGCCTCTGTAGCGGCTGCCTGCACATTACTCATATACTGATGTTGAAACAGGGCATTCCGATTCGTCACATTAAACTTCTGGGTATACAGGGTATCCTGTCCCACCTTGATATAAGAGGAGCCTACGAACTGTGCTCCACCCACGATTGCCTTATATGCACTATTCCATGGCCGTCCATAGCTACCATCCCTAGCTGCCCATGCCAGGCCTTTATTGACAGCACCACCACCGGCCGAATCTACAGAGCCTACATTAAAAAAGTTAAAGATTCCCGGATAGTTCGGACTGGTTCCGGTTGCATTTACGCCCGCTGTTGTTCCCATCTCCTGACGCATTCTGGATGCCAGATGGTACGGACTCACGTTCTGTGCTGCCGCCGCTTCCATGATCTCTGCCGAAAATGTCCGACTTTCTCCCCGTGGACAGCTATTTGCCATGAAGGTTCCCGCAAGGATTGCCTCTACCCCTGCCTGATTATGTACACTACTGTCATAGGATAACTGCTCGAAGGCAAATACATACGTCTCATATAAATATGTTCTCGGATCCATATAGTACGCTACAATATCCCGCGATGCAGCAAACCAGGTGGTTCCATCATATGGATACCATTTATCAATTTTCCAGTTATAACCAACCGAGGTCTCTCTCCAGTTATAATGCGGACTACCGGCTCCGCCGTAGATCAGATTCTTGATCTGTCCCTGCTTATTCCGTTCATTTTCCACAACCGTATTCCAGTCCAGATTCGTCTGTACCGCCACGAACTTCCAGTTCGGATGCTGTGCATGCAGATCACGCAGATATGGTTTGTAGCTCTCAGGAAAACCCTGTGCTGCCATATAGGCCTCAAAATCTCCATCATCCGAATAATTGACCGACACAAACTGTGCCGATACATATCCGATATATTCCTGGCCATTCTGTGTAAATCGCACATGATACCACTGACTATCCGGCTGATCCAAGATCACCAGTGCCTGTCCGCCATTTATCTGCGTTAGTACTCGTCCTGTTAAGTTCGGTGCTTCTCTTACATTTACATGTGTAAAACCAGGCGTCAATTGTGCCGTCGTTTCAGCCGCAGCTACATAACTGACCGATGTTGTACCGGTTGCCTGCAGCATCCCCATGAAAAGAACAATGCTCAGGGCAATCGCCATGAACCCCGAAAAACGGTTTCTCCTGTTTTTCTTATTTATCATAGATGTTCCCCATTTCCATTTATCCAATATTGCAAAATGTGCCTACTTATGTTCACTGTACCACAATATATAAGAAATTTCACCCTATTTTCGACCATTTAGATAAATTTACCAATTTATTTATACAAAAAGATCCGAAGAAACAATTTCTGTCTCTTCGGATCTTCTATTCTCATCCTATGACTTTCTTACGCTTCGTCAATCGCCTTACCAATATCATGCCGCATATATTTATTCTCGAAGCTTACCCACTCGGTTGCCTTATAGGCATTTGCTCTTGCTTCCTTCAAGTTCGCACCCTTTGCGGTAATACCGATGACACGGCCGCCATTGGTCACGATCTTGCCGTCCTTCCAGGCAGTTCCTGCATGGAAAGCATAATATCCATCCTTATCCTTGAAGTTTTCCAGTCCTTTTATCTCAAAGCCCTTCTCGTAAGATACCGGATATCCGTCAGATGCCAATACAACACAGACAGCCGCATTGTCCTCAAACTGAAGATCGATCTGATCCAGCTTTCCATCAATGCACGCCTCCATAACATCGATAATATCATTCTTCATTCTAGGCAGTACTACCTGTGCCTCCGGGTCGCCAAACCGTGCATTATATTCCAGCACCTTCGTTCCCTTCGGTGTAATCATCAGACCGCAGAACAGAATTCCCACAAAGTCTCTGCCCTCTGCCTTCATGGCTGCCATTGTCTTTTCATATACTTCTTTCTGACAGAATGCATCGATCTCTGCCGTATAGAACGGACTTGGAGAAAATGTACCCATACCACCGGTATTCAGTCCCTGATCGCCATCCTTTGCACGCTTATGATCCTGTGCGGATGTCATTGTCTTAATATGAGTACCGTCACAATATGCCAGAACAGACACCTCACGTCCGGTCATAAACTCTTCGATTACCATACGATTACCCGCGCTGCCAAACTGCTTATCCAGCATGATGGTCTTCACGCCTGCCTTCGCTTCTTCCAGAGTATTACAGATCAGAACACCTTTTCCCAATGCCAGTCCGTCTGCCTTCAGTACGATCGGGAAGTCCGCTTCTGTCTCCAGATACCGAATCGCTGCATCCGGATCGTCAAAGGTCTCATACGCAGCCGTTGGTATCTGGTATTTCTTCATAAGATCCTTTGAAAATGCCTTGGAGCCTTCGATAATCGCCGCATTCTTTCTCGGTCCGAATACCCGGAGTCCTGCTGCCTCGAACACATCAACGATACCGCCTACCAACGGATCATCCATACCGATAATTGTCAGATCAATCTGCTTCTCCTTTGCAAAAGCAACCAGCTTATCGAATTCCATGGCCTTAATGTCTATACACTCTGCCAGTTCTGAAATCCCAGCATTTCCCGGTGCACAGTAGATCTTGTCTACTCTTTTACTTTCACTAACCTTCTGTGCAATCGCATGCTCTCTTCCGCCGCTGCCTACGATTAATACCTTCATCGTTCTTCCTCCTTATGTTTCTGTCTATTATGCCTGTATCTTTGTTTTTCCGTCTACTACAGATACTTTACCGTTTGCAATCAAATGAATCGCCTGTGGAAGAATCTTCCATTCCGCCTGCTCCATCACCCGTCTCTGCAAAATCTCAGGAGTGTCTCCCTCCTGTACATCGACTGCCTTCTGGAGAATGATCGGCCCTGTATCTGTTCCTTTATCTACAAAATGTACGGTAGCTCCAACCACCTTAACACCTCTTGCCAGTGCTGCCTCATGCACCTTCAGTCCATAATAGCCGGTACCGCAAAATGCCGGAATCAGGGATGGATGAATGTTAATGATCCGATTCTCATACCGTTCTATCATCTGTTCCGGAATCACCACCAAAAAGCCTGCCAGTACGATCAGATCAACCTGATAGGAATCAACAGCATCCAAAAGGGCCTGATTAAAGGTCTGACGATCCAAATAATCCTTAGGCGATACGCAACGTGCCGGAATGCCTGCCTTCTGTGCACGTTCCAGTGCCCTGACACCATGATTATTGCTGATTACAACTGCAATCTCTGTATTGGTTATCGTTCCATCTGCCACCCGGTCTATGATTGCCTGTAGATTCGTACCACCACCGGATACCATAACTGCGATTCTTAGCATAAAGTTACTCCTTTTTCCCCTGCCTCGATCTGTCCAACTACATATGCCTTATCACCGGCTGCCTGCAGGGCTTCTATTGTCTTATCGGCATCTGCAGGATCCACTGCCAGCATCATACCGATACCCATATTGTAGGTATTATACATCATCGTCTCTTCTATATTTCCGGTCTTCCGGAGCAATCCAAAAATCGGAGGAATCGGATAGGAATCCTTCTTTACAACTGCACGTACGCCATCCGGAAGCATTCTCGGAATGTTCTCATAGAAGCCACCACCCGTGATATGGCTGCAGCCCTTGATCGTAACTCCTGCTTCCCGTACGGAACGCAATGCCTTTACATAGATCCGGGTTGGCTCGATCAGGGCTTCTCCCAGAGTTTTTCCCAGTTCGTCATAATAGGTGTTTAATGATTCCTCTGTCATATCAAAGACCTTACGAACCAGTGAAAATCCATTGCTATGTACACCACTGGATGCGATACCGATCAGGGTATCCCCCGGCTTAATATCGGCTCCGGTGATCAGATCTTTCTTATCTACAACACCAACCGCAAATCCTGCCAGATCATATTCATCCTCTTCCATCAGTCCCGGATGTTCTGCTGTCTCTCCACCGATCAGTGCACAGTCAGACTGACTACAGCCTTCTGCCACGCCCTTTACGATCATTGCGATCTTTTCAGGATAATTCTTACCACATGCTATATAATCCAAGAAGAATAATGGCTCTCCGCCCGCACAGGCTACATCATTGACACACATTGCAACTGCATCGATTCCGATGGTATCATGCTTATCCATGACAAATGCCAGCTTCACCTTCGTTCCGCAGCCATCGGTTCCGGACAACAGTACCGGCTCTTCCATATCCTTTATCTTAGCCAAAGAAAATGCACCTGAAAAACCACCAATATTGGTCAGTACCTCCGGGCGCATGGTCTTTGCAATATGCTCTTTCATCAGTTCTACGGACTTGTAACCTGCTTCAATGTCTACTCCGGCATTTTTGTAATCCATGTTTTCTTCCTCCTGCTTTTGCTTTTCATATTTCAAAGGCTTTCCAGCCTATTCTCATCTATTATAGTAGACCTGGTTTGATTTGTAAAGCAGTATGAATGTTTACATTTCATTCACAGTTTATTGACATTTTTTTCATTTTATAGAATGCATTTTTTCACTAAATATGTTAAAATAAGAATCGTTATTACTTGTGGGAGGGTATATTATGTCTGATAAGCGCCTTACGATAGGTCTTTTCATCTGTCATCTGGACAATGATTATGCCTACGACATCTGCAAGGGTGTAGACTATGCAGCGAAAGAACTGGATGTCAATCTGGTTATCTTCCCTGGTATGTATATCAATGCTGCATATAACGATCCGGCAAATGCCAAATATGATTATCAATACAATTCCATTTTTTATTATGCACATCCCGAAGCGATCGATGCCCTGATTGTATCGATCGGAACGATCGGCAGCTTCTTAAGTGAGGCTGACAGCATCGCCTTTCTGGATCGTTTCCATGATATCCCGATTCTGACCTTAGAATCTAAACTGGAGGGATATCCATCTATGGTCATTGACAGCAAACAGGGACTGAAGGATGTGATTCTCCATCTGATCAGAGACCATAAGAAGTCTCATATCGGTTTCATAAGCGGTCGTCCGGGAAACTCCGATGCCGAGGAGCGTTTGAGCATCTACCGTTCAACGCTTCAGGAAGCCGGTCTTCCGGTGGATGAAGATCTGATCGCATACGGCAACTTCTCTGAGTTCTGTGAAGATCTGGTTGAGGATCTTCTGGATACCCATCCGGAGATTGACGCCCTGTGCTTTGCCAATGACCAAATGGCACTGGGAGGATATAACGTCCTAAAACGTCGCGGAATCGCAATCGGACATCAGATCGCCGTAACCGGATATGATGATGTGCCGCTCGCATTGGCACTGGAACCACCCCTTACAACAGTTCGGGCAAACGCCTGTGAACTGGGATACCGTTCCGTAAAGCAGGCCATCGCTTTGGCCAAGGGTGAAACAATCTCTGATGCAAAGCTGGACTCTTCCATGATTATCCGGGATTCCTGCGGTTGCTCCAATCTGGGTACTGACAGCACGCAGGATCTCAGCATGTACCTGACAACAGCAAACAAACCAAAGATTCTCTCAGATATTGTAGAAGCCTTATTTGTAAATGACAAAGACACCTTCCTGTATGGATATCTGTCAGCCCTGTTCACGGACTATGTCGCCCTTATCCTTGACACTGCACTCGACACAACCGCAACCGAATTCCCCATCACCGAGATGAGTGCGATCCTGAAGCGGTATCTGCAGTCAGAGATACCTACTTATTATTCGGTTGTTCAGTTTAACTATGTATTGCAAAGTCTGGAAGCTATGATATTTCCGCTGCTTGCCTCTCCGGTGAAGCAGTCGGCCTTCTGCAAGGCATGTACTGCTGTTTCGGCACTTCTGCTGAATGCCGAGTCCAGCTATCGATATAATGAAAAGCACGATTACAAGCTAAACACCTGGACATCCAGCTATCTGATCCGCGACACGATGACATACAGTAATAATCTGGAGGTTGTTTATTCCCAGATCGCAGATAAGCTGCAAGCTCTGGGTCTTCAAAGTTCCTATGTCTATACCATGCATGACGGAGATGTCCATCTGGACTCAGACGGCACCTGGCATGTGCCTTCCCGTCTGCAGCTTCAGGTCTACCACAAGGATGGTGTTACCGTTCCGCTTGTTAAAAATGCACACATGGTATCTACAAAGGACCTGTTCTGCAATGCCTATACACCACAAAGACGCCGGTATACAATGATCCTTACGCCGATCTTTACCAGTGAGGATCATCATGGACTTTTCCTGTGTGAAACAGATATCCGGAACTTCCATCATATCTATTCGACAAGTCTTCAGCTCGGAACTGCCTTAAAGTTTCTGAAAATGTACGAAGAACAGCAGCAGACGAATCAGCAGTTGGAATATACGCTCTCCGTTCTGCATGAAAAGAACCGGCAGTTGAGCAAGATCTCCACGATCGATGAACTGACCGGTCTGAAGAATCGACGTGGTTTCCTGACTGAGGTTCAGACGGTGATCTCTTCTGACTTTAATCATGGTCAGAGAGCCATCCTGCTCTTTGCCGACATGGATAATCTAAAAGTTGTAAACGATAAGTTCGGGCATGAGGACGGAGACTTTGCACTGCGTACGATTGCAACCGCTCTGAAAACCAGCTTAAGAAATGATGACATCATCGGCCGTATCGGCGGAGATGAATTCGTAGCCTTTGCACTTCTCGGCACTCAACAGTCTGCAAATACGATTGCAAACCGGATTCGCGAGAAGCTTGCCGCTATGAACGAGGTGTGTGACAAGGCCTACTATATCGACGCAAGTATCGGTATCGTAGATTTCATCTGTGATGCAAATACCGATATTCAGGTATTACTAAAGCAGGCCGATGAGGCACTGTATGAAAACAAGTCACACAAGCGCAGCTCCATCTTAAAGCCTGCTCCATAATTACTATCGTATACCATTCAGCTCCTGGTACAGACTCTGAGCATAACTGTCTGTCATGCCACAGACCAGATCTGTTACCAGGAGTATTCTTAAATATAGCTTTTCCTCTTCACTCTTTCCCGCTGCATCCATATAGTAACGCTGTACATAATTCTCAGATATCAGAGTAACAACCTTTTCGTCAATCGTTCCCAATTCTTTCCCCGTATCAAAGTAGATCGCTGCCTTCACGAACTTATCCAGCAAGAACTCCAGCATATGTCCTGCTGCAATCTCCAGCTTGTAAATCGGTTCTGAGACAAAGGCATTCTTATAAGCAACATCCCCCAACAGCTTCATAAGTCCCTCCGCATAGGTGCCAAAGAAGAGATCCTGTTCATAGGTTCCGTTCATAATCTCATCGTAATGTCGGATAAATCCCCGCGTTGCACACTTGATCAGATAGTTTTGAACATTGGTATTCCAGTTCTGCACTGCATAGAACTCCGGATTCCGGTAGTCTCTGGTCAGTGCCTTATTATACTGGTGCTTCAGTTCTTCCCACGGATCAAAGTACTGCACTGCCTGCAGGGAACTCTGCCGGTTCAGCCGTTGCAGCTCCCGATCCAGCATTCCATATGTAATACAGCCCTTCTTTACCGCATCTTCGATATCCGCTGTTCGATATGCGATATCATCTGCAGCCTCCAGAATATAGGTCATAGGATTTCGACAGCCATGCGTTCCGGTGGATTTCTGAATCTCCTGAAATACCTCCCGATCCGCGTAGAAGTATCCCATCTTGTGTTTCTTTAAATCTCCGGCTGCAGGATCTGTCTCCAGAGAAGAAACCGGATACTTTATGATCGTACTCATCAGTGCATACGTCAGATTCAGTCCACATTCATCTGTTGAAAAATGAAGCTTGCTGATCAGTCGGAGTGCCTGTGCATTTCCCTCAAACTGATAGAAATCCTGCTTCATCTGCTCGGTCAGCATATCTTCCACTCTGCGGTCATAAAACATCAACTCCGGCAGTTTTTCACGAAACCATTGCCGGATCGCTGTTTCCCCAAAATGTCCAAATGGCGGATTGCCTATATCATGTATCAATCCCGCACACTGCAGTACATTGCACATATCCTCCATGGTTCTCCAGCTAAAGCTGTCATCCTTCTTAGCCGCCAGCAGATTCTTTCCGATGTTCTGGCCCAGAGAACGTGCAAAGGAAGATACCTCCAGAGAATGCGTGAGCCGTGTACGAATAAAGTCACTCTTATCCAGTGGAAATACCTGTGTCTTGTCTTGTAATCTTCGGAAGGACGCGCTTCCTATAATTTTCTGATAATCCTTCTCGTATTCTGTTCGTAAATCTCTGCCCCCGATTGCTCCGGATGGATAATCCTTTCTTCGTTCAGGACACAGAAGCTGATTCCATTCCATAGTCGTCCCCCGTTTATCTTCTAAGTTTCTTAATCCGTAATGATTCTTCTCGCTCCATATGGTGTATCATAATATACACTGGATACGATAATACCCGTTCTGGAATCACAGGCATGGACAATCTGTCCATTGCCGATATAAAGTGCGACATGGTGAATCGTTCCGTTACTATATGCATAAAATACCAGATCTCCCGGTTGCAGGCTGTTAATCTCCACCGGAACCCCGTTACTATACTGTGCTCTGGATGAGCGGTTAATATGATACCCAAAGTTCTCATACACACGCATGGTAAACCCGGAACAGTCCGTACCGTTTGTCAGACTGGTACCACCCCATACATAAGAGTTTCCGACATACTGCAAAGCATAATTCACGATCTGCATCCGCTTCGTAGATGCCAGCTCATCTATCGTATAAGCAGTCTTTGTTCCAGACCGTACCGTAACATAATCTGATGATACGTATCCCTGTGTTCCATCCTCCAGCGTTACCTTAACCCATCCTTCCAGTTCTTCTGTTACCGGCAGATCCTGTCCCTGAACCACCCGATCCAGAACCGCAGCATCCGTACCCGGTTCTTCCCGCACCATCAGTGCATCCGCATCCACGGTTGCCACCGTTGTACATATCTGCTGGGCATATGCCCCTGCTTCGTCATCATATACCAGATAATCATTGCTTACATAGCCTTCTACATTGCCGGACTGTATCTTCGTCCAGCTTTCTCCACGCTCGATCACATCTGCCAGCGATCCGACCACCATTTTTCCGACAATTGCTCCATCGGTACCCGGCGTCTCTCTGACATTCAATGAATTATCAATCACTGCCATACACTTTCCTGCATACTCCGGATATGCGGTTGTCTCTGCCACAGCCGCTTCACCTGTCAGAATCGACGGATGCACCGCCACTCCCAGTTCGTCATCGGACAGATTCTCTATATAATGATCCACTTCATAATCAATCCCTGCCACCGCACTTCCGGTGTATCTTCCTGCTGCCTTTGTATTCTGTACCATCAAAAAACTGCTTAACAGGATAATGATGGTTCCGACAATTACCATAATCAAGGGTCTGCAGATTTCTTTTTTCTGTACTCTCATATCATTCCTCTTTTACGATCTTACACATTCAACATTTAAAACTACCCAATCAGTATATCAAATTCTTTGCGTATATTCAAATCCCAAATGCATATAATAACGTCAGACTACTATAAAAGCGAGGATTTACACATGCAAGAACATTTTCCATTTCCATATGAACCACTTCCATATCCATATGACAGTCTGGAACCGGAGCTTTGCCGGGAAACACTGGACTTTCACCATGACAAGCACTATAAGACCTATGTGGAGCACTTAAATAGTATCTTAGTGGATTTTCCAAAGCTGCAGGAAATGACACTTCGGGATCTGCTCATTCATCTGGAGGATCTGCCGGAGGATATCCAAACCGGTATTCGAAATAACGCCGGCGGTGTCTATAATCATCAGTTATACTTCCGGTGTATGCAGGGGCATGGTTTTTCTATGCCGCAAGGCGAACTGGCAAATGCGATTCACCGGGATCTGGAGTCTTACGATAACCTCACCCGCACGCTCACCAACGCCGCCGTCAAACAGTTTGGCTCCGGCTACGCCTGGCTGGTCTGTGAAAACGGAAAACTCTCCGTTTTCAGCACTCCGAATCAGAATACACCTATCACAGAGTCCCAAACACCGCTCTTATGTATCGATGTCTGGGAGCATGCTTATTATCTCCAATATCAAAACCGCAGAGCTGACTATATCGCTGCCTGGTTCCAGCTTATCAACTGGCCTTATGTGGAAACGTTATATGAACATGCTCTGCAGTCCTAGTTCTACTCTATTCTTTTCTTCTACCCTACTGGAAGCTCAGCAGCTCTGACACTTCTTTCCGCTTTGGTGCCTCCGGCTGAAATGCCGGATAACCAACTGCCAGCAATGCAGCCACCTGCTGTCCTTCCGGTATATCAATTACCTCGGCGATCTTTGCCTCATCGAAGATACCCATGATAACAGATCCCAACCCCTTATCATGTGCTGCCAGGCAGAAGGTCTGTGTTGCAATCCCGGCATCAAACATCTCCCAACGATCGCCCTTTGAGGTAGTATAAGAACCATCCTTCTCATAGCCGGAACGATTCTTTACCATAGTAACAACCACCAGAACCGGACAACGGCTGATCGTCTTCGTATTATACTCAAAGCCCAGTACACAATCATTTGCAATCTTATTGATCTTATCTCTGTCCTCTACTACGATATAACGTGTGATCTGCGTATTCTTCCAGGACGGTGCATATGCAGCGGCCGCTACCACCTCTTCCAACACCTCATGGGATACTGCTTCTTCCTTAAACTTTCTACAGCTTCTTCTTGTCTTAATACATTCCAATGCTTCCATATCATAGTCTCCTTTCATTATCTACAGGCAGCCTTCCTGCCATTTCTTCAATATAATTTCTAACTCTTCCCCGGTTTCTATTTCGTTGACCAGCCCCCGGATTCTGGTTGAATTCGGATACCCGGTCGTATACCAGGATACATGCTTGCGCATCTCATGAACGCCCGTATATTCGCCTTTGAATGCGATCATCATATCCAGATGACGCAGTATCATAGATACAACCTCATCAACCGGAGGTTTTCCGGAAATCGTTTCTCCCGCCAAGGCCTGCTTTACCTGAGAAAAGATCCATGGGTTTCCTTTCGCTCCCCGTCCGATCATAAACGCATCACAGCCCGTCTCTCGTTTCATACGAAGCACATCCTCTGCAGTCAGAATATCTCCATTACCAATCACCGGTATCGTAACCGCTTCCTTTACCTGTCGGATAATATCCCAGTCTGCATGACCGGCATAATACTGTGTTCGGGTTCTTCCATGAATTGCAATCGCTGCCGCACCGTTTTCTTCCAGTTCTTTTGCCATCTCTACTGCATTCACATGGTCTTCATCGATTCCTTTTCGAATCTTTACCGTTACCGGAATCTTCACCGCCCGGTGAATTGCGGCGACGATCTGTCCCGCCAGCTTCGGATCCTTCATCAGCGCCGAGCCTTCTCCGTTATTGAATACCTTCGGAACCGGACATCCCATATTAATATCAATAAAGTCAAAACCCAGAGCTTCTATCTGTCTCGCCATATCCGCCATCAGTTCCGGTTCAGAGCCAAACAGCTGCAGTCCGATCGGGTGTTCCCGATCATCCAGTGCCAGCAGCGGGATCGTATTCTTGTTTTTATAATACATCGCCTTGGCACTCACCATCTCTGTATACAGGATATCACACCCGGCTTCTTTGCATAACAACCGAAACGGAAGATCTGTCACTCCTGCCATGGGTGCCAGTATCAGCTTATCCTGTATCTCTATCGTTCCGATCTTAGCTCCCATATTCTATTTCCCCTGCTTTTCATAGATCAATCGCAGACCTTTCAGCGTCAGATCCGGATCATAAACATCGATAGCAGTCGTTTCCTGAGAAATGATTTTTCCCAAACCACCGGTTGCGACTACCTTAATCTTCTCCAGTCCGGCTTCTTCCTTGATCTTTCGGACGATATACTCCGTCTGTCCGATTCCTCCATAGATCAGTCCGGCCTGCATACTCGTGACCGTATTCTTTGCCAATATACTATCCGGTTTCCGAATCTCGATCTCCGGCAGCTTTGCTGCATTATTCCAAAGAGTATTTGCAGATATCCGAATACCCGGTGATATGACTCCGGCCACCAGACTTCCATCTGCCGTCACCAGATCATGTGTCGTTGCCGTTCCAAAGTCTATCACAACTACCGGTCCGCCATACAGTTCATACGCAGCCACCGCGTCTACGATACGATCTGCACCCAGCTCCCGTGGATTCTCTGTTGCCAGCTTGATTCCGGTCCGTATTCCGGGTCCCACAATGATTGGCTTCACATGGAAATACTTCAGAATGCCACTCGTAAGAGAGTGCATGACATCCGGCACTACCGATGCCACAATTACAGCATGGATATCCTTTATCTGGATCTTTCTCGCAGTCAGAAGATCCATAAAGAAAATTCCATATTCATCCGAGGTCCGCGGAATCTTTGTTGTCATACGAAAGGTTCCTTTTATCTCTTCTCCATCAAACAGTCCTATAGTGATGTTGGAATTTCCAACGTCTATCGTTACTAACATATATTGCCTCTCCTTTTACTCCAGATCTTCTGCATCCAGTGATTCTCCCAAAAAGAACACCTTATAGTAGGTTTCCAGTGCCTCCAACAGTTCTTTTCGATCCTCCCGGATCTGTTTTATCTTCAGTGCACTTCCGATATCATCATACAGCAGATCACCCTCATTGGCTGCCGTAATAAAGTTCAGGTTACCTGCCTTGTCGAATTCCAGTGTCAATATGCCACCGATTTCCTCCGTAAACAGTACACACATGATCTGTAATTCTCTCTGAATGGAGGACGGAAGATTCTCAAAATCCTCATTCAGATAATACTTCTCTTCGTATTTTGATGCTACACATAATATCACATTATCCTGATCCATTGCCGTCTCCTTTTACTTTTTCTTCTCAGGACTCATCTGCCCAAAACTGAATCGGTTCTCTCCAGTCCAGATACCATCCGTTCCATCCCAGTGAATACCGGAACATGTATTTTGCATAGATCTCATCCATCGGCACATAGCTCTCTGTCCAATATCTGGAATCCGCCGAGTTCTCCCGGTTATCTCCCATAACAAAATAACTGTCCTCCGGTACCACCCATGCACTCTTATCCTCCCGCAGAGCTATTGTAGTTCCCTGTGTGTAATCATCTGCCAGCTTTCGATCATTTACATATACACCGTCTGACCGAATCTCTACCCGGTCACCCGGACAACCGATCACCCGTTTCACCATGAACTCTTCGTACTCTTCGCTCCAGAATATAATAATATCTCCATAATCCGGTTTTCCAAACCAGTATACCATACGATTTCCTACGATTCTATCCTTTGTCATAATCGTAGTCTCCATAGAACCGGACGGTACCCGTGCGTGAAAGTACATCACCTGTGTTACGATCAGTGCCGCTACCACGCCATAAAGAACCGGCAGTACATAGGCGTATATGAAGTTCTGAATCTTTCTCCACGCCCGTTCTCCGGGTGTAAGCTGTTCTTCCACCTGTCGGTGTTCCCGCTCCCGTTTTTCAATCCGATGATTGACTTCCGATATCTCCTGCTCTAATTGTTCAATTTCATCTTCGGTTATCTCTTTGTTGTCTTTCAATGATCTATACCTTTCAAATTAAATGACGACTGCTTTCGCCCTATAAAAGGGGGGCAACTCAGAATCCGTCGTGCAAGCACGGGATTCTGATTTTCTTGACTTTTGCACTGCTCATTGCTACGCTCATTATATCATATCGTTAAGAGTTTGAAAATGACCATAAGATACGTTTTTTCTTCCGAAAACGGCCAAAGCATATACTGATGATCTTTGATCTGAACGGCACCTCTCCGGCACTGTACTCCCAGCTCTTGTTCTACCTGATAAGCGCCCTCTACCCGCGGCAGTTCCAATGCATGCAGCCCGATGCTTCCGTTTTCCTCCAACGCCTGACAGATCTGCTGTTCTCGATACGCTTGTGTTCGATAGATCGTTGTATATTCGAGTCCCAGAACCATTTTCCGTGCGATCTTTCCGGTTTCTGCCAGGAATGCCCGCGCCAGCCGCTCATTTTCCTGCCGGATTCTCTGTACCGCCCGTTGGTACCATTCTCTATCGTCCATCTTCGTTTCTCTCTCGATCGGCAATACAAGCGGGATACAAAGCTGACTGTTTACTCCCAGACAAATCACATGATCAAACTGTCGGATTGCCTGTTCCCGCATGACTTTATAAATGTCCTTATAGACATTCAAGCCCTGTTTCCACTGTTGATCGCGTCGGTTCCACCATGTTTCTAACACTGCACGACCGATGCAGGCATCTTCGTAGTCCCGTCGCTCCGAGTCGGATAGCTGCATCAGATCCGTCTCGATCCAATGCAACTTCTCTGCCCATACATGATTTTGATCTGACATCCGTAGCATTACGGATTTCATAGCCTCTGTATCAATATCTGCCAGCCATATTTCCGCCCCCTGAGCCAGGAGTGTCCCTATTTCGATATCATCGCAGGCTCCCGCACCGATAATCGCCACGGTTTCGCCTGTCTGCATCTCTTCCGCTATATAATTTGTCACTGCCTTTCGATACTCCCGCCAGCGTATCTCCGCCCCCGGTATCCGCGATGATTTCATATATCCTGTCCTTCCGTCTTATTCATGGTCTGTTCCGTGGCATTTACTGCTGATAACTGCAGCCATAACCAACAGTATGCAGCGATCGGAGCCTGATTCGGGAGCACTTGAATTCCACACCTCTGATATGCCTGCATGGTCTCATAGCCCTCCTCTGCACTTTGCGCTCCTACCAGATATACCGGTATCTTCCACTTCTCTTTTTCTTCTATAAATGTATCCCATCCATCCGTTACCCGCACAGTTCCCGAATGATAAGTTTCCAGCAGCACTGCCTTTACCTGTTCATTCAGATGCGGATATACCATTCCGGGATAGACTTTCAACCATAAGATTGCCGCAGAATCTTCCGACAGACCACAATACCCCTGCTTCAAAGCAAGCGGCTGTCTCTGTTTCTCTGTTTCACCCGGCTTCCGCTCTTCCCATACACCGGTCGGAGTAAATCGCCCAATATATTCATTTCCGACACTATGCAAATCATCTTCATAGGCATGATGTGCCAACAGTCGATCACCTTTATGAATATAGGTATTCCCATCTGCATTTCGGTATACGACATATACACCTTTTCGCTTCTTTTCGCTACTGACAACCGCATAATGAAAGTTCACCAACCCATTGGCCCGTTCATCTTCGATCGGGTAGTTACTGGATACCAGAAACACGGGTGTTTCGCTTTCTGCAAACAGAAGGCTCAATATTGCCGCGGAATACTGAAGCGTATCTGTTCCATGGCAAACAATCAGACTATCATACCGTTCTTTCTCTAATTGTGTTCGAACTGCATCTACCAACTGCATGAGATGGTCTGCATCTAAATTCTCACTCAGAATCTGATACGGCATCTCACAATCAAATTCTACCGTTTCAGTGACTGTACCGTATTCTTCTTTATATTTTTCTATAAGTGCAAATGGCTGTTCCCGGTTCGGCGCAATCCAGCCATCCGTTTCCAACCGGCTTCCGATGGTACCTCCGGTCATGATCACTGCAATCTTCATACTATCGTCCTCCATATTATATAGTATTATACCGATTGTGTCTTTTTTCAGCAACAAAAAGAACGAAAAGTCCCGGAAATTCAACATTTCCGGGACTTCCCTATATTTTATATTATTATCTTATAAATTCGTAATTAGCAAACACCCTGTGCAAGCATAGCATCTACGACCTTCTCGAAACCAGCGATATTAGCACCAGCTACATAGTCAGCGTTTCCACCAACTGTCATATCGTATCTCTTAGCAGCATCAGAAATGTTAGCGTAAATGGTCTCCATGATACCCTTCAGCTTACCATCTACCTCTTCGAAGCTCCATGAAAGTCTCTCAGAGTTCTGGCTCATCTCAAGTGCAGATGTAGCAACACCACCGGCATTGGCAGCCTTACCACCTACGAATAATACGCCATTCTCCTGTAAGTACTTTGTAGCATCTAATGTAGTAGGCATGTTAGCACCCTCTGTAACGGACTTGCAGCCGTTTGCTACTAACTGCTTAGCATCCTCAAGGTTCAGCTCGTTCTGAGTTGCACATGGAAGAGCTAAATCACACTTGATAGACCATACACCATGATCGTCAGCACTCTTCTTCTCATGGTACTGTGCAGATGGACGTGCTGCAGCATACTCTGTCAGACGTGCTCTCTTAACTTCCTTTACTTCCTTCAGAAGTTCAACATCAATTCCTTCCGGATCATAGATCCAACCGGTTGAATCCGAACAGGTTACACACTTAGCACCTAACTGATGAGCCTTCTCGATTGCGTAGATTGCTACATTACCGGCTCCTGATACAGTTGCGATCTTGCCTTCCAGACTCATACCATGATCCTTCCACAGTGCATTTGTTAAATATAACAGACCATAACCGGTAGCCTGTGTACGAGCAAGTGAACCGCCCCAGGTAAGTCCCTTACCTGTCAGCACACCTTCGAACATGCCCTGAATTCTCTTATACTGACCGAACATGAAACCGATTTCACGTGCGCCCGTTCCAATATCTCCGGCAGGAACATCGATATCAGCGCCGATATACTTTCCAAGCTCTGTCATAAAGCTCTGGCAGAATGCCATGATTTCTCTATCTGACTTACCCTTAGGATCAAAGTCAGAACCACCCTTACCACCACCGATTGGAAGTGTTGTCAGTGAGTTCTTGAAAATCTGCTCGAATCCTAAGAACTTTATAATACCTAAGTTAACAGAAGGATGCAGTCTTAAGCCTCCCTTGTAAGGTCCAATTGCATTGTTGAACTGTACACGGAAGCCACGGTTTACCTGTACCTGACCATTGTCATCTACCCATGGTACTCTAAACATGATCTGGCGATCCGGCTCTGTGATTCTCTCAAGAATAGCATTCTTTCTATAAAGATCCTCATTTGCATCGATCACTGGTCTTAATGAGTCTAATACCTCAGTTACTGCCTGTAAGAACTCAGGCTGATCAGCATTCTTCTTCTGTACTATCTCAAGTACTTCATCAACATATGACATTATTTTGTCCTCCTTATTAAAATACTCCTTGGTACAAAGTTCATTCCTTATTTACCAGTCCCATATGAGGTCGCGAACTCATGTGGCTGTTTTCTCAAATAGGTGTCTTTGCCCTGATTGTTATTATATTATACTTTTATCTGTATTTCAATGAAAAATATTCATATGAAATGATTAATTAGTCACTTCTTTATTCAATCGGAATCCGTTCATTCAAATAATTGAATATACGCTGTCCATATGCACGGTTATTCCTGAAATGCAATACATACTGCTGCTTCTTGCTGCGAATCTGTATCATGAAGTAATCAATATCCGGACTCGGCTCAATCCACTGCAGCCCCGTCACTTCCGCATAAGGCAGAATCCGTTCTCCGTTGTGAAGCTTCAGCTTGATATGTTCCTCCGTAAATTCATAAGTGATATCATATGCCTGCAGGCGAAAAGATGCCTTCAGCAGATATACGCCATAGAAGCCGGCAATCAAAGCAACCGCTATCACCAGAAACCGCATGGCAGGCAACCGCCAGACCAGAATCATCCCGGCGATTCCCAGCAGAAGGAACAGAGTACCGATAATCCGATAGCCGATTCTTGCCGTTTTGCTCTTTTTTACTGTATATGATAAACCCATTATATTCCTCCCTCCGGCTCGGTCTCGGACTTCGCCCTATACCTACGCCGTGCTACCTCGCCTCCGGCTCGGTCTCGGGCTTCGCCCTATACAACACAACGGTAATGCATTGCTTTGTATGCAAGCATACCGCAATGATTACCGTTGTGTTGTGCACGGCTTCAGCTTATCTGTATATGATATCGTCTCTGCCCGGGCCGTTGGATATCATTGTGATTGGGAAGCCAATCTGCTTTTCTACGAACTCGATATAGTTTCTGCAGTTTTCCGGAAGGTCCTCGTACTTCTTGATACCACGTATATCGCACTTCCAGCCCGGAAGCGTTTCCAGTACCGGCTTTGCCTTCTCTAACAGTGTTGTAGTCGGGAAGTCTGTCGTTACCTCTCCGTTAATTTCATATCCTGTACATACCGGTATCTCATCCAGATATCCCAGTACATCTAAGACCGTAAATGCCACATCGGTAGTACCCTGTACACGGCAGCCATACTTCGATGCCACACAGTCAAACCATCCCATTCTTCTTGGGCGTCCGGTTGTAGCACCATACTCTCCGCCATCGCCACCGCGTCTTCTCAGTTCATCCGCTTCCTCTCCAAAGATTTCACTTACGAATGCACCTGCACCAACCGCACTGGAATATGCCTTACATACCGTAATAACCTTCTTGATCTCATATGGAGGAATACCGGCACCGATTGCACCATAGCCTGCCAGTGTAGAAGAAGAGGTAACCATCGGATAAATGCCGTGATCCGGATCCTTCAAAGAACCCAACTGACCTTCCAATAAAATATTCTTTCCTTCCTTGATTGCCTGATACAGGTATGCAGATGTATCGCATACGTATGGTTCGATCATTTCCTTATATTCCATTAAGGTCCGGAAGATGTCCTCTGCCTTTAACAATGGCTGGTGGTATAAATGCTCCAGCAGAACATTCTTCTGAACAATCACCCGTTCGATCTTCTCCTTCAGGGCATCCTCATCAAACAGTTCACTTACCTGAAAACCGATCTTTGCATATTTATCTGAGTAAAACGGTGCAATTCCTGACTTTGTGGAACCAAAGGACTTGCCTGCCAGTCTGGCCTCTTCATATGTATCAAACAATACATGATATGGCATAACCATCTGTGCACGATTTGATACCAGAATCTTTGGCTTTGGTACTCCCTTTGATACGATATCATTGATTTCTCCTACCAGTTTCGGAATGTCCAGTGCCACACCGTTTCCGATAATGCTGGTGGTATGTCCATAAAATACGCCTGATGGCAAGGTATGCAGTGCAAACTTACCATAATTATTTACAATTGTATGTCCCGCATTCGCTCCTCCCTGAAAGCGAACGATAATATCTGACTCCTTCGCCAGTGTATCTGTAATCTTACCTTTTCCTTCATCGCCCCAGTTGGCGCCAACAATCGCCTTTACCATACATAATCCTCCTGAATATTTTCAATCGATAATAATTGTCGTTGCAGATAGTCTATCCCACAACGATACATAGTATATCTTATACCAAGGTATAAGTAAAATCAATATTTATTATGTTATCCATAAGTTCCAGTTATCATTAAAAGATGTCTTTCTGCATTAACAATTCCATCAGTTTTCCTGCAGCCAGTGACAATGGCAGTCGTTCATCACTTACAACACAGATCTGACGCTTCGGAATCTGCTTATCAAACTGAAGAACAAACAACTCCTCCGCATCCAAATAGCGTTTTGCAAAGTCCTGAACCACGCAGCCAATCCCCAGATTCTGAACTGCAAACTGTACGATCATATCACTGGTCGCCAGTTCAAACTCCGGTGATAGCTTTACCTGATTTTCTGCCAGAAATGCATCCACATACCGCCGCGTACTGGTATTTCTTTCCAGACATATGATCGGCAGCTTCATCAGCTCCTCATATCGAAGCATCTGTGACTTATAGTTCCAGAATCTGGAGCCCGCTACAAATACATCCTGTATCTCCTTTGCCGGCATGATTCGAAGATGCTTCTCCCGTTCAAACGGACTGCTGACGATTCCAAAGTCGATCCTTCCTGCCTGCAAATGTTCCAATGTCTGAGGCGTCGGTGCATTCGTCACAGTTACCTTGATATCCGGATAGAGTCGATGATACTTCCGCAGATATGGCAGCAAATAAAACTGTAGCGTCATATCACTGGCTCCGATTCGGATCTCACCCGTCTTCATATCGAGCATTTCCTGCAGCTTCTCTTCTCCCAGCGTGATCTGTTCGTATCCATTCTTCACATAAGTGAACAAGACCTGTCCTTCGTTTGTCAAACGCACTCCTTTGGCAGATCGTATAAACAGTTCTGTTCCCAGCGACCGTTCCAGCTGCTTGATGCCCTGACTGACCGCCGGCTGAGATATGCACAGCTCTGCTGCTGCCCGCGTGATACTCTGGCAACCGGCCACATAGTAAAATATCTTATAGTATTCCATGTTGATATTCATGTCCTGTCATACCTCCTGTTTCATCCGGATTACCAAAAACGGTCGCAATCCGTTTTTCTGCTTGCGACCGTTTTCTGCTTTCTTTATTTTATCTTTCCTGTTCTTTGTCAGATTTCATTGCTGTCTATTTGTTTCTGTTATACATTGATCTCCGCTGTAAGCCCCAGAATATCTTTATTTGCGTCCAGGATCGGCTGTACAACCTCTTTTAGGAATTCCTCTGTCTGCTCCGGTGCTCTTCCTACAAAGTTCTTCGGTTCCAGAAGTGCCTCGATCTCTTCCTTTGTCATACCAAAAGCAGGATCAGCTGCGATTCTGTCTACCAGATCATTCTCTTTGCCTTCCTTCTTAACTACGGCACCTGCTGCCATCGAATGTTCACGGATTCTCTCATGCAGTTCCTGACGATTTCCGCCTCTCTTTACTGCATCCATCATAATATTTTCCGTTGCCATGAATGGAATCTCCTTCATGAATCTCTGATAAATAACCTTATCGTATACAACCAGACCATCCACAACATTTAAGTACAGATCCAGAATTCCGTCGATGGCTAAAAAGGCTTCCGGAACAGAGATTCTCTTATTTGCAGAATCATCCAATGTCCGCTCAAACCACTGAGTAGCTGCCGTTATCGCCGGATTGATGGAATCTGCAATCACATAGTTTGCCAGAGAGGCAATCCGCTCGCTTCTCATTGGATTCCGTTTGTATGCCATAGCAGAGGATCCGATCTGATTTTTCTCAAACGGTTCCTCGATCTCCTTCAAATGCTGCAACAGGCGAATGTCATTTGAAAACTTATGTGCACTCTGTGCAATACCGGATAATACATTCAGGATTCGGGAATCTACCTTTCGGGAGTAGGTCTGTCCGGAAACCGGATAGCACTCCTTAAAGCCCATCTTTTCTGCAATCTTTTTATCGATCTGACGTACCTTGTCATGGTCGCCATTGAACAGTTCTAAGAAACTGGCCTGTGTACCGGTTGTCCCCTTAGAACCTAACAGCTTCTGCTGATCGATCATATATTCCAGATCGCTCAAATCCAACAGGAGTTCCTGCATCCAAAGGGTTGCCCGCTTACCGACGGTCGTCGGCTGTGCCGGCTGAAAATGTGTGAATGCCAGTGTAGGCAGATCCTTGTAAGTAGCTGCAAACTTTGCCAGCTCATTGATTACGTTGATCAGCTTTTTACGCACCAGCTTCATTGCCTCTGTCATAATGATCACATCGGTGTTATCCCCTACATAGCAGCTTGTCGCTCCCAGATGAATAATACCGGCAGCCTTCGGACACTGCTCACCATAGGCAAACACATGACTCATAACATCATGACGCACCAGCTTTTCTCTTGCCTGTGCCACTTCATAGTTAATATCCTCTGCATGAGCCTTCAATTCATCAATCTGCTCCTGTGTGATAACCGGCTTACCATTCTCACTCAGTCCCAGCTCCATCTCTGTCTCAGCCAATGCGATCCATAGCTTTCTCCAGGTCTTAAACTTCATATCCGGCGAAAAAATATACTGCATTTCCTTACTTGCATACCGGGCAGATAGTGGACTCTGATAAATCTCGTTGTTACTCATGACATTTCCTCCTGAACTTCTCTTTTATTCCTTAATCGTTATAATTATAACCATGATTGTCGATTCTACTGACTTCTGTCATTTCTTTGTTGTCTATTTCTTTGCTGCTTATTTCTTTGTACCACGCTGGAATACTTCATGCTCACCGCGAATATCCTCTGTCGGCGGCTTGATCGGATAGTTTCCGCTGAAGCAGGCATCACAATATCCGGTATGTCCATGTATCAGCTCCGGCAGTCGATTCAGTTCCAGATACCCCAACGAATCCGCACCGATCACCTTGCAGATCTCATTGACCGTTTTATTGTGTGCGATCAGTTGATCCTCATCCGGTATATCCGTTCCAAAATAGCATGGATGTAAAAACGGCGGAGAACTGATTCGTACGTGCACTTCTGTCGCGCCAGCCTCCTTGAGCATCCCCACGATCCGGTCACTGGTCGTTCCGCGGACAATGGAATCATCGATCATAACGATCCGTTTTCCTCTTACAACATCCTTCAGAACATTCAGCTTCACATTGACACTGGACTCCCGCTGACTCTGCTTCGGTTTTATAAAGGTTCGCCCTACATAAGTATTTTTAATAAATGCCGTTCCGTATGGAATCCCGGACTCCAGGGCATATCCCATCGCCGCAGCATTGCCGGACTCCGGTACACCAACCACCAGATCTGCCTCTACCGGATGATCCTTTGCCAGACACCGGCCGGCAATGATCCGCGATTCATAAACGCCCATCTGATCGATATGGCTATCCGGTCTTGCAAAGTAAATATATTCAAAGATACAACGTGCATGCTTTTCCTGACACATGTCCTTCACAGACTGTATGCCATTCTCCGGAGATATCGTCACGATCTCCCCCGGTTCTACATCCCGGACAAACTGTGCACCTACGGTATCCAAAGCACAGCTCTCTGATGCCAGAAAGTATGTATTGTCCCGCTTTCCGATGCACAACGGACGGAATCCAAACGGATCTCTGGCTCCAATCATTTTTCTCGGACTCATAATCACTAATGAATATGCTCCTTCGATCTTTTTCATGGCCCGTGCAACTGCTTCTTCTACAGATTTACTGTTCAAGCGTTCTCTTGCAATATGATATGCGATCACTTCCGAATCTATGGTTGTCTGAAAAATCGCTCCTGTATACTCCAGTTCTCGTCTCAGCTCCGGGGCATTCGTAAGATTTCCGTTATGTGCCAGTGCCAGAGTACCTTTTACATAGTTCAGCACCAACGGCTGTGCATTCTCACGGGTACTGGAACCGGCTGTCGAATACCGAACATGTCCAACGCCTATATTTCCCTTCAGCTTCTCAAGATTCTCCGGTTCAAATACTTCGTTTACCAGTCCCATTCCCTTATAAGACAAAACCTTTCCCATTGGGCCTTCTGTATCAGATACAGCTATACCGCAGCTTTCCTGCCCTCTGTGCTGAAGTGCAAATAAACCATAGTAGATTGACGGTGCCACATCTCCACCATCAAAGTCATAAGCACCAAATACACCACATTCCTCATGCAGTGCTTCATCATCATACGAATAATCCATCATCTGCTCGGACATTTTATGTTCTCCTTGTATCTTCGTTTGTCAAATTAACCACTAACATTATGGCCTTTTTCCCACTACCTGTCAATGGTTGTTTCTCCATCCGTCGCATTTCTACAATTTATGGTAGCATTGCTTTTTATGATTTGTTATAATTAAGAAAAAATGAACGAAGGAGCATTTCTATGTCAGAAAAGAGAAGATATAAGCGCCTGCCTCTGACTCTTACCCTTGAAGTATCCACACTCTTCAAGCAGGATGAAGAACTACAGATCGGTTCTGCCGAATTCAATGTATTCAACATCTCCAAGTCCGGACTAGGCTTTACAACCAAAACCGAGCTTCCATTGGGCTACTACTTCAATGCCTTCATCCGTTTCGACGGCTCCGATGACACGCTGAAGTATGTGGTTAAGATCATCCGTACGGAGACTCTCGAAAACGGAGAATATTTATATGGCTGTGAGTTTGTCGGACTTGCCAATATCTATGACTATCTGTTTGATGAATATGAGGCACATATCGAGGGCTAAGCAATCAAAGCTTTACTGCGGGGAATCCGAGCGTAGAATCAGGATTCCTCGCTTTATTTTTGTCTGCAGCACCCGTCTGCATGCCAGATTGATCTGCTCCTCTGTCAGTTGTCCGTCCTGCACCGCCTGCAAAACGCCCTGATAGCAGGCTGCATAGTCCAGCGGCATAAGGATCATATCATCTCCCGCCTGTATCGCCCGGACGGCAGCCTCCGCCTGTGTATAATTCTCCGTAACGGATCCCATCTGAAAAGAATCCGTAATGACCACACCCTGATACTTCAGCTCTGTCCGCAGCATCCCCTGAACGACCGATTCTGACAGACTGGACGGCGTATCTGGATCTACGTTATCCAGCACCAGATGCGAAACCAAAACAGCATCCACCTCCGACTCCGCAGCCGCCTGAAACGGAGGCAGCATCGTACCTTCCAGTTCCTCCTGCGTCACCTCTACATACTGGAGATTCTTATGACTATTTCCGATCACACCGCCATGTCCGGGAAAGTGTTTCACTACTGCGCTTATATCCTCGCTCTGAAGTCCCCCGATTTCAGCAGTCACCATATCAGAAACCAGCTCCGGATCACTGCCAAAGGAACGGGAACCAATCTCATAATTCCCTGCATTGGTCAGCACATCCGCCACCGGGGCGAAGTCCATATTAAAGCCCAGACGTTTCAGTTCACTTCCCAGATAGGTTCCGGTCTGATATGCCTGATTGGAATCACCGGTCTGACCAATGACGGCCATGGAACCCACATTCATGGTCGTAATTCCCGGAGTTCCACCCAGTCTGCTTACTGTACCGCCTTCTTCATCCACCCCGATAAATAATGGAATTTCACTTGCTTCCTGCAATTCCCAGTTCAATATCTGTACCTGTTCATCGGATTCCAGATTATCCCCCATCAAAATCACACCACCGGGATGGTACTGTGTGATCGTCTGACGAATCGTATCATCCACAGCCTTCTGCGTATTACTGCCTTCTCCAACCGGCTGTTCCAGATTCCCCACCGTCACATAAAACAACTGCCCTACCTTTTCTTCTAACGTAAGTGTCTCCATATACCGATCCAACAGCTGCTCCTGCGTAGGCACAACGACTGTCTCCGGTGGATATACCATCTGCGTTGTCTCAGGCAGTACCGCCTGTAGTTCCGTATTGCCTGCACATCCGGAAAGTCCAAGCAGGCACAGTCCGCCCATTACCCCTATCAACCATCGTTTTCCTTTTATTTTCTTATTTTTCTTCTTATTCATACCGGTCTCCTGCCCTGTCAGCTCAATCCCATACAGATGTTATACAAATGGCTTCGAAGTTTCCTCCGAAGCCATTTCTCCATCGTCTGCTATTACAACAGTTCCTTCAGCATCTGATTGACACTACCCGGATCTGCCTTTCCTTTCATTGCCTTCATCGTCTGACCAACCAAGAATCCGATTGCCTTCTCTTTTCCGTTCCGATAGTCGGATACCGACTGCGGATTTGCAGCAATCACTTCTTCTACTACCTTACGAAGAGCACCTTCATCATTTACAGTCTTTAGTCCATGCTCTTCTACATAGTTGACCGGATCCATGTCCTCCAGGAATATCTTCTCAAAGACTTCCTTTGCAACCGTACCGTTGATCTCTTTTTTCTCAACCATCTGAATCAGCTTCGCCAGATTCTCTGCCGAGAATGTGATCTCATCCGTTTCCATCTCATGCTCTTTCAACAGCCGCATGGTCTCTACCATCAGCCAGTTTGATACTTTCTTTGGTGCTGCCCCCAGAGCTATCGTAGCCTCAAACAAATCTGCCATTCGTTTAGAAGATGTAATAATATCAATATCATAATCCGGTATATCATATTCTTCTTTATATCTGGCCTGCTTCTCAGCCCGAAGCTCCGGCTGTCTGCTTCGAATCTCTTCCAGCCATTCATCACTGATAATAATCGGAACCAGATCCGGATCCGGGAAGTACCGATAGTCCTGTGCATCCTCTTTTGAGCGCATAGCATAGGAATATCCCTTTGTATCATCCCAACGGCGTGTTTCCTGAATAACTTCCTTTCCTTCTTCCAGAAGATCCATCTGCCGCTCCTTCTCATTTTCAATCGCCCTTGCGATCGCCTTGAAGGAGTTCAGATTCTTCATCTCGGTACGGGTACCATACTGTTCTGCCCCAACCTCACGTATGGACAGATTCACATCCGCACGCATAGAACCTTCATTCAGCTTACAGTCAGAAGCTCCCAGATACTGTATAATCATACGGAGCTTATCCAGATAAGCGATTACTTCTTCAGCCGAACGCATATCCGGCTCCGAAACAATCTCAATCAATGGGACACCGGATCGGTTAAAGTCTACAAGAGAGGTATCATCATATGGATCATGCACCAGTTTACCTGCATCCTCCTCCATATGAATCTCATGGATTCCTATATACTTCTTCTTCCCATCTACCTCGATCTCGATCTTACCGTTCCGGCAGATCGGGTAGTATAACTGCGATATCTGATAGTTCTGCGGATTATCCGGATAGAAGTAATTCTTTCGATCAAACTTACAGTTCTGCGTAATGGTACAATTTGTTGCCAGACCAACCGCAATCGCCTTTTCAACTACTCCTTTATTCAGTACCGGAAGGGATCCCGGCATACCTGTACATACCGGACAGGTGTGTGTATTCGGGGCACCGCCAAATGCTGTACTGCACCCACAGAATATCTTTGTCTTCGTTGCCAGTTCCACATGAACCTCTAAACCAATGACTGTTTCATATACCTTACTCATCTTACAGCCCCCTTTCCGTCAAAGCTTCCGGACGTTTATAGCTTCTCGTCTGTTCAAACGTATACGCTGCCCGGATAATACTCTTCTCATCAAAAGGCTTTGCCAATAGCTGCAGTCCAACCGGAAGTCCCTGATGATCATATCCACATGGCAGGGATATGCCCGGAAGTCCGGCCAGATTCACAGATACCGTATAAATATCTCCCAGATACATCTTCAATGGATCCGATAAACTCTCTCCCAGCTTCAGTGCTGTCGTCGGTGCTACCGGCCCCAATATCACATCATAGCGTTCAAACGCCTTATCAAATGCCTGCTTGATCAGCGCCTTTGTCCGCAACGCCTTAATGTAATATGCATCATAATAACCCGAACTCAGTACAAAAGAACCAAGCATGATTCTTCTCTTTACCTCCGGTCCGAAGCCCTCTGACCGGGTTTTTTTATACATATTATGAAGATCCGTGTACTCTGCCGTCCGGTAACCGTACTTCACACCATCAAACCGCTCCAGGTTTGAACTCGCCTCAGCGGAGGCGATAATATAATATGCCGGAATCGCATATTCAACCAGACTCAGATCGAATTCTTCCACGATCGCTCCCTGCGCCTCCAGCACCTTAGCTGCTGCCAGCACCTGATCCTTTACTTCCGGTTCGATTCCTTCACCAAAATAGTCTCTTGGGATACCGATCTTCATTCCCTTTACATCATTTACCAATGCTGCCGTAAAATCTGTATCTGCACGATCCACGGATGTAGAATCCTTACTGTCATGTGTGCTGATAATCTCAAGCACGGTTGCACAGTCCGTTACATCCTTTGCCAGTGGCCCGATCTGATCCAGAGAGGATCCATACGCGATCAATCCATATCTGGATACTCTTCCATAGGTCGGCTTAATCCCTGTTACCCCACAGAATGCCGCAGGCTGTCGAATCGAACCACCTGTATCCGATCCCAGTGCATACGGAACCTCCTCGGCCGCAACTGCTGCCGCAGATCCACCGGACGATCCACCCGGAACCCGGCTGCTATCCCATGGATTCTTTGTTTCTCCATAATAAGAAGTTTCTGTCGTAGAACCCATGGCAAATTCATCCATATTGGTCTTTCCTACGATCACGGCTCCCGCCTTCTGCAGCTGTACGACCGCCTCTGCTGTATAGGTCGGCTTAAAATTACTCAGAATCTTAGAACTACAGGTCGTCAGCATGCCTTCGATACACATATTATCCTTTATCGCTACCGGTACTCCTGCCAACGGTCCCTTTAGCTCTCCTGCAGCGATTCGTTTCTGAACGGCTTCTGCCTGTGCCAATGCTCCTTCCCGGTCAATCGTAACAAAGCAGTTATACTCCTGCTCCAGTTTCTCCATACGATCCAGTGCTGCCTGCGTTGCTTCCACAGAAGTCACTTCACCGGAGGCTATCTTTTTTCCCAGCTCTACCGCTGTCATGCTCATTAAGTCCATGTTTTCTCCTCCTTAGTCAAATGTCTTAGGCACCACATAACATCCATCTTTGCTCTCCGGTGCATTCGCTATCATATTCTCTCGGTCATCGCCATTCGTCACTACATCTTCCCGAAATACATTATGCACATCAAAGGTATGACTCATAGGCTCTATGCCATCGGTATCCAGCTCATTCAGCTTTCCAACATACGCCAGCATATCGCTCATGTCCTTCTTTGCCTGTTCTTTTTCCTCATCTGATAACTCCAGCTTCGCAAGTATTCCTACATACTCTATGGTTTCATCTGTTATCGTCATCGTTTCCGCCTCCTTATGGTAATCCATCCTCTACTACAGGTTTTCATGTTCCTGATTCGTTGTTTCTTTCTCTATTTCCTGCTCTGTCTCTTTCTTTTCTGCTGCCTTTTTCTCAAACGCACCCTTCAGTGCCTGCAGTCCAAATATAACTATACCACCTGTTACGAAATAAACAAAGCCAAATGTCTTCCATGACAATGGATCTACCGGTGTACTGATGGAAGTCGGTCCCATGACGATTGCATAAAGAGAACCCAGCATCATACCCAATATAAAGTACATCATTGCACTCCGGTGCTTTTCCAATCCCTTCTTCAACAGTTTCACAATCGTAAAAATACCAACGGCTACGCCTGCGCAGAAAATAAGGACTGACGGAAGATACGAGAAATTCAAATGCAGCAGAGACTTCACCGCTCCCAGGACTGCCTGATAAAGCCCAAACACCAACAAAAGCGTGGATCCTGAGATTCCCGGAAGCACCATTGCCGAAATCGCACACATAGCTGCTACAAACACATAGACACAAAGTCCGACATTCAAGCCACCGAGACTTAAATCAACCGATCCCTTCAGAATTCCTCTCTGTGAAAAATACGTAATCGCAACCAGCAGTGCAATTCCCAGAACAGTAAATATAAGATTCTGATACTTTCCTTTGAAATACTCCTTCTCTTCCATAACGATCAACGGAATCGAAAACAATACAAATCCTATAAACAAAGAACTAATCTGATAAATATGCTTTTCAAATATATTGGTTATAACCATGGCAGCGCCCGCCATACCGACAACCCAGCCGCTTCCCATCTTCAACAGGAAGAAAAATGCTGCTTTCCGCTTCTCCGGATCCTTACTGACAATATTATTCAATGAAGTAATAAACTCGTCATACAACCCCAGTATAAATGCGATTGTTCCTCCTGACACTCCTGGCACACTATCGGCCAGTGCCATAAGAAATCCTCCCAATATCTTCATCACCATTGATTTCTATTCCTTTCTGATTTGAATTATACTAACTGTGGCAATGCTATCACGCATCAGCAAAGTCTGTCAAGTATTCGGGCATGTTCTTATTAGATTTCTTCTATAATTTACTGCTTCTTATATGGTTTTCCCCACCTTTACTTCCTGCCTGCCATTACAAAGTACACACTACCGCACAGAACCAGCATTCCGAATACCAGCATCGGCAGTGCCTGATCTCCGGTAACCGGAGATGTCTGCTTTTCCATTTTAGCCCCGGCTACCAGTGTCGGATGTTCGTTCGCCTCTGCCATCTGTGCAGTCGTACTCTCTGTATTCTCTGTTGTCTCCTCTGAATGTTCTTCCGTTGTTGTCTCCGGTATTCTTGCATTCGGCACAGAAATACGCACATGCTCTCCCTGCTTCCGGATCTCAAATACATATTTCTGTTCGTCTGACTGATAGTTCTCCGGTGCTTTCTGCTCTATCATATAGTATGTTCCATACGGAAGCTTTTTTACTAAGATTTCTCCATGTATATCGGTTGTATATGTACCGATACACCGGTTTGTTGATTCATCATAAAGTAAAAACACCGCTCCTTCCAATGATTTCCCGGTCTCTTTGTCCTGTTTCACAAGCGTTGCCTCTCCATAGATCCTTGCATTTTTCACCTGTATCACCTGTGTCTGCTCCGTAACTGTAAACATTACATCCTCTGTGACCTCATACCCCTCCGGAGCGGACACCTCATGGATCCGGTATGTATGTCCCATACGCAGATTTTCTATCTTATAGGTGTCTTCCGTTGTTGTCCACTCACCTAACAGTGTTTCTTCTTCATATAACTGTAGTTGAACACCGGATAACCGGGTTTCATTTTCCGCATCCAGCTTTTCTACCAGAACCTCCGGTGCCGGCTGTGTATACACCTTCAGATAACTTACCAGCTCCGACGGATTCCCTCCGGCATAGTAAACCAGATCCTGCGGCTGACTCTTGTTTGATAGATACCAGAGGGAACCTCCCGGTACCGTCTTCTGCCATGTCAGTGTCCGAACCGAACCGGCAGTAAATGGTTCCTGACTGCGGATCAGAACCGATTGTCCATCTTCGGCAGGGATTCCCTGTTCATTACACCGGATGCACTCCAGCCCAACTGCATCGGTCAGTTGGTACTGATCCAGATGACCTTCGGTATCTGTCACGATCGTCTCATACGCATCGGTTTCTCCGTTATAAACCAGTTCTACCTCCGGCGCCTGTTCCGCAATCCCGGCACCAAATCCCAGAATATCTTCCGCATGCTCCAGAACCGAGCGAATCCTCTCACACTCCTGCTGATTTCCCCAGCCTGCCTGACAGGTTCTTACCACGCCTTCCCAGGTGATTCCGCCCGTTGCTCCGCTTCCCGGTCGTCCTGAATACTGATCAATACAGTACCAGATCATCAACTGGGTAGAATTATAGAGACGAAAATTATCCATCGTGCAGGCACCTGTATTCCGTACATTATATCCACCTTCTCCATCTCTCGGCGCATATTTTACCGCTGCCGTTCCCAGAACCTGCGCTATCTTTTTCTTCTGCTGCTCATTCAGCCTCTGATAGGCTTCCTCCGAGCATACCTCGATCAGATTTCCACTCGATAATGCAGAACCATACTGGATGCAAAATACCGTATTCACATTTTCATCCCGAAGATAGATAATCTGCGGTGCCCGTATTCCTCCATCCGACTGTGCGTAATAAATCGTCATCGGTGCAGATGATGCACTGCCATCCGCTCCCCATATATTCAGGCAAGACACCTTATTTCCGCTGGCCACACGCATAATCGACTTGCTATGCGAATTCTCTGTCTTCGTTGTTTCATTGCTTCGAACATGCCAGAAGCTTAGCCCTGCCAGCACCAACACTCCCAGTACCATCCAAAGTACTGCCTTTCCACATACTTTTTTCTTCATATCTATTTCCTTTCTATTCACTTTTCACATCTGTTTGTTGAATGTTTGGAGAATCTCCAGAAACACGATTATTTTTGCAAAAATAAAAGGCCCATAAGCCAATCCAAGATTGACCCATGAGTCTATTATACATCATTTTATTAATTTGTAAATATTTTTTTGATTTTTGTTTCCGGCATTGTAAATTTGTTCTATTTTAAAATCCAAATTGCTTCACTAACGCTTATAGCGTTCAATTACATAACTGCACGATGACGGAAAAATCGGATCCGATATTCCGACTGCCGTTCATTAAACAGTGCAAACATCTGATAGGATACCTGCTCTGTAATATTCACGATATACTGGCAGTCCAACTCTACCGTTGGCTGCTGTACAATATATTCCTCATGAAGTTCTCGCAGGTACTGCATGAGATCTCCCTGTTCTTCATATGCTTTCGAACGATTCCACTGTCCGATCAACTGCTGCCGCAGATAATGCATCTGCCGCTTTTCAAAAGCGCAATGCTCCTTCAGGCTATAATCAAAGCACTCATTATGGGGTGCCGTAAAATAGTCTGCCAGATAATGTGTGATATATCCCAGCCGATATGCGGAAACCAGATTCCAGCAACCATTCTCCTCCAGCTTCTCCAAGCGTTTCTCCACTCGATGAGCGGTCGTTGTATATGCATGTCCCTGTGCCATAGATCGAATCATAAAATCCGGTGCCACACTGCCGATCTTAAACATCAGCTCTATCATCGGTCTGTTATTCTTGCGTAGCAGATAATCTGCCAGCCGCCAATGGCTCTTCTTTCTCATATAATTCCTCCAATATACGTTTCCTGTACCCTGGTTCTTAGTATAGTTTTTTTACTGAAAAAAGTCTATGCTTTTCACAGAATTTTTTAATATATTTTTTATAATTTTTCCCCATTTTTTACATACACTTCTTCCGCCTGTCTCCCCCCTCGCTCTTCCCCCCCTTTCCCTTGACATACCTGTGGATTCCTCTTATAATCGAGGATATACTAATAAATAAGTGAGGATTTACTATGAGCAAAATCATTTTGACCGGCGACCGTCCTACCGGCAAATTACACCTGGGACACTATGTAGGTTCCCTTAAACGGCGGGTAGAGCTTCAGAATTCCGGCGAATATGATAAAATCTTTATTATGATTGCAGATGCACAGGCTCTGACCGACAACGCGGATAACCCGGATAAGATTCGGGAAAATATTATAGAAGTTGCTCTGGACTACTTATCCTGCGGTCTGGATCCGGCAAAGTCCCATCTGTTCATTCAGTCTCAGGTACCGGAACTAACAGAATTATCTTTTTACTATATGAATCTGGTAACTGTATCCAGACTGCAGAGAAATCCAACCGTTAAGTCTGAGATTCAGATGCGAAACTTTGAAACCAGTATTCCGGTTGGTTTCTTTACCTATCCGATCAGTCAGGCTGCAGATATTACAGCTTTTAACGCAACCACTGTTCCGGTCGGTGAGGATCAGCTCCCAATGCTGGAGCAGGCCAGAGAGATCGTACGAAAATTTAATGCCGTATACGGTGATACCTTAGTAGAACCGGAAGCTCTGATTCCTAAGAACTCGATCTGCTCACGTCTTCCGGGTACTGACGGCAAGGCTAAAATGAGTAAGTCTCTGGGGAACTGCATCTATCTGTCCGATTCCGAAGAGGATGTAAAACAAAAGGTATTCAGTATGTATACCGATCCAAATCATATAAAGGTATCCGATCCGGGCAGTCTGGACGGCAACTCTGTCTTTACTTATCTGGATGCATTTGCAACCGATGAGGACTTCGTGGAATTCTTGCCGGAATATAAGAATCTGGATGAACTAAAAGCTCATTACCAGAGAGGTGGTCTGGGCGACATGAAGGTAAAGCGGTTCTTAAATGCCGTGATTCAGAAGGAGTTAGCTCCGATCCGGGCAAGAAGAAAGGAACTGGAGAAGGATATCCCTGCTGTATATCGGATTTTACAGGAAGGCAGCATCATTGCTGAGCAGGAAGCTGCAAAGACTCTGGCAAAGGTCAAGGCTGCTATGCGGATCAACTACTTTGATGACGAAGCCCTCATTCAGGCACAGCAGGAAAAGTTCAACTCATAGTATATAGATAGAGGATTAATATGGATAATCATACAGGTACATCCCCATATGAGGATAAGATTATAACAATTCCAAATTTATTAAGCATCTTTCGTATTTTACTTCTTCCGGTGTTTGTGTATCTGTATCTGAAAGCAGATACCGGCTGGGAGTTCTTTCGTGCAACACTGGTGCTGGCTGTTTCGGCACTGACCGATCTCTTTGACGGAAAGATTGCAAGAAAGTTCAATATGATATCCAGACTCGGCAAAGTGCTGGATCCGATTGCAGATAAGCTGACCCATATTACGATTGCCTTTTGCTTGTGCTGGCAATATCCACAGATGATCTATGTTTTGATCCTTCTGGTTATTAAAGAGCTCAGTATGATGTTTATGGCACTCTACGGAACCTTTCGAAAAAATAAGAAGGTATGGGATTCCGCCCAGTGGTTTGGTAAGGTTTCCACCACGATCGTATTTGTTGTCTTCATCGTTTTGGTTTTATTCCCAGGTATGCCTGTAAAGGTTGCCAACATCCTGATGATCATCTGTTTTGTTGGTTTAACCGGCAGTCTGATTTTGTATATTCGAATGTTCTGGCGTTTGAATTCCAAGCGATATGCCGAGAAGCTGGAAGCAAAAGAACACGAGGCCTCCAAAGAAGCCCCGGCAGATGCTGTATCTGATCAGAAATAATCATACATATCCATCTTATATTATGCACATGGTGGCTGATATCCGACTTCGGGTGTCAGCCTTTTTGTTTGAAATAACCGTCCTACTGCTACCTGATAGTCTCTATAGTGTGTTGCCTTTCGAATCTGCTTCAACTCCCGATCCGCATCTTCAAAGATCGTTCCCCAGTAGTTCCATAGCTCTTTCATCTTAAAGAGCGTATTCCGCTCTCCAAACTCATGCTCCTGATAGCTGTTCATCACATCATCGTGAAGTACCCTTAGTTCCGCTGCCGTCAGTTCTGTTTCCCCTTTCAGGACTCTGGCCAATGCCGGATTTGCCAGCAGCCCTCGACCCAGCATGATACTCGTCAGTGCATCCTCCTGCCGATACCGTTCCATAACAGACTGATAGTCCTCCTTCGTAAAAATATTGCCGTTATAACAGACCTTATGCCCTAAATGCAGGGTTTCTTCAAATGCACTCTGTCTCGTCTGCCCTTTATAGAAATCGCTCCGATATCTGGGATGTACGATCAGTTCTGCGATTGGAAATGCTGCAAATATCTGCAGAAGTTCCTGATAATCCTCCTCCGGTGTCATTCCCAGTCTGGTCTTTACCGATATACGAGCCTGGTACGTCTCGGAGAAAACAGCCTCAAAGAACTGTCTCAACTTCTCGTGATCCACCAGCATCCCGGCACCCTTTCCCTTAGACACAACCGTTCCGGACGGACAGCCCAGATTCAGATTCACTTCCTGATATCCATACGCCTCCAGTGCATGTACTGCTCGTTTGAATCCATCCGCACTGCAGGTAAGCACCTGTGGTACCAATGGAATCCCCGGATTATTCTCAGGAAGAATATCTCGTTCCTCCTTCGGTGCCAGTACCCGCTTCTGATTCGGCTGAAGAAACGGAGCATAGACCTTATCGACATCCGGAAAATGCCGCCAATATGCATTTCTGTAAATATAACCGGTAACTCCCTCCATGGGTGCCAGATATAATTCCATATTTTATTCCTCTTCTTTTTCCTTCACGATATGCTCCGGCTTCAGTCCCGCTGCCCTTGTCATTGGACGCCACAACAGGAGATTAAACAATGCCACCGCACGGCCTACCCCCAGCATGGCTACCAGTGTTCCAATCCCGATTGCCAGAATCACCATTCCTGCCAGATAAATCAAAAACCGTATGACCTGTGTCTTTTTGGTGCTTTTCTTTCTCCTGCGTGTACTTCTTCTTTCCCTGTCTCTGTATTCATTTTCTACGTTCCATCTTCCTCTTCTGTCTATTCCGTCTATCTTATCCGGGCTTTCTGCTCCTCACGCCGCAGTATATCCAGTGTATGTGCACCGGCACCGATCAGATCCTGCCTCTCACAGGTTGCCAGATGATACTGCATAAAGTATTCAAAGGTTTCATCTTCCATCTGATTCAGTGTCGGACGTATATAGTTTGCCGGCCCGTCCGGTGACAGGATCTGCACTCGTTTCAACCCGACCTGCCGATTCAGTGCATCGATATCCTCTATCCTGACATAATCATATAGATTCTCCGGATGCGAGATGCTATGAAAGTCCTCAGTCAGACGCCCATCCCTCATACACTCCGCGATATGCTCTTCTTTAAATGCATACGTCAGTACACAATACTCATTCATGCAATATGCTACCAAAATATACCCGCCGGGTTTTGTCACCCGCCGAGCTTCTGAAAGTGCTTTTACTTTGTCATCAAATGAAAATAAATGATACATCGGACCAAATAACAACGTCAGATCAAACTGTTCGGAATCCAGTTTTTTCAGATTCAACGCATTCCCCTGCATTGCTTTTACCGTGCTTCCCTTTTTCTTCAGAATACCAAGATTATACTTTACCAGCTCTACAGCCGTCACATCATAGCCTTCCTCTGCCAATGCTACGGAATACTTTCCGGTTCCTGCCCCGATATCCAGGATCCGGAGCTCAGACGGAGCCTTTCCTTCCTGCTCCATCTGCTCCAAATACTTGTGAATATAGACCATCGACGTACGAAACTCGACCTGACCATACCGGGAATTCAATCTCTTTTCCTCGTTAAACTTATTATAATACCGTTCCAGTTCCGTCATCTCTTTCATGAAATTAACCTCTATCAGCCCTGTGCCTTCTGTTGTTCTTCCTGTTCTTCTTTTTCCTCTTCTTTTCCTTCTTCATAGCCCTTCAGCATCCGGAAGAAGGTCTTTGTCTCCTTTACTACCACACCACTCAATGCAAACAATGCGATCATATTCGGAATCGCCATCAGTCCATTGAAGATATCTGCAATCGTCCATACAGCTGCTACTGTCATATATGGTCCGATAAAGACGGCCAGAATATATAACCAACGATAAACCAATATGCCCTTCTTCTTACCACCGAACAGATACTCCAGACAACGCTCTGAGTAGTAATCCCAACCCAGAATTGTAGTAAATGCAAAGAATACCAGACACAGCATAAGAATGAATGATGTTACCCGCTCCGGAAGGAATGGGATACCGACATTAAATGCATAACTCGTAACCTGAACACCCTGCAGGCCTTCTACCTGCCATGCGCCGGTCAGTACAATCGCCAGACCGGTCATCGTACAGATCACAATCGTATCAATAAAGGTACCGGTCATAGATACCAGACCCTGACGAACCGGCTCCTTTGTCTTCGCTGCCGCTGCTGCGATCGGTGCAGAACCAAGTCCTGCCTCATTTGAGAAGATACCTCTTGCAATACCCTTCTGCATTGCAATCAACATCGTTCCGACGATACCACCGGTTATAGCTTTAGGATTAAATGCTCCCTGCACAATCGTTGCAACCGCTGCCGGAATGGCAGTTACATTACATACTAAAAGGATTACGCAAAACAGTACATACATAATCGCCATAAACGGAACAACCGCCTGCGACACCTTAGAGATTCTCTTTACACCACCGATCAGCACGGCTGCCACACAGATACTTAAGATCAGGGATGCGATAATAACCGTCCAGGAATAGTTGCCCAGAAACGGGATATCTACAGACCATGTATTACTCGGATCAAAAAATGAGTTTACTGCAGATGAGATACCATTTACCTGTGAGAAGGTACCGATACCAAATAAGCCTACACAGACGCCAAAGAATGCAAATAGCTTTGCCAGCCACTTCCACTTTGATCCCATGCCACGCTCTATGTAATAGAATGGTCCACCCAATGCATGATTATCTTTATCGATCACTCGATACTTCACTGCCAGAAGACCTTCCGAATACTTTGTTGCCATTCCGAAGAATGCCGCAACCTCCATCCAGAACAATGATCCCGGTCCACCTGCTGCAATCGCAGTTGCAACACCTACGATATTACCGGTTCCGATCGTTGCCGATAACGCTGTACACAATGCACCAAAGGATGTGATCTCTCCATGTCCGTCTTCCTCGTTCTTTACCATATATTTCAGTGCCAAAGGAAGTCTCCGCATCTGTAACAGGCCCAGCCGAACCGTCAGGTATATACCACCTGCCAAAATCAGTACGATCAAAGGAACGCCCCACACAATAGAATCAATCTTATCCAGTAACGCATTAAACATCTTCCAGATCAGATCCGGGACGCTATCGGCTGCATACTCGACCATCAGCTTACTTACATTTAATAACCATGCCATCTTCTCTGCTCTCCTCGCTTTTGTTCATTCATTTAAAACACAATAGATTAAGGTTAGCACACAGGCTGTAACATGTCAAGAATCTGCCTGCCTGAGTTATTGACAAACATTCGTAAATCTGCTATGCTCAATTTAATGATAAACATTAAATTTTTATCGTTTTATGAAGGAGGAACACATTTTATGAAAGAGTTAGCAATCAAGAAAATCAACCGTATGGGACATGCCGGTGTCATTATTACTACCATAAGTAAGATTCTGGTCATTCTGTGCAGTCTGCTCATTATCGGTCTGGCCATTCGCCTGTTCTGTATTCCGAAGTCACTCCTGTCTATCACAACGTATTCAAACGTCGATGTAACAGTTGATCCTTCCGGTATGAAAATCCGGCAAACGGAAACCGAGCAAAACAATACACTTGAGTCTATCAAAAAACTTATGAGCGACGGATCCTTTTCCATTATCACAAACGGAACCACGGTTCCTCTGGATTCCATCCCTGATGACGAACAACTAACCGCAGATAAGACCTATCTTGTTTTTCATAACAATTCCGAACCAAATACATTCACAACCCACAATCTTGCATGGTTTTTAATCAGTGCCCTGCTCTATCTGATCATGACCTGGATCACCCTGTTTTTCGCCGGTCGCCTCTGCAATGCCTTTCGTTACTGCGAGTCTCCGTTTGAGGAAAGCATCACACGAAAGATGTCGACCTTTGCCTATTCCCTGATTCCTTGGGTCTTTCTTTCTACGATTGTAAATGCAATTGGGAATTTCCTATTAAATGGAAGCCCACAGTTTACCATTCAAATCAATATAGGAATGATATTTATTATCCTGATTATCTTCGTTCTTGTTTTCATATTTAAATATGGAGCCGTCCTTCAACAGGAATCAGACGAAACACTGTAATACAAAGAATGGAGAATCGAACTATGGGAAAAATAATACTTCGACTGGATCGGGTTATGGCCGATCGAAAAATGAGTCTGAATGAACTATCGGAGCGGGTAGGGGTATCCAATGTAAACCTGTCTAAGATCAAAACCGGAAAAATCAGTGCGATCCGATTTTCAACACTGGAAGCCATCTGTGAGGTCCTGCATTGTCAGCCGGGTGACATTTTGGAATATGATCCGCAGGTGGAGGAACCGCCGGCAGTAAAGATCACCGAAAGGAGTTAAACGTATGGATTCTCTTATACATATTGAACATATCACGAAGATCTATAATCCGGGTGAAAATGAAGTACATGCCCTGGATGATGTATCTCTGGATATCCAAACGGGCGAATTCGTCGCCATCATTGGTCAGTCCGGTTCCGGGAAATCAACCCTTATGAATATGCTGGGGTGTCTGGATACCCCGACCTCCGGTACCTATATCCTATCCGGAAAGGATGTATCCCATCTTTCGGATAATGAACTATCCGATATCCGAAACCAACAGATTGGCTTTATCTTCCAAGGATTCAATCTGATACCAAACCTAACCGCACTGGAGAATGTCGAACTACCCTTGATCTATCGTGGCATGCCCGCAAAGGAACGTCACGACTGCTCTCTGGAGGCACTGCGGATCGTAGGTCTGGAACACCGCGTGGATCACAAGCCTTCGGAAATGAGCGGCGGACAACAGCAGCGTGTTGCCATTGCCAGAGCGATCGCAGCCAAACCACCGGTGATTCTCGCAGATGAGCCAACCGGTAATCTGGACTCTTCCTCCACGAAGGAAATCATGAAGATCCTGCATGATCTACACGATACCGGACGAACGGTTATTCTAATCACACATGATGATCAGATCGCAGCGAACGCAAAACGTGTAGTACGCATCATGGATGGTAAGATCGAGTCCGACTTTACCAGAGAATAGGAATAAGAGAGGAGACTATCATATGTCAGATATAACAGCAAAAAAGAAATCAAACAAGAAACTCATTTTCATCATAGCCGGCATCGCACTGGCTGTCGTTATCCTGATCATCGTGGAAATCAGTATCATTACATCTAAGATATCCGGTATGCTTCCAACCGTCGAGGTTGCCCATCCACTGCAGGCCGATATCTCATCCAGTGTTACGACCAGCGGCACCATCACCAGCGGGGACGTCACTTCTTATGCCACATCTGTCACTGCTACCGTCAGTGATGTCACCGTCAAGCCCGGTCAGGCAGTCAAGGCAGGCGATCCTCTGCTTACCTTTGACACCGCTTCTCTGGAAGAGCAATACAATGAAGCATCTTTGAATGCCCGTTCCAGCCAGTTAACCAATCAGTCAACGGTAGAAGTATCCAATCGTACCAGCTCCGATCTCGATCAGGCAAAGAAAAATGTATCCAGCCTGAAGGCTCAGATTGCAACCGTTCAAACCGAACTTCAGCAGCTTCAGAGCAGCGGTACCGATGAAGATCCGAACAGTGATCTGATCACCGAACTGGCAAACAAGCGTACACGGCTGGCTGCCGTACTGGATGAAATTCAGACCATGATCGACAGCACACCGGATAATGCTTCCCTTACAACCAATCAGGAGTACATAGCAAAATGCAATGAACGGGATACCCTGAATGCATCGATTACAAATCTGGAAAAAATCATCAGCATCCTGCCGGACAACAGTACCAGCCTGTCTACCGCAATTACCGCTAAGAATGAACAATTAGCCAATCTGCAGAATCAGCTTGCACAGCAGGAATCACTGGTCACCAGTGCAGAAGCCGGTGTCCTGACCGCTACCCAGCGTGAACAGTTAAATATCTCCAATCAGCTCTCTAACCTGCAGGTTGAAGCGGCTGCCACTTCCCTGGAGGAAGGTAAGGCCGGTATCGTGGCCGATCGTGATGGCATCATAACCTCCGTCGATATCACAAAGGGTGCTTCAACCGCACCCGGTGTTGCACTGTTTACCATTGCCTCTACAGATAGCATGAAGGTATCGATTCCGCTGACAAAAAAAGATCTGGAAACCGTTGTTCTCGGACAGTCTGCAACCATCACTCTTCTGAATCACGAATACGAGGGAGAGGTTACCTATATCAGTAAAGTTGCCACCACCTCAGCTACCGGATCAACCAATATTCAGGCAGAAGTTACCATTACAAATCCGGATGAAAATCTGATCCTCGGTCTGGATGCAAAGGTTGTTATCCATACCGCCTCTGTCGAAGGGGTACTGGCAGTTCCGAATACCGCTGTCAATGTAGATACCACCGGCACCTTTGTCTATGCACTGGAAGACAATACCATCGTTAAGAAGTATGTTACTACCGGTGTCAGTGATGTCACCAACTGTGAAATTCTGGATGGTATCGGTGAAAATACCATGGTTGTTACCACTGTTACTGCCGATATTACAGAGGGCATGCCGGCTATGCCACTTCTATCCGACGAACAGTAAGTAAGGGGGAATCCACATGTCACAATTTTTAGAATATATAAAGATGGCATTTTTCAACATCCTCTCAAACAAGGTTCGTTCCCTTCTGACGATGCTTGGAATTATCATTGGTATTTCCTCCGTTATCCTGATCCTGTCCCTCGGAAACGGAGCCCAGAACATGATTACCGGGCAGCTGGACAGTATTGGAAGCGGGCAGATCGCACTGAGTTCTCTCTCGGACAGCTACCGGATTAATCTGGATGATATGGAATATATCAAGGAACAGGTGGATGATATTCGGGCTTATCTGTTCAGCACAAGTCTGACAGGAACCACCTCCACTCCAAAGGGTTCCTTTGATGTCACTGCCTATGGCTGCAACGCCGACAATTACCTGTTTGAACAATACTCGGTGCTGAGCAAGGGACACTACTTTACAGAGGATGATTACAATGACGGCAAGATGGTCTGCTATCTGAGCGAAGCAGATGCAATCCGTCTCTATGGGAATACCGATGTTATCGGCATGCCAATCGAAGCAACTGTAAACGGAAGAATTCTGGAATACACGATCGTAGGTCTTACAAAGGAGTCGGAGAATTCCTCTCTGATCTCCATGGACTATGATGGAGCGCCAATCTATCTGAATGTTCCATTGACTTCACTGGAAAACAGTCTGGGTCTGTCGCTCTCCGAAGATCAGATGTCTGCGTATCTTATGCTGGAGGATGGGGCTGATTCCAAGGCAGTCTGCAATGAGGTGATTCATATTCTGGAATCCCGCCACAACTGCAAGGGTGAGGATGCCTATACTATCCAAAGCTTTAGTGATTATATGACCACTATTCATACCGTTATCAATATGATCACTCTCTTTATCTCGTTGGTCGCTGCGATCTCACTGGTTGTCGGTGGTGTCGGCGTTATGAATATCATGCTGGTATCGGTAACAGAACGCACCAGAGAGATCGGTATCCGAAAGGCACTGGGTGCCAAGACCAGTTCGATCATGCTGCAGTTCCTGTCTGAATCTGCGATTATTACCATGCTAGGCGGTTTGCTTGGAATCCTTTTCGGACTTCTGGGAGCCTTTCTGATCACACGAGTGATCGCCATTGTGTCACCGGCTTATGCCTTCACACCTGCGATCAGTCCGGGTGCCATCCTGTTGGCTACACTGTTTTCTTCGGCAGTCGGTATCTTCTTTGGTATCTACCCTGCCAGAAAAGCAGCCCGTTTAAGTCCGATCGAAGCACTGCGCAGAATGTAAGAAATAATCAAAAAAAGGATATGCACCGGGTGTTTCAACAGCTACCCGATGCATATCCTTTTTCATCCTTCTATATCACGGTCAATATACCCAGTGACTTTAACAACAGAACCAGTAACAGCAATGGTGCAACAAATCGGATCATAATGATATACAAGTGCTTTCTTCCAAACTTATGTTCGGTCTTTTCTACCTCATCGATTACATATTCCGGCTTCACAACCCAGCCAATCAGGATACAGGTTGCTATCGCCACGATCGGCATCAAAGCATTATTACTGATATAATCCATAATATCAAGAATCTGTGCATGATTACCATTTGGCAGTGTAATATCAAAGTACCATAGATTATATCCCAGACATACCACAATACCGCCTACCAGTGCAATCCCGGTTTCGATCGCTGCCGCCTTTATCCGGGACATATGGAACTTATCCATCAGACTGGATACTACTGCTTCCATGACAGAAACTGCACTGGTCAGGGCAGCAAACAGTACCATCGCAAAGAACAGGCAGCCAATCACATTTCCCGCCTTTCCCATCGCACTGAATACCTTCGGCAGAGATACAAACATCAGACTTGGTCCGGATGCATCCATGCCCTCGGTACCCATAAAGGTATATACCGCAGGAATAATCATAACACCCGCCAAAAATGCCACAACCGTATCAAAGATCTCGATCTGATTAATGGAACTTACCATGTTTGCATCGTCCCGTACATAGGAGCCATATGCGATCATGATTCCCATCGCAACACTTAAGCTAAAGAATAACTGTCCCATAGCATCCAGCAGAACACTAAAGAACCTCTTTACAGTCAGGCCTTCCAGATTCGGAATCACATAGATTTTCAGACCTTCCAAACCTGTTCTGGTGACACCTTCCGCATCTGTATATCGAATGGTGATTGCAAAAATCGAAATTGCAATAACCAAAAGAATCAAAATCGGCATAATAATCTTGGAGGAAGACTCGATTCCTTTTTCTACTCCCAGAAAGACGATAAATGCCACAATAAATAAAAATATTACCATCAGTGCTATCGGCTGTACATTTCCCGTAATAAATCCGCCAAAATATCCATCTTCAGCCGCTGCTGTACCCTCTCCGGTCAGAAACGCGATGAAGTATTTTACTACCCAACCGCCAATCACACAATAGTACGGCATAATAATAACCGGTACCAGACTGGCTATCACTCCCAGAAATCCCCAGCCCTTTTTTACCTTACTGTATGCTGTCAACGGACTCTGCTTTGTCTTTCTTCCGATCGCCACCTCTGTTGTCAGCAGTGTGAATCCAAAAGTCAATGCAAGTATGATATAGATGACCAGAAACAATCCTCCGCCATCTCTCGCTGCCAGATACGGGAACCTCCAAATATTACCTAAGCCTACAGCACTTCCTGCTGCCGCTAATACGAACCCCATCGAGCCCGTAAATGAATGTCTGTTTTTCTCATTACTCATACTCTTTCCATGTCCCTCTCTCTCTTTTATAAACAAATGAACAGCATCAGTATAGCATAGTTTCTCCGTATTCTCAATAAAATATTAAAGCCCTCTGCATTTCGCAGAGGGCCTCTGTCTCAGTTCTTAACAACCCGTATTTAGTTCTTAAGCGGTAACAAATCAATGCTCAGCTTCTTAATTACCTGCAAGGTCTTGTTCCGAACCTCCTCTGCTTCGAATACCTCCAGCATCATGTCCTTATCGAACTTATTATCCATCAGGAAATCTACCCAGTCAGCCAGATAGGTCTTCACATACTGTACGTTCTCCTCTCCGGTGTTCTTCATAGAGTTCTCAACATTATTGATATAATCTACAATGGTTGGTCCCTGCGGCTGCGCTGCTACCGGTGTCGGAGTATCTGACTCATCGGACAGTTCAATAACCTTACCGGTCTTTGTAATGATTACCCGCTTATTCGGCTTCTCTGCCGGCTTCGGAGCTGCTGCATTGTTCCGACTCAGATATACCTCTACTACCTTTACCAGACATGCTACACTGTAGGTAACTTCCTCCGGCTCCTGTACGTCCCGACCCTTTTCTTCATACTGATTCCACAGCCATTCGCTCTTTAACAGCATGTCCCGAATCACATCATTTGCCATCAGGTTCTTCAGTTCTTCTTCCGTCTGGGCGTTTGCCTTGCCAAATAGCGAAGCCTTCTGCACCGGAACTGCCTTCTTATATCGAACCGGAAGTGTAATCTCTGAGAATGTCTTTGTTAACATCTTCTCTGCCTTCGCCGAATCATATCCATTACTTAAGATATACTTCGCCGGATTGTTCAGACCATTGGTAATCATGTCATCGGCTGTCATGAAGATCAAATGCTTCTGGCGATCCTCCAGCATCTTCTTGATCTCATGATTTACCTTACTCTTCTCAATAATTGAATTCTTACGGATCTTAAATGCCTTTATCTTCTCCTTGATGCTAAAGAGAGACTTCAGCAATGCCGGATTTCCATTTACATAATTACCGATCCAGGTCAGTTCTACATACTGATGTTCAATCTTATTAGACAGCTCATATACACTGTAGCCATCAAATACTACATTCAGAGTTGTATATAACATCTCAAGGATCTCATACTTTTCTTCCCATGACCGGCCTGCATTGTCCTGATTTACCAATGCCTTAATACCACACTCATGAAACACTAAGTTATACTCAAACAATCCCTCAAAGACATTGCTCTTATCACTTAAGCCTGCGCCAACACCCAAAATCTGAAGATTCCGCTTCATCTCCGGCTCTTCCTCGATATACCGATATACCTTACGGATAAAGTTCGATACCTCTGCGATCAGAGAATCGATCCTGCGGTTATAAATGTCCTGCTTTGAAATCGCGGTAACCACTGCACGGCTCAACACATTTGCATACTGTGTGCTCTGGCAGTTCCGAATCAGATCCTTAAAGCTCTCATATACATTCAGATTGTCTACCGGTATATGCTCTGCATTCAATCCGTAGAACTCAAATGCCTTATCATAGTCTTCATTCTTGATAAAGGCGTTAAAGAGTCCAATGCTTAACTGGATCTTATAGTCATTCCCTACATTATCATCTTCTACAAAGTAGTCGTATAATACCTCAAGATTATTTAAGAAGGAATCACACTTTGCAATATTAGACGGAATATTCATCTCCAGTACTACATTGATAAGATCCATATAACCCATAACTGCCTTATCAAAGTTCTTGGAACGTTCATCTGTCTCCATATTCTGATAGTATGTATTGATCAAAAGTGGCGCAATCCGTTCTCCGATCAGTCTCATAGCTGTCGTAAACCGCTCTGTCTGATACAGATACAGTAACCAGATACTATACCGATAGATTCCGGTTGTACTGATCATCGCATCTACATTCTCCGGATCAACGTCACCGTATACAAACTTATACAATGGTTCTATCCACTCTTCGATCTCGTACTTACCCGGCTTCTTGATCTGCTCGTCCACAAACTCTGCCAATTCATATAGCTTCGTACACTGAGCCTTTACATCATCATCCACCTTCATATTTGCCAGATCAAAGTTGCTATCCTTCAGATAGTCGATAACCAATGTATAAAAGCCATCTTCTACCTGTTCATTTAAGAAACGTATTAACAGCCCCTTGTTGCTGGATGCAGCAATGGATAAAACACTATTCTCCTGAGACGAAGTAATATTTGCTGGTAGCATCATATTCTATACCCCCAATCATACTTTTTATATCGAACAGCTTTCTATTCGATTATTTTATGTGTAATATGTATAAATATTGTCTCACTAATAGATATTTTAGCACAAGGGTGTAAAATGTTCAATAGTCCTTATCTGTTTATTCGTGGTATTTATATAATCATTTTTGTGCATTTTGCCCAAATTCGTCGACCAGCCCCGCCATCTTTAAAAGATACATTGCGTTTGTCGTATGGCACATCCCTTGTTTTAGCTTATAATCAAAGCAGATTCTGTCATTTTCATAGGATTCCTCGAAGTGATAATTTTCTGCTAATCTGCACAATTCAAAATCATGTGTTGATACCATCGTAATCGTATCCGTATTGGTCAAACGCCGGATCACCTCTTCAGCTCCCGTGATCCGATCGGTCGAATTTGTTCCCCGGAATATCTCATCGATCAGACACAGCATTGGTCGATGCTCTTTTCCGTACTCTACCATCTCCCGAATTCTCAGAATCTCTGCATAAAAGGTAGATATACCCTCCTGCATATCATCCGTAATCCCCATCGATGTAAACAGCTTCATAATCGAAACACTGCCCGCCTTCGCGCAAATCGGCGCACCTGCATATGCCAACACCATATTCAGTCCAATCGTCCGTAAAAAAGTTGTCTTCCCGGACATATTTGATCCGGTAACTATAACTGTCTGCTGCTTCAACGCAATACTGTTGGTTACCGCCTGTTCTCTGGAGATCAATGGATGCCCAAGCTCTGTAAACTGCAGCTCCGGTTCTTTCCTGTCCAGAATCGTAGGAAAACTGGCGGGATTTAATCTCGCCACCATCGCCAGACTGGTCAACATCTCAACCTCGCCGATCAGATCCAGCGCAATCTCAAACGTGGGACCGTATTCCCGGATCCAGCGAACCGTTTTTCGCATCAGCCACAGATCCCGCAGATAAAGTCCACATAATATCCAGTGTAAAAACGGATTCTGCCGTACCCTGTACTCCTCTATCAGACGCGTAATATTCTTTGTCTGCTCGATCATTTCTCTCGCATTTCTGCCCGCCATCATGCGAAGCCGCCAGTCCTCCAGATACCCATCCGGGAACTTCCAGTTTGCCAGAATACAAATCTGTGCTTCGATCTGCATTGCTACCTTTTCATAATATAAGAGTGGCTGCATTTTCTTTTTACAGTATTCGGTCATCAACAGGGATACTCCGATTCCTATCAGAAACAGAATGATCGGCACTACATAGTTCCATAGCTCGAAGATGCTTCCCAAAACCAGGCATCCCAGAATCACCGGATATCCCACTGCCAGAATCTGCAGTCCTACCGGCATCTTCCATTCCGCCGCAGACTCCCCTTCTGCATAAGGTCCCTTTTCCGGAACAACATGCTCGTTCAAGTGTCCATAGAAATCAAAGGCAGTGGAAAATCGCTCGTCCGCCACCATAAACTGAACCGCCTTCTGACGTTCCCGAATCTGTTCCGGTGTGCATTCCTTTCCCTGCAGCACCTCTGCCAGTCTGCGCTTCCCCCGCTCGGAATGTGCTACGCAAATCCTCTGATACAATGAATCCCTGCCCAGTACATGCAGATCTGTGACAGAGGTATTGCCTTCCTGCACATATTCCGCTCCGGTTTCCGAGAACTCTCTCCAGCCTCCGTCCAGACGTTTAATATAATTTCGATAAAGAGCAATACCACAGGTATGCCCCTTGCGTTCCCCCTGATTCCGACTATGATATCCAACCTCTAGCATATACACAAACCCGGCAATCAGAAGAACCAGGATTCCAATCGGCTGCTTCCATGCAACAAAGACTGCCACTCCCACCAGTCCAACTAAAAATGCCAGCAAACGTCTAACGCTAATGGTACGATCGGATTCATCCAGATTCTTCATATCCTCTTCCCGCCAGTCCAGCTCTTCCTGCATTTCCTCAATCGTAATCAATGGCTTATACTTGCTTCGTTTTTCCCACCACTCCCGATATATCCGATGTACTTCCGATTCGGGTTCCTCCTCCAGTTCCGGTGCAACATACATATCATCGATCATCCGCTGAACCTCCCGGCGAAGCTCCTCCTCTGTTTTCTTTCTCTTCTTCATAACTTCCTCCGCTCACTCCTGTATACTATATTCCTTACCGCGATAGGATCAGTGCCTGTCTTCCCAACTGCTCATACCGCTGTTCTACAACTGAACGTTCATATCCTACCACTTCACCCTCACAGTCCGGATCATTAAAATAGTAATAATGTTCATCGGCTCCCACCAAAACCAGACAATGTTCTCCTGCAATCCACTGAAACCGACTGCCATCCTCCAGTGTCCAACGATTTCCTTCTTTCGGTTCTGACATTCGAATGGTTGCCCATATCACGATCGGCACATCCTTCTCCAGATAAGTATTTACGATATCCTCCAAATCTGTTCCACTGATATTCACTGCGTTCCACTCCTCCTGTTGAAGCAATACATTCATTGCATTCATTAGTGGAATAGCATAACAGCCATAGCCATCGATCTGTTCCGGCTGTCCGATAAAGTATGCCTGTGGACTGTATCCGATTCCATCTGCCCCCACAGGTGCCGGTACCTTTGCAATCTCCTGATAAAGCTGCTGCGGCGTGCAATCGATTCCGTAGTACTGCATCAGCATAGCACCGCTAACCAGTTCACAGCCCGTCTTATAATTATTTTCTTTCTGACTCAGCAGCGGAACCGACAGCACTTCAGCCGTTATTGCATTTACTGACAGCACCGGTATTTCATGCGACATCGCTTCCGGCTGTTGCCAGACTACCTCCGACTGCCTGTCCATCGTCATGTGCTCCCGTATGCTCACCAGTCGTTCCGATAGCTGCTGCCGCTTCTCTGTCCAGTCGATCCTGCTGACCTCCTCCCAATGGGCGGCATAAACCCATATGCCTATTAATGCAGCTATCGATACTGCCAGTACTACTATTAACTTTGTTACCGCTTTCCGCTTTGTCTTCATATTCCACATGCCTCAATCTATATCTACTTAGTATACATGTTTTCCAATCCGTTTGCAATCGTTACCGCAGGATTTCATTCTTTTTCTATATATTATAATTGATTTTTTCCCCATTTCGTATTAAAATATGCAATATGTGAAATAATATATAAAAAAGGAGAGATGGCAGTTGAGTAAAAAAGGTGGAACAATCGTAAAAATCGTAGCCATACTGGCTGGTGTTGCTGCTGTTGGTACAGCATGCTACTTATACAAAGACAAAATCAAGGAGTTCTTTCAGAAGATCAATCTGAAGGATAAGATCGACACCGCAAAGTCTTTTGTTACCGATAAGGTACTGGGTACCGGAGAAGATGATTTCTTCGATGATGCCGACTTCTTTGATGATGATCTGGAAGAGGAAGATGCAGGCAACTCAGACAACGGCAATCGCGGTTATACTTCTATTAACATTACTGCAGATGATGCTGACACCGAGGAAGAAACACCTGCTGACGATACGAAAGAAGAAACATCCGGCGCAACAGATGCTACTGAAGAAGCAGCGGAATCTGAAGAAGAGGAAGATACTCCTTACGAGAATGAAGGCTTATCTGATGTTTCTGAAGATGAAGATGTATTAGCTGAACAGACTTCTTTAGATGGTTCTTTATAAGATCCGTAGAAAAGTCAATCTGGGTAACGTGGGCCGCAAGGTGCACAGAAAAAGGGCTGCATTTACAGCCCTTTTTCTGTTTTTGATTCCTCTTCCTCTGTCTCTTCTGCCTTCGGTTCCTCCACTTTCGGATCTTCTGCCTTCGGCTTCTCGGCTGCTGCTTCTTCCTCCGGTATCAGATTGAATACCGTCATCGTCCGATTATCGATATCCGGATTCAGCCGCACTAATGCCAGCATGATTTCATCTGCACAGGCTTCTGACCAAAAATCCTTTTCATAAAACATTTTTTCCGGATTCGACATCGTAAGGCGATAGACCTGCTTTTTTCCACTTTTGCTCTGAATCATATGCTTTGATATATAACGGATATAATCAATGCGGATAAAGTCTGTCGTAAACCAGTTACTGATCACCAGATATTCGTCCGTCAGATAATAATTATAATTATGCTGCAGCAGGCGGTGCTTCAACTGAGAGCTCACCTCTTCGTATACCAGTTTTCGATCGCCAAATTCACTCAATGCCTTTGCACTCGGATGCCGGTATGGCTGAATTGTCCAAAAAACAGAGCTTATGATGATCCAGGCACTCACAATGCAGGGAACTATGATTCCCATAAATAACAGTCCGGTCTCCAAATATGGATAATCCGGCTCACTGATAACCAATGGATAAATCAAGGCATTCAGCGAATCATAGTCCATATTCAGTCCTTTTGCCAGTTCACTCTTCACATCCTCTACCGTAGAAGCATCCTCCAATACCATTCCACATACCCGGACATCCTTTAATTCCGGCTCCGGTTCTTTTGTCCGCATCAAAAACAAAACACATTCGCCATCAATAAATGAATAATAATATGCTCCCACCCGTTTATCATCTTCGTAATAATCATACCCAATGTACTTCATGCTCGGAACTGTATAGGCTATATTCCTACAATCCCTCTCATTCCACTGTCGAATGTCCTCTAACGACTCTGCATTATGACATATCATCCGATACACCACCGGGTGTTGGATTGTAAATACCAGCAGTACCACAAATACGATTACTGCCGGAATCACAATGCACACAGTATTTCTTAAAAGCAGAAGCGGCATCCGGTTCTTCTTTAACTTCTTCCACAACATCATAGGTTTTGTCTCCTTATCAGATTCACTATACTACATCTTGATGATTCTCACAACCATTTGACATAACTTCCTCCTCCGTTCTATAATCAGTACAGATTATGGATAAGACAAGGAGTCAGGGATGAAAGCCTATACTAGCTTTGCTCAGGTATATGATACCTTTATGGATAATGTGCCCTATCAACAAGGCTGTGACTATCTGTGTAAGCTGCTGCATCAGCACGGCATTGACCACGGATTAATCGCAGAACTGGGCTGTGGAACCGGCAGTCTGACCGAACGGCTGGCAGCCGCCGGATATGACATGATCGGAATCGATAATTCTCCGGATATGCTGGAACTGGCACAGGAAAAACGAGTTGCCTCCGGCAGAGATATTCTGTATCTTTTACAGGATATGCGTGAATTTGAACTATACGGAACCGTTCGCGGTATTATCAGTTTCTGTGACAGCATTAACTATATTACGGATCCGGACGATCTGCTGCAGGTCTTCCGGCTGGTTAATAACTATCTGGATCCCGGTGGATTATTTATCTTTGATATCCACACGCCATACTATTATGCGTCGGTTCTGGGTGAATCCACGATAGCCGAGGATCGGGATACGGTAAGCTTCATATGGGATAATTACTATGATACCGATACCCGTATCAATGAATATTCCTTGAGTATCTTCGTACAGGAACCGGACGCTCCAGACCTTTACCGGAAGTTCCAGGAGGATCATTTTCAGTATGCTTACTCTTTGGAACAGGTACAGACATTACTGGCTCAGTCCGGACTGGAATATCTCACCGCCTATGATGAATTCAGTCTGGATCCACCCCGTCCGGACAGTACCCGTATTCATATTATAGCAAAAGAACATGGAAAATAGAAAGGATCTACACACTATGTCAGATTATATTATCCGCGGAACGGCTGCCAATGATCAGGTGCGCTTCTTTGCTGCAACCACAAGAGATATGGTAGAAACCGCACGAACCATTCACAATACCAGTCCCGTCGCTACTGCTGCCTTAGGTCGCCTTCTGACCGCCGGAGCCATGATGGGAAGTATGAGTAAAAACGAAACAGACCTGACCACTCTACAGATCAAATGCTCCGGTCCGATCGGCGGTCTTATGGTAACGGCCGACGGTGCCGCCAATGTAAAGGGCTATGTCAATCATCCGGATGTCATTCTGCCTGCAAACAGCAAGGGAAAGCTGGATGTCGGTGGTGCTCTGGATCTGGGGGTTTTAAGTGTTATCAAGGATATCGGCCTAAAGGAACCTTACGTCGGTCAGACTCAGCTCGTATCCGGAGAAATTGCAGAGGATTTAACCTACTATTTTGCTACCAGCGAGCAGGTACCGAGCTCTGTCGCTTTAGGGGTACTCATGAACCACGAAAATACCGTTCAGCAGGCCGGCGGTTTCATCATTCAGATGATGCCATTTGCAGAAGACGGTCTCATCGATGCCTTAGAAGAACGACTAAATAACTTCTCTTCTATCACCACGTTGCTAAATCAGGGTGTAACTCCGGAGGCCATGATGGAACAGCTTTTTGAAGGCTATGACCTCCATATTATGGAGCAGATTCCGACCGGATACCACTGCAACTGCTCCCGTGACCGGGTATACCGGGCTGTGATGAGCATTGGAAAGAAGGATATTCAGGAAATGATCGATGACAACAAACCAATCGAGGTAAACTGCCACTTCTGCGGAAAGCACTATATCTTTGATGTCGATGATCTGAAAACTATGCTGGTGTAATGCCATTCATAAACAACCCCCGATAGGATTCTTCCTACCGGGGGTTGTTCATTTTCTGCTTTTTAAGCGATTCGATTATCGTCTTCTATCGGTTATTTTGACTGAGAATTTCTCTTTGCACGCATACGCATCGTTGGGTCCAGAATCTTCTTACGGATTCGCAGACTCTTCGGTGTAATCTCCAACAGTTCGTCGGTATCGATAAACTCCAGTGCCTGTTCCAGACTCAGGATTCTCGGTGGTACCAGCTTCAGGGCATCATCCGAACCGGAGGAACGTGTATTGGTCAAATGCTTGGTCTTGCAGACATTTACTTCGATATCATCGGTCTTACCATTCTGTCCAACGACCATACCACCATAGACCGCTTCACCTGGTCCGATAAACAGCGTACCTCTTTCCTGTGCATTGAACAAACCGTAGGTAATACTGGTTCCGCTCTCATATGCGATCAGGGATCCCTGTGTACGATACTGGATATCTCCCTTATATGGTCCATATCCGTCAAATACGGTATTGATAACACCGGTACCCTTTGTTGATGTCATGAACTCACTCCGAAATCCGATCAAGCCACGAGACGGAATATTGAACTCCAGACGAACATTGCCATCCGACATCGGCGCCATTCCCTGCAGCTCGCCCTTTCTCTGTGTCAGCATATTGATAACCGTACCTGAGAATTCATCCGGCACATCCACAACCGCAACCTCCATAGGTTCCAGCTTCTTGCCTCGCTCATCGGTCTTATAGATAACCTCAGCCTTACTAACTGCGAACTCATATCCTTCCCGACGCATATTCTCGATCAATACGGACAGATGAAGTTCCCCACGTCCGGATACCTTATAAGCCTCTGTCGTATCTGTCTCCTCTACCCGAAGACTGACATCCGTATTCAGTTCACGGAACAGACGATCCCGCAGATGTCTGGAGGTCACAAACTTTCCTTCCTTACCGGCCAGCGGAGAATCATTTACCATGAAATGCATGGAAATCGTAGGCTCTGAAATCTTCTGGAACGGAATCGGATTCGGTGCTTCCGGCGAACACAGGGTATCACCGATATGGATATCTGCGATTCCTGAGATTGCTACAATGGATCCGATCTGTGCTTCTGTTACCTCTACCTTATTCAATCCGTCAAACTCATACAGCTTTCCGATCTTTACTCTCTGATGTTTATCCGGATCATGGTGATTTACTAACATGACTTCCTGATTCAGCTTTAAGGATCCGTTATCTACCTTACCAACACCGATCCGGCCCACATATTCATTATAATCAATGGTACTGATCAATACCTGTGTCGGTGCATCCGGATCTCCCTCCGGTGCCGGAATATGATTAATAATAGCTTCAAACAACGGTTTCATATCGGTGCCCGGAACATCCATATCTGTACTGGCTACACCGGTCTTAGCCGAAGCATAGATAAATGGGCAGTCTAACTGTTCCTCGCTGGCATCCAGATCCATCAACAGCTCCAGAACCTCATCTACCACCTCTGCCGGTCTTGCCTCCGGTCGATCAATCTTGTTAATGCAGACGATTACACTCAGGTTCAACTCCAGCGCCTTTTTCAAAACAAACTTTGTCTGAGGCATAGCACCCTCGAAGGCATCTACTACCAATATAACTCCATTTACCATCTTCAGAACACGTTCTACCTCGCCACCGAAGTCGGCATGACCCGGAGTATCAATAATATTAATCTTTGTATCTCCATACATAACGGCTGTGTTCTTGGACAGAATCGTAATACCTCTTTCTCGTTCGATATCATTTGAGTCCATAACACGCTCTGCTACTTCCTGATTTTCACGAAAAACACCACTCTGCTTCAACAGCTCATCCACCAATGTAGTTTTACCGTGATCAACGTGTGCGATAATCGCTACATTTCGGATATCCTCTCTTGCAATCTTCATAAACAGCCTTCTTTCCTTATTATAAAAAACTCATTCTCTTCTCACAACGTGTTACATTCTAGCATAGTAAGAAACAGTTGGCAAGAAAGAGTTCCATTACCCAAATATTTCCCCTGTTTTCTGTATCTGTATCCTTCCTCCGCTTGCCTCTGTGACCTCTGCCTCAAACCGATCATATACAGGAGCATAGATCTGAACGGTCAGTGTCACCTTATCCGTATACCGGGTATCTGTGATCTCACCATCGGTGTTTCCGATCAGATACTGGATCTTCCCCAGATCCGTATATTCCAGTACCATCTGTCCCCGGATCAACGGTCGCATCAGCCGGATCGTACCGGCCTCCAGCCCGGCCTTTGCTGCCTCTGTATAAGCGCGTACCAGCCCTCCGGTTCCCAGAAGTGTTCCTCCAAAGTAGCGGGTAACGACAATACACAGGTTGCGGACACCACTTCCCTGAATCACCTCCAGAATCGGCTTTCCCGCAGTTCCCTGCGGCTCGCCATCATCCGAGAAGCGTAACAGCGGCTGACTGCCCAGTCCGATCGAATAGGCAAAGCAGTTATGTCTGGCATCATAGTGTTTCTTCCGAATCGACTCTATAAAGCTGACAGCCTCTTCCTCTGTTGTGACTGCCTTTGTATACCCGATAAAGCGTGACTTTTTTTCTACGATTTCTCCCTGTCCTGCTGTTATCAGTGCCAGATATTCTTCCATAATTTCTTCCTTTCGCTGACGTTTTCTTTGACATTCTTTTCGGACGTTCTTTCTTTCCCAGTATATCTGTTCTTTCTATCAAACGCAAATCTTTCTGTTATCCAAATTGCAGAAACCGAATAATCCTCGCTCCTTTTGGCTATATTTCAGCCATAGGATTTTATTAAGAATCTCTGACATAGGGATTTTTCCCTTTATTTCAATGGTTAGATTTGATATAATGGTCAAGATATAGCAACGTGGAATCGAATACTATTTTATCGATTACATATATAAGGAGGCGCTTTATGAACTATAGCAAGAATGAAGCAATCAAAAAGCAAAAGCACCTGGTATCGAAGTCCAGTAAGAATACACAAAAAGTAAAGGTATCCTTTTTCAAAGTCTTTCTGGTGTGTATCGTCAGTATTCTGGCGATCGGTGTCGGTGCCGGATTCGGTATGATGAATGGAATTCTGGATAACGCACCGAATATCGATGATATCAATGTTATCCCGGAAGGCTTCCAGACCTGTATCTACAATCAGGATGGAGAACTGATCACGACTCTGTCGACAATCAATTCCAACCGTGAGTATGCATACTACAAAGATATTCCCGAGAATCTGGTGAATGCGTATATCGCCATTGAGGATCAGCGATTCCGCCAGCACAACGGTGTTGATATTCAGGGTATTCTTCGTGCAGCGGTTGAAGGTATTAAAAACGGATTTCATTTTGATCAGGGTGCCAGTACCATTACCCAGCAGTTGATTAAAAACGAAGTCTTCAATGTCGGTATGGATGAAGATACCTTCATGGAATCTGTGGAACGTAAGATTCAGGAACAGTATCTGGCAATCGAACTGGAGAAACGACTCAGCAAAAATGAAATTCTGGAATATTACTTGAACAGTATTTATCTGGGACAGGGCTGCCATGGTGTACAGACAGCCTCTAAAACTTACTTTGGCAAGGATATGTCGGACCTGACAATCTCTGAATGTGCTGTCATCGCAGCCATCACACAGAATCCTTCCAAGTATGATCCGATCGCACACCCGGAATATAATGCCGAACGACGTCAGCGTGTCTTAAACAATATGCGGGATCAGGGCTTTATATCAGAAGCCGAATATGAAACTGCCTGTGCCGATGACGTATACTCCCGTGTAGAGATTCATCATGACGAGGTAGCAGAAAATGCAGCGATCAACTCCTACTTCATCGATGCAACGATCAATGCACTGACGGATCAGTTAATCAATGAATACGGATATACCCCATCTGAGGCCTCCAATGCAATCTATGCCGGCGGCTTATCGATCTACATTACTCAGGATCAAGGGATCCAGAATATCTGCGATACGGTATTAAATGATCCGGATAACTATCCGGCTACCACACAGGTATCTCTGTCCTACCAGCTGACTTTGATGGACGACGACGGTAATACAACGAACTTCAGTACAAACAATTTATTAAGCCACTTTAAAGAAAAGACCGGAAATCAGGACTATTCTCTGATCTATGCAAATGAAGAGGCTGCACGAGCTGCCGCCGATGAATTTAAGGCAGATATGCTGGCAGAGAATCCGGATCTGACCTTCCTGTTAGAAACCTATGATACTACGATCCAGCCACAGATTTCCTTCTGCCTGATGGATCAGAGTACCGGATATATCAAGGCAATCGTTGGTGGTCGCGGAGATAAGAAGGGCAATCTGACCTTGAACCGTGCGACCGATTCTACCCGTCAGCCGGGTTCCTGCTTCAAGGTATTGGCTGCCTTTGTTCCGGCTCTGGATTCTGCCGGAAAGACGCTTGCAACTACCTATGAGGACGCTCCGTTTAACTATGATAATGGTCGTCAGGTAAAGAACTGGTGGGGCGACAGCTATCGCGGCTTCAACTCTATCCGGGATGCCATCCGGGATTCCATGAATGTCATTGCTGTTAAGACCTTAACCGATATTGGTCCTCAGCTCGGTTATGACTATCTGGTAAACATGGGCATCACAACCCTGGTTGATTCTGAAACCTATGCAGATGGCACTGTTTACTCCGATATTCAGCAGTCTCTGGCTCTGGGCGGTATCACAAATGGTGTTACTAACGTAGAAATCAACGCAGCCTATGCTTCGATTGCCAATATGGGTCTCTATGTTGAACCTATTTACTATACAAAGGTTCTGGATCACGACGGTAATGTACTGATTGATAATCAGCCGGAAACGAAACAGGTCATGCAGCCAACTACCGCTTGGTTGATCAACAATGCTATGAAGGATGTTATCACCTCCGGTACCGGTGGTCCATGTGCCCTGTCCAGCGGAATGCCGGTATCCGGTAAAACCGGTACCTCTTCTAAGGATTATGACTTATGGTTCTGCGGTTCGACTCCGTATTATACAGCCTCTATCTGGCTGGGTTACGACATTAACACCTCTCTTCCAAAGGGAAGCGGCAGCCTGCATGAACGTATGTGGTCAAAAATCATGCAGCAGATCGTAGAACTGGAAGGTCAGGAGATCAAGGACTTCCCGAAGGTCGATGGCATTACCAGTGCTACTGTATGTAAAACAACCGGTCTTTTACCAAAAGATGGATGCGAAACACGTACCGAATACTTTGCCGTAGGTACCGTTCCAACGGAAACCTGTGGTGCTGAAACAATAGAAATGTGTGAAGAGTCAAAGCTACCGGCTACTGAGCACTGTCCGACTAAATTTACGATGACCTACTTCCGTCAGGCAGATGGTTCTATCTATATTCCTTATGCTTATCAGGATAAGGGCATACCGGAAGGCTTTGAAACACAGACCTGTCCACTCCATGCGACCGGAGAAACAACAGAAGATCCGAATGCTGACAGCTTCACGATTACCTCTACTGTAAATGGAACCGGTGGAACTATCACGGAGAGCAGCTCGGTTCCGACAGGCGGATCTAAGACGTTCTACATCCAGCCGGCAACCGGATACTCTATCGCAGATGTTCTGGTCGATGGTAAGAGCGTCGGAACTCCATCCAGCTACACCTTTAAGGATGTTGCTAAGAACCATACGATTACCGTCAAGTTCGCAGCAACCGGCGGTGGAACTAACACATCTGCTCCTTCGTCGTCGGAGACTACAACTACAACTGCCACTCCATCGTCATCGGAGACTACAACTACCACTGCTGCTCCTACACCGTAGCTTAACAGCAGCTCTATAACGATTAACAGGTGCGAGATTACTCGCACCTGTTTTTTATCTATATAAAAGAACGAATCCATGGTATTCATTCTATTATTATCGCTTCATCTTTGGCTGAAAGATCCAGGAGGCGATATAGGAAAAGATCAACGCTGACGAGGTTCCTACCGCCGCCATTTTGAACCCACCACGGAAGAGTCCGATAAAGCCATCGCTGTCTACTGCCTCCTTGATTCCTTTCCACAGGTTGTAGCCAAACCCGGTCAGTGGCACCGCAGCACCGCCACCCGCAAATTCCAGCAACGGTTCATATAGTCCGATTGCGCCCAGTACTGCTCCGGTACAGACCAGCGTCACCATGACTCTTCCCGGAAGCATCTTCGTCGTATCCATTAAGATCTGTGACAACACACAGATGATTCCTCCGATTACAAATGCCCATACATAATTCATAGCTTCACACCCCCCTGGTTTCTATCATAATGCCATGTGCAATCCCCGGTACAGACTGTCCCTCATTGAAACTAACGGTCGATAACAGTGCTCCGGTTGGGACAAACAACACCCGATTCCATTCTCTGCTTTTTAGCTTATCCAGAATCAGTCCCGCCAGCGTGACAGCCGAACATCCGCAGCCGGAACCACCGCTATGCGTATCCTGCTCCTGATTATCATAGATCTCAATTCCGCAGTCCATATGCTGCTCCATAATGTCATATCCATTATCATTCAGCAACTTTATCAGAATCCCTTTTCCCACCTTTCCCAGATCTCCGGTAATGATCCGGTCATAATACCCGGGTTCTATCCGATAGTCCTGCAGATTCTGATAAATCACCGCCGCTGCCGCAGGTGCCATGGCCGCTCCCATATTCATAGAATCCCGGATTCCATAATCTACGATCGTACCGGTTGTGATTCCCCGGATCACGACCTCACATTTCTTTCCGGACAGTACAAAGGCTCCACTACCGGTAACCGTCCAGGTAGCACTAAGGGGGCGCTGATTCCCATATTCCAGCGGAAATCGAAACTGCTTCTCCGCACTTCCGAAATGACTGGATGCGACGGTTAATACCTGATCTGCATATCCACCGGCCACTGTCATAGCCCCCAGTGCCAGCCCCTCTCCGGCAGTCGAACAGGCTCCATATAATCCAAACAGCGGAATATCCAGATCCTTTAATCCAAAGGTCGAGGCAATCAACTGTCCCAAAAGATCTCCTGCGAACACATAGCGGATCTCCTCTTTTTTCAAACCAGACTTCTCGATAGCCTTCAAACACGCCTGATGTACCAGTTCACTTTCACCTTCCTCCCAGCTATCCTTCCCCAAGGTCGGATCCTCATATATCACATCAAAGTAGTCGCGTAACGGTCCTTCTCCCTCTTTCTTGCCTACCACAGATGCTGCACTCAGTATCCCCGGCGGATTCGTAAACTCGATACTTTGTTTTCCTATCGTTTGCTGCATAAAAATCACCTCCACAGTGTATCTTCGGGTTTCAATATTATTATTCCGAATCCCGTCGATTCTATGTGGAGGTTTTCAAAATTCATCTTCCTATATCTGGAATGCCCTTATGCAGTTGTCGGAATAAACTTTGCTAAAAATGTCACAATACCTAAAATCGTAAGCATAACACCGACTGTACGATTCAGCTTTTTTTCCTCACATCGATTTGCAAAACGTGCGGCCAGTGCGGCTCCCAGTGCCGTAAATACAACACATATGATTAAAGCCTTCAGATTCAGCTGGCAGCCCATCGAATAGTGGCTCACCGCTCCCGTCAATGCAATGATCGCCATGATCATCGTACTGGTTCCGACTGCTGTCTTCAGATCGTATCCCAACAGAATCGTCAATGCAAACAGCATCATGGCTCCACCGCCTACTCCTACAAACCCACAGATCAATCCGATCACAACACCGGATAAAACAGATAATGTAATTTGCATCCATGGCTTTCTCGGAGTCTTTTTATCCGTCTTCTCTTTGGTGATCGGGCTTACAAAAAACTTGATACCGAGATAGATGGTTGCCAGAATCGAATACCAGCCGATTCCATTCGGCGAAAAAAGGGAGAACTTATAACCGATATAGCTCCCCAATACGGAGCATACAAATGCCGGTCCCAAGATCAACAGTCCCCGTTTTATATCAATATTCTTATTCCGGTAATACGTATAGGCAGATAATGTGGATGCCAGTACGTCCGATGCCAGTGCAATCGCCACAACATCATAGGACTCCATTCCGCCCAGTGATACCAGCAGGGGAGTGATCACAACAGCCGCCGAGAGTCCTGCCAGACCGGTTACGATCCCGGCTCCCAGTCCTGCTATTATACAAACTAATATAAAAAACATGATATCCTATCTCCCCTAACAGCCTTCTATCTGATAGCGAATCGTCTGAAACAGTACTTCTGCATTCACCGGTCGCTTCAGGTAGGCTCCTGACCGTCCCTTTCCTGTCGTTCTATCCCCTGCAGCTTCCTGCGAACCAAGCTTTATCACCGGTATATGCTGACCATTCGGGAGCTGACGCAATGCCTCCAGAACCGTTCCGTTCTCCGGATCCTCCAGTGTCTCATCTAATACGATTACATCCGCCGTATGCTTTGCCAAATAACCACATGCCGTCTTCCCGGAATTTACTACGATTACCTTATAGTACTTCTTTAAATAGAGCTTCATCTCTTTCAAAAATTCCAAATCATTGTCCACCATTAAAACAATTGGATCCTGTTCCTGCCCCGGTATTCTGGACAGCACCTCTCTTACCCGATCGATCAGCCCCCGCTTCTCAACCGGCTTTGTTATATATCCCTCTGCTCCGATAGCTGCACACCGCTTCACCGTATCGCGATCCTGTCTTCCTGTAAAAAACACAACCGGTAGATGTTTTCCCTCCGGCATCTCACGCATCTGCTCCAAAGTCGCAAATCCACTCAGTCCCGGCATCTCAATATCCAGCAACAGCAGATCTATCTTCGTCTCTTCTATGATATGAATCGCCTGCATACCGGAAAGTGCTGCCAGCACTTCATAGCCTTCTTCCACCAGATACTTCTGCACAGTCTTCAGACACACCATATCGTCATCTACCACTAATATTCTGCTTGCCATATAGATACCCCCTTCTCCATTATTCATACTCAAATTATTACGTTTAACACTTATTGATATATTATACCATACCTGCTTTTCTCTTACCAAAAAACTTTTTATAAACTTTCTATCCCGAGCCTATCTATTCTGTCATCAGGTATGGTATACTAAAAAAAACGATGGATGAACAGGAGTGTATCTATGGAACAATTGCTTTATTCCGTACCGGAATACGAGGAACAACAAATCTACCGTACGATTGATACAATCTTTCAACAATTACATATACTACAGGAACTGACACCGGACAGTAAGGTTCTGCTAAAGCCAAATCTGGTCATGGCAAAGGGGCCGGATGCTCCGGTTACCACACACCCCTTGATTGTAAAATCCGTAGCGCGCTGGTTATATGAACATAATATCCGTCACATCACGGTCGGAGAAAGCTCCGGCGGTCCTTATACCGCAGAACATATGCGTGCAGTCTATCAGACCTGTGGGATGAAGGCTGTCCAGCCATATGCCGAACTGAATATGGGCTTTGGCTTTCAGTCCGTCTCTGCACCGTCCGGTTTTGTAAACCACTCCTTTAATATCATTGATCCGATCGTAGAGGCTGATTATATTATCAATCTTCCGAAGCTAAAGACCCACGCCATGACCGGTTATTCCGGTGGTATTAAGAATCTGTTCGGTTCGATCCCCGGCCTTCAGAAGCCACAGCTCCACTATCGGTTCCCGGCGATCGAAGACTTTTCAAACATGCTGCTGGAGCTATCTCTGGTTGTGCATCCACAGCTTACGATCATCGACGCAATCGATGCGATGGAGGGAAACGGGCCTACCGGTGGCACCTCACATCCCCTGCATATGATTCTTGCATCTAAGGATATGTATACACAAGACTATTTTGCCTCCCAGCTTATGGGACTGGATCCGGATTCGATCGTTATGCTGCGTCAGGCAAAGGAACGTGGACTGATTCATACGGATACGCTCACATTGGTCGGTGATCCGATTCCGGAGGAACTGACGCCCTTCCGGCAGCCGGATACGGCCAGTCTGGATTTTTCATCCAAAGTGCCACGTTTTCTTCAAAAACCATTTGCCGCAGTTATGAAACGAGTGTTGAAATCTTATCCAAAGCTGGAGCCGGAAAAGTGTGTCGGCTGTGGAAAATGTGCGGAAAGCTGTCCGGCACACATTATAGAAATAAAGGATAAAAAGGCACACTTCGGGCGAAAGGGATGTATCTCCTGCTTCTGCTGTCAGGAAATGTGTCCAATGAAGGCTATATCCGTTAAAAAAGCTATATAATCCGATTGTTTTTTATTGGATACCATGAAATCGAAGGGAGTTTATGTACTATGAGCAAATCATGCACAACCTGTGGAAATCTCTGTCAGGATACGGATCTTGTATGTCCGGTCTGCGGATCTCCACTGACGATACCGACTGCAAATCAACCAGTCCATTCGGAACCGGCACCACAGCCGAATCCGGTTCCGGTGCAGCCGCAGACTGTACCGACCTACACACAACCGACACAAGCACAGACTGCACCAAACCATATGCAACAGCCGCAGCCGCCGAAGAAAAAACACACTTTAGCGATCGTTCTGGGGATCATTGGCGGAATTCTGGTGCTTTTGATCTTAGGTCTTTTGATTCTGCTGGTCGTTCTTCCGGCCATTGTAGTTCAAAACCACCTGTCTTCCCACTCCATATCATCCAACGGTACTACCACCACGATCACCTCCCATGCAGATCCCCACGACTACTATTATCCGGACTATGATGCATCGGATCTGAATTCGGAGGCCTATGCCGATCCATCTACGGAAGCACCTGCTGTCTCTACGGCCGAGTCAGACACTTCGACAGAAAGCGGATCTGATCCTGCTGCTTCTGACGATGTCAGCCGTTTTAGCTCTGATGACCTGACACTATATCTGATTCACTCAGTTACCGGAGAAACCATAAACAGCCTGCCTGTTACAAATACGTTTAATAACTATACCATCCGGTCGGACGGCAAGCTTCAGGAAACAAATGAAGCCATTGACGGCTCTGTAGATTATCGGGCAGAAACCGGACGACACATCGGTATCGGCACCTCCTACGATGCCCTTCTCTCTACATATGGGATTGACAGTACAAATGCCATCTGGTCAAAACCTTCTGCCGCTGCCGACAGCTATGACTACTACTACTTCAGTACCATAACTCAGCCGGACGATCCGGAACAGCACACACTCATCCTCGGATGGGGCAATACAGAAAATGGCTGGATGCGTCTATATACCGGAGATCTGGCTGATTCCTCCGACGGGATCCTGCCATCCGATGTATCGTCTGTTGTCCTTTACCGCTTTTCCTTTGACGCAAGTCTTCAGGTCACCGGCATCCAGATCACCTATCTGGAATAATCATTCATCTTTTATGGAAGGGAGTTATATATGAATAAAATCTTACAAAAACGAAACTTATATTTATTATCAACTACACTTCTACTGGCTATTGCACTGCTGCTCAGCGGCTTTTGCTTTGCACCAAAGGTACCCGGCTGGGGCACCTCACCGACAGGAAGCGTCAAATATCTGGATGGAAGCACCGTCCTCGTCAGCCTGTTTATCGACGCTCCTGAGGCTGACTGGACGCAGGAAAAGAAGGATATGGTAACCGGTAAAATGAATCTGGCAAATGACTATCTGGTCGCAGCGGGGAATTCCTACGGAAAAACCGTAAACCTGATCTATAACATTCAGGAGCATCCGGATCTGTGTTATATGGTTCCTTATTCCAAAAAAATCGATGATTCCGATGATACTTCTTATGATCTGTTAGACTATGTAACAAAGTATATTGACACAAATATCCCGACAGAGGATATCCTAAACCAATACGGCGTAGACAGTATCGGATATATGTGCTATCTGGATAGCGAAGGAACCTCCTTTACCTTTCCTTTCTATGAGGATGATGCCGATATCTACTACTACGAAACCTGCTTCCTATATATCCGATGTGACGGAGATAATGAGCCACCGGCCGTTTACGCTCACGAAATACTCCATATGTTCGGTGCCCGCGATCTGTATGCAACCGACGAATCAGACGGCATTACCAAGGACTTTGTTCAGCACATCGAGACGACCTACCCAAATGAGATCATGCTGACCACCTATGATGAAAACTGGGAAAATGTACAGGACCATGTATCCAATGATCTGACAGATATCACAGCCTACTTTATCGGCTGGATTGATACGATTCCGGAGCTTGAGCAGTATCCGAGTATCCGTTCAAAGAATCGTGCCAGCTTTGCAGTAACGGATGCAGAAGGAGACTACAGTGACTATACCATGGGTGATCCGGATTCCTACTGGGATAGTGACCACAGCTCCACCTCCGGCACTTCCGGTTCCTCGACCGCCTCCGGTTCCCACTGGGGAAGCGGAAGCAGCGGTTCTTCCGGTTCTACCTCTGATTCCGGAGATGACGACTTCACGATCTGGGATCTGATCTGGATAATCCTATGGTTTTTATTTGGCGATTAATTCAAAGCTCACGAAATACATTAGCAACACAACGTTTCAGATTCTGAAAGGCATGCACTGTCTCCAGTGCATGCCTTTGCTCTTCTTCTGACACCTCATCGGCTACCGCATAGCACTGCTTAAACAATCCACTGTCCTTACAGGCTTCGATCCCCGTTCCGAAACAGCCGGCAAATGCAAGAACCGGGATTTCACCGCATGCCTTTGCTCTGACTGCAACTCCATATGGAGTTTTTCCCATCAAAGTCTGTCCATCCATACGCCCCTCTCCTGTCACGACATAATCGGCGGTTGCAATTGCTTCTTCTAAATGAATCTCATCTAATACAATCTCAACCCCCGGCTCCAGTCCTGCATGTAAAAACATAAGAAATGCATAGCCCAGTCCTCCGGCGGCTCCGCTTCCCGGTGTATAACGGTCATGACCTATCATATTCCGCTCTGTGAAAGGCTGCAATTTCTGTTCTACAATATCCGCATAATGCTCCATTGCCTGCTCTAAGAGCGGTATCATCTGCACATCTGCCCCCTTTTGTGGTGCAAAGACCGCACTACAGCCCTGTTCTCCCGTCAATGGATTCTTCACATCACAGGCAACCCGGAATGTACAGTCCGCTAATTCCGGCATCCGCTTCTCCCACCGGATATCTGCCAGATGGCTTACTCCCGCTGCTCCATATGAGATTTCTCTCCCGTCCGCATCCAGAAAGCGATATCCCAATGCCTGAAGCATACCAACACCCCCGTCATTGGTTCCGCTGCCACCCAGTCCGATCACAAACTGCCGGCAGCCCCGAAGGACTGCATGGCGAATCAGTTCACCAACCCCATATGTGGTTGTCCGCATCGGATTCCTGCTCTCTGTCGGTATCAACGGAAGTCCCGCCGCTGCCGCAACCTCTATCACGGCGACTTTTCCCTGCTCATTCTCATAACTGATATAGCTTGCCTTCCGTCGCTCTCCCAGAGGGCCTGTAATCTCACACATACAGGAGCTTACCGCTGCCTTCCCATAGGTCAGTGCATCGACGGTTCCTTCTCCGCCGTCTGCCACCGGGTATACCTCTACCCTCCAGTCCGGGTGAACCTGTAAGATTCCTTCCTTTCCTGCATTTCCTGCCTCCAGCGAAGTCATACTTCCCTTAAATGCATCCATTGCAACTACGACCTTTTTCACGCTTCCATCTTCTTTCTCTTATTTACGATATAGATACCCGCACACACCAAACCTAAAGACAGCAGGCTCAGAGGTCCCAATGCCTGACTGCCCTCCTTCAAAAGCAGTGCCGACAGCAATACACCGAATACCGGATTCATAAAGCCAAACACGGCCACCCGCGAGATCGGATTATATTTTAACAGCAGTCCCCATAAGGAATAGGCAACGGCTGACACAAATGCCAGATATACCAGCATACCGGCTCCGGCCGGAGACTGTATCCGAAGTCTTCCACCCATCAGAGTACCGACTGCCAACAGGACAATCCCGCCCACTATAAACTGATAGGCACTCAGCATTACCGGATGATGCGTTTGTGAAAACCGTTTTAGGTATACCGATGAAAATGCATATGCGACTGTAGATAAAAAGATGGCACCTTCTCCCCAGACCTGCATCTGTAGATTCATGCCATTTAAATTGATCAGAACCACTCCTATAAACCCAATGATACAGCCGACAATCTTTGCTGAGGTCAGCTTCTCCTGATGGAATAACAGACTGGCTACCAATATTGCCACAAACACATTCATTGCTTCTATGATCGATGCTTTGACTCCACTGGTATGTGCCAGTCCAATATAGAAAAACAGATATTGCAATACCGTCTGCAGCAGACTCAGCCATAGAATCTTTCCGGCAGACTGTTTCTCCGGAAGCAAAAACCGTCCTTCCAAAAGACTTCCAAACAAGACGGCCAATATTCCCGCCAGTATAAATCGTACACCTGCAAATACAATCTGACTGGCCGTATCTGCTGCCTCGATCCGGAGCCACTGATATCCAAGTTTTATACAGGGAAATGCACTTCCCCACAGAAAACAGCAGAGCATGGCTCCAAGCCAGACGACCACGGTCGTCTGCATCCATGTTTCATTCCATCTCAGCTTCTTCATTGCTGTCTTATCCTTCCTGTAGTAATATCGTCCGAGCCTGAGTGATATCCTAATTCTGCACCCGATTCATATACCGTTCCCAGGTACATATCACAGAATCACACGCTACCACGACCTGATAGGAATCACCGACTCCGTGATCGTCCGGATCTTCAAACTCGATCCCCAGTATATATCCTTCCGCAGTCTTCTGCATATCGTAAAGATACGCATCCCGACATCTGCCCGGAAACTGTTTGATTTCCTCTTCTGACAGTTCTTCATCCGGCACCTCGGACAGCAGGACATCATTTGCATCATAATATCGATAACCATCCTTGATGATCTTCTGCACCGTTCCATTCACAAGGCTGATCTTCGTTGTTCCTGCATAACTTTCTGTATAATTGGTATTCTGACTGTTATTTGTCCGTACGATCAACGCCTCAACTTCCAGCTCAAGCTTCTGATCGGTCACCGTAAACGCACTGATCTGACAATCATCATACCGAAACTGTTCTACTTCATCCACACTCTTAAATGCCATCCTGGTTCCTGTCCTTTCTGTTCTACTCTAATACATAAGTGTATGATATTTGCTCATAAAGTCTAGTCTTCCCTCTTTTTTATACTCCCGTTCAATGCCCAGTACCAGATCCTGCTGTGTAATTTCTCTTTGTTCTGCCGCCGCCATATAGGCTGCACTTAATGCAGCTGCCTTGATCTGTGCACCCGTCAGATCCTCCACCTCTGCAAGTGCCTCCAGACGAATATTTTCCGCCAATGGCGCTGCTGCCGGAAATACATTCTGCCACAGCTTCAGCCGCACCTCGCTATCCGGACGCTCAATCGGTATCATATAGGTCATTCTCCGCTTGAATGCTGCATCAAAGTTCTGTGCACCATTGGTCGCCAGTATACTTATACCATCATATTCTTCTATCTTCTGCAGTAAATATGCGGTCTGTGAATTTGCATACTTATCATTTGACCCTGTCACTTCGGTTCTCTTTGCAAATAAGGCATCCGCCTCATCAAAAAACAAAATGATATTCGCACCCTTTGCCACTCGGAAGATCTGCTCCAGATTCTTTTCGGTCTCGCCGATATATTTACTGTTAATCTGCGACAGATCCACCCGATATACATCCAGTCCAATTTCATTTCCAAAGACACCGGCTGCCATCGTCTTTCCGGTTCCCGGCGGACCATACAAAAGAATCGATAATCCCCTTCCATATGGCAGCTTCTCGGAAAATCCAAAGGTTTCATTTACAATATTCCGATTTCTTGCCCGCAAAAGTGCCTCTTCATATTGTACTCTGGCACCATCCGCCAGTTGCAGATCATTTAGCCGAAAGGTTCCTTCCAAACGTGTCACCGCATTTCCAAAGTCTACGCGGGACTGCTCCCGGATCTGCTTCTCCAGTAGCTCCTTTGATAAATAAAGTCCGGTTTCTTCCCCTTCTCCTACTACCTCTGCCGCCATTGCTGCACTGCAAAGCACCTGCCACATAACACCGGGGCTTACCGTATACTTCTGTACCAGTTCATCAACATAGTTCTCTATATCCAGTGCCAGTCTCTGTGCATAATCAATCCAGAGTCCTCGCTTCTGTCCGGTACTCAGTACCGACGTCAGAGGAATCCGGCAAACCGTTCCGAGCAACGAAAGTTCCTCTGTCATATCCTTGTCACTTCCTATAACCAACTGTCTTAAATAGGACTGAAGTGTACTGATGCAGAATCGCTCCTTTGCTATACAGCTTCTGTCCTCTGATATATGCTCCAGATATATGGTCTTTAATTCACATAATGCTATAACCACAAGATTCTTCAAGGTTGTAACCAACACCGCATCCGGTTCGTCCAACAGTTTCTCCATGTCAACACACAGTACATCCCGTCCCGTAACACCTGCAAATTCTGACAAAAGGTACTTTTTCCCGACTCCCTTTGTTCCAATCAATTCAAATACGGTACTACCCACTTCATTCTCAAATGCGGTCGCATATGCCGAAAGCATCTGATCCAGTTCGGCTTCATGAACAAAACATGTATCTTCGTATTGCTCGGCAGCCGCCTCCAGGATCTGTGCATAGGATGCCATCCTCCCCAGTTGAACCGGTCCTGTCTCAAATAATCGCTTCACCACGATCCATTCCAGATGAAAATGCCTTGCAATCCGATTTTCCATCTCTGAATCTACGGTCAGGATCCGATTCAGTAAACTCTCCTCATCAAACAGGATCGCCACATCACACTCAGTTTCATTCAGAAAGAGACTACAAAGATCATGCACCAGTCCCACACTCGGATATCCGCTTCCGGTCTCGCCCATAAGGTGATTAAAGATCTCTGCATACTTCCGATTCCGATCAACCAGTGCCGCCATAATAAATGCCATACTCTCCAGATCCGTCATCATGCCTGCATTTGTAAACTGCCATAGCGGAAGAAGAACATCTTCCATATCTCGGAGTTCTCCTTTTTTCACCAGTGTATCATATATACGGCGTACACGATCCGACTCTGAGAATCGCTCTACCGGATGTGGTTCTAACGCTGCTACAAGTTCCCTGTCCTTATACCCTGTTCCGATCCGTTCTCCGATCGTCTCCGGGAACTGTTCTCTCCGTACTAACGAGAGCATACAAAGCATGTCTACGAATGTTTCCCATGCCTTCCACTGTTCTGTACCACTTGTAAAGCGGGTTTCATCCAGACTCGGAAAATATTCATCTATGAAATCATATATCATCGTTCCTGTCTCTCCTTACTGTACCGCCCTGCGCTGTGCCCGCAGATTCTGAAATGCCTGTGCCCTTGCAGCCAGTTCTGCCCGCTTGCGATCTCTGGTCTGTCTCTTCCGTTGATATGCCTCACTCCGAAACGTATTATTCGGTCCTTCCACTTCCTCTAACACCACATGTTTCCGAAGCTTTAACCGTCTTCTACCGGCCATGTTTGGCTTCGCATATCGGATATCATCGATCTCTTCCTTTGGTCTGCCTGTCAGTGGCAAAAGTGTCTTTCCATCGTAGATCTTCTCCTGTAGTTCCTGTGTAATACGGAAGGTTGTACCTGCCGGTAACAGAACCTCCCCTTCGCCCTCAAATTGCGATACCTTTGATATGTCTACGCCACTCTTTCCGTTCAGGTGAAATTCCATAATGGATACACGATCATATTCCTTACCGGTATAATCATGAAAATCGACTCCAGCCGCCACATCCGTATAAAACCCATCTGCAGTCCGAAGATCCTTAGCTGTACTTGTCAGATTCGTTGTTTTATAGATATCGCCGACTTTACCATACATACCACCGGGTGTCTTTCCTCCCCGCATTGTCGTTATCGTTGATGCATACCGGGAGGATCCATGCCGGTTTTCATAGTCCATATTCTCTCCCCGCTCACTCCGCCTGTCCATGCGCTCCTGATACTCGCTTTCACTCACATTACTTCGCTCAATCAACGCATCCTGTGCAATTCGGTTTGACAAACGCAGTGCCACCAATACCTGATCTACAAACGCAGTGTCTGCCAGTTCTCTGGCATTCGAATTCTTAAATGCATCTTTCTTATCTGTATACTTCTCCATGATATAACGTGCAATCCCCTGCCCGTATTTCTGCGACTGATTCATCACCTTATACGAGCTGGTGGTATAAATATTCAGTGCCAGATCCTGTGCATTCAGGTTTGCAGTCTCGATAGAATTCCGCCCCTCAGCTATCGTTGGATGAAATAAATTATACTGATTCAGGTCAATATCTGCCACAAATCCGCGATCCTTTAATTCCGTCTGAATCCCTTCGATATGCCTTTTATATGCCATTACCTCTTCATATTTCACCTGATGTCGCTCATTCGCCTCTGCATACAACTGATCCACTTCTGCCTTCTCGCTCTTTAACATCAGCAGTTCATCCTGTATATACGACGCATCCTCCTCCGGCATCGCCTCCTGCTCCTGACTTCTTTCCTTTATCAGCCGGCTAATCTGATCTCTTCTCTTTGATACTTTAACCATTTCACTCAGAAGTATCGCTTCTTCCTGTCTTATCGGTTCCAGTATCTCTGTTAGCCGGCGTGCTTCTTCGAGTCGCAACTGATACGGATAATCCGGATGTCTCTCTGCATTCTGCCGATTTATCTCATCTATCCTTCCCTTTCGAGTCTCTGCAACTCCCTGCACAATCTTCTTATAAATCGTCTCATGCGGATACTCCCGATTCGGAGCATAGTTTTCCCGGATCTCTGCAGGCGACAACGGATCTACCGTCTGATACATCATGACCGCATCCTCCAGATTCTCATATCCTACCACACCCGCATTGGCCGAGCCCTTTAACACCTCATAAAGAGAATGATCTCTGGACGAGCACATCCATCCAATCAATGCCAGACGAAAGTATAACAGATCCTTCTTACCGGCTCCCATCATACGATAGGCCGCCAGCATCCGGAGTGCCGTACCGGAGGAACCTGCTACCTGAAGCATCCCTTCTGCCGTAACCGGCTTTGGCATCTCAAACAAACGACCGCCCTCCTGCCACTGCAGAGACTCTGTTCCGTTTTTCGTTCCGTAGCTTCGCTCTCTTTCTGATAATCCGATACCTAACTTCTGATAGTACCCCTCGCCAAAGCCTTCTTTATTCACAACCTTTCTGCCCGATCCGGTTGAGCGCAATATCCGTGCAACTCCGGCCCAGAACCGGGTAAACGGATTGCCTCTTCCCTTTTTCTTATCATGTGCACTCGCCACATTCATAGCCACGCTGACGGTATCCATGATATCACCGCCGCTTTTCCGAGCTCCCTGCTCCTCCAGGACCGCAAAATCCGGAGCAAGATGAAAGGTTTCATTATCTTTTAATCTCAGTCCTGCCAGATTCATCATACCTGCATCTGCTTCTGAGATATTCGCCATCATATTTTTGAAGGATCTGGAATTCGCGATCTCCTCTTTCTTTCTTCCTCCATTCTGAAAGAATCCATTATATAAAAGCGTCATCTGCTCTCTCAGATTTCCTTCTCCGTTTATAACCTCATCCAGCATCGCCTGATTCTCTGCATGGGCTGCCTCTACTGCTCCTGCATCCTGCCGCTGTTCTGCACTCAGCTCCTGCACCCTGTTCCCGATCTGACCTGCACTTCCACGATTCTCCCTCTGTGTCAGCAGTGCATCCTCCAGTGTACGTCCTACCTTCACGCCTTCACCGCCGATGTTCCTTTGTGCCAAATCATATAATGCAGAAAAGTCTCCGTTTTTATATTCCTCCGGATGTTGCTTTTTGAAATCCTGTACATCGTAGTACGAATTCAGCATTTTCGACAGCTTGGTCAGCACTCCATGTGCCGCTTCCTTTACCACTGCATCATTGGATAAATTCGCTGCAAACTTCGCCTCATAATCCGTCGCCACCTGCTGCCAGTCCGGATGCTTATATACGATATCCTGATATGCTTCACTTGAATAACTCTGTCCCATAAAATCCCCCCTGTTTATCTATATTAGTCCATACTCCTTCAGTAACCGCTCCTGATATGTTTCGTCTCATTTGTCACATTCTCTTCGATACTGTTCTCTATGTATCTTAGCATATCTTGCAGCTCCTGGCTAGGATTTCCTCCTGTGCCCTTGTATATAAATATAGCTTTCGTATACGCTCGTCATCTACCTGATTGGTTCTTTACAAAAAAACTTGCGCCTGCGTATGATGATATCATTACTATATCGTATTCATACGCAAAGCGCAAGTAATTTGTAAATATTTATTTTATTTTTTGTTTAGTAATATCCACCCATTACACTTATTGGATCTTCATCCGAATCAAAACTGAAATAGCAATCCTTTGTTAGATCTATATAGTCCTCCGGCTGAATGTCTTCCATTAACGGTATCCAATCCGATACATCCATTGTATTGCTATCCGCTTTAATGGAAATCACGATTGCCAGATTTTCATCCGGTAGATATTTATATATTTCTACTACGGAATAAACAGTATCATTCTGCCGCTTCCGGGCTACAACATCCTCACCGTCACCATTTGTAAAGGTTTGACGATCAACCTCCACTATACTATCGTCCTCTCTCCAACTGCCATAATACTGATTATCTGCATCCAAAACCTCTCCGGGTGCAACCTCAACCAAATCATAGCATACGCAATAATTTCCATATGTAAATCCACCACCGGATCTACCTGCCTCAAATCCTTCCGGGGTTTTGGCTACGATTTCTCTGTCTCCCCCTATCGTATCATAATCCCCGGTTTCCTCGTTGTAAACAAAATTTGAAACCAACATGCCTTCTGCTTCCGAATGACCAATGGTATCGGCTGCAGCCGACTCATCAATCGCATCTAAACTATAATACTGATCCGTTGTAAGTAAAAGACTGTCATCCAGTGGATTTTTATCAAGTTCTGTCGATAATACTGATAGGATCAGACTCTTATCATCGTTTATCCGCTTAACATAACGCAATACTCTTGACCTCATTTTGCTATTACCATTGTAAGCATCCGTCTGGTCCTCATCTAACATTTCTGAAAGCCCATCATAATCTTTATATTCCTCTGCCGATATCGGAAACCAATCATCACTGTAATTCAATATCAGGGTACATCCAAGTCCCGTACCATCACTGTTTACCAATGTTTCCTCTATTCCTCCCTCTGTATCTATGGAAGCTGTATCCTTTATCCTGTATACATATACAATACTGCTATCCTCGACTGTAGCTCCATTGTACATATATCCCTGCTTCTCCGTACATCTGTATAAAGGACCATCTTCTTTCCATTTTTCCGACATTTCGCCCACATTCATACCATCAATCTTCTTTACCCCCAGTGAAACATCATCTGACTGCAGCACAAATGCAGTTTCATCCGTATAATCGGTCAGAAGTCCTGACTCCGCCTGTCCTCCTCTCTTATCATTCCCAACTCCGGCTGTATCCGTTGTTTTCGCTCCGCAACCCACCATGCTCAATACCATGGCAATTGCTATGCCTGTTGCAAATAGTTTCTTTTTCATTTGTCTCCTCCTCGACTTTCTTTTTACCCCTCACTATATTGTGAGTTACTATATTATACCTTATCGCATTGTAACTTACAAGACAATACGTCATTTTATAGAATACTTGTTAAAAAGTAAGGGGGTTATACGAATGGAATTAAAACAAGAATATGGTTACTTAGAGCTCCATATCGAAGAACTTTTAAAAGAAAGAAACATTTCCAAAAATAAGCTATGTAAGGATCTGGATATTCCCAGAGCGAACCTGAACCGCTACTGCCAACAACGGTTTCAGAGAATGGATGCGAATCTAATATGTAAGCTCTGTTCTTATCTTTGCTGTGATGTATCCGATTTAATCGAATACCATAAACCGGAAAATTAGTCAAAAAATCAGAGCCGGTCTTTCGACTGACTCTGATTTTCATTTGCATATAACTGTTACATTTCACACGATCTTTTACTCTGCAGTTGTATCCGCGGAAGGTTTCGTCTCTGCCGGAGTTTCAACCACCGTCTTGACTCCATCCAAGCCCGTGATGTTCACATTCTTGTTGACCTTTGCATCGTATGTATTGGCACGCATGATATCCGCAATATCAATACCGGTCACTTCTTTTACAGACTCCATTGTCTTTGCAAGCACCTGTGGTACATAGGCACCCATTGAACCAACACCGGAACCTTCACCGTTGCCATCGATGATCGTAACCTTGTCGATCGTAGAGAGTGGCTCTGCGATTGCCTTTGCCATCTCCGGCAATGCCTTTACGATCATTTCCACCATCGCTGCCTGTCCATATTTCTTCATCGCTTCGGCTTTCTTCTCCAGTGCTTCCGCCTCTGCAAGTCCCTTTGCCTCGATCGCCTTCGCTTCCGCTTCACCGACTGCACGGATACCTTCTGCCTCCTGCTGCTTTGCAAAAAGCTCTGCTTCTGCCTGTGCCTTCTTCGCTTCCGCTTCCTGCTGCTTTTCAAACTTATCTGCCTCTGCATTTCTCTGACGCTTATAAAGCTCGGCATCTGCCTGCTGCTGTTTTGCAAACTTATCTGCCTCTGCTTTCTTACGGATATCTGCATCAAGAGACTGCTCCATAACCTCGGCTTCCTTCTTCTTCAGGTCAACTTCCTTCTCCTGACGTGCGATATCTGCTTCGGTCTTTGTAACCTCAATTGTCTTACGCTGCGCTTCCTTCTGAATCTCGTAAGCCGCATCCGCTTCCGCATTTTTCGTATCCTCGATTGTCTTTAATTCTGCCTTCTTAATTGACAACTCATTCTGCTTAACCGCAATCTCCGTATCGGATAATACCGTTGCATCGTTCGCTTCTTTTCTCGCCTGTGCCTGCGCGATCGCCACATCACGGTCTGCATTTGCTTTGGCAATACTTGCATTCTTCTGGATGGCTGCCATGTTATCCTGACCAAGTGCGATAATCAAATCATTCTGATCCTCTACATGCTGAATATTGCAGGAAATAATCTCAATACCCAGACGGTTCATATCCACCTGTGCCTTCTCCTGCACCTGATCACCGAAGGACTTACGATCATTACACAAATCCTTCAGGCTGATCGTACCGATGATCTCTCGCATATTACCCTGCAGAGAATCTACCAGTGCTTCCATGATCTGCTCTTCCTTCATATTCAGGAAGTTCTTCATGGCAAGCTGTATACCTTCTTCATCCGTACGGATCTTAACCTTTGCAACCGCATCGATATTTACACCGATAAAATCCAGTGTCGGTACATAATCGCCCGTCTTGATATCGATACTGATCTGCTTGATCAACAGTTCATCCTTCCGCTCGAAGAAAGGAAGCTTTAACCCTGCTTTACCAATCAGGATCTTCGGCGTCTTTCTTAAACCGGAAATAATGTACGCCTTATCCGGTGGTGCCTTGACATAACTGGTAAATAGAACCACCAGTAATACTATGACGATGATAATAGTTGCAATTATTGGACCTGCCATACGATAACCCTCCATATTCTGACAAATAAATATAATTTGATTTTATCATATGTTACTCTTAAATACTACGGTATAATGGAAGTAATTTCAATCCAAGATATCGCAGAGTATATTACAATTTATTTTGATAATTCTCTAGCTGGTGGAAAATACCAACTACATTTACAAAATCTTCTCTTACATCAAAAATAATAATATAGTTCATCGGCATGCTCTGTAACATTTAATTTATAAACCATACTTTGTCCTCGTTTCTCTAAGTGCTGTTCTGGCTTCCTTTATCTGTCCTGCCTCTATCTGCTTTTCAGATATTTCTATATCTCTATACATAGCAATCTGTCTCATGGTTGACTCATAAATCTCCATGCTCATAATTACCATATCTCCATAGCCATTTTTCGTAACATAAATTGGCTCCTCTGCCTTATGGCCTTTATTTACATTCATTCGCCGTGCAACCTCCTCTGTGCTTCGCTCCGAGTCGGTCTCGGGCATTCGCCCTATATAAACGGATAAAAAAATGGCTGGTATCAAGCAAGCTTGACCAGCCATTTTTTTATCCGTTATGCACGGCTCATTGTTTCTAGAACTTACCAGCGTTTGCTGCTTCCTCTACGGATACGGCAACAGCTACGGTAGCACCTACCATAGGGTTGTTACCCATACCGATCAGACCCATCATCTCTACGTGAGCCGGTACAGAAGAAGAACCTGCGAACTGTGCATCTGAATGCATACGACCTAATGTATCAGTCATACCATAAGAAGCAGGACCTGCTGCCATGTTATCCGGATGAAGGGTACGACCTGTACCACCACCGGATGCTACAGAGAAGTACTTCTTACCCTGCTCTAAGCATTCCTTCTTGTAGGTACCTGCAACCGGATGCTGGAATCTGGTAGGGTTGGTTGAGTTACCGGTAATCGATACGTCAACGCCTTCCTTATGCATGATAGCAACACCTTCCGGTACAGAGTTTGCACCATAGCAGTTAACCTTTGCACGAAGTCCTTCTGAGTATGACTTACGGAATACTTCCTTAACTTCGTTTGTATATGGATCATATTCAGTCTCAACAAATGTGAATCCGTTGATACGTGAAATAATCTGAGCTGCGTCCTTACCAAGACCGTTTAAGATAACTCTTAAAGGCTCCTTACGAACACGGTTAGCCTTCTCAGCGATACCAATCGCACCCTCTGCTGCTGCGAATGACTCATGACCTGCTAAGAAACAGAAGCACTTTGTCTCTTCTTCCAGAAGCATCTTACCTAAGTTACCATGTCCTAAACCTACCTTACGGGTATCCGCTACAGAACCAGGAATACAGAATGCCTGTAAACCTTCACCGATTGCTGCTGCTGCATCTGCTGCTCTTCTGCAGTTCTTCTTAATAGCGATAGCAGCACCTACTGTATATGCCCAGCAAGCATTCTCGAAACAGATTGGCTGAATCTTCTTAACCTGCTCATATACGTCTAAACCAGCATCCTTCGTAATCTTCTCTGCCTCTTCGATAGATGAGATACCGTAGCTGTTTAATACTGCATTAATTTTATCAATTCTTCTCTCATATGATTCAAATAAAGCCATTTTCGTTACCTCCTTCTATTATTTAGCCAGTTCTTTATCAGTTCTAGGATCAATGATCTTAACAGCATCATCTACACGACCATACTGTCCGCAAGACTTCTCATATGCGGTGTTAGGATCGTCACCCTTCTTGATAAAGTCTGTCATCTTACCAAGGTTTACGAATTTATAGCCAATGATTAAATCATCTGCATCCAAAGCAATACCGGTTACATAACCTTCTGCCATCTCTAAGTAACGAGGTCCCTTCTTTAAGGTACCGTACATAGTACCAACCTGTGAACGAAGACCCTTACCTAAATCCTCCAGACCGGCACCGATCGGAAGACCTTCTTCTGAGAATGCACTCTGAGAACGACCATATACGATCTGTAAGAATAACTCTCTCATAGCGGTGTTGATTGCATCACAAACTAAGTCTGTGTTCAATGCTTCCATAACGGTTAAGCCCGGAAGAATTTCTGCTGACATAGCTGCTGAATGAGTCATACCGGAACATCCGATTGTCTCTACCAATGCTTCCTGAATAATACCTTCCTTTACGTTCAGAGTCAGCTTACAAGCACCCTGCTGTGGTGCACACCAGCCTACACCGTGTGTTAAACCGGAGATATCCTTAACTTCTTTTGCCTGAACCCACTTTGCTTCTTCCGGAATCGGTGCGCATCCATGATGAACACCCTGAGCAACTGGGCACATGTTCTCTACTTCTTGTGAATAAATCATGTTGAAACTCCTTTCAATTGTAAAAGTATGCTTGGATCGTTTCTGGGATGATCCAATCGGGAGTCCTGATTACAGACCCCATTTGGTTATATTTTCGCATAAATCTACAAAATAGTCTAGGGGTTTTTTCGATTTTTCCGGCATAATTTGTCTCAATAAGGGGAGGATATTTCTTCCAACCGGCTCTCTCCTGTTTGATAGTCTATCTGAATTCCCGGCTGTACATTATATACATACACACAAAATGAAACTCCTCTTCCTCTATCTTCTACAGATTCCGCCTCCATCAAAACCCCTCTGGCTACCAGCTCCGTCCCTTTAAACACCGGTGTCACCCGATACATTACATGATTTCCGGTCTGACGGACATAGTCCCCTACCTGTTCCTCAAAGGGCAGCATTCCCTGTACATTCATATATCTGGTTCCTGTGATCAGATTCCGTTCATTTGCATTTTCTCCACTTAACTGATATGCAATCAAATGGCAGCGGTTATAGAGATACTGATCCGGAATCACGCTCCGATCATACTTCACCGTATGCCAGCCGGACGGATGTACACTTCCGATCTCTCCCCGCTTCTCTGTCGGCATCAGATCGGTCCCGATACAGGCATAGGCAGTTCCGCATCTGCCCAGTGCATCCAGTGTCTGATAGCTTTCGAAGGAGCGTGTCGTCAGCTCGTCTGCTGAAAATCCCGGCTGATTTGCATGGACTTCCACATAAGGATCACCCTGATATTCCGGCACCTCTGACAAGGCAATCGCAACGGACTCCGGTGTCTGCGTGTATCGCCTGACCGCTACTGCCGACAGACATGCGATCAGTACCAGCAGCCCCAGCACCTTTATCCATTTTGTCGTTCTTCTCCTATTCCCGGTTCGTCTGCCATATCGTTTTCCTGCCATCGTCTACTACCTCGCTATTTTCGCTGCATTCCATTCCGACGTTGCATATTTGCGGACAATCCGCTACTATGTACTTATCCATTATACTGGAAAATCAGATTCCGACAAGTGTCTGAATCTTATATACGAGGTTATGATTATGCGTTATGTTGATTTACATGTTCATTCCAATGCTTCCGACGGAACCCTGACACCCACAGAAGTCGTACAGCTCGCCCTGCAAAAGAATCTGGCTGCGATTGCCCTCTCCGATCACGATACGGTAAAGGGTGTCGACGAAGCTCTCCGGGCTGCGGCGGGTACTGATCTGGAGGTTATTCCGGCTACGGAGCTTTCCTGCTACTATAAAAATGTAGAAATTCACGTTCTGGGGTTATTTGTCGATCACAGGAATCCGGAGTTTCTCGCAGAGCTTGACCGCTTGGAACAAGCCCGGCAGAAACGCAATCTGGATATGATTGCACGATTCCAAAAAGACGGTATCGATATTACTCTCGATGACCTGCTGGCCGGAAATCCCTCGAGTGTCATTACACGGGCACACTTTGCCAGAGTTCTGGTAGAAAAGGGGATCTGCAAGGATAAAAATGCAGCATTTGACCGCTATGTAGGAGTCGGTTGTCCTTACTACCTGCCAAAGCCACAGGTCACACCGGAGCTGTCACTTCCTCTCATCGTCAAGGCAGGCGGTCTTCCGGTTCTGGCTCACCCAATGCTTTACAAGCTGGGCTATGCACAGGTCGAGGAACTGGTACAGTATCTGATTCCGCTTGGGCTGCAGGGCATCGAAGCCTATCACTCCTCAAATAACATCTCCCAGAGTGATAAGCTGCGCTCCTTGGCTCTGAAGTACCATCTGGGTATATCCGGCGGCTCCGATTTCCACGGAGCGAACAAACCGGACATCGATCTGGGCAGCGGGCGCGGTGGTCTGCGGATCACGGAAGCGATTCTTTATGAACTCAAAAAGAGAAGAGCGGTCTGATCGACCGCTCTTCTCCTTGTCAGTTCTAATGTATTAGTCTTCCTTCTTCTTGCCTAAAGACAGCTTCTTCTTTTCCTTGCCGTCTTCCTCGGCTGCTTCTTCCGCTTTTACCTCTGCTTCCGGCTTATCTACCTGTGCGATTGCTGCCTTATTCATAGGGATTCTGCAGTTCTTGTTGTTACCGAACTCAACGATAACGGTATCATCTACGATATCCAGTACTACACCATAGAAGCCGCCGGTGGTCATGATGCTTGCACCAGGCTTTAACTGTGCGATCATCTCTTCCTGTTCCTTCTGCTGCTTCTTCTGTGGACGGATAATCAGTAACCACATGATGCCGAAGAATATAACCACCACGATAAGGGAGCTTAACATACCGAAGCCGGAACCCTGCTGTGATGCATCTGTTGTTGCTGCTGTTAATAACGTATAAAACATTTGTTTTTCCTCCATTTATTCTTGATCCAGGAATCCTGCCAGCTTCGCTTTCTTATACTCCTGATAGCACCCCTGTTCGATTGCTTCCCGAATCTCTTCCATCATCTTATTATAAAAATACAAATTATGCAAGACGCAAAGACGATAACCTAACATTTCTTTTGCCTTCAAAAGATGACGGATATACGCTCTGCTGTATCTGCGGCATGCCGGACACTGGCAGCCTTCCTCGATTGGTCGTCCATCCAGTTCAAATCTGGCATTTAACAGATTGATCTTTCCATGATTGGTATACAGATGTCCATGCCGTCCGTTTCTGGTCGGATACACACAGTCAAAGAAGTCTACTCCCCGATCAACCGCTTCCAGTATATTCGCCGGTGTTCCGACTCCCATCAGATAGGTCGGCTTATTCTCCGGCAAATGCGGTACCGTAACATCCAGGATCCGATACATATCCTCATGGCTCTCTCCGACTGCCAGACCGCCCACTGCATATCCATCCAGATCCATCTCCGCGATCGCGTCGGCATGTGCGATCCGGATATCTTCAAAGATTGCACCCTGATTGATACCAAACAGCATCTGGTGCGGATTGATCGTATCCGGCAAACGATTCAGCCGTGTCATCTCATCCTTACAGCGTTTTAACCATCTTGTTGTCCGGGCTACAGACGGCTCTACATAGCTCCGGTCTGCTACACTGGACGGACACTCATCAAATGCCATTGCAATGGTAGATGCCAGATTGGACTGGATCTGCATACTCTGCTCCGGTCCCATAAATATCTTTCTTCCATCGACATGGGAGTGGAAGTATACGCCCTCCTCCTTGATCTTACGCAGTCCTGCCAGTGAAAACACCTGAAATCCACCGGAGTCCGTCAAGATTGGCTTATCCCATACCATAAATTTATGCAGACCACCCATTTTCTTTACGACCTCATCTCCCGGCCGCACATGAAGATGATAGGTATTGGATAGTTCTATCTGGGTTCCGATCTGTTCCAGATCCTCCGTACCTACAGCACCCTTTATGACACCGGCGGTTCCTACATTCATAAATACCGGTGTCTGCACCGTACCATGTACGGTTTCAAATACTGCTCGTTTTGCTTTTCCGTCTTTTGCTATAATCTTATACATAATTACCTCTTCGATCTACATAAGCACGGATATAAATCCCGTCCTCTCTGTATTTTTCCTCTATCACTTGTCCTCGCTTGCGAATCAGGGCGATCTTCGCCGCCTCATTATACGGATACACGTGCTCCAGATACACCCGGCTTTCCCGTATCCGTCGTCCGATCCCGGTTAACAGCTCGTCAAGTCCCTGTCCGGTTTGGGCGGATATCCGATAGGTCTCATCTGCATGGAAGTCCTTCAGTACCTCCGGCACGCCTTCCCGATCCACTTTATTAAATGCTGTCAGAATCGGTTTGTTGCCGATCTCCAGCTCCCGCAGTGTCTCATATACCGTATGCATCTGAATATCCATCTGCGGATTCGACGCATCGACTACGTGAAGGATATCGTCTGCATACTTTGCTTCCTCGAGCGTTGACCGAAATGCCTGTATCAGATGATGCGGAAGCTTTCGTATGAAACCAACGGTATCTGTTAACAGAATCTGCTGTCCATCCTCCAGCACCAGACTTCTGGTCGTCGGATCCAGCGTTGCAAATAATTTATCCTCGGATAACACCTGTGAATCCGTAAGCCGGTTCAGCAGTGTGGATTTCCCTGCATTCGTATACCCTACGATACAGACAACCGGTACACCCTGATCCATCCGCCGCTTTCTCTGCGTTGTACGATTGATCTTCACCTGTTCGAGTTCTGCCTTCAGCTTTGAGATTCGTTCCCGAATCACCCTTCGGTCAATCTCCAGCTGCTTCTCACCCGGTCCTCTGGTTCCGATACCACCACCCTGTCTGGACAGGATGCTTCCCATACCGATCAGATGCGTTGCCCGATATCGAAGCTGTGCCAGTTCTACCTGAATCTTTCCTTCCTTCGTAGATGCGCGGGAAGCAAAGATATCCAGAATCACCATCGTCCGATCCATGATCTTCGTGTCCAGTTCACGTTCCAGATTATTCATCTGGGATGGTGTCAACTCATCATCACATACAATACCGGTTGCTCCTGTCAGATGAATATACTCCCGCAGCTCCGCTACCTTTCCTCTTCCGATATATGTGGCAATATCGATTGCCTGCCGATTCTGTACAAACCTTCCAACCGTCTGCGCGCCTGCTGTGGAAACCAACTCCTCCAGTTCGTCCAGAGAATCCTGTACAGACACTTCATCACCAACCGACGCCGCCACCAGCACTACGCATTCCTGTTTGGTCTTATTTTCATATAATTCTGTCATGCCTGCTCCTGTTTATGATTCCAGTGTCTGTCGTGTAGACAGAAAATCATACTCTCTCTGTACAGCATCTGTCACAGGATATGTTTCCATATACTCACATATCCGTTCGTATGCCGTATTATATTCATGCATATATTCATAATAAACCACTTCCACATACAGCAACTGCTCATCGCAGCTCCGATCCGAGCCATTCAGTCCCTGCATCAGATACTGATGACCGGTTTCATATAACCCCTGCTTCAAATAGTAGTCTGCTAACATCGTACAGGCATATGCATTATCCGGATTATATGACAGATAGGTCGTCAGATATGCCACCATTTCATCACTCTTTCCCAGTTCTGCCGCACACACACCCGCATAAAGGGTGCACTCCACATGACCCGCCTCTATCGCAGCCTGAAATGCCGGAAGTGCGGATTCGTATTTGCTGTTATTAAAGTCGATAAAGGCCTGACACATCTGTTTCTGCAGTGTCAGATATGCCACCTGCTCCTCTTCCGTCTCCAGCAGGATATCATACTGCTTAATCGCCCTCTGATACTGCTTGGACAAATAGTAGGAGTCTGCCAGATACAGCCTGGTATCCCGATCCAGCGGTTCCGCAAAAAATGCTTTTTGCTTCAAAGAAGAATCCAGCTTTTTAATTGCATTATCATAATCGCCCGCATTGTAGTATGCGATTCCCTCTTCCCGATACGCAGTCTTATCCTGCATACTGTTATAGATATAGACTCCGCCTGCTCCGATTCCTCCGATCACCGTCATAATCACGATCATACTTATGATATTGCCGATCCGTCTTCCCTTTGAGACTTCCTTTTGCTTCATGCTTACTCTCCATCTGCTTTGCTTATTTATTCATGATCGCATTGATCGAGTCCATGCAGGCTGCCCGCAGTCCACTGTACTCCAGCGCTTCTACCCCACGTATCGTCGTTCCTGCCGGCGAACAAACCTCATCTTTTAAAACTCCCGGATGCTTTCCGGTCTCCCGCTGAAGCTTTGCACTTCCCAGCATCGTCTGTGCAATCAGTTCATATGCATCTGCACGCTGAAGACCATACTTCACTGCCGCATCCGCATATGCCTCCATGATCAGATCCATAAATGCAGGTCCGCATCCGCTGACAGCACCTCCGATTCCCATCAGTCCGGTCGGCAGTTCCTTTACCAGTCCAAGAGCGGAGAAGATCTCCTGCACCCATGCATGCTCTTCCTCGCGGAAGGAATTCTTTTCTTCAAACAGAAATACCCCTTCTCCTACCATCGCCGGTGTATTCGGCATCGTACACTGAATCCGCACGGCATCGCCCAGAATCGCATAGTAGTCTTCATAGTTCCAGCCTGCTGCAACGGAAAGCAGTGCCTTTCCATTCCATTCATCCTTTGTTTCGCTCAGCACATCCTTGATCTGGTACGGCTTGCAGGCTACGATGATAAGCTCTGCCGATGCTACCAGCTTCTTCAGGGTATCTATCGGAACAAATCCGATCGCCTGACTGTTTTTTATCAGTTTCTCCTGATGCGGTGCATATGCCGACAGCTCCTGTGCCTGAACCTTCCCACTTCTTATGAAACCTTTTGCTATGGCCTGTGCCATATTTCCCATACCGATAAATCCTATCTTCATCTTGTATTCAACTCCTTATCCTGTCCGTACCATGAAACGTTATCTCCCATTATAGGGGTTCCCCCCGGAATGTCAAGAATTCCGGTCTGCTTATCTTCCCTAGAACTCCGCCTCCATCATCTGATAGATTTCCCGCAGACGTCCATCCGACAGATCTGTCTCATTTAATATCGTATACCGATCCGGTCTGGTGCTGCCCGCCTGCTGCCATGCCTGTACAAAGATATCCTCCGTCACCTTCCACTGAGACGGCTTCACCGGGATGCCATACTGATGTAAGATCCGCTTAATCTTCCCGATATTCCGCTCCTGAAAGATGCACGCCGGAACACTGCCCATAGCGACTGCGATTCCGTGCGGCACATACACTTCCTCCGCAAAGTTTTCCTCCAGCGAATGGCAGAACAGATGCTCCGATCCACTGCTCGGTCTGGAGTTTCCCGCGATCTCCATCGCCAGCCCGCCCATGACCAGTGCCTGCGTCAGAATCTTTATAAAGCTTTTACTCTTAATGGACTTCTCTTCGTTATAGCAGATCGAATTGAATGCCATCTTTGATATCATATAGGCAAAGTCATCGATCGAGCCACCTGTTTTTGCTGCATCCAGCTTCCAGTCATTCAGTGCCGTATACTTACTGATCGTATCGCCGACGCCTGCCAGCAGCTGTCCCTCCGGGGCACCCATGATCAGATTCACATCGACGATGATACTGCTCGGAATCGTGCATCGGAAGGTCTTCCGCTTCTGTCCCTCTGTACCCAGTACCGCTACCGGTGACGCCAGACTGTCATTGCTCAGCGTGGTCGGCAGACACAGGAAAATCGACTTACTGACAAAGGATGCATACTTTGCCAGATCCAGCACCATACCTCCGCCAAATCCTATCACGACCGATATATCATTCATACAGATATACTTTGCCAGATCAACCGCCTGGTCAAAGGAACCCTCCTTTACCAGATAGACCTCACTATTGTGAAAATCACTTGACAGCTCCGTTAAGGTATCCGGAAATAACTTTTGAAGATTCTCATCCGTTACGATGACCACCTTCCGATTCTCTATTCCCGGCACGCAATCCGCCATAACCTCATTGACTCTGGAAAATATACCCTCTTCTACTAACAAATGATATGGTAAACGAAATCGATTCATACACCCTTTCCTTTCCTTCATTCTATCAACAGTATATCCATTTTCTAGTTATATCGCTCATCAATCACACGCTTTGTCTTCTTCTCGCTTCTAGGCAGGACTCCGATCTCCACGATCTTTATCAGCGGTGTAAAACCGATCCGGCTCTTTACCTTCTCTGCAATCTGCTGTGCCAGTTCTGCAAAGTCTTCCGTACCATCCGTTTCCACATAGATACGCATCGTATCCTTTCCTTCCAAATGAGAGATACGAATCTGATACTCACTGGACAACTGCGGGAACTCCCGAAGCACTTCTTCGATCTGACTCGGGAATACATTTACACCCTTGATCTTCATCATATCATCCGTTCTTCCCATGATCGTATCCAGTCTCGGATGCTTGCAGCCACATGGACATTCTCCCGGAATGATTCTGGACAGATCATGTGTCCGATAGCGGATCAGCGGTGCGCCCTCCTTTACCAGTGTCGTGATAACGATCTCGCCCATCTCTCCGTCCGGAACCGGCTTTAAGGTAACCGGATCAATAATCTCGATATAAATATAATCATCCCAATAATGCATACCATTATTATACTTACAGCTAATGCCGATACCCGGTCCGTAAATCTCTGTCAATCCATAGATATCATAGAGCTCGATTCCCAGTTCACTTGAGATTCTCTGGCGCATCTTATCGCCCCAGCGTTCGGATCCTATTACGCCCTTCTTCAAATGAATCTGATCCTTGATTCCACGCTTTTCGATCTCTTCTGCCAGAAGCAATGCATAAGAGGATGTTGAACATAGAACCGTAGACTTCATATCAACCATCATCTTTAACTGCTTTTCTGTATTACCGGGTCCCATAGGGATAACCATGGCTCCCAGCTTCTCCGCACCATTCTGGAATCCGATTCCGGCTGTCCACAGACCATATCCGGGTGTAATCTGGATCCGGTCCATATTCGTGATGCCGACCAGTTCATAACAGCGTTTGAACATAATCGCCCAGTCATCCACATCCTTCGCGGTATACGGGATAATGACCGGTAGTCCGGTTGTTCCGGATGAAGAATGGATCCTGACGATCTCCTCCTCCGGTGCTGTCATAAGTCCCAGCGGATATGCCTCCCGAAGATCATTCTTCTCGGAGAACGGAAGCTGCTCAAACTCCTCCGCTGTAGAGATTCCGGTCATCCCGGCATCCTCCAGCTTCTTTCCGTAGAAGCTCTCTGCGGAAACCAATGCATGGATCTGCTTATTTACCTGTTCAATCTGTTTTTCTGAAATCTGCATAATCGTTATCCTTTCCTGTTTATTTTACCAGCTCTACCGCCCGCAGGTTCAGTTCCTGAAACCGCTCCGGAATCCGATTCGTAATCGCTGACTTTAATTCCTCTACCGTAATCCCCAGTGCCCCCGACTTTGCTGCTGCTGCCAGAAGCACGATATTCAATACCTTGGATGATCCACACCGGTCACAGATCGCCTCACCGTCCATGACCTTTACCTGTCCTGCCTGCTGCTGCAGATAGGTAATCATCTCGGTTCCGTCTATATATGTGCCGCTTAAGGATGCCGTTACCGGCCGTACTGCCTTCTGATTCACAATGACGGTTCCCTGCGGCTTCAGATAAGAGATACACCGGACAGCTTCTGCCGGTTCAAATGCGATAATCACATCCGCAGACCCTTTTGGTAACAACGGAGAATGAATCTCCTCTCCGATCCTTACATGACTGACCACACTACCGCCCCGCTGTGCCATTCCGATAGTTTCTGCCGTCCGCACCTGCAGCCCCTTTTCCATCGCCGCAAAGGCAATCAGCTTAGACGCCAGTACGGTACCCTGACCGCCGACTCCACATAATAATATATTATTCATACGATCCATCTCCCTTCTATGCCTGCTGCTTATCTGTCGATACGATGGCCGCACATGGACATACCTGTGTACAAAGAGAGCATCCGGTACACAGACTCTTTTCAATGGTTGGCTTTCCGTTCTCCAGCACGATTGCCGGACAGCCCAGCTCCCGGATACACTTTCTGCAGTTAATACAGGTATCCTGAATCTCATATCCGGTCTTTGGCTTTGTGACTGCGATACAAGGAGACTTGAATATAATCGCTTTTACTCCCGGCAGATCGGCTGCCCGTTTTACCGCTTCTACCGCTTCTGCCTGATTAAGCGGATCTATCGTTTCTACAGATGTCAGTCCGATCGCCTTTAATATCTTCTCAATGCTGATCCGGGTACAGATTTCTTCCGGCTGTATACCCAGCTTCTTTTCTGCGGTTTCCATCATACGAACTCCGGTACCCGGATGTGGCTGATGCCCGGTCATGGCCGTTGTAGAATTATCCAGCACAATCAGGATAATATCTGTCCGGTTATAAACGGCATTGACCACACCCGTAATACCGGATGCGAAGAAGGTCGAATCCCCGATAAATGAGAAGTTCACCGTATCCGGCTCTGCCCGGTGCAGTCCCTGTGCCATCGTTACATCGGCACCCATACACAGACAGGTATCCACCATATCAAGCGGTGCCGCATTTCCCAATGTATAGCAGCCGATATCTCCGCTAAAGACTGCCTTTCTTCCCTTCATAGCCTGCTTTACCGCATAGAAGGATGCCCGGTGCGGACAACCTGCACACAAAACCGGCGGGCGTACCGGAAGCTCCGGCGGTACCGGATATTCTACACTCGCACACTTCAGCCCCAAATACTCTTTTAGTACCTGCTTCACAGACTCTACCGTGTTCTCTCCGGCTGCCTGCACGCTTCCATCCAGCTTTCCATGGATCGTGACATTCAGATGGTGCTTTCCACACAGATATGTAAGCTCGCGTTCCAGAACCGGATCCAGCTCCTCGATACAGAGAACCTCATCCAGCCCCTCCAGAAACTGCAGGGCTAACGTCTCCGGGAACGGATACGCTGTCGCGATCTTTAAGAGCTTATAGTCCTCTTGGGTTTCACACTCCAATGCTTCCTTTGTATAGGCATAACTGATACCGGAGGTACAAATTCCCTTTCGTCCGGTTCCGGTTAACTGATTGAAGCGATAACTTGAAAACTCCTCTCCGATCTGCGGATTTCGTTTCTCGATCTTCTCGTGATTCAAGAAGGAGGTTCGCGGAAAAATAACCCAACGCATCGTATCCTTTACGAACCCTTCGATCGGATGCTTTTCTATGCTTTCCCTTACCATAATCGATGCACAGCCATGACAGACTCTGGTTGTCGGACGGAATAATACCGGCGTTCCCCATTTCTCGGAACATTCAAATGCATCCATCATCATCTCATAGGCTTCCTCCGGTGAAGACGGATCAAAGACCGGAAGCTTGGCAAACCGTGCAAACTGTCGGGTGTCCTGCTCCGTCTGGGAGGAAATCGGTCCCGGATCATCCGCACTCAAGATCACCATACCGCCCTTTATCCCTACATATGCCAGACTCATCAGCGGATCCGACGCTACATTTAAGCCCACCTGCTTCATCGTAACCAGCGTTCTGGCTCCGGCGTATGATGCACCTGCTGCCACCTCCAGTGCTGCCTTTTCATTTACCGACCACTCTACATAGATGCTTCCGTCGTTCTGCTTTGCTACGGTCTCTAATACCTCGGTCGATGGGGTTCCCGGATACCCGGCCACCAGATTCACTCCGGCATGCACCGCTCCCAGGGCAATTGCCTCATTTCCCATTAAAAACTTCTGTATCACTGCTTCATCACTCCTGTTTCGTTATTCTCAAAGTATCCCACATACTGCACCCGGCATGGGTCCTCTGGAAAGAGATACTTATATAAATCTATAAAATAATCATAGGTCATGCTGGAGATATAGTCTACTACCATATCTGCCGGCTCGGTTGCTTCATAATCTTCCTTTGCATAATACTGTGTAAGCTCCTGTATGTAGCGGACATGGTGCGTATATAGCACAGAATCCGTATTGTGACCTTTGGCATCCTGCAAAAGCTGCCGAAAGATCCGTTCCATCATCGGACAAATCTGCTCCCGATAAACGCTCTCAACCACCCGGTTACCATATATCATCTGATAATTCTCCCGTTTACCGACCGAAAATGCTTCATAATATTCGGGATCCATCCTCAGATACGGATGCCCGTAACTGTTTTCCACAATATTTACGATCATATTGTTGATAATCTCTGCATTGCTGGTTCCAATCACGCCGGCCGAATAGTTTGGCTCTTCTTCAAACAAATGAAGCTTCAATGCATCCTGCCGATCCTTTCCCAGATAGGCTATGATATCCGATACCCGCATCACACATGCCTCCAAGGTAGCAGGAACCAGTGCACGGTTCGCCTTCTGATCCCGATAGCAGGCTTCTACCCTTTCATCAAACACCATAAAGCTCGTGTACGGCTGAGGCTCATACTTCTGCAGCTCCATCTCACCATTGTGGCATATGATGCCATCCAGTGTCTGGAGACTCAGATTCAGCGGAAAGATCCGATCTAAGACTCTGGCGCTCTGGATATTGTGATTAAAATGCCGTCCGGTCTCTCCCTGATACAGCTCATTCAGCATCCGCTCCCCTGCATGTCCAAACGGCGTATGCCCGATATCATGTCCCAGTGCAATCGCCTCGATCAGATCCAGATTCAATCCCAGCAGACTCCCGATATTTCTGGCAATGCGGGATACCAACTGTACATGGTAGGAACGTCTTGAGATATCATCATTCTTGTAAAGAGAAAACACCTGTGTCTTATCTGCATATCGATTATAATATGGGATATGCATAATCTTCTCCGTATCTCTAACAAACGCCGGACGCCAAAGATTTGCACGATCATGACGGGGATCTCTCCGTATCACGTCTTCATTTCTACAGGCATACGGATGCTGCACATGATTTCTGCGATCCTCCTGTATCCGTTCCTGCACCTGATCCGATAGATTATGATAATTTGGCAAGCTCTGTCCCTCCGATCTTTCTGTTTTCCGTCAGCTATTTCTGTCCTGCCTCTTCTTTGTCAGACTCTCTGCCTATTATATCCCCTGTTCCGCCTGATTGTCCATGTCTTCTGATAATTTTCCACTTTCCGGTACGGTACTCTGCATAGGATATGATATAATTTGCCAGCCAACCGATCGGCACCGCGATCCAGACCATCCGGATTCCGTACAGCGGTGCAAAGGCAAAAGCAACCACTACCCGAATACTTAAGTTTACCAGATTGGCAATCGTGAACGCCTTCATATCCCCGGCTCCCCGAAGCAGACCATCCGTTGTCATTTTAAGACCGATCAACAGAAAGAACCATCCCAGAAACCGCAGATATTCATTTCCTGTCTGAAGTGCCAGATGCGTTCCCTCCTCTCCCAGAAACAGATGCATGATCTGCGAATACCCGCTCTCCAGAATCACGCAGATCAAAACCGCAAACCCACCTATAATTCCATAGGCTGCATGATAGCCCTGCCGCACCCGTTCGGGACGATCGGCACCCAGATTCTGCGCGGTATAGGAGGATATTGCATTTCCGACTGCCGCCATAGGCACAACACACAGGCTCTCCACACGGGAGGCTGCCGAATATCCTGCCAGCATCTCTGAGCCAAAACTGTTTACGACCGACTGTACCAGCATCATTCCAATGGATACCGTAGACTGCTGCAGGATCGATGGCAGTGCAACTCTTGCCATATTCCCCAGTTCTCCTCCATCAAACCATGTGTGCTGCTGCCCTTTTGTTTCGTAGCCCTTCAGCTCCCGCACCAGCAGTATGATCGCAATCACAGCCGAGATTCCCTGTGCAATCAATGTCGCCCATGCCACCCCGGCGACACCGAGTCGGAGACTGCATACCATGTAGATATCCAATCCTACGTTAAACACAGAGGAAAATATCAGCAAGATCAGCGGAATTCTTGATCGCCCCAGAGCATTAAACATCGCCGCCAGAATATTATACATAAACAGAAACGGAAGTCCCAGAAAATAGATATTCAGATAGAGGACTGCCTGATCCAGAATATTGTCCGGAGTTCGAAGTGCCATCATGATCGGTCTGGAAAATAACAGTCCTATGCCCGCCAGCATCATACCCAGTATCAGAAAGGTCAGCAATGCTGTCCGGATCGATATCTTCATCTTCTTATATTCTCTGGCTCCAAAATACATACTGGTAATGACCGATGCTCCCATTCCACCACCGATTGCAATGGAGATAAATACCGTCGTCAATGAATAGGATGCGCCGACTGCTGCCAGTGCATTTTCATCAATGAAGCGTCCTACAATCACTGAATCTACCATATTATAGAACTGCTGAAACAAATTTCCGATAATCATGGGAAATGCAAATAAAAGCAATGCCTTCCATGGATTCTCCTGTATTAAATATTCCTTCTTCATACCCGCACCTGCCTGTCGCGATTGGTTCTCCCTCTTCCTTAGTATATGCACGTTTCTCTTTTCGCCTCCCGTATTATACGTCAAACTTCCTCTTGACACAAGTATGATATCGAACTATACTTCGTAAGTATGATATCGGACTTATAATAAACGGAGGTGCTATCCATGAAGCAAATTGAATTAAGCAGCGAACAGCAGTCCTATAATACACTTTACAAGGAAGCAGACGATGTCTACCATGACATTGCACTCGGCTTCGGTCTATCCGACAGTGCCTTTAGTATTCTATATGCCATCTGTGCTTTGGGCGACAACTGCCTGCAACGCGATATCTGCAATACCACTTATACCAGCAAGCAAACGATCAACTCTTCGATCAAAAAGCTGGAGCATCAGGGGATACTCACTATGACTGCCGGAAAAGGACGGGATATGCACATTCATCTTACTCCGGCCGGACAGACTCTGGTGGCAACCTGCATCTACCCGGTCTTTGAGATTGAGAATCGAGCATTTCAAACTCTGTCTCCGGAAGAACGGACACAGCTCCTCCACTTAACCAGACGGTATAATCAGGCACTTCGCGCTCAGGCCAACCAACTACTGATGAAAGGGAACGGACAAATCCATGAAGATTCAGCTATCTGATCATTTTACATTTTCAAAACTACTACGCTTTACATTACCTTCCATTACCATGATGGTATTCACCTCCATCTACTCTGTAGTGGACGGTCTATTCGTATCCAATTATGTCGGGAAGGATCCTTATACCGCATTAAATCTTATATGGCCGCTCATTATGGGAATGGGTGCTCTGGGCTTCATGATGGGAAGCGGTGGAAGTGCTATCGTAGCCAAGACACTGGGTGAAGGAAAGTCCGAGGATGCCCGGCGTTACTTTTCAATGGTTGTCTATGTCACGATCATCGGCAGTCTTCTTCTGTCTGCAATCGGCCTGATCTTTATCCGCCCGATCTCGATCGCCCTGGGTTCTACGGAAGAACTTCTGCCATACAGTATGCTCTATGGCCGAATCCTTCTGATCTCCTTAACCTTCTTTATGCTGCAGAATGTTTTTCAAAGCTTCTTTGCTACTGCCGAGAAGCCGAAGCTGGGGCTCCTGATCATCGTGATCGCCGGTGTGTCTAATATGATCTTAGACTATGTATTTATCGTCGTATTCCAGTGGGGACTGGCAGGTGCCGCAATTGCGACTGCGGTCAGTCAGGTCATCGGTGGCAGCATCCCTCTGTTTTACTTTCTGCGCCATAACAGCAGTCTCCTGCGGCTGGTCGTTACCCGGTTTGAACTGCGCCCTCTCTGGAAGGCCTGCACCAATGGTTCCTCCGAGCTCATGACGAATCTGTCTTCTTCGCTGGTGAACATCCTGTATAATCTCCAGCTTATGAAGCTGACCGGACAGGATGGCGTCGCTGCGTTCGGAACCATCATGTATGTCTTCTTCATTTTTATCGCCATCTATATCGGATACGCAATGGGGTGTGCTCCGCTCATCGGCTATCACTACGGTGCCGGCAACCATAAAGAGCTGAAGAATCTGCTTACCAAAAGTCTGGTTCTGATGGGAAGCTTAGGCGTTCTCCTGACCATTGCGGCAGAGGTACTGGCTGCTCCGTTATCCAAGCTGTTTGTTGGCTATGATCCGGAACTTTACGCCCTTACCTGCCACGCCTTCCGGCTCTATGCATTTTCTTTCCTGGTGACTGGCTTCAATATATATGGTTCCGCGTTCTTCACCGCACTGAACAACGGTGGCATCTCGGCAGCCATTTCCTTCCTGCGAACACTCCTGCTCCAGGTTGCTATGATCTATCTCCTGCCGATCTTCTTTGATCTGGACGGAATCTGGCTGGCCGTAACCGCTGCCGAATGTCTCACTCTGGTTATTACCATTATCTTCCTAATTACACAAAGGAAGCACTATCACTATGCATAACCTTATTCACCGGTAGTTCCCCATTACTATAGAGAACTACCGATCTGATAGGCCTGCTGCATGATCGCTCCCTGTGGGCTAAGATCCGAATCGCCTCCCACTACCAGCATACCGGCTTCAACCATATCCTTTGAAAGAAACGTATTCATATACCAGCGATAGTTATCCATATACTTCTCATAGCTCTCCGGTGCTCCCTGTGCGAATATCCCTACCAGCTTCACGCCCGGTGTTAATCTCGACTTATGATCGGCTGTGGTCATACAGTAATGACGATTCATAAATGTGATCATCGGTCCAACAATCTGACTGTAATAATTTGGCGAAGTAACCACCAATGCCCCACAGGTATGAAGATCCTCAAAGTATGGCACCATGTCATCCTTCTGGCAGCAGTCTGCATTATTTGCTCTACAGTATCCACAGCCCAGACAGCCATGAACCTCCATCTGATTAATGTTGTATGTAACCACTTCATGACCGGCTTCCTTTGCTCCGGCTATCACCTGCTGTACCACCTTCTCTGATACTCCATTTGCTCTGGGACTTCCTGACATTACAACTACCTTCATCGTTTGCTCCTCCTTACCGATCTTTTTTCACAGTTTTCTTTATTATACACCTTATAAATAAGATATGACAACCTCCCCGCAGCTATGGTATACTGAAAAAAATAACGGAAGGGAGCTGACGCCTATGTTTCAATCTTTAGAATCCAAACATCCTATCTTTTACCAATGGTTCCGTATCCTCGTGGTCATTAGTTCCTCTATTTTATTTGCCTGGAACCTGTGCTGTTTTGCCAAGACCATCGGTCTGATTCCCGGAGGTTTTTCTGGATTGTCCCTGCTTCTGCAGGAGATTGGGGTCAAGTTCCTACATGTCAGTATCCCATTTACGGTATTTAATGTTGTGTTAAATGTCATCCCTGCCTATATCAGCTATCGATATATCGGAAAGCGTTTTACCCTTTACTCTATCCTGACTATTATGCTGTCCAGTGTGTTTGTGGATCTTCTGCCTTCCTATGTCTTTACCAGTGACCCACTTCTGGTCAGTATCTTCGGCGGCCTGATCAATGGGGTTGCGATCAGTATGTGTCTGAATGTGGGAACAACCACAGGCGGCACCGACTTCATCAGTATCTTTCTGTCCGAGCAGAAGGGGATCGATGCCTGGAACTATATCCTGCTGGGAAATGTGATTATGCTGATTGTAGCCGGCTCACTGTTCGGCTGGGAGATTGCTCTTTACTCGATCATCTACCAGTTCTGCAGCACTCAGGTGATCCAGCTTCTATACAAACGCTATAAGAAGGAAACCTTATTCATCATCTCTGACAAATCGGAAGAGATCTACAAAGCGATCCGGGAAACCACAAACCATGATGCCACTCTCTTTCAAGGGATCGGCTGCTATGAAGAGAAGGAAAAAACTCTGATCTATTCTGTCATTAACACAGAAGCAAAACGCGAGCTGATCCCTCTCATCCGTTCAATCGATCCGCATGCCTTCATCAATGTTGTCAAAACAGAAGAACTGGACGGAAAGTTCCATAATATTCCGAATGATTAGATGGTCGAGGAATCCCGGAATTCGACAGCGTGCTTCCGCATCCAGATCGGGAACAGATTTCTCTGGCACTCCCGATTCTCCCGCTGCCTGATTCCGATTGCATGAAAGAAGGTTCGCCACATGTCCGTATAACTGTCCTCGTATAGCTCTGAACGGCTCAGCCGCAGCCACTCTTCCTCGCTCAGATATCGCAGATAATTCTCCTGATTCTTTACATGTACGACTGCCTGTCTGCGATTATCATCAATGATCATCCAGTGTTCTGACGGCATACGATCCGCAAAGTGTTCTCCTACCAGCAAAATGACATTATTCTTTGGTTCCAGATGACAGATATAGGCAGTATCTCCCATCGCACTGAATCGGGCAAATTCCCGAAAGTAATGTGCCTCGTTTCCCACGCGCCTGCGTAACTCCAGAATCCGCATGACATGAGGATCGGTATACATGGAGCATACCCGGGCTCCCACCCGGAAGCCCAATCGCAGAAATCCATAGATGGTATCCAGTGCATCGGGTTCGATCGATAAGGTTGCATAAAAGATATCGATATACGCCTCCATGGATATCTTATTCTGAATCGAACGAACCACCTTCGTAACCTTCTCCATATCTGCATCTATATGTGTATATTCATCAAATAAGGTCGGCTGGAATATCGGTTCCCGCTCCAAACGCAGATTCTCATGTCCGTTCTTTAATGCCCAGCTCCAGGCATCATAGATACAGGTCATAATATCCTCGAACTGATCCTTACAGGTAAATACTCTCATACCGCACCTCCCATTTCGATGCCATAGTCAAACAGGGACATCTGCTGATACTGCCGGTTCTGATTTGCCACCTGCCAGTTCTCTCTCTGATTCGTTCCGATCAACTGTCTGGTAATAAAGGCTTCCTCAATCGGTGTGTTATATAAGCGATGTCCATTGCAGGTAATAAAATAGTGCGCCCGCTTCAGAACAACTCCCATCTTCTTTAATGAATCAAAGTCCAGCCTTCCGTAACGTCTCGCCTTCATAATCCGTCCCGCAGACTTCGGACCGACTCCCGGTATACGGAGCAACTGGTCATACGACGCGGTCTGTACGTCGAGCGGAAACTCTCCCAGATGCCGCAGTGCCCAGTCACACTTCGGATCTAACTGTTCGTTGAAATTTGGCCGTGCTTCCGTCAGCAACTCCTCTGCATGGAAGCCATAAAACCGTAACAACCAGTCTGCCTGATATAACCGATGCTCCCGCAACAGCGGCGGTGCCGTATCCAGTCGCGGAAGCAGTGCATCTTCATTTAACGGAATATAAGCAGAATAAAACACACGCTTCAAATCATAATCCTGATATAGCTTCTGCGTCGTCTTTAGTAGTGTATAATCACTCTCCTGTGTAGCCCCTATGATCATCTGTGTACTCTGTCCCGCCGGTGCAAAGCTCCGATTCTCCGACTGTACCTCTGCCGGAAGCAGCATACGGCCTCCGACCGTCGATAAGGTTCCTCCGTATCCTCTCTGCTTCTCTACCCGATTCTGTGACGAAAAAATACTGCTGCCAAGATACTGATTGCTCCGGCTCCGTTCCATCTGCGGAAGCTTCCCTCTGGAGATCCGATTTGCTGCAATGGTATCACTGACCTTGCCCATCGGATCCAGTATCGTCTGAAAAGTCTTATTCGGTGCCAGCTTTGTCAGACTCTCTGCAGTCGGGAGTTCCAAATTCACGCTGATCCGGTCTGCCAAATATCCGGCCGTCGCCAACAGTTCATCTGCTGCCCCCGGAATGGTCTTTACATGAATGTACCCGTTAAACCGATATTTATTCCGAAGAAGCGACAGTGTCTCACACATCTTCTCCATGGTATAGGTTGGGTTCTTCAGTACCCCGGAACTTAAAAACAAGCCCTCTATATAGTTTCGTTTATAAAAGTTCACTGTCAGCTCGCAGATCTCCTCCGGTGTAAATGTTGCACGCGGAACATCGTTTGACACACGGTTCACGCAATACTTACAGTCATAAACGCAGTGATTCGTCATCAAAATCTTCAGCAGTGAAATACATCTTCCGTCCGAAGCAAAGCTATGACAGATTCCGCACGCCTCTGCATTTCCAAGGAATCCTTTCTTTCCTCTCCGATCTGATCCGCTGGAGGTACATGCCACATCATACTTTGCTGCATCTGCTAATATTTGTAGTTTTTCCCGGGTGGTATACCCTGTTATTATCTGATCCATAGTCTCATTATACAAACATATGTTCGATATTTCAAGATATATTTTTTTCTATACCCCAGGTGTCTTTTGGAACTCCTTCCTCCGTATGATCATATAGGTCGTAATCGTCGCAATACCTGTCAGCACCCAGGATGCCGGATATACATTCATCAGCCAGTCAAAGCTGGTCAGCTTCTTAAACACCGTATGCAGCCAGATGATCCGAAATACACAGGAACCCATGATCGTATACACCGTCGGCAGAACCGAGTATCCCATTCCACGTAAGGCTGCGCCTGAGATTTCATAGGTTCCCACTAAAAACTCCAACAGCATGACATGTATCATACGAATCAGTGCATATTCTATCACCGCCGGATCGGTGGTAAATGCCAGTATAAAGGTTCTGGAACCCAGCACAAAGATCAGGCTCAGTACCGCACACAGACTCATTCCCATAACCGTACACAGCCGATATACCTTCTTACATCGTTTATAATCTTTCGCTCCATAGTTCTGGCTGGTAAAGGTAACTGCTGTCTGGTTAAATGCATTTATTACAAAATACGAACAGTACTCAAAGTTCAATGCTGCTGCAGATCCGGCGATCGCATTTGCACCAAAGCTGTTAATCGCTGACTGGATGCACACATTCGATAACGAAAACACCATTCCCTGAATACCTGCAGGTCCGCCGATTCGTAAGATTTTCCATAAATACTCAGACTTGCAACGTAGTTTTCCGGGGTATAACCGGATATTTTCCTCCTCATGCATAAGAATCCATGTGACAATACCGGAGCTTACAATATTAGAAGCTACTGTTGCGATCGCTACACCCGCTACATCCAGATGGAACCCGATCACCAGCACCAGATTCAGTATCACATTCACGATACCGGATATGATCAGACAATAAAGCGGCCGCCGGGTGTCACCGATACTACGCAGGATGGCGGCTCCGAAGTTATATACCATAACAAACGGCATTCCCAGCATATAGATTCGAAGATACAGCACTGCCATATCAAGGATATGATCCGGTGTCTGAATCAGTTCCAGAATCCAGCGTGAGCATATAATACCGATCACCAGCATGATTCCACCACATGTCAGTGCCAGTGTCATAACGGTATGAACGACATCCGACAGCTTCTCCTGCTTTCCCTGACCGATATAGTTTGACAATACTACATTTGCACCTACAGACAGTCCCACAAAGAGGTTAATCAGAAGGTTAATAACCGCACTGTTTCCTCCTACAGCCGCCAGTGCATCACTGGTGGCAAATCGTCCTACCACTGCGATATCCGCCGCATTGAACAACTGCTGTAGGATACTGCTGGCCGCCAGCGGAAGTGCTACGATCAGCAGCTTATCCCACAAAGAACCATGCAGCATATCCATCTGTTTGGACCTTTTATGATTCTGTTTCTTTTTTTCTAATTCTTCCATACGCATTTCCTATATGTAATCTCTTTCATCATTTCATTTGCTTCCGCTATACCTTCTGTTTGATAAAGCATTTACTATTGTAGGCGTGCTTTTACCGTATTTCAACATCTTTTTCAGGTTTCCCCCCATTTTCTATGCAACTGTGGTATACTTGTACTATATGTCAACGACAAGGAGGCCGATTCTATGGGATTATTTAAAACCCCTCCCACGGAGGCGGAACTGGAACAGCAAAAACGCTATGAAGAAGCAAAGATCCGGGTACTGAAGCTTCATGAAGCAGCAGAGCTTCTGTTCTATATCGATCAGGTTACCGAAGAAAACGGACATCAGATCCTGGGCGGCGAACTGGCTCAGGGAACCCTTGACGCCGGCTGTCAGCTCTCGATCTACTCCTGTGAAGGCATCCTGCTGGGTGGTATGACCGTAGCCGCTGTCGATCAGCGGGAAGAACGGATCTCACTCTTTGAAAAGGTGCTTCGTACCGACTGTACACCGAAGGAGGACTGGTCCGGATATCTTCCGGGACAGATGCTGATAAAAACAAAGACTGACCATGTTATATAGAATATAAAGGAGTTTATCATGTCACAGATTGCAAATGACTGGAGCGAACCACTTCAGGCGGAATATCGAAAACCATATTACAAAGACTTATATAACCGTATCGTAAAGGAATACCAGAACTATGTTGTCTACCCACCTTCCGAAGAAATCTTTACGGCCTTTCACCTGACCCCCCTCAAGGATGTGAAGGTCGTGATCTTAGGACAGGATCCATACCATGAGGAGGGGCAGGCGCATGGCTTAAGCTTTTCTGTAAAGCCGGGCGTGGATACCCCTCCATCTCTGGTGAATATCTATAAGGAACTGCAGGATGATCTGGGCTGCTATATTCCGAACAACGGTTATCTCACAAAATGGGCGGAGCAGGGTGTACTGATGCTGAACACACTTTTAACCGTCCGTGCCCATCAGGCATTCTCACATCAGGGAATTGGCTGGGAACAGTTTACCGATGCCGCTATCCGTATCCTAAACGAACAGGATCGACCGATTGTATTCCTGTTGTGGGGAAAACCGGCACAGAGTAAAGCTGCCATGCTAAATAACCCAAAGCATCTGGTTCTCATGGCACCACATCCCAGTCCACTATCTGCCTATCGGGGCTTTTTTGGCTGTAAGCACTTCAGCAAAGCCAATGCCTTTTTAGAGGAGCACGGCATCACGCCCATCGACTGGCAGATTGAAAACAGATAACTATACCGTTACGATCAGCGTATCATAGCCCAGAGCCCTTAACTGTCTCTGGGCTTTTTCTGCATCACTTAATGTCACATAGTCTCCTACCTGAACCGCAAAGTACTCTCCACTCTCTACAATCTCCGCCTCATATCCCTCTTCCATGAGCTGCTGCATCATATAGAGTGCATTTCCATAACGCCGAAACAGCCCGGTCTGCACCCGGTATGCCTTTCCGGAAGAACTGCCGGTTCCCCCCGGTTCTCCTCCTACGACATCTTCGATACCGACTGCAATCGCCCGGGCTATATCCTGAAACCGATTGTCAAATGTCTGATTGTCCTGATCCGTATTGATAAATCCTGTCTCGATCAGTATGGCAGGCATACTGGTTCTGCGCAAAACCGCCAGATTCTTCCGTTCCTCTACTCCGAGATTTTGAAAGCCTGCTGCCTCTAACTGTTTATTTACACTCCTTGCCAGTTCTCCTCTTACACCACTATCGGTATATACCAGAGTCTCTACTCCGCTATATGTGTTGGCATACGGACTGGAATTTCGGTGGAATGACACGAAATAATCCGCACCTGCCCGATTCGCGATCGCCACTTTCTCTGTCGGCGAATCGAATACATCCTCCGTCCGGGTGTAAATCACATTATACCCTGCCTGCTTCAACAGATCTCCGACCGCTAACGCCAGCCGGAGATTATCATCCTTCTCTAAGCGGCCATTATAGACAGCTCCGCTATCACTGCCTCCATGACCTGCATCTATTACTATTGTTACTGCCATATGACATCCTTATCGTTTTTTATCTATCATATGAACAGCACTTGAAAATGTTGCCTTTTATTTCTCTTCCTGCTTCTTAGGGGCTACTTTCTTTGCAGCCGGCTTCTTTGCAGATGCCGTTTTCGGTGCCGAAGCTGCCTTCTTCGCTCTTGTGCCCGGCTTCTTTGCAAGCTGCTTCTGATACTCTGCCTCGTTGATGTAATCATACTTAAAGATTACTGTAGACAGTGGCGGCAATGTAAAGGATATGTGCTGATCTCTTCCGTCACAGGCTCCCTTTACAGCTTTCAACGGCTTCTTATTCACACGGCCTTCACCCTCGAACTCCACTGCATCTGAATTCAGAATCTCCACATAATCACCCATACAAGGAACTCCTACCCAGAAGTTCTCCCGTTCTACCGGTGTAAAGTTGCATACAACCAGCAGCTGTTCCTTCGCAGAGGAACCACGACGGATAAATGAGATCTGGCTGTGCTCATTATCATTGCAGTTGATCCATTCAAAGCCCATCGGATCACAGTCATTATAATAAAATGCATCATACTTCTTGTATAACTGATTCAGCTTCTTTACAAAGTTCTGCAGACCTTTGTGACCCGGCTCCTCCAGAACATACCAGTCCAGACTTCTGGCCTCACTCCACTCACGTTCCTGACCAAACTCCTGTCCCATAAAGAGCAGCTTCTTGCCCGGATGGGTATACATATAACCGTATGCGGTCTTCAGATTCGCAAACTTCTCCGGCATCGTACCCGGCATCTTTAACAGCATCGAGCACTTCAGATGTACGACCTCATCATGGGAGATCACCAGAATAAAGTTCTCAGAATACGTATACATCAGGCTAAAGGTCAGACGATTATGATTAAAGGAACGGAAGTATGGATCCAGCTTCATATATTCCAGGAAATCATTCATCCATCCCATATTCCACTTATACAGATATCCCAGTCCGTCCATGGATACCGGTGCCGTTACTCCTGCCCATGAGGTCGATTCCTCTGCGATCATAATCGCTCCCGGCTGACGTTCCTCCACTGCCCGGTTCAGATGCTGCATAAATGCGATCGCATCCAGATTCTCTTTTCCGCCATTTTTATTCGGCAGCCATTCTCCGTCATTCTTTCCATAGTCCAGATACAACATAGACGCAACCGCATCTACCCGCAGACCATCGATATGGAACTTCTCCAGCCAGAACAACGCATTGGCTACCAGGAAGTTCTGTACCTCATTTCTGGCAAAATCAAAGATATACGTTCCCCAGTGCGGATGCTCTCCCCGTCTTGGATCCGGATGTTCATACAGCGGCATTCCGTCAAAACGTCCCAGACCATGGGCATCCTTTGGAAAATGTGCAGGAACCCAGTCCAGTATTACATGGATGCCATTCTTATGCATATAGTCAACAAAGTACATAAAGTCTTCCGGCAGACCATATCGTCTGGTCGGAGCATAATAATTCGTTACCTGATATCCCCAGGATCCATCAAACGGATACTCTGCAATTCCCATCAGCTCGATGTGTGTATATCCCATTTCCTTTACATAGGCGGCTACCATCGGAGCCAGCTCCCGATAGCTGTAGAATCCATTATCACTGTCCTCCACTGCCTTCTTCCAGGATCCCAGATGCATCTCGTAAATCGACATCGGCTCCCGCAGAGCGTCCGAACGACTCTGCTGACGGCGGTTTTCCATCCACTTTGTATCCTTCCACTTATACTGATTCAGATCTGCTACAACCGATGCATTATCCGGTCGGAACTGACAGCAGTTGCCATACGGATCTGCCTTATAGATCAGCTCATCGAACCGGGTCAGGATCTGGAACTTATACACAGCTCCCGGCTTCACACCCGGGATAAACAGTTCATGGATACCGGATGGTCCCATCATATTCATCGGATGTAAGGAACCATCCCACATATTAAAGTCACCCACTACACTTACCCGTCTGGCATTCGGTGCCCATACGGCGAAGTAGGTACCTTCTACGCCATCGATCTTCATCGGATGCGCACCCAGTCTCTCGTAGATCTGATAGTGATTTCCCTCTGCAAACAGATAGATATCCATATCACTGATCTGCGGCTGGAAAGAATACGGATCCGCCAGTGTGACGGTACTACCGTCCTCATAGGTTGTCTCTAACACATACTTCTTATATACCTTCTTTGGCAGATACAGACCGAAGAAACCATCCTCCCCGATCGGCTCCATCTCATTTACGATCTTACCGGTGCTGCTTATGACCTTCACACTGACTGCATGTGGTTTATATGCCGTAATCACCTGTCCCTTATAATAGTCATGCGCACCCAAAAGCTTTCCGGGATTGTTATTCTTTCCCGCGATCAGTTCATCATACTGTATCCAGTTAATCCACCGTTGTAACTTCTCATTCATCTTTTATCTACCTCTCTTCCTTATGAATAAATGCCATACATAAACTGTCTCACCAGCTCCCAGATCGCATGTGGATCTGCCAGTGCCTCCTGTGGCACGCCTCGTTCATCCATTACCAAAATATAATGATTAATAATTCCCTGAAATCCGATTGCAAACTGTTCCTGTCGTCCATTCATGTTTCCCAGCTTATCACCGGCCCGGTCAAACAACGCCGTCGTTGCCCGGAACATCCTCCGCATATAGGGTGCAACTGCCTTAAATGCCTCATTCTCCCTTGCCGAATAGTTCAGACTCAGCAGCAGAAAGTACAGCTCCCGATTCTCTCCCGCAATCTCCACAAAGGTGCACGCCAATTGGAACAGAGTATCCTTTGGATCTCCCTGATACTGCTCTGCCACCGCCTCCAGCTTCTCACAGATCGGCTCACAGCTCTCCTTCAGCAGTGCCTCCAGCAACCCCAGCTTGCTCTTGAAGTAATAGTACAACGTCGGCTTCGTCACCCCCGCTGCAGTCGCAATCTCCTGCACACCTACCGCATCGTATCCCTTCTGATAAAACAAATGAATCGCACAGGTCAGAATCTTACTCCGGTTATCCGTGTTATCCTTCAACCAACACTCGCCTCCCGACTTATCATCCATATAACCCCTACGCATTACCTTGTATTTCTGTCATGATTTTATGCTACTTTCAAGTATACCAATCGGTATATTCATTGTCAATCTACATTGACAAATGTTTTTCGAATGCCTATACTTATTTTCAAAGGAGGACTGAAACTATGTGGGCTTACGAAAGTGTATTTTATCAGATATACCCCCTCGGCTTCTGTGGGGCTCCGTTTGAAAATGACGGAATACAGGAGCATCGTATCTTAAAGGTGATTGACTGGATTCCGCACATCCAGAAGCTGGGCATCAATGCCATTTATTTTTCACCTGTATTCGAATCCGATACCCACGGATACAATACCAGAGATTATACTAAGATTGACTGCCGTCTGGGCACCAATGCAGACTTCAAGCAGGTCTGTGATGCCTTACACGCTGCAGGAATCAAGGTGGTACTGGATGGTGTATTCAATCATGTCGGACGTGGCTTCTGGGCCTTTCAGGATGTTCTTAAAAATCGGGAGAACTCCAGATACAAGGACTGGTTTGCCCGAATCGCCTTTGACGGCAATTCCAACTACAATGACGGTCTGTGGTATGAGGGTTGGGAAGGAAACTATGATCTGGTTAAGCTGAATCTCCGAAATGAAGAGGTCATCCAGCATATCCTGTCCTGTGTTCAGGGCTGGGTAGACGAATTCGATATCGACGGACTGCGTCTGGATGTCTGCTACTGTCTCGACCGCGACTTCCTGAAGCGTCTCAGAAGCTTCGCCAATCAGGTAAAGCCGGACTTCTTCCTGTTAGGGGAGCTCCTGCATGGAGACTACAATCAGTTTGTAAATGACGAAATGTGCCACAGTGCTACCAACTATGAGTGTTATAAAGGACTATTCTCCAGTTTTAACAGCATGAATATGTTCGAGATCGTACACTCTCTGCTTCGCCAGTTCGGACCGGAGACCTGGACCTTATACAAGGGTAAGCACCTTTTAAGCTTTGTAGATAACCATGATGTATCCCGGATAGCCAGCAATCTAACCAACGAGAAGCATCTGCCTCTGATCTATGCCATGGCCTTCGGTATGCCGGGTATCCCTTGTGTATACTATGGCAGTGAATGGGGTGCAAAAGCGAATAAGAGCGAAGGTGATCCGGCTCTTCGTGCCTGCTTTGATGCACCGGTTGAAAATGAACTGACCGCATGGATTGCAAAACTGGCTGCCGCAAAGAAGAACAGCCATGCGTTGAACTACGGTGCCTTCCGTTCCCTGGTCTTAACCAATCGCCAGTGTATCTTCGAACGGGAAGCCGATGGCGAACGGGTACTGGTCGCTGTAAATGCGGATGACCAGCCATATACCGCACACTTTGATGCCAGAGCCGGCCGGGCGGTCGATCTGATCACAGGCGAACCACACGACTTCGGTGGCGGCAGTGAACTGCCTCCATACAGTGCATACTTCTGGAAAACAGAATGCTAATATAGGAAAAGGGATCTGACCGGATAGCAATCAATATCCGGTCAGATCCCTTTTTTAGTGTGTTTCTAATACTATTTTCTCTAATGTTCCGTTGTCGTTTTCTCTGTGGTACTGTTTTTCTCGGCCGTTGTACTGCTCTTCTCCGTTGTCGAAGCAGCCTCTGTCGTAGATGCCTTCTTGGTCGCATCCACCGTCACATGAATCTCATCCTGATACCGGACATTCTCCAACTCCTTGAAGGTCACCTGAGCAGAGTACACACCCTCACTCTGATACTCGGAGACATCTACGGCCGGTGCAATATCACTCGCCGTCAGCTTATCCACATCCCGTTTCAAACCGATCACTACAATCTCATAGCTTGTGCCATCATCCTGAACCGTATAGTCCAGCTCAGAATCTCCGTTCTTAATCTTAATGTCACTCGCCTGGATCGTCACAGTCTTCTCAACCAACTTCTCGATATTGATCTTAACTGCAACATCCTGTGTCTTATCCGCTACTACCACTCCCTCCGGAAGATAGTCCCCGATATTCACTGTTGTTTCAAAGTCACTGTTCTTATCGGTTACATCGATATCATTGATGTCAATACTTTCGACGGATCGGAGCACACTCTCCTCTCCTGCGATCAGAACCGTTGTCGGCTGATATTCGATATCGCCTGCGATACTATAGCCCTCTGCCACAGTTCCTGCCGGTGTAATCTGAATCGGTACTTCCTTTGTTTTCTTAATCTCTATATTTACCGTTACCGTTGTCAGGCTCAGATTTAATTTATCCTGATCAATTATATCACCGTCTACATCTAATAGCTCCAACGCTCCGTTCGTTGAAATACTGGTATTCAAACCCTCTACATCCACGTATACCGCTACAGACTTAATATTCTTTACCTTGCTGGCCGCTCCGCTGATCGTCACCATATTCGGCGTCGTTGCTGTGTTCACCACTGCATATCCATCCTGTGTCTTACCGGTTGTAATAACACCGATCGGGAGCTTCTGCTCGCCCCGTTCCTCGATGGCTACCTTCATCATACTATCCACTACCGATATATCGATTTCTTTTCGTACACTTGCATCCACTGCATCTACTGCGATCTGAACCGAATTTGTAATCGACAGCTCTGACAGATCCGCCGTGGCTACAAAGTCCTCCGGCGCCAGCTTCTCTACCACAGATCGTCTGCCTTCTACCTTTACATCTACCGTCTTTCCCTGTTCGATCTCATAGACCATGTCCTGCCCGGTGATGGCATCTTCATTTAATAATTCTACCGGAACCCCTGTAATCGTCTTGGTGATCGTATAGTCCTCTATGTTGGCTACCAGAAACCATACCAGAAAGGCAATGAGGACAGCCATGATCTTCAGACCCCAGTTTTTAAGAAGTTTTTCCTTCATTCTTTTTACCCTTCCATAATCTAAAACGCTTGACATCCAGTGACTTATTCTGAATATAGGACAGCTTCTTTTTCAGATTATCCGCATCCAACCCCCGGAACAGTTCACCTGCTACCGCTACGGATACATCTCCGGTCTCCTCTGACACGATAATCGTCATACTGTCGGATACTTCACTAATGCCGATTCCGGCTCTATGTCTGGTTCCCAGCTCCTTGTTGATCTCCATATTATCGGATAACGGAAGATAACAGGTCGCCGCTGCGATTCGATTGTTCCGCATGATAACGGCTCCGTCATGCAACGGTGTATTATGTTCAAATATATTTACCAGTAACTGACTGGATACCATAGCGTCTATCGGAATGCCCGTCCGCTCATAGTCTCCCAGTGCTACATTCTGCTCTATGACAATCAAGGCACCTGTTTTATTCTTTGCCATCTCAAAGGTTGCCTTTACCAGTTCATTCGTTGTTTTGGCAGAAAACCGTTCTTTCTTTTCACTGTTACTGTTATCAAACAACGAAGATATAAAGTTCTGCTTTCCCAGCTGCTCCAATGCCTTTCGAAGCTCCGGCTGAAAGATAATGATAATCGCTATAATACCGACACTGATCGTATTCCGGAAGATCCACAGGATCGTATTCAGATCGAAAATAGCCGCAAACAACCAACATAATGCCAGTACCGCAATTCCTTTAAACAGCGTCCATGCTCTGGACTTCTTAAACCAGCCAATAATCTGATACAGAATAAAGGCAATGATTAGGATCTCCAGTACATCTGAGAACTGGATTTTCGGGAAATATATAGTTTTGAAAAAATTACCGAATGTATTCAAAACATTTTCCATGCCGATCACTCCTGTCTGGTCTTCTGCTCATTAATCTTCTTTACCTTCACATTCTGCTCCGGCACCCGAATCTTCGGTACCGCCTTTACATAGTAATAATAATCATCGTCCTCATACTGCACAGTCTCCGTCCGGCTATAATCCAGCACTCCCTTAAAGAACTGTGCCACAACTGCCAGAATCGCACCACCGATGGTTCCCATGAAAATAACTAATATATTAATATCCGCTTCCAGAACGATTCCGCCTACCAGCAACAATATAATATTCAAAATCGCACCTGTAATGATCGCTATAAACCAGGAATACTTGAAGGACTGGCGATAAATCACATAGGTTGCTACAATGACCAGAATAAATACAACGATGGTTAACAGCATTGCCTTATCCTGAAGCATACCGTTCATAACATAACTAAAGCCCTGAATACTGTCCTCTTCGGATGCTGTAGCCAGCAGATCTACCAGATCCTTCACATGTACAGCATAATAGCAGAAGATGATACCAAAGATCATCGGAACAATTCCAACCGGTCCCACAAAGATACTGATCACGATCGGTATCACATAATGTAGCTTCAATACATACAGCAGCGGCATAATCACTATGATCCATCCATACTTTGGTGCAAACCGCAGATACAGAAGATACATCATTGCGAACAATCCAAGATATAGCAGACCAATCTCCATCGATACTGCATACATATGTATAAATCCTGCCAGTCCGGTGATCAGTACGATCACAGAAACCGGAACAAATGCACAGATCAAGGATAAAATAAATATAATGATCGGATTCCGCATCTGATCGGAATATCCCATAATGGAATTATAAGATATCAGGATCAGGATGGTTCCTATAAACTTCATAACAGGCATTGCAAATTTCTCATACCGCATCATAAATGCCTTAATAGTATCTCTAATATTGATTAAGGTTGTCATGACTCAGACTTACACCCCTTCCCGCTCGTTTCTCTTTCATTTCTTTCTCTTCCCGGTCGTACATTTCCTTCAACCGCTTCAGATCATGATTATACTGGATCACATCCGGCTTCACCTTCTCATACCGTCTGGAATAAACCAGCCGTGCCGCCACCATATAAAGTGCCACAAATACAACATAGGCGATGCCCAGCTTTATGGCTATATTCATAAAATCCAAATCATTTAACCGGATCAGCACTGCCTCCGCATTAATCAAAACGCCTAATGTAATCAAGGCTATAAATGCAATGGTTGCCGTTACCGCAGTCTTATACATATTATACCGGACATAATCCCGTTTATAATATTTGCTGATATTTAATTGTTTCCTGCCCTTGGTATTTTCATAGATTGCAAGCTTTGTCATCAGCTTGACTCTTTCTTCATTTACCATTCCATTCACCCCGTTTCTACATAAAGGCTCTCGCGTTAATTATTGTAACACATTATCAAGTGCATTACCACTTGAAATTTCTTGCAAATTCGTATCAAATGACTTCTAATTTTATCAGTGAATGATGGAGATAGCAACAAAAGGATGAAGATCATGAGAAAACAGCCCGCAGATTCCTCCGCAGGCCATTTGAAGCACGATTTTTAATTTCTCACAATTCACACAATTCCGATCAGTTTCAGAATCCAGTATATCAGTCCCAGCACAAAACTGGTAAAGATTCCGTACAAAATCACAGGTCCGGCGATGGTAAATACCTTCACGCCGATTCCGAATACCTGTCCTTCCTTCTGATACTCGATGCAGGGTGCCGCTACGGAATTTGCGAAGCCTGTGATCGGAACAAGGGCTCCGGCTCCACCCAGCTTTGCGATCGATCCATATAGGTTGAAGCCTGTCAGGATCACACTACAGGCCACAAGAATCATGGATACATAACTGGCTGCATCGTCCTTTGGCAGCCCCGCCTGCTGCTGCAAAAGCTGGGAAATCCCCTCTCCTATGGTACAGATGATACCTCCGATCAGAAATGCCCACAGACAGTTCACAACACAGTTATGCTTTGGTGTCACCTGCTTTACATACTCATTATATTCTTTGTTACTTGGTTCCTTTTTCATCTTCTATCACCTGCCATTTCTACTTAACTCGGGCTCTGAAACAGGAAGAACTGGATCCAGGTTCCGACTGCCTTTCCGATCCCGACAGAGGCGATCACATATGGCAGTCCCTTTCGCAGACCTGTACGCCGACACAGGATCGGGAACAGCTTCACCACATCCGCCAGTGCGGCTGCCAGACAGCCCGTAAAGATTCCGAACAAAACTCCACACACCAGCAGACCTGCTTTTCCAAGCGGAACCGGTATATCATACAGAGTAAGCAGATTTCCTACCGTCGTTCCGGCTAAGATCAGGTTCTCCGTCAGCAGTGTTTTCCGCCCGGAGTTTGCCCAGTCCTCCAGTCTCGTATATACCCCCAGCGATGCGATAAATGTGACATAGGCACCGGCTATGGCTCCTCCGGCGGACAATCCGATGATACACATCAACAGATTCTTAATCCACATCTTTGCTCACCTGATTCCGTTCCGCATCCAGAATGAATGCCTGATTAACGTCCTGCTCATACTGCCGCATCTGAACCTGAAGCGGCGTCGGATCATTGGTCAGCTTATATCTTCCTCCATGGTTAAAAAAGAGGATGATACCCAGAAACAGCCCTACTGCATAAGATGCCTGCAGAATTCCGGGTCCTGTCGGTTCCTGACCGGTAAAAAGCTGATACAACTGATCAAACAGATCCGGTGTCGTTACATCTGTATTAAATGTCATAATGGAAAATGCGGCTCCGAAGAATGCCAACAGGCATACTACCACCAGCTTTAGCCTGCCGATCCACTCCGGTCGTTTTCCGATCGGCTTATAGTATACGATAAAGTCCACCTCGCCCAGACTGACCACCTGGCAGTTTGGCACTGCCGCGGTTATCATCTGAATCACCAGACAGGTAGAAAACACCTGCTTATACTCCTTTTCCGAATGAAACTCTGTAAGGATCAGACTTTGTACCTGCTTTTTTACACTTTTATTTTCACAAAATACCTCTGCGATATCATCGACACGAACCACCGGTCGATGCACAGCCGTACTCTGCTGCACATTAAGATAGATCGTCTCTGACATCGATGTCCTCCTTATCCTGCCGGCAGAATTCTGCTTCAGAGTTCCATACAAAGGTTCCGTCCGTATAGTCCTCCTGCCGTCCCTGCCGGACCGTATACCATATGATTCCGATTACCACCAGAATACCCAGCAGCCACCAGATCCATGAATACCGCTTTCCTACCATGTTCTCGTCTCCTTCCTGTTTTCCATCATTTTTCCTCTATTGGAAATAGGAATTTGCTTTCCATGATAGTATGACCGGATTCGGATATTCTATGAACCTCTGCACCTGACAACTTTTTCCATGCAAATAGATTGTCTGCGCTATCCGTTTTTCCCATGATTCATGAGTTCTCTCATTTTTAACAGTACTTTTTTTTCGATTCTGGACACCTGTACCTGAGAGATCCCGACGATCTGTGCAATCTCCGTCTGCGTCTTATCTTCAAAATAACGCATGACTATAATCTGCCGCTCCTTCTCCTCCAGCTCCGCCATCAGCTCCTTTAACGCAAGCTGATTCACCGCTTTTTGGCTCTCATCCTCCTCACTGATCAGCTTATCGATCAGATAAATGGAATTTCCGTCATTCTGATAAATGGTTTTATAGATGGATTCCACCTCGGAGCTTGCTTCCATCGCCACTACGATGTCTTCCTTATCGATCTCCAGACAACTGGCCAGTTCCTCCAGTGTCGGCTCTACCCCCCGTTCATTCACCAGCCGTTCTCTGGCTGCATATACCTTGCAGGCCGTTTCCTTCAGGGAACGGCTTACCTTTACCATACCGTCATCCCGCAGGAATCGCTTGATCTCTCCCATAATCATAGGAACCGCATACGTTGAAAACTTCACATCGTATGACAATTCAAATTTATCAATACATTTCAGAAGCCCAATACAACCGATCTGATACAGGTCCTCCAGATCATGTCCCCGACCGGCAAATCTTCGAACCACACTCCAGACCAGTCCCAGATTCTCCGCCGCCACCTGATTTCTGGCATTTAAGTCTCCTTCTCTGGCCCGTCTAATTAGTTCTATTGTCCGATCCATTCTGTTCTCCCATCTTCTTTACCATAGTTACGCGTGTACCCTCTCCCACACGTGATTCCACCTGCAGATCATCCGTAAAGGCTTCCATAAATGAAAATCCCATACCAGATCGCTCTTCCTCCGGCTTCGTCGTGAACATTGGTTCCATCGCCTTTTCGATATCCGGGATGCCCTTTCCCCGATCCTCTACCTGAACGGTCAGTGTCTGCCCCTCTTTCCACGCCCGTATCCGAATCTTTCCGGGCTGTCCCCCATATCCATGGATGATTCCGTTTGTCACAGCCTCTGAAACCGCTACCTTCACATCTCCCAGCTCCTCCAGCGTTGGATTCAGACCGGAAGCAAATGCTGCCACTACTACTCTGGCAAAGCCCTCATTTTCTCCAATTGCATCAAATTCTACCAGCATTTCATTGGTATTACCCATCATATCCTCCTTATTATCCGCATCATACCCTGCATTTATTTACTCTCTGTTGCTGTTATCGTTTCCTCCCAGGGGACTACGATCCGATATAACCCTGATAAAGTCAGAACCTTCTTCATCGAATCACTCACATGACTGACATATACCTGTCCACCCCGCACTGCCATCTCCCGATATCGTCCGGCGATCAGACCGATCCCGGAGCTGTCCATCAGACGCGTATGTTCAAAATCAAACACCACATACTTTATATATGCCTCCTGCATCTTCTCCCGCACGGCTTCCCGGATCTGCTCTGCCTGAAAGTGATCCAGCTCCTCCGGCAGTCCGACCCACAGCCACTCCTGTTCCTGCTTTACTCCATATTCCATATGAACCTCCTGCGACATTAAAAAAAGAGAAACCCTGCTGAGTTTCTCTTTCGTATCTGTTTTATTTTATTCTAATCTCCTCCGGCCATTATCGTCATTCTATTGAAAGGATGTCGTGACATATTTGGAATCCGGGAACCGAGTATTGATATCCTGATACAGGGTATGTGCCTCTTCGATCTTTCCGGTTCCTTCATATGCCTTTGCCAGATCATATCTTGCTTCTGCATCATCCGGCTTCAGATTGCAATATACCCGAAGCTGCGTGATCGCCTCTTCATAATTCTCTGCTCCATACGCGGTTATACCGGAGCTTCGATAGGCATTCAGCTCCTCCGTGCATTCATTTACAATCCCGGTCAGGCAGTTCTTTGTTGCTTCTGACAGCTCACTGTCATTTAAGTCCACTGCACCCAGTGCCGCTACCGCCTCCTGCTTATTGCCTGCCATATATGCCTGAATTCCTGTCATGATACTATCGTTTACACTACCGGCTCCGCCGGCCTCCTGTGCATCCTTCATTTCCTTCTGCACATCCTCGAGCTGTGACTGCAGCTTATCATTATTGCCCTGAAGCTCTGCGATCAGGGTATTCTTTCCGGCCAGCTCCGCACTGTAGGCGGACTTCATATCCAGATTCTCGTTTCGTATGCTCTTGATTCTGGCCGGCATAATCAGGAAAAACATGGCTGCCACTCCTATGATCAGCCCTGCGATCAGATACAGCACATTATGCTTGCCGTACTTGATCTCCTGATAACTGCCTACCTCCAGATTCTGATCCGGATTCACATCCTCTGCAGCCGCTCCACGCTCTATGATCTCACGGATCTTTCTGCGGGCGGTCTCTTCCTCATCCACCGCATCCTCCTGATCCAGCTCGTCCTTATAGCTGTCTCCGATCTCCAGCTCCGGCAGATCATCGTCCTCTCCATGGATATCTGCTATGGTACCGGTCGTATGACTTCCATCCAACCCGGCCAGTTCCTCCAGGTACTGCTGCGCCTGCGGATTATACCGGTCAATCCGGAGTACCCGCTGCAATGCCCTTCTTGCCCGCTCCACGTTGCCTTCCTGTATATAGATCAACGCCAGTATCAGATAGGCATTTACAAAATGCGGATTGGCACTCAAAACCCTCTTTAACTGAATCAATGCCAGATCATAGTTCTTCTGTTGAACATAATGAAGCGTCTGGTTATACTTCTTCGCTGCCTGGTCATATCCGTTCAGCTTATTCTGATTTCCCTGTACCACTTTCAGATACCGGGTGGCCGGATTCGAATCCGGCTGATAGTTGGAGCTGATCACCCACTGTGCCAGTGCTTCCACCATCTGCCCGGTCTCATAGTATACCAGACCCAGAAGATTCCGGGCATCTACATTTGCCTTACTATAGTATAGGGCTGTCTTCAGTGCTTCCTCTGCACCCGTAAGATTCCGAACCTTCGCACAGTTCAAGCCCTGATTATAATAATGCAGAGACGTATTCCACGCCCTGACTAAATATTCCTGTTTTAATCCACACTCACTGCACACATCATTGATGAGTACCGGTGCTCCGCAATGTAAACAATTCATCTTCTTCACACCTATCTATTCATTATTCTGTGGTGACTGCGGTGGCTGCTGTGCCTGCTTCATAACCTCGATCAGTACATCTGCCACATCACTAAAATCGTTCTTATATATATTATCTTCCAACTGGCTCATCTCTGCTGCCGGTCGAAACTTCTTAACCTCTTCTTCAAAATTAATCACAGCTTACGCTCCTTCCTGTGCCTCCAAACTGCCTACCAGATACAGAGAGCCGACGCAAAAGGCTCTGCAATCCTCTGATACACATGCTCTGGCCTGTATCAATGCCTTATGATTATCCGGTTCTACCGATACCGGAGTCCTCGTATATCTCCGAAACAGCTCCGCCACCTGTTCCGGCGGAGTCACTCTGCCACCTGCAATGGCAGTCACGATAATCTTCTCATACTGTAGCGTTTTACACAAAGTGCTTATCATCTTATTATACTGCTTATCACTGGCCACTGCAAATAGTAATACAATCTTTTTATCCGCATAAAGCGTAGAAACAGTCTTGCAAAACGCCTCGATTGCCGGCTCGTTATGTGCTCCGTCCACATAGATACCGGGTTCCAGTTCTTCCATCCGTCCCGGCCAGTTCATCCGCCGGAGTCCCCGGTGAATCACAGTCTCCGAAAGTCCCAGTCTTCCGGCTGTTTCAATCGCCAGTGCCGCATTTTCCAACTGATACAGTGCTGTCTTTCGGATACTGTATGTACTATCATACCGAGTTCCATAGGAAAAATCAATGACATCCTCTCCGACTTTGTCTATGATAATCTGCGTCGGTTCGACCGGCAGGAGCGGACAGCTGAGTGCCTTCCCCCGCTGTCTGATCACCTCAGCACTTCCATCCTCTACCGAACGATACACGCACGGAACCCCCGGCTTTAGAATCCCGGCCTTTTCCCCGGCGATCTTCTCCAGTGTATCGCCCAGATACTGCATGTGATCCATACCGATCGCTGTAATCACTGTAATCTCCGGCTGTACAACATTGGTCGCATCCAGTCTGCCGCCCATACCGGTTTCCCAGATCACCCGGTCTACCGCTTCCTCCCGGAACCAGCAGGCCGCCATCAGAAACAGGTATTCAAAAAAGTTCGGATGCACCAGACCATTCCGCATTCCATCCTCTACAACCGTTTTTACCCGGTCAAACACCTGCACAAAGGTTCGATCATCGATCATACTTCCGTTGATTCGAAAGCGCTCGTTGATCCGTACCAGATGCGGAGAGGTAAATACGCCTACGCTCTGCCCGGCTTCCCGGAACATTTCCGCCAGATAGGTACACACCGATCCTTTTCCGTTGGTTCCCGCCACATGAACACAGGGAATCGAGTCCTGCGGATTCCCCAGTGCGGTCAGGTATCCCCGAAGGTTCTCATGCGTCGTCTTTGCCGCAAACTTCGGAATGCTTAACAAATATGCAACTGCTTCTTCATATGTTGTACTCATCATTACCGATTGTCTACCTTTTCCGGATATAGATCATGCTGCTCTAAGCGATTCGCAGCGACTGCTTCCCACCGGGTTCCCGGCTGCCCGTAGTTGCAGTACGGATCGATCGAGATTCCACCACGCGGGGTGAACTTTCCCCACACCTCGATATACTTCGGATCCATTAACCGGATCAGATCCTCCATAATAACATTTACACAGTCCTCATGGAAGTCCCCATGATTCCGGAAGCTGAAAAGATACAGCTTCAGAGACTTACTTTCTACCATCTTAATATTCGGTACATAAGAGATCGTAATCGTCGCAAAGTCCGGCTGTCCGGTGATCGGACACAGGCTCGTAAATTCCGGGCAATTAAACTTTACAAAATAATCATGATCCGGATGTTTATTGATAAAGGTTTCCAGTACCTCCGGTGCGTAATCCATCGGATACTTTACCCCCTGGTTTCCTAATAGAGAAATCGTACCCATTTCTTCCTTTTCTCTGCTCATGCTTCTCCACTCCTTCTTTCCATTCTCACATTTATTATAAAGGCTTTTTTCCCATCGTCAAGTCAGTAGAATCTCCCGTTCCAGATAGAAGGAATACAGATACCTCTCCTTCACCCGTTTCCCGGTCAGCTGCTCCAGTGTCCGGCAGTAGTACTCCAACTGGGCATGGTACTTCCGTATCAGCTCCTGTCCGTCATCGCCCGGCGTCACCCGGTCTGTCTTATAGTCCATCAGTACCAGCTCCCCATCCTCTTCGAAATAGGCATCGATGACTCCCTGTACCAGCTCCAAATCCTGTTCCTCGCCTTCTCCGTAAACCTGACTCATCGGAATACCGATTACAAACTGCCGCTCTCGATAGAGGACTCCACGCCTCTGTGCCTCTGCCATTCTGCGTCCCAGCTTTGAATCGATCATATGCCAGATCTTCTCCGGCATGATCCGCTTCCGTTCCTCTGCCGTTAAGATGCCCCGCTGTTCCAGTACCAGAAGCCCCTGCTGCACATGCTCCGGTGATTCCATATCGGAAAGCGGCAGCTTCTCCATCACAAGGTGCATCAGGGTACCATATGCCGCTCCGGCGGTTGCCTCTGCATGCACATAACCCCGATGACCGCCCGCCGCCTGTAACCGTTCCGTTTGCATCTGTGCTGTCTGCATTTGCTCCAGCTCCTGCTTTTTCTGCATCTGCTCAGCTTCGGGTTCATCTATCAGTTGGCTCATTTTCTTGATCTCGGATACGGACAGCTTTCCCTTTGCTCCGGCCGCCAGCATATGCGGATACTGCCACCGGAACCGTTCGGTCAGCTGCTGCACCAGTTCCCCGGATGTCGGATACTCTATCCTCTGCTCCCACAGTGCCTTCCGTTCCTCCAGACGATTCCACTCCTGCAATGCCTGAACATCCAGCTCGCGTGCATCTACAACATGGCAGGTCATAACTGCTCCGGCCGCCGGCTGATTCAATAACGGAACCAGGCACCGCAGTCCCCAGCCCAGATAGGAATCCTCCTTGCGCAGCTTCTGATAGCCCAGCGGTGCCGGCCGATATCCGGATGTGCTCCCGGTATTTTCCGGCCGGTCATTCATTCCCGGTGTGCGGTAATGCTCGCGGATCACCTGATAATCCTCGTCCTTCTCCGCCATCGTCTTACCAACCGTTCCGATCAGGATCAGCTTTTCCTGTGCCCGCGTCATCCCTACATAAAGAATCCGCATCTCCTCTGCCTGATTCTCTGTCTTCATATGTTGCAGCAGATACTCCCGCTTCGCCGTTTTTTCATAGTAATGCTTTTCCGGATACTTCCGGTTCACTGCCAGATAACAGTCTGCATCTACTAGCACGGTATCCCTGTTGTCCTGCTGATTAAACTTCTTTCCGCAGCCGCACAGGAACACCACCGGGAACTCCAGTCCTTTGCTCTTATGGATCGTCATCACCCGTACCAGATTGTCATTGGCTCCCAGAACGGCAGCCTCACCGAAGTCCTGTTCATGGATCTTTACCCGCTCGATGTATCGCAGGAAGTCAAACAGACCGCGATAACCGGTATTCTCATAGGCGCTTGCCTTATCGATCAGCTTCCGGATGTTTCCCTGTCTCCGGCTGCCACCCGGCATGGCACCTACATACTCATAATATCCGGTAGTATCCAGAATCGACCATATGATCTCCCGTATCGTGCTATAGTTCTTCATCTGCTTCCACTTCGCCAGTCGTTCCAAGAATCGCTGCAGACGTGCTTTCAGCTCCGGCCGCTTCTCCGTTGTCGCTACCGGATCTTCTGTATATCCCGTAATGATCTCCCAGAGACTTCCTCTCTGATAGCATCCACGAATATGCGCCAGCTCTTCACTGGACAGTCCCACCATGGCACTCCGCAGAGCTCCCGCTAACGGAATATCATTGCGTGCATTATCAATCACCGACAGGACACTTAACAGATCCCGAACCTCCACCGAATCAAAGTATCCCTTTCCACTGTCTGCATATACCGGGATGCCTTCCTCCGTCAAAACCCGATGGTAGATCTCTGACCAGCCCTTCAGGCTCCGAAGCAGGATCACAATATCCCGATACTCACAGGTCCGGTACGCATGACGGTCTTCGTCCCATACCGGAAGTGCTGCCTCTCCGCTGCACAGGCTCTTAATTCTGGCAGCCGTCAGTCGTGCCTCCAGCTCCATATTCTCCGGCTCTTCCCCTGTGTTTTCTGCATGTTCTGCCTCGTTCTCATCTTCCTTCGTATACGGATCCAGAATCCACAGCTCTGTCCGATCATCCCCCGGTTGCTCCATGCTTTCATACTCACGTCCCGGTACCAGTGCGGCCTGCTCATTATAATCAATCCCGCCCAATGCCTCTGTCATGATCTGATAAAACCAGAGATTCACAGCCTCCAGAACCTCTCTTCTACTCCGAAAGTTCTGCCGCAGCTCGATCTTCTTTGTCACTCCCTCTGCCGCCAGATCATCCGAATAGGTCTGATACTTTCTCTGAAACAACTGCGGACGTGCCATCCGGAACTTATAGATGCTCTGCTTTACATCGCCTACCATGAACAGGTTCGTATAGTTGCCTTCCTGTTTTCTGGCAATGCTGGTGAGGATCGCCTCCTGAAGATCATTGGAATCCTGATACTCATCAATCAGAATCTCTGTATATCGATTCCTTAACTGTAACGCCGTCTCTGTCGGAATCGGTGCACCATCCTGCATCCCCTCTGACAGTGCCTGCAAAGCATAATGCTCCACATCGCCAAAGTCCATACAGTTCTTATTCTGCTTCTCCTCTCTATAGCGATCCATGAATCGTTCTGTCAGTCGTAATACCGTCGTCAGGATCGGTGCCACTGCCTTTTGCTGCTCCACGATCTCTTCCATAGATGGTTTTACCAGTTCCGCGGCCGCCTTCTTCCCCTCACTATAAGTCTGCCACAGCTCTGTCGCATAATGAGACTCCGGCATACCACTATTCTTCCAGATGAACCGCTTATAGGCTCTTCCATCGGTACAAAATGCCTGCTTTAGGTCTGCATAGGTCTGTGCCCCGCATACCGCCTCTGCCAGCCGACATTCCTCCCGGAAGTACTGCTGATATTTATCATACTGCTTCGGACGATAGCCCTCCTCCAGCCGGTCGTACTCAGCGGCTATCCTCTCCGGCAGCTCTGCCACCTCCCGATATAATTCCTTACACTCCTTTACCAGCAGCTTCATCCATGTCTGCCGATACAGTGCCTCCGGTTCTTCTGCCTGCACCTCCTGAACGGCGGACTGTAACCATTCCTTCGGTTCCGGCATACTGTTTGCCTGCTGATACAGCTTCCCTACCAGCCGACGGATCTTTTCATTTTCGCGGATCTCCCCCATATACCGGTGGAGCTCTGCCATTCCTTCTGCGTCTGTCTCATAGACCTGTTCCAATACCGCCGTTAAAACATCATCCTGCATCAGAACTCCTTCTGTTTCATCCATGATCCGCATCGCCGGATCAATACCCAGAAACTGAAAGTTATCATCTACCACCTGCTTACAGAAGCTGTCAATCGTCATAATATGTGCCCGATGAACCAGAGATAGCTGTCGGATAATGTGCTGATCATCCGGATGCTGCTCCTGCATATCCTCCAATGCCCTTCGGATCTTTGTCCGCATCTGTCCGGCCGCTGCTCTGGTAAATGTCACGACCAGAAATTCATCAATATTCTTTCCATCCTGTACCACCCAGTCCAGTAACCGCTGTACCAGCACCGCAGTCTTACCGGAACCGGCTGCCGCCGATACCAGAAGGGTTCCCTGCCGGTAGTCTATGATCGCCTGCTGACTATCCGTCCACTTCATCTGCTCCACCTCGCTTTCTCTCTCTTCTTAACTGTTGAACCGTATAGATCTGATTGCCTCCGTCTCTGCAATCGATCTTGCATACATTCTGATACTCGCAGTAGGTACATGGAAGCTTTCTCCCTGTCCGTACCGGTCGGATCGGAATCTTCCCCTCCATCATATCCGTTCCGATCTGCACTGCCATCTCCTTTGCTTCCTCCAGTACCTGCTGATACTCCTCTGTCGATAACGCCGTATCACTCTCCTGTACTGCCAGTTCTTCTTTTCCGTCATTGACCACCTTCTCCATACGAACCGGCAGAAGCTCCCGCCTTCCCAGATAGGACAGTGCCGGTTCTTCCCGATTCACGATCCCGATCAATGCCGTCTCCTTACGGATATTCTTTACCAGCGTATCTGTGATATTCTGTGTCTTCTTTTCCACCATCGGCATCCGGAACCCATAGTACAGGGATCCCGAAGGAACGATTTCCTTATCCGGGAATTTCTTTTTCAAGGCTTCGATCACAACATTGGTATATACCAGAAGCTGAAGCTGCAGTCCGGCTTCTGCCTGTTCCACGTCGATCTCCTTCTTACTGCTCTTATAGTCCAGTACCTTTACATACACATGTGTGTCATCCTGACAGATATCCAGACGGTCAACCACACCGCTCAGGTTCATCTGCCTGCCATCCCCCAGCTCCATATGTGCAGAACTCAGGTTCCGGCATAGTTCATCGGCATTTCTCCGATTAAACGCCAGTTCAAAGCGATACGGGATCATCTTACTCTGCAACAACTGTTCTTTCAGATCTACCACTGCATAGGAAGCTAACTGTTCGATCCGATGCAATAGATGTCGATTCGCGTGTGAATACAGATAAATGCTATCCGGCTCCTGTTCCACTGTCCGTCGGATCTCATCGGATACCATCTGCACCAGTTCTTCATCCCGGATCCGGCTCCATGCATTCTCTGTTTCTTCCTCCTGTGTCACCAGAAGCTCCTCTGCCTTCCGGTTCTCTACCCGCCGGAATACCTGCTCTACGACATGATGAAGCAGGCTTCCCATATCACCATAGGTCACCTCATGCTGTTCCCGCTTTTGCAGCTTCAGTCCATACTCTAAAAAGAACTGGTACGGACACTGACTATAGGTTTCCAATCTGGATACACTGGCATTCAGAATCCTTCCGTAGAGCCGGTCTGCTGTCTCCTTCGACAAATAATGATCCAGATTGTGATACTGTACTCCGGATCGGATCCCTTCTATAACCTCCGGTGCACACTGTTCATAATACTGATACAGCCCCTTCCAGACCGCCTGTTCCTCCTCGGTTAAGCTCCGCTCCGTCTGCACTCCCTCGGTCAGTAACCGGGTACTATCCCTCCCGGTCTCTGCTTCTTCCAGTGTCAGTTCCTCCCGCATCAGCTCCTGTGGACAAAGCTCCGGAAACAGCTTCCGAATCCTTCCGATCAGATAGGCCGGAAGCACCTCGCCGCCGTCCTCATCCTGTGCATGATAGGTCAGATACAGCTTATCTGATGGCTTCGTCACATTCTGATACAGATAAAACTGTTCTGTAAACACCCTGCTTCTGGAATCGGGTGCCAGCAGCAGCTTCTCGCCCAGAATACTCCGATCCGCCTCCGTCAGTATTCCACAGCTTCCCGGTACTCTGGGAATAATCCCGTCATTTACTCCCATAACAAACAGCACCTTCACATGATTCAACCGGGTTCTCTCAATATCCCCCACCGTTACTTGATCCAGACTCGGCGGAATCACCCCCAGCGCAATATCCGATAATCCACTTTCCAGAATCCTCTGAAACTCGCTCAGCGTCATCTGCTCAGTACCCAGAATCGTATTTAACTTCTCCCAGATCTCCGCAAGCTTCCCTTCGATCTGGCGGAAGGCTCTTGCCTGAACCAGATCTCCACTCGCATCAAATGCATCCGCCGCCTGCGTCAGTTGCTCTTCCATCCCCAGTCCTGCCAGAAACGCAACCAGTGCCTCCACATACTCCTGCACCGTTTCCGCCTGCCGGAGTGCCAGACTCACCGGCTCCAGTATCTCCAGCACCTGATGACCACAGAGATAGATCTCTATCGGTTCCCTTCCCTGCTCCCACTGTTCCTGTGCCGTCTCTGAAAATACCCGCTTCCACCACGAATATCCCCGGATCCCCTTGCGGATCACATAGTTTTCCAGCTCCTCCAGCTGATCCATCGCTACCGTGGTCACCCCTGTCTTCAGCAGACGGAATACGCTCTCATAAGAATAATCCCGCAGCACGATCTCCAGCACTGCCCGGATACACTCCAGACACGGGTTGGTATAAATGCTCCGATTCATATCTATAAAATATGGGATCTCCAACCGCGGAAACAGTTCTTCCACCAGCGGTTCCAAGCCCTCCAGACCTCCATGAATCACTGCGATATCCTGATACCGATACTGCCCCTGTCGAACCATCGCATGGATCTGTCTGGCTACCTGATGCAACTCCTGCCGCGGAGTCCGCATCACCTGGATCTGAATCTGCGTTGTCTCTCCCTGCCGGATCTGATACGGATACCGAAACAGATTCGCTTCCAGATGCTTCAGCTCCGGTGCCTCCGCAAATCGCGGACAGTCATCCCCTATGTAGCGTTCCTCTCCATAGATTTCTAACCGTTCTGCCAGCTTTAGCAGCCGCGTAATCGTATCCTTACTCAGATAAAACAGACTATGCTCCTCGCAGGACTCCCGTTCCATGCTCTCCCGATCGATCGTCACGGTCACGGTCACCGCATCGCTGACCTCCAGCAGTGGCTCCAGCACTTCATACTGAATCGGCGTAAACCCGGTAAATCCATCGAAATATAACACACTGCCGGCCAGCAGCTCAGACTCTGCTATATGCGCTGCCAGCATCTCCAGAATATGCTCCGCTATAATATACTTCCCCTGAATCTCCCGTTCAAAGGCATCGTATACAAACAAAAGATCGGTAAGCTTCTGCTTCAACCCGGTATTTCCCTGTATCTCATCATGAAACGTCTGTATATCCTCCCGATGGATCCGATACTGAAACAGCTCTGTCAGAAGAGACTTCAGTTCATCCAGAAAGCCTGCCTTATTATACGATACCCCAAAGATCGGCAGCTCCTTCCTATGCTCCATCAGAATCTTCTGCAGCAGCATACTCTTTCCGAAATCTTCTAAGATATGGTCACATCGAATATTCAGCTCCTCAAACACCCGATACGCCAGTCGATTGAAACTGACGATATCAATATTCATGGTTCCGTGCTGCGGATGCATGGTAACGATATCTCTCTGTGCCTGCATGGTAAACTGCTCCGGAACGACCAGAAAATACTGCCGATCCGGATTCTCTACCGCTGCCTGAATCAGCTCCTTATATACCAGATAGCTCTTACCGGATCCACTTGGCCCCTCTATGATCTGTAGCATAAATATGCCTCCTTTTATGATTCTGTGTCATACTTTTCCTTTTCGCGAATATATATATAAATATGGAAAATGAGAGGTGACAGTTATGGGTTCAAATACGAAAATTCTAATATTAAAAGCAAAAGAACTCATCTATACCATTATCTTCGTAGTGCTGGGAATCCTTCTGCTCCTTCTACTGCTGATTATGTTCCTGCCGGATCATTCCGAGGACACCCTGCCGGAAACGGTAGAAACTTCCACCTACATACCCGGTGTCTACTCCTCGACGGTACAGCTCGGTGACTCCACCCTGGATGTACAGGTAACGGTAGACAGTAACCGCATCTGTGATGTATCTGTCGTCAACCTAAATGAAACGGTTACGACGATGTACCCGCTCCTTACTCCGGCTCTGGATGAGATCAACAGCCAGCTCCCGGATATCGAGTCCGTCGATGAGCTGACCTGTTCCACAGACAGCCAGTATACATCCATTATCCTGACTCAGGCGATCCGGAACGCTCTGGAGCATGCAGTCCCAACAACCGAATAAATCACAATAATAAGGGGCAATCAGAAGCAACGATCCGATATCTCCCGCACTATGAACAGTATGAGCCATATGGGATTCCTTTACATCCATATGGCTCATATTCTGTCCTAATACTTTTCAAGTATCTCTCCCTGCTTCTTGTAGATACTGCCCGCCGGCACATAGCCCCGAACCATGGATACCGGATATACATTACTTCCGGCACCTACCACGGTGCCCGGATTCAGTACGGTATTGCAGCCGATCTCTACATGATCGCCCAGAATCGCTCCGACCTTCTTCCGTCCGGTCGGAATATGTGCTTCGCCATGCTTAATCTCTACTAATGTCTTATCTGCCTTTACATTGCTGGTGATACTGCCGGCTCCCATGTGAGACTTATATCCCAGAACCGAATCTCCGACATAGTTGTAATGCGGAACCTGAACCGAATTGAATATAATCACATTCTTAAGCTCCGTGGAGTTCCCGATCACACAGCCGGCACCTACCAGTGCATTCCCCCGGATAAAAGCCCCCGGCCGTACCTCTGTATCCGGTCCGATGATCGTCGGTCCGATGATCGTGGCCGTCGGATATACCTTCGCACTCTTTGCGATCCAGACCTGAGCCTCCCGCTCCTCATATTCATCTGTGGAAAGTGTTGGTCCCAACTGAAGAATAAAGTCATGAATCTTCTCCAATACCTCCCATGGATAGGTCAACTGTGCAAGCAGCTCTCCTGCCCGGCTTTCCTCCAGATTCTTAAATAACTGATCAACTCTGCATACTGCCTCTAATTCTTCCTGCTTCATGTCATTTTCCTTTCTTATAATACACCGCCGCCTTGTCAAACAATGGCGTAAATGCGTATTGATTTTTTAAGCCCTTTACCAGTTCCGTCTTATGAACCACAAAATCTTCCAATATCTTCATGTAATGCTCTTCTGTTATCTCGCCGCGTTCTACCTGTCCCAGCCCCTTTTCCCAACTGGCTGTCAGCTTCGGCTGAAGCAACGCATTGATGGAGTAATATACGATATCATAGATCATTTCTCCCTTCAGGGTTGGCGTGATCACCTGTGTCTTCTTATTCAGTGCCATATACTGCCGGTCAATGAGCTTCTTGATGATCTCTGCCCGTGTTGCACTGGTTCCGATTCCGCTTCCCTTCATGTAGTCTCGCAGTTCTTCCTCTTCGATATCGGAGCCTGCCTTCTCCATCGCGATAACCAGTGTACCGGAGGTGTATCTGGTCGGTGGCTTTGTTTCGCCTTCCCGGATGTCAAAGTCCTTCGCCTCGACCTGACTGCCCTTTTTCAACGATGCGATGTATCGGATCAGCTCCGGACTGAACTTCTCTTCCTCGTCATCCTCGTTCTTCTTTCTGGAAAATGCGTTACCTGCCACCTCCAGAAATCCCTGCTTATATAAAACCTTGAAGCCTGCAAAGAATCGTTCCTCCTGCCGAAGCAGAACTAAGGATGCCTTCTGATACTCTGCCGGGGGATAAAATACCGACAGAAATCGTCTGGCTACCAGTTCGTACACGCCCTGTCCGGTCGGAGACATCGTAGACAACGCATTCAGCCCCTGCCCGGTCGGTATGATCGCATAATGATCGGTAATCTGCTTATCATTTACATACTTCGTCTTTGCAATCGTCTTATAGCTTCCCGTCTGCATGATCTGATCCGCATAGGCGGCTACCGGTGCATATCCCTTCAGCCCGCTGATATTCTTATAGATCTCCTTGCTCACTGCCGTAGACAGCACCCGTGCATCGGTTCTCGGATAGGTCACCAGCTTCTTCTCATACAGTTCCTGTACGATCTTCAGTGTCTCATCCGGGCTGATCTTAAACAGCCGCGAACAGTCATTCTGCAGATCTGCCAGATTGTATAGCATCGGCGGATTCTTCTTCTCCACCTTTTTCTCAATCTTCTCCACCTGAAGCACCCATGGCTCATTCTCCTTCATCGCCCGGATCAGTGCTTCTGCATCTTCCTTCTTCTTAAAGCCGTTTTCCTTATACAGCTTTGGAGACTCATAATATCGGCTACCTTCGACCGCCCGCCATTCTGCCTCGAAGTGATCCTCTCCGGCCGCTACTGTCGCCATGACTCTGTAAAACGGAGTCTTCACAAACTCCCGAATGCTCCGTTCCCGCTGCACGACCATCCCGAGCACACAGGTCATAACCCGGCCTACCGAGATGCTTCCACCCTTTGTTTCTCCCAGATAGTTCCGCACCGTATATCCATACTTCAGTGTCAGCACGCGTGAGAAGTTAATGCCCATCAGATAGTCTTCCTTCGCTCTGGAATAGGCCGCCGCACACAGATTATCATAGTCGGACAGTGGCTTTGCTTCCCGTACTCCACGCAGGATCTCTTCCTCTGTCTGGGAATCGATCCATACCCGGCGTTTCTCCTTCGTCTTATCCACTTCTGCCATCTGATCGACCAGCCGATAAATGTACTCGCCTTCCCGTCCGGAGTCTGTACATACATAGATGCAGCCGACATCTTCCCGATTTAACAGCTTCTTCACGATCTGAAACTGCTTCGATGCACTCCCGATAATCTCGTAGCGAAACTCCTCCGGTATAAACGGAATCGTATCCATGCTCCACTTTGCCAGTGCCGGATCATATACCTCCGGGTAGCTCATGGTTACAAGGTGTCCTACACACCACGTCACTACACTATTTTCATCTTCTATATATCCATCATGGTTGCCGCCCGACACCTTCAGTGCCTTTGCAAATTCTCTGGCAACGCTTGGTTTTTCTGCTATGTATAAGTTCTTCAAACTATTTCCTGCCTTCCTGAAAAAATGGCTAATGTTTATTATACACTACCGGAGTGAGATATGAAAGATGTGATTTGTACGAAAAGCAGAACCCCCACCTTTGATCCTGCGATCCAAGGTGGGGGCCACATAGAGAGGAGTATATCAAATATTAACTAACTTCTTATTCAATGGAGATCCGTTTCTTTTCTTCGACCTCCGGCTTCTTATCCTTCGGGAATGCAACTGTCAGAATACCGTTTTCATACTTGGCCTTTACATCCTCCTGTGTCAGATTCTCTCCGATATAGAAGCTTCTGGAACACTTACCCAGATACCGTTCTCTGCGAACATATTTGCCGCACTTCTCATCTTCATCCAACTTGTTCTCGTGAACACCGCTGATCGTCAGGTATCCCTTCTCCAGTTCTGCATGGATCTCATCCTTTTCGAAGCCGGGCATCTCGATCTCTAACAGATAATCTGCACCCAGCTCCTTCACATCTGTACGCATCAGAGGCTTTGCACTGTCTCTTCCGCTTAAGTTATTCAACATCTCATCAAAGTAATTATCATTAAAAAATCCCGGTACTATCATAATCATATCCTCCTTAACGAATCCTATACACTGTACAGCGGATGTTTATCTTTCATCAACTGTATTTCCTTTGTTCTACATGTAATATAGCATACGTTGTTAGCACTGTCAAGAGATGAGTGCTAATTCTTTGTGAAGATTTTGTGAACTCTTTCTACCTTTTTTCTATTACTCTTGCGTCAGCATATCATATGCCTCAAGCTTCCGGATCCGCCCCGCCAGTAAAATAGCTATCAGGAATGCAAACAGCACCATGCCAAATCCGATCATAACGGTTCCTCCAACCGGTATGGCAAAGTTACATTTCATCAGCCCAAATGTTCCCATAAAGATCCGCATATATGAATTCGCTGTATAATATGACAGGATTGAAAATACGATCACCGACAGGGTAATTGCCGGCATAAAGCTCAGTGCCGTCTGCAGGATCAGGTTTCCTGACGTATACCCAAGTGCCTTATAAATGCCATAATCCTTCCGCTTGTTATAAAGCAGTGTCTTCATCAGAAGATACAGAACCACTGCAGTCACAATCACAGATATGATAACTACAAGCACCAGCATCATGCCTGCAACCTTTCGAAAAATCGTCATACTTCCTTCCATTGTCTTATAAAAATTGATCGTTGCTACAATATGATCCCCATACTTGTCAATACAATCATCCAGAATCTCCTGTGCACTCGCTTCATCGGCCCCGGCACAATCAAACCAGTAATAGACCGGCCTGCCGGTAAAATCAATGATATGCTCTGCCGCCTGTTTACTTAAGACAGCCTCTTTTCCACTATTATTACAGGTCTGTACCAGTCCTGTGATCAGGTATCGGTAACTCCTGCCTCCATATTGCAGTTCCAGTTCATCACCGACTTCATATCCATATTCCTCACAGAACTTTCCACTTACTGCGATCTCATTATCATACTCCGGAAGTCTGCCCTGATAACATACCTCTACATTATTCATCTTCGATACATCATCAAAAATATACGCAATCAGACGATCCTCTTCCTTATATTGAAGTCGAAGATTACATATCTCCCGGATATTGGTGACATCCCCTCTCTTCTCCAGATCAGAATACACAGCATCTGCTGTTTCCGCATCTGTTGCCACGAGTCCGCTGCAGAGTTCAAATGACAGAAGCTCCAGCTTCGGATTCCGACTGAAATTCTCATACAGCATAAGACCGATGATACAACTGAATATCAGCAGACCTGTCACAAAGAAAGTAATCATATTCTGTTTTATATTTGTACACATCGTTTTCAGTGCCAGACTCACCTGCAGTCCCAGAACAGAACGATCCAGTCGGACATGATTTTTCTTAAAGTTATGTGCGGCCTGTCCCTCCCGAAGTGCAACCACCGGCTCTATTGTCTTAATCTTTCTGGTTGAAGCACCGGTAATTCCTATCACAAACAATACCAGACCTATAATCGGGCATATCGTGATTCCCATATGAAAGCTGACTGTATATGGCACACCCATCTGTGCAATTACAAGCTTTGATACAGCCGGCATCAGTGCATATGCACACCCTATTCCGAGCAGGCTGCCAATCATAGCGAGCATTCCAAACTGTATATACAATGCCAGTCGTATATTATGACTGGTGTAACCAATTGCCTTCAGGGCACCCACTATCTTTAAATTCTCCCGGATATAATTGGATATACAACTGATCAGCATCATAGTCACTACCATTATTAAAATCATGGTGATTACCAGAAAACAGACTGCAATGATCAATGACATAAAGCTCTTGCCCGCCAGAACATCTTCTAACACCTGCCCTTCTACAATGGAAGCACCATTCAGTTTCAGTATCTCATTTTCAATTTTCAAATTAAACCCGGATGCTCTTACTCCTTCCTTCAGCTTCATACTGATCAGAATAGAGTCTGCTGCCTTCTCCTTCTGCCAAAGCTTTTCATAGCTCACATCATCCAGAACAAATTCATAAATGCCACAGTTACTGCATCCCCAGTTTGTTGTATTGGTAAAGCCTTTGATTATAAACGTATATGTCGTTCCTGACAATTCAAAGGAATACGGCTCTCCAATTTGATAACCGCCACTGGTATAGAACTGATACGGCAGATACAGGTAATCCTCGGTAATGCCGTCATCACTGACTACAACCTCTGTCCGATCCAGCTTCTTCTGAAATGCATCTGTGTTATAAATCAGAAGTCCCGGTGCCACCATCCCGTCACCAAAGGGCAGTGACACATTTGAATACCCAAGGCAATGATAACTGTAATAATCCGATACATCCTCCTTTAACAGTTGCTCAATGTCTTCATCCGTAATTCCCTCAACATTTTCGCGGATCCAGAGGTAACTATCTCCGGCCCCTAACCGCTTCGCCTCTTTCCTTGCCGTTGGATAGGCGTCAAAAAACAACAATAATGCAACTCCGATTAATACCGCAGATATAAAAATCAGGAAAAATAATCCGATAGAGCTTCCCTTGTTTTTCTGAAAGTTTGATTTGGTCAGTAATAATTCTCTCTCCATACCTACCACCCCATCGATATCAGAAAATCATTCAGCTTCTGATGACGGCTCTTATCCTCCGGAGAATATGCACCAAGTTCACAAATTCCACCGATCTCGCCATCCTTTACATAAAGGATCCGATTTCCTCTTCTTGCACTTATAATGTCATGTGTTACCATGACGACCGACTGCCCCTTCCGGTTGCTTTCACTTAATACATCCAGTACAGCTTTCCCCGTCTGTGAGTTTAAAGCTCCGGTCGGCTCATCCGCAAATACGACTCTCGGCTGATTTATCAATGCCCTTGCAATTCCTACCCGTTGTGCTTCACCGCCGGATATCTGTGTTGGAAACTTCTCCCATGTAGCTTCCTCTATCTGAACCGCCTTCAGAAGTTCGTTCGCCCGTTCTGTAACCGCCTTCTTATTCTTATTAACCAACAATCCTGCTGCCAGTACATTATCAAGTACACTCATAGAATCCACCAGATAAATCTGCTGGAACACAAACCCGCAATTCTCCCGTCTGAAGTATGCCAGTTCATCCGTTGTCATCTTTGCAATATCCCTGCCATCAAACAGAATTTCCCCCAATGTAGGTCTATCCATACCGGATAATGCATACATAAGGGTAGACTTCCCGGCTCCACTGGCTCCCATAATAACCGTAAAATCCCCTTCGTAAATCTCCAGATCCACATTTCTTAACACATGCTGCTGTATTCCACCATTGGAGAATGTTTTACATAGCTTCTTCGTCTCAATTATACTCTTCATCATTCAACCTCCTTATGGCACTTATTCTACTGTTTTTATTCTTAAGTGCCTTTAAGGAATCCTTAAATAACTCTTAAATCCTTATCCGGCCAGACGAATATAAAGGCAAACTACAAAACCCGGTTCTCCATTTTCCAGTGCCAGTTTTCCACCCATCTTTTCTACAAAGAGGTTTGTTAAATAAAGTCCCAGTCCCGCTCCATCCTGTTCACTGACATTACTGCCCCGCTTATACTTCTCCTTCAGAACCGGCAGCTCCTCCGGCTTCACACCCGGTCCACTGTCTGCAATTCGCACAATCAGATATTCCTCCTGACATTCCGCACATACCTCTATCCTTGTACCCGCATACTTATAAGAATTCATAAATACATTATCAAATGCCTGTTGAAGCCGTAATCGATCTGCATAAATCCGGCAGTCCGGAACAACAAAATCCTCTGCCCGTTCCAGATAATCAGAATTACGAATCAGTTCCTTTACCAGAGCCGACGGATGACTTCCCGGATTTACAGACAGCTCTGTAAGCTCTTCCACACTGGCGTGAAACAGATTATCAACCAGTCCGGTAATCTGATCAGACTTCCGGTTAATCAGAGCAAACTTCTCGCGTACACGTTTTTCCTGCACAAGACAAAGCCCCACCTCCGAAGTCGACTTAATCGATGCCACAGGTGTTTTAATATCATGCGACAGCTTTGCAATCACTTCCTTCTTCTCGTCGTTTGCCTTTTTCTCCGCAATCCGTGCTTTTTTCAGTTCCGTGCGCATCAGATCAAAGGCCTCCGTAAATCCGCCAAAAATATGCTTTCGATCAATCATCAACGGCAGATCAAGATTTCCATTTGCTACACGCACTGCAAATGCATTTAATTTTTTAAATGGGATAACAATCGTTCTTTTTAAATACATATAATAAAGAAACAAGATTAAAATCTGGATACCGGAACTGATTATCAGAATCCTTAAGCCATCTCTTCTGTACATTGCAAATGTTTCCGACATTTCATTATCAAATATCACATTTCCTATCGTATCGCCCTCCACGACAAGATCCAAGATCAGATCCTGATTCCGGATAGCCTCATTGATACTGGCGGACATCCCGGGTTTATTTGTATATATAATTTCCCCATTCTCTCCCAGAATGGTATATGACAGTGTATCCGAGTACTGCTCTTCCTCCCCGAAATTCTCTGCTACAGACCGCAGGCACTCATTGACTGCCACCGGATCCTGCTTCTTCTGTTCCAGCTTTCCAAACAAGAAATAGCATCCTGCTGCCTCCAGCACAAACGTCAAAGTCAGTGCTATAATAAACGGTATTTTCTTCATTCTGTCTCTCCCCGCATAAAGCGATAGCCCTCCCGCCATACTGTTTGAATGTATGCCGGCTTCTGTGGATCTTTTTCTATCGCTTCCCGTATCTTTCGAATATGAACATTTAATGTATTATCTGCAGTAAAGCGATCCTTCCATACCTTTTCAAACAACTCCTGCTTCGTAATCAATCGATCCGGATTCCGCACCAGATACAAAAGGAGCTTAAACTCCATTCCGGTAAGCTTCTTTTCCTCTCCGCCTGCAGATATGCTTCTCCGCCTGCTGTCTATCAGAAGATATCCATCATCATAATCATATACATATTCACAGGCATCCGTCACCGAAGTATACTCCTGATATCGCTTCAGCACTACCCGAACCTTTGCAAGAAGCACGCCAAGTGAGTACGGCTTTTCAATATAATCATCTCCGCCAATATTCAGGGCAATCAGCTTATCATCATCTGTACTTCTTGCAGAAACGAACAGAATCGGAACCCGCATGGTCTCCCGAAGCTTCTTGCAAAACTGAAAGCCACTTCCGTCTGACAGGTTGATATCAAGCAGTACCAGAGATATCTGATTATCTGTCAGAAATTCCTCTGCCTCTTTTATACTGTAAACAGCCTTTGTTTTCACATCAAACATATTAAAATACTCGCATGTATTATCAGCAAGCATCGTTTCATCATCTACTATCAGACAATCATACTGCATATCGGCTCCATCCTCTCCCTGCCAAGGCTTTGTTCCGTATTCTGTATTGCCACGATCAACATCGGATCTTACTGCCATCTTATCATAGTTACCACATTACCGCCAGATGGATCTTTCAAGCCTACTTTCTGATATACCGGAAATCACACTTATCATACCCGTCGGCAAGAGTGCCTGTCCGCTTCAACTCCAGTCCCATAATATCTGCCATCAGATAATCCAGCCGGCACAGGTAGGTTGCAAGCTCCGGGCAGCCCTCATCCTTGCATAGCTTCACGATTCCACACTCATGATAATCGTACCCAAGATCATATTCTCCGTTTCCCGGAAGTACATCCAACACCCAGTCATTTTCATATAACCGTTTGTGACTTTCCTCTGCCCACTTCAGGCGACCGGGCAGACGTTTCTCAGCCAGATACGAATCTCCATCACCGAGGAACTTTTTCATAATCTTCGAATGTGCAAGTCCCTGATAAAACACCTCATAATTCTCCTCTGCCGAAAGTCCGCTTTCCCGGTTCATTGCGACAAAATAGATCCCCATTACATATGCACTGGTCATATTTTTTGCACCGATATCCTTTGCACGGCGTCTGATCGTCTTATACTCCTTTGCGATCTTCCGAACGGCTTCCTTTGTTACTCCTTTTTCTTTCAAATAGGGCTTACAGGAACTGTGATAGATCCGACCTGTCAGCTCTCCGACTAATGTTGCTTTCATTGTGCTCTCCTATTCTCCCTTTGGTTAGTTATTCCTAATCATCAATTATACATCTTAGAATGGGCAGCGTCAATTTAGAAACCGACAGAGTTTTCACTTGACACTCCGTCGGAAATACTGTAAAATATTTTCAACTTAAACAATGAGAAGCAAAGGGACTTCGAAAGATGATATATCTTCGAGGTCCTTTTTCTTTTCTCTGTAAGAAGTAAATGATGAGGAGTGATGTATATGAATAAGTTTTCAGAAATCGTCAGTGCGGTCGACGGCTTCGTGTGGGGACCGGTCATGCTGGTTCTGCTGGTCGGTACCGGTATCTTCCTTACGATTCGAACCGGATTCCTGCCATGGAGAAATCTGGGATATGCACTGAAAAGTACCTTAAGTAAGGAGGCTCGGCAGAAAAAGGGAACCGGTGATGTATCTCCATTTTCTGCTCTGACTACGGCTCTGGCTGCTACCATCGGTACCGGTAATATCGTCGGTGTGGCAACAGCCATGGTCTCCGGCGGCCCGGGTGCATTGGTCTGGATGTGGATCTCTGCCTGCTTCGGACTAACCTCCAAGTTCAGTGAATGTATGCTAGCCATCAAGTACCGGGAAACCAACGCAAAGGGTGAGATGTCCGGCGGTCCGATGTATACGATGAAAAAGGCCTTTAAGCACAAGAAGTTCGGTGCCGTCCTCGGATGGCTCTTTGCCTTCTTTGCAGTCGTTGCCTCCTTCGGCATCGGCAACATGACACAGGCGAACTCCATTTCCGCATCCATTCATGAAACCTTTGGTGCCTCTACGCAGGTCGTCGGTATCGTCATCACGATTCTGGCTCTGCTTATCATCGTAGGCGGTATCAAGACGATATCCAAGGTATCCTCTGTCGTTGTGCCACTTATGGCGATCTTCTATGTGGTTGCCGGGGTGATCGTCATTATACTGAATATCCAAAATGTTCCGTCAGGGCTGGTGTTAATCTTTAAATCTGCCTTTAACTTTCAGGCAGTTACCGGTGGTGTACTGGGTACCATCGTTGCTTCGCTCTCCAATGCAATGCGGTACGGCGTAGCGCGTGGTGTCTTTTCAAACGAAGCCGGTATGGGATCCGCTGCCATCACAGCGGCTGCCGCTTCTACCGATCACCCGGTTCGTCAGGGTTATATCAATATGACCGGAACCTTCTGGGATACCATCGTAGTCTGTACGATCACCGGACTCTGCATCGCCAGCTCCGGCGTATTAGGCAGTACCCATGTAACACAGGATAATACATACACCTATGAATCGGATATTCTGATGCTAGATTCTGTAAATTCCAAGGGAAATACCGTTACAACCGGATATACGATGGATATCACCGATGCTGCTACCGCCACACTGACCAGCAGCGACGGCAAAACAATATACCATCTGACCAGTTGCTCTGAGGATGAGTTATCCCACTCAGATCTGACCAGCTATCCGGCTTCTACAGGAGCCATTGAAAATGGAAAACTAACCGGTGCATGGCGGGATGAGGACGGCAGCATCTATAAGTTCCAGCCGGATGGCACCTATAGCTGTGAGGCTCTATATGTCGGATCCGCTCTGACGATTCAGGCATTCTCCAGTGTATTAGGGAAGGCGGGTGCATGGCTCGTCACCATTGGTATCGCCCTCTTCGCATTTTCTACGATCCTGGGCTGGGAATACCATGGAGAGAAAGCATTCGAATATCTGCTTCACACCCACCGCTTCAACATCATTTACCGAATCGTTTTCTCCCTGATCGCTTATATCGGTGCGACTACCACACTCGATCTGGTCTGGAATCTGTCGGATATTGCAAATGCCCTGATGGCGATTCCGAACCTGATCTGTCTGCTTGCATTAAGCGGTGAGATTGCCGCCGATATGAAGGGCTTTCAGCCGACACTGCTGAAGGAAAAAGCACTCCGTAAGGCGAAAAATTAAGTACGTCCGTCTTACAAGGAACCTATCGTTTGAGTTCAAACGCATTTTTTCTACAGGTCAGAATCCCCTCCTGCTGCATCTTTGACAGCTCGTGAGACATCGCACTGCGATCCACTCCCAGATAATCTGCCAGCTGCTGCCTGGAGAATGGAATCTCAAACTGATGACTTCCATGCTCCAGTGCCTGCTGGGACAGATATGACAGCAACCGCTCCCGGATGGAGCGGGAGGCTGTATGCAGCATCCGATTCGACAGATTCAGATTCTTCTGTGCCGTCAGGCTCAATAACCGTTGTGCGATCACACCTGACCACGCCTGTGTCAGTGACGGATTCTTTAAGAAGCTTCTTACATTCAAAAACACAATCTCCGCCGGCTCCGCCGCTACGGCATCCACCAGCATCTCCTGCTCCGGCAGTACTGCGTAGGTCTCTGCAAATATCTGCCCCGGAGCAATGTGTGAAAAGATGTTACTATTCCCCCAGTAATAGTTCACTACGATATTTACACTGCCTTTTATAACCAAGCCCATGCAGGCTATCCGCTCTCCGGCAGAATAAATGATGTCTCCCCGCCCATAGGTTCGGGTATATGCTTCAAATCCGGATAAAAGCTCCGGCAATTCCTCCTCCGGGATCTCCCGAAATAATGGTGTCTGACTCAACATGTGCGTATCCATATATTTCCTCCATTTTGTTGTTTCTACAACAGATATGTATCCATGATTATGCTATTCTCTACTCAGAAAGTCAATATCAGTTAACAAAAAGGAGAATCCATATGATACGAAAAATCATCAAGATAAACGAAGAAAAATGTAATGGCTGCGGTCTTTGTGCCGCTGCCTGTCATGAGGGTGCCATCGGCATGGTAGACGGAAAGGCAAAGCTCCTCCGGGAGGACTACTGTGACGGTCTGGGCGACTGTCTGCCGGCCTGTCCGACCGGTGCGATCACCTTCGAGGAACGCGAAGCACCTGCTTATGATGAAGCAGCCGTCCTAAAAAGTAAAGCAGCCAAGCAGGTATCCGGCTCCGCCAGCCATGCAGGTCTGCATCCGGCCGGTCAGCCCGGTCTTCATGGTGGATGTCCGGGAAGCCGCATGCAGAGTATTTCCCATGCAAATGAAAAACCGGAAGTTCCTGTAGCCTCCGGTGCATCTGCCACTCCTGCTGTCAGCCGTCTTTCCCAGTGGCCGGTTCAGATCCAGCTGGTTCCGATCAATGCTCCGTACTTCGATGGTGCTAAGCTCCTGATCGCAGCAGACTGTACCGCCTATGCCTATGCCGGCTTCCATGAGGACTTCATCAAGAACCATGTCACCCTCATCGGCTGCCCGAAGCTCGATCCGGTCGACTACTCGGAGAAGTTAACCGCGATCATCCGCAGCAATAACATCCAGAGTGTAACCATCGTCCGCATGGAGGTACCATGCTGCGGCGGTCTGGAACAGGCAGCCAAAACCGCACTTCAAAACAGCGGAAAGTTCCTGCCATGGCAGACCGTAACGATCTCTATCGATGGAAGAGTCATCGAGTAATCTTTCTATTCATGTGCCTTGGCTGTATAGGAATCCACATCTACCCGGATGACACACACGGCTTCTGCCATCTGCTCATTTATCCGGTGTGTCTCTCCTGTCTGAACCCGCATCAGACATTCAAGGGCTCTGCATTTTTCCTCGGCTTCCTCCACAATGGAAGCCCTGCCACGGCACATGACACTTTCATATCCGGCTCCATATCTACACGGTATATCCGCAGTAATCAGGGACTCTCCCCGATCAATCTCTACGAATACATTCTCATTTTCACGGATGCAATCCAGCTTATGCCCTTCCTTCGCACAATGTATATAGAATGTCAGATGACCATCCTCCATCCGGTAGCCGTAATGCAACGGAACCACATACGGAAACGCCCCATCCATCATGCCTAAATGCAGATACCGTGCGCCTGCAAGTATCTCCTCGATCTTTTCTATATCTGTGATTTCTCTGTCGTTTCTTCGCATAGGTTCCTCCCCCCTTATCGCACTAAACCGGCATTGCTTCTGTATGCCTCATTTAGCTCCCGCAGTTCCTTCTCTCCGTTGATGTATGGCTCATAAAACGTATCAACCGAACCACCGCCCAGATTATCACATCCATTACAGAAATCACAGGCTCCTCCGCACTGGCTCAGCCCCTCCTGCACGATACGAATGCGTTCCTCTCTCGTCGTGTCCTTTATCAATAAGCTTTTTATCTCCATTCCGCATCATCCTTTCTGAGATTCCTATATCTACTAACAGTATTAATCCTTTGGGGGGAATTTTGCAATGGGAAGATTTTACTTTTACAAATGAATGAACGCACAAGAAAACTAATCTATCACCTCTTTTAAAAGAATCCTCTTTCGAAATCCTCCCCTTTTCTCCGCTTTTGCAAGTCTTACTTTCTCTAATTCTTCAATAGAATATCCTCTTGCTTCTGTAGCTGCATAAATAACTTCTATAAGATCAGCAAGCTCCTCTATGTTCTGATCTTTATGATATTCCGCTAATTCTTCATCAAGCTTTGTATCTATCATTTTTAAGTATTCTTTGCCTTCAAGAAATTCTGTCTTACAACACTTCCCATCCATTGCGATAATTTCCGGGATCCTATCTCTTACCAATTTATTATATACCCTTACTCCCATTGTAAATCCACTCCTTAAATCCCAACATTTGCGCCGATTCATAAACCGGTTTAACAACATGCTCTAATCTTTCAATAAACGATGATTTATTCAAATCATCCTCGTATAGCTGATTACAAATTTCCGAATTATTCAAATGATACGGTGCTATCTTTTGAAATTCCCTTGCGACCATTTCATTCTGTTTTTTTAGCTCATATGCCCGATATTCCAATTCTCCTAACGAATTAAAATACAATATCCAAGATGGCAAAGAATTACTTTTACTACTATTTATGGACTTCGTTGTTGGGTGTAAATTCCATAGTTCATCATGTGCAACATACTGCCATGGCACAAAATGGTCAATTGAAATGTTTTCATCTTTCAATAATACTCCACCATAAATATCTTTCAAAGATGGATCAACCTGTATAATTAGTTTCCAGTATTTTCGTACTCGTTCAATACTATCTCTTGAATCGGGTAATTCTATCTTATTTGCAATTCCCGGAACACTCGGATTCTTATTTTGAAGATATTGTATCAATTTCAATTGTGTCCATCCTTTTAGAATATCCTTATGTTGCAACAGATATGCCGCCCATATACTACTTACCTCTATCTCTGTTTTCAGCCCGGAAATTGACACAAAATAATATATAAGCCTTTGTTGACGATTGATTTCACTTGTCAAATTCTGCTTAGAACCATTCCACATACTTCGCTCAATATTAATTTCATCATAGAATGGAACCTGTAACCTATATGGAACATTTAATGTCAAATCCACTTTATATTTCTGAATCTTTCTATCATCCACCTTTTGCAAAAAATTAAGAAGAGTCTCTCTCTTTTCTGATGAAGGAAATCCATAATTCTCATGAATATACCTTACCACTTCCTCTAAATTATCTGTAATACCAAGCGGTCCTAATCTCAAATGATACTCGGTTACCATATACCATGCATCGGCAATCATTTCATTTATGAGTTCATCATATGTAAATCTATAATGAATGCCATCCAATTTTCGCAAAATCGACTGAAACCAGAAAAACTTATAACAGTTTGTAGTATTTTTAAATATCTGACTTAAATAACCAATATTTAATTCTTCCGAGTATGGTAATCTCATCTTATTATTCCTCTATTTTTCACTCATAACCATTTTCTGCTCTGACAAGATATAGTGTATATGCTTACAATTATACCATTCCGCGTCTTCTTTTTATTCCGTCACATATAATCGTAACAGATTCTAACCAGCCTAATGGGATAAGCCGCTTTCTTTCTGATTGTGGATGATCTTCCTTTAAAAATTCATGCATATCCTTTTCTAACTGTAACCACTCATCATCGCTATTGTTTTTATTCTGTGCCCGCACTAATAAATCCTCTATATTTTGCATCACTCAATCTCTCCCTCTTCTTCCCTTTGCCTCTAAATCGGTTTATATTCGTCAGCTACAACTTCTTCCAAATGTGTTCCACAATAATCAATCTCTATCGTATACTCTTCTAGTGTCATACATCCTTGCATTCTTATCGAAAAAATTATGCAAACTACCAGAGTGCGATATTCTATCATGATTCATATTCTCTTGCTTCTCTCAATACAGAACTTTAATTCTCTTATCGTTTTTATAAGCCTTAATACTCCAATGAACCGGTATTCAAAACTTACAAGATTTCCATACCCTCTTTGCCTACAGGGTATTCGATTCCTAAAATTTCCATTAGGTTTCTGTATGCCTCGAGTTCTCCAGCGCCTCGTTTGGCTTCTTTAATTAAAAATCTTTGCATTTCTTCTTTGTTCATTTCTTCCATCCTTTTTACCTCCCTTTCTTTGTTTCGTTATGTTCAAAACTTACAAGATTTTCAAACTATTTATCATTCCTCGCTTTCTTTTTATTCCATCACATATAATTGTAACTACCTCTAATCCACCTAAAGGAGATAATTGTCTTTTTTCTTCTACCGGATGATCTTCCTTTAGAAATTCTTGCATATCCCTTTCGAGTTGTAACCATTCATCGTCGCTGTTATTCCTATTTTGTACCCGTTTCACTAACTCTTCTATATTTTGTGCCATTAAATCACCTCTGCCGCTTTTTGTTTCCAAAGAGGTTTATATTCACCAGCCCTGACTTCTTCCAAATGAGTTTCCCAATATTCCATCTCAATTTCATACTCCTCCAATGTCATATCCTCCCTTACAAATGGATACTCCAGCATTCCGGGATCAAGTATTCCATATATTTTCGCATCTTTGTCAAAAAAATTTTGCGAACTGCATGGCTGCAATTTTCTAGTGCTAGTCATATTCTTTTATTCCTCCATCCACAAACTCCCGATCTGCCAGCCTATTTCACTACCTTCAAAACTTACAAGACTCTCAAACATATCCCAATACTTTGTTATATCTACATGGGTTTCACTACCTTCAAAACTTACAAGACTCTCAAACAAGCCCGTAAGCCCCTCGCCGTCCCTAGTAGTTTCACTACCTTCAAAACTTACAAGACTCTCAAACCCTTCCCTTCCATCGTCTGCACGTACGTACGTTTCACTACCTTCAAAACTTACAAGACTCTCAAACAATAGGCGAAGAACAGTTCGACGTTGACAAGTTTCACTACCTTCAAAACTTACAAGACTCTCAAACTAAATCATACTATGAAGCGATGCTTCGTAAGTTTCACTACCTTCAAAACTTACAAGACTCTCAAACTGTAGTTATCGTTCTGGACTCTGCCGGTTAGTTTCACTACCTTCAAAACTTACAAGACTCTCAAACAGTTTAGTGTACTTAGCGCGCCGGTTACAGGTTTCACTACCTTCAAAACTTACAAGACTCTCAAACTGTGCAGAAGATCATCTTCCCTATCAAGGGTTTCACTACCTTCAAAACTTACAAGACTCTCAAACGGTGTTGCTCATTGTGGCACGCTTCACATAGTTTCACTACCTTCAAAACTTACAAGACTCTCAAACAAAAAGAGACGCTGAGTGTTTTGGCATAATGTTTCACTACCTTCAAAACTTACAAGACTCTCAAACCGATCTGACTGCCGAGCTTGAAAAAAGCACGTTTCACTACCTTCAAAACTTACAAGACTCTCAAACTAGTTACTAGCTGTGGTGTTATTACTCTTTGTTTCACTACCTTCAAAACTTACAAGACTCTCAAACGAAACGAAAGCAATCGTTGAATATCTGAATGTTTCACTACCTTCAAAACTTACAAGACTCTCAAACTGATAAATCCGTCCGCTTTCTGTTCTCAGCGTTTCACTACCTTCAAAACTTACAAGACTCTCAAACTTTGTATCGGGTTCATTATATGTGTTTGAGTTTCACTACCTTCAAAACTTACAAGACTCTCAAACATAGGGGCGATGTTATGTACAAAAGTACATGTTTCACTACCTTCAAAACTTACAAGACTCTCAAACTCCCTTGCATGAGCTGTTGTCCATACACCGGTTTCACTACCTTCAAAACTTACAAGACTCTCAAACACTATATGATTAATTAATTTCCCTCGCATGGTTTCACTACCTTCAAAACTTACAAGACTCTCAAACCGGCGTTCCGTCCGACTTGACATATTCTACGTTTCACTACCTTCAAAACTTACAAGACTCTCAAACGCTTCATTATTTGCACAAGGTCTTGCATCTGTTTCACTACCTTCAAAACTTACAAGACTCTCAAACTCCAGTCCAACCTTTCGCAATCGAGTTAAAGTTTCACTACCTTCAAAACTTACAAGACTCTCAAACGTCTGAAACGGAAAAAGCACAGATCGAAAGGTTTCACTACCTTCAAAACTTACAAGACTCTCAAACTACGTCAAGTGCCGAACTTATAAACATTTTGTTTCACTACCTTCAAAACTTACAAGACTCTCAAACTACGTTGTAACTATCAATGAATCTATCACAGTTTCACTACCTTCAAAACTTACAAGACTCTCAAACCAACCCCGCATTTTCTAATGATACAAGCCGGTTTCACTACCTTCAAAACTTACAAGACTCTCAAACATATGGCGGTAGACAGCTTCAAGAATAAATGTTTCACTACCTTCAAAACTTACAAGACTCTCAAACTCTGATGAAATTCTTGATTCAAGAGTTCGGAGTTTCACTACCTTCAAAACTTACAAGACTCTCAAACTGCGGCAATGTATGTATTTGCAACATCGAGGTTTCACTACCTTCAAAACTTACAAGACTCTCAAACGTTAACAAGAGATGCGATTGCAAATACAATGTTTCACTACCTTCAAAACTTACAAGACTCTCAAACATCTTTTCAGTTAATACGCATAACTGATTTGTTTCACTACCTTCAAAACTTACAAGACTCTCAAACGACACGGACGAGGCAAAATTCGGGAAACACGTTTCACTACCTTCAAAACTTACAAGACTCTCAAACCACGTGGCGCATTGAATGATGACTTGTTAAGTTTCACTACCTTCAAAACTTACAAGACTCTCAAACCTTTGTTCCGTTAGAATCTGTTCTATTCTCGTTTCACTACCTTCAAAACTTACAAGACTCTCAAACCGCATTGAAATGGTACATGAAAATGACACTGTTTCACTACCTTCAAAACTTACAAGACTCTCAAACCTCTTGCTTTTAATGATCTGAAGCTGACGGGTTTCACTACCTTCAAAACTTACAAGACTCTCAAACGTTAACAAGAGATGCGATTGCAAATACAATGTTTCACTACCTTCAAAACTTACAAGACTCTCAAACATCTTTTCAGTTAATAAGCATAACTGATTTGTTTCACTACCTTCAAAACTTACAAGACTCTCAAACGGTCTCACCAACATGATAGAAAACCTTAACGTTTCACTACCTTCAAAACTTACAAGACTCTCAAACCAAGCGCATGATGAAACTGATTCCAAAAGTGTTTCACTACCTTCAAAACTTACAAGACTCTCAAACAAACAGCGATACCACACTGAAAAAGCATTTGTTTCACTACCTTCAAAACTTACAAGACTCTCAAACGGTCAATATGTAGAAATATGAGGTAACTTAGTTTCACTACCTTCAAAACTTACAAGACTCTCAAACCATAGTTTATACGTTTTTACATCCAATGCCGTTTCACTACCTTCAAAACTTACAAGACTCTCAAACGGAAACATGGGAACATTTTGAATGTTGTTGGTTTCACTACCTTCAAAACTTACAAGACTCTCAAACCTCAAATTCTATTATTTATAGATTATCACCGAGTTTATCACACTGACTATGTGCTGTAAGTCAATCTATTTTTATAATACATCCATCTCGATCAACTATGCAAATATTTTCTCCCGTTATCCTCTGCCTCATTACATTTTCAATTAATATAATATATATTTTCTCATACTTACATGCTTCATACAGTAGTTCTAACTCCTTTTCACTTAAATAAGTTTTCAAATTAATAAAAACTACCACCGTTATCCCTAATACTCTCTTCAACAGTTTAATATAATCAACCAACCGTTCTATTAATCTTTCCATGCAGGTTTCTAATCGTACACCATATGTTTTTAGTATTCCTTGAAAATCCAGATTCAAATCAAATACTAAATTATAAGGCATTTTTTGAGTGATCTCCTCTATGTATGATACTATGCATGCATTAATTTCCGCAGTTTCTATTGCAAATTCTTCTTGAGCACATATTTGCATCTCTTGATATACTTTTTGAATAATTTTTCTTTCATTGTTATCAATAGAAAATGGATCTACAATAACCTGTCCAATCTTATGAAACTGAAGAATCTTGTCTTGTTCCATTAAAAGCCATTGCGATTCTACATTCTGGCTAAGTTTTAAAAACTGCATTATTACATTTGAAAATGTTTGTTCATTTTCCAGCACCAAAATCTGAATTTGATTTTCAATCAGTTCCAATTGAATTTCCATCTTTTCATCTACTATTTTCATATAATCACCAATCGTTCATCCGTATTCAGTACTTCATTTTGAGACTGTCCTACAATATACTCCATACGAGCATATTGCTTTTCTGTAACTTTCAACACCTGCACAAGTCCTGTCGATGGTTTATTCTTTCTTATTCCATCAACTATAGAATCTCCTGCTACAGCATTTTGTACCAATTTACAATATACTGATTCCTGTAACATCAAGAACCCATTTTTAATTAAATATTTTCGAAATATTCGATATTGTCGTCTTTCCTGTTCCGTGAGCACCGGAAGATCAAACATTACCATTACTCTCATATACCTATAACTCATCTTTATAAAACTTTATCAGTGAAACATCATTACTATTAAGGGCATCAAATACGCTTTTACAATATATTTTTATCGCATTACTTACAAATTCCTTCCTCCCTGCAATTATTACTTCTGCTTGCAATACCTCGAGCACCAGTCTTTTCTCTTCACTCTCGAATTTTTCTGGTTTTATTTGAATGATTTTACGATCTACCAATGGTCGAAACGGTTCCATCAAATCACATCCTAAGTTAAATTGATTAAACATATTATCATGAAACAATCCTAACTGTGTCATGTATCCATTAAGAACCACCTCCCGATTAAATGCTGACAAAACTATGCCATAACCATAATTTAATGCTGCATTAATACTATTCTCCTCTGTTCTTGTAAAATTCATTCCAAACAATGCATTAAAATATACCTTTGCTGCATGTCCTTCTCGATTTGTTGTATCTCCCAGTTCTATTTCTTCTATATAACTGTCTAACATAGCCGCTTCTTGACGATCTAATTTTCTCAATAGACCAGCCTGCTGTCTTATCTTTTCTGTAACTATCTCTGTCCAAATAGTTGCCTTCTGCTGTTTATTCCACATAATTTGATCTCGGATCTTAGCACTTGTGTCATGACTTCCATAATATGGAATTAATTCAGAAGAAGGATTTCGTTTTTCATCACAAAAAATCACTTTTACTTTCTTCTTGACCAGCTCGCTCAACAGTGCTGCTGTCAAAGAAATAGCCGTTGATTCTAATACCAGTATGGATATCTCGCTAATATGAATCTTAATAGTATCTTCTTTTCTAATAACAAGATATCCTAACTGATAATCCAACTTTGCACTACTGGATACAACCACTGTACGCCAACTCATACCGTTAGCAGGTCAACCTGCTGTTCATAAATTCCTGTAACTGATTGATTGATTAATTTCAATTCTTGATTTCCTATTAAATTTTTGTTCATACGCATTTTTCCTACATTTGATGATTGTCCTATTAAATTCAAATCCGCCTGTGTTGTTCCTATTCTTGATAATTTCAATATCTCTATTAATATTTGGGCTTGTTGTTCTTTTGACAATTCCTCAAAATTCTCTTTTCCATCTTCCAATTTTTTCCCAACTGGATTTGGTCTATTAGAAAAGATAGTATTTTGGAACTTAAATACCAATTCTCTATAAAATGCACTATTTTCCTCTTTGGTCAGTTCATTATATCTGCTTTCTTTTTCCAGTATTTTTATATATGAAATCCAATCACTCGTTAAACACAATGATACTGCATTTCTTAATAGAATTTGATTTTCGCTTTTCCCCGAAATATGCATATAGTACCCATTTAGTTTTACTAACGACTGTAACCGGATCATATTAATTCTAATATCGGGATTAATAAGTCCCAGTTCCTTTTCACAATATAATTGTAACTGCTTCGGATCTTTTTCAATTTTTTGTTTCCAAGCAATCGGAATTCCTTCTAATGATCGCATCCTCTTCTTTTCAGTCCCGTGTTCAACCAAAATAAAGTATGCTATCCTTACACCTGTATACCCTCCATATTTTGTAACATCTTGCATCTTAGGATCTGACGCCTTTAATGGTACATAGTTTTCCTCCTTTTCCTTCGAAACTCTATATAACGTCTGTTTTGCCAGTGCTCCGCTTACCACAAATGGCATCCTCGTTAATAACGGAGTGTTCTTTTTCATTACATTACGGACAATATCTATTGTTCGTTTTTGTCCGGCTTCAGGATGTGCAGTCCATGCTATTTCATTATTACGCACAACATTATTTTCAAACATTTTATTTAAATTATATGGTTTATGTTCGCGTATGAAATTGATTGGATTCTGTGTAAATTTCACATAGTACACATTTCCAACTACTATATTTAGGTATGCATCCTGTGCATGATGAAAATCATTAATTAATCTTGATTTGTAGAATTTATTATCCCTTCTAAAATCAGATACATTTCTAGCCTTCGCATACACAAGCGTAGTATTCGGCAAAATCTCCTTTAATATGGTTGTCACGCCCTTTGTTCCTTGACTTGTTTCTACTAATTGTCTTGCTATAAAACCAGCCTTCTGCTCATCCGTAAACGGTTCGCATTGTGTCAATCGTTTCAGCTTTTCATCATTAATTAATCCCTGTCGATGTAATTCTTTCCACCAACTTAATTGTGTTGAACGAATCGTTTCTTCTAATGGATATATATCACTTTTACGAGCATTTTTTTCCTTCTTTACTAACACCAAATTATTTTCCAGATTGTCATCCTTCACAAAATGACGAGGATAAATGTGATCAATATCATACAGATTATTATTAAACAGTTGATCTAAATCTATCGCCTCGCCGGTATACATGCAACGTCCCCTTTGTGTCAAATATAAATACATTTTTTTGCTACGAATTCTCCCATCCTTTTCCGCACTCTGTATAACATTCTTCCAATCCCGATCCTCTTCTTTAATATTCCTATACAAGCTAATAAATTTATCTGCCCGGCTATCCTTTACCTCCTTTTTATCATCCTCGCTCCTCGTCATTTCAACAAACAGCCGCTTAGGTGGTTCCCCCATTACCTTTTCAATTTCCTTAACAACTAATATAGTTTGCCATACCATCCTCTTAACCGGTGCAGAAAAATAATAATCATCCAAATCCTCCGCTTGTATTTCGGTTAAATCCTTACATAGTTTATTTTGCTTATTTACCAATTCTTCTTGATAAGTATACTTATCTTTTGCAAGCAACTCCATCAAATTATCGTTTGTTTCCCACATCATCCGAATCAATGAAACTATTTCGCCTGTTTCTTTTTTACATCCGCTTAATTCCAAGAAGCTTTTGGACAAATTGCCCCAGTCTTTGAATTTGAATCCTAAAATTCTTTTCATTTGTTCTTCTGATAAGACCTCACCATAGTTTTCAACTAATTGCTCACGCAAAAACTTCTTTGAATCACCATATATAGTACACCAAAATATGATTTGCTCTATCATTCTCTTATAATCATCCTGATGTATTTGCTCTCCAAATATTTCATAAAATTTTGCATAAGAACTTAATGTACTGTTAATTCCTGTTCCCATACCTGTTAATTGCTCAGCATTATCTTCCGATAAAATTCCTTCTCCCATTAAATATCGAACAATCTGTTTTCTACTTACCTTTTTTCCTCTTCTAAATAAATCATTATACAAGTTCTGCTTTGTCTTGACCGGAAGTTTTTCACCAGATATTTTCAGATTATTTAATTCATTTAATACACAGAAGCTTTCATATTCCAAAGATCCTTTAGGTAAAACCTGTTCCCCGCTCATGTATGTACAACGTCGCACCATTCGCGAGATAAATGCTTCTGATGTTTTCTTTAAATCAATTTTCTCTTCGATATTCCATGGATAAACTCTTCCATCATTCCTTCGAACTACCCATCCATTGCCCCCATACAATGCACTTTTCAATGATGTAGGTCCAACGTAATATGGTATTTGAAATGCAAACATTTGCAATATTCGTTGCGATAGCGTCAGATTTGATTCATCCTTTACTTTTAAAAATTCTAAATAATGCTCTGCATTTTCCAGTATTTTTTTCATTTCTCTACAATGTATTTGATTTGGTATAACTCCATTTGATGCAGTCAACTGCTTTGGTAAAAAATGATCCTTCTGTATTTCATCCAATATATACTCTACATTTTTATCAACAGGCATCTTGCCCAAATCCTTTTTTATTGTAGCATACAAGTCTTCTTTACTATTTCCATCTATTCCTCTTCTTACCTTTTCTCCTGAATTTACAGAATGAATGTACGCACTGTAAGAACCTTTTTCTGTACTTCTAAACATACGATAGTAATCATCCTGCGTTGCATACTCTTTATACACTTCTTTTAGAATATGTAAATCCTTCTTATGTTTATCATATTCTGCAACCCTAGCCACAGATAAATATGCATAACCTCCCATAATCCGATTTAAAATTATACCATCATATAATGCTTTCATGCTTAATACAAGCTCATAGTTTTCTTCTCCTAATTTTTCTTGTAATTCTATGGTTTTTTCTTCATAACCACTATCCGAAAAGTTAATTTTTAACTTTTTGTCAAAATCATCTGAAACAGCTTTTCCAAACAAAAGCTTTGCACTCTTATCTAATCCTAACACACATTCAATTAATGCTGCTTTTTGCTTCTCTCCCTTCTGAATATATAGCAAATCAATAAGCATCTCTGCCTTTTTCTTTCTTGATACGTTAGAATTACACATAATATCCTGTAATTTTTCATAATCGATATCTGTAGGAAATACCAATCCCAACACATCTTCTACAGACGCAGCAAATTCAAGATATAATTCCTTCAGATCTCTATTATCACTATCACCATCTAAGCTTGCATTTAAAAAATGTCCTCGATGTTTAAACATATTAAGTAATGCAAGGAATACCAATCGCACATCATGCGGTTCTGTTGATTCGAGCAATTCCTTCCTCAGATGAAAAATCGTAGGATACTCTGCAAAATACTCCTTATCTGTATAATTTTTATCTGCAAATATACCATTGGGTGTTCTAACTGCTTCGTCCTTATCATCTAAATGATACTTGCTATTCTTCATACGTTGATAAAAATTAGAATCTACCTTTGCTATTTCATCATGGAAACTATCTTCCAACCACCCTATACGAGCCACCTCTCTTTGTCTTCTACGACGGCTCACTCTTTGCGTTCTTCTCTCTACCGCCGTGTTTGCTTCTTCAAATTCTCGAATTCCCCATAAGTCTTTCCCTCTCTTTTTCAAAAGGTTATAATTGGTATCTGTTACTGCCCATCCAACAGACGAGGTTCCCATATCTATCCCTACATAATATTCCATTTCTACATACTCCTTTCATATTTCAAAATTTTCTGTTGCATTTTTATAGCTATTCTGTTACCATAATATTGAACTTACAAGACGAGTGCAAATAAGGTTTATCCGAATCCGTCGTAAGACTCTACATGGTGTAGATTGAGAGGCTTATTTTATAAGCCTCTTTTTTATTTTCTTTCCTATTTCACTGTTCGTCATATTTACCAATCTGTACGCATCCGTCCTTTTTCTCTATTTTAACATAATACCTTCCTTGTTTCTACACATTTTTATCTTTATAGTCTCTCTTTGTTTTATTAATCAATCATTCATTTTCTTCGATTATCCCTATAAAAGCCCTACAATTTTCCATCCTGTCTGCATTCACTGTAATATCTACAAAGTAAACAGCACTGTCCGCATTTCTTCTTTTCAATTCTCCTTTTCTTCTGTAACCAATACCAAATCTTTTTCATGTCTTCTATCCTTCTGCCTAATCCTATGATATATACAACCTATCAATTCACCTGTCCTATAAAAAGCCCACCTTTCAGTCCTACTATATCTCATCTTATTCGTCATTCCCTTGCCTTTATCTACCGGCAATATTTTATTTCAATATCAAAAAGCAGCCGACACAGAATCAACTTCCGTACCGACTGCATAATCTCTTCTATTCCTTTTTATTTTTATAATGTTTTTCTAATTCAGATAATTTGCCAGAAATTCTTCCGCATATTTTTGCAGTTCTTCCACAACAGCCCCCGGACCTACAACCCTTACGTTTTTCCCGAGGCTAAAGATCCAGCCAAAAAACTGTGGACTAACATTAATATCTACATTGATTTCACTGTACCCTCCACCAACTTTTCTGATTGAAATATCCTTTCCAAACCTGTCAATGAATACGCCACACATAGAATCAGAAAATTTTATTTTTACATTTGTCTTTTCCCCCTGATACATTCCAAATGTTGCCTTTGAATATTTCGCCATATCAAAATTTTGAAAGGCTTCCTTACCATCTCTTCTTTCATCCTCAATAGAAATATGCATCATTTTATCAACACGATAGTGCTTAATCCTATGATTCCAATCATCATAAGCTACTAAATAATAGTTTTCGTCATCCCAAGTAAGTGCCCACGGACTAACTACAAACCAGTCATCATTATGTCTTGGAACAAGTTTCTTATTCACATCCCATTTGTAATACTTAAATTTGATTTTCTTATTCTCATTGATAGCCGTATGAATATCATCCACATTATAATATACGGATTCATTCATTGTCTTGACTCTGTCATTGATATATACCTGACGTTGAAGTTGCTTTGCCTGATACTCACTAACATTACTTTTTATCTTATTAATCAGTTCTCTTGATTTCGTTTGTGTAATAAACTTTGAAGACTGGATTGCATCTATCAAAAGCTTTACCTCTGCAAGTTCAAACTTTCTTGCTCCAACATGGTAATAAGTCTCTCTGCCGATCTGCTCTTTTATAATCTCTACGTCAAATTTATCCGTCATATCCTGAAGATCCGCATAGATACTTTTCCTTTCCGCAGTCACATCATATTTTTCGAGTTCCTCTATGATTTGAGACATAGTAAGTGCATGCTCGTCATCTGTCTTGGTCAACATGATTTGCATTACATATGTAAATTTGAATTTCTGATTTGTTCCTCTAGCCATTACCTCTTCCCCCTCCACTTCCGAAAGGTTCGGAAGTACAATATCAGCCCGATTCCGCCTGCCAGCACTTCGGATACCGGGAAGGAACACCATGTATAGTCCAGTCCGATCAGCGAGAACAGCCAGAAGATCGGCACCAGACATACGATCTGCCGAAACAGTGACAGAAACATACTGATTCCCCCTTCTCCGATCGCCTGAAAGAACACCGGCATCATCAGCGAAAAAACCGCCGGGATGAAGCTGGAACCGATGATAGGAAATGCATGCCTTCCGATTTGAATCACGGCTTCGCTATCAGAAAAGATACGGATCAACGGTTCCGGGAAAAACAAGAACCCGATGATTCCCAGGATCATGAACGCCAGCGAAATCAAAAATGAGCTGCGCATAACGCCCCTGCATCGATCATAGGCTGCACGGGCATAGTTAAAGCTCAGGATCGGAACGATACAGGTCTGTAGTCCAAAGAGTGGAATAAAGAAGAAGCTCTGCAGCTTATAGTACAGACCAAGAACAGTAACTGCCGCATCGGAGAACTTTGCCAGTATCACATTTAAGGCAAATATATAGACCGTATAAAGTCCCTGCATGACGATGGAGGAATAGCCATAGAAGTAGATCCGCTTTGCATAATACAGCTGCTCCCGAAGCTTCGGCGGCTTTCGGAAGCCTTTGATACCTGTGATAATGGCTGCCAGAACCTGTCCGCAAACCGTTGCACATGCCGCACCTGCTACGCCCATTTTCGGAAATGGTCCCACTCCAAAGATCAGGATCGGATCCAGAATAATATTCGTTACCGCACCCGCTACCTGTGCCAACATCGGCAGTTTCATATTGCCCCGGGACTGATGAACCTTCGTCCAGTTCCCCTCTAAGAAGGCACCCAGACTACCGATACAGACGATATTTCCGTAGGTGATGGCATCCGTGATGGCCTGTGGTGAGGTTGCTGACACCATTACATATGGCTTCATTATCAGCACACCTACGATAGCCAGCACAAACCAGGTAGCGACCTCCAGTGTCATACCGGTTCCCGCTGCCTTCTCAGCCTCTTCCGCCTTTCCCTGCGCATACTTTCTCGCCATATAGGTATTGACACCGACGCCGGTACCGACTGCCAGTGCTATGATGATTAACTGTAGTGGATAAATAACAGTCAGTGCAGTCAAAGCATCCTCCGAATACTTTCCTACAAAGAAGCTGTCTACGATGTTATAAAGAGCCTGAATCAGCATCGCCAGCATTACCGGCGGTGCTACCTTCAGCAGAATTTTTCCGATGCGTTCTTTTCCAAAGAATTCATTATCTGTCTGTGTGTCCATGTTGCCTTACTCCAGTCCAAAGTATTGATCGATTCCATCTGCGATTCCCGTCACAATCTGCCCCTGATACCCTTCATCTGCCATGCGGAGATCTTCATCCGGATTCGTCATATAACCCATCTCTACGATCGTAACCGGCACCTGCGCCCAGTTAATCCCGCTCATGCTGTCTGTCTCCCACACATACTCCTTTCGACAGCCCGTCGCTGCCACCAGCCCGTTCAGCACATCATCCGATAATGCCCGGCTCTGTTCATACAACCCACCATTATACACATTAGATGCCGTCTGACAGATCGTCATGGCCCCATTTACGGAGGTATCCTCCGAACCATTGGCATGGATCCGTATAAATGCATCCGCTCCCGCATCATTTGCCTGCATTGCCCGCTCCGCGTTGCTGATGTTCACATCGTTGGTTGTCCGTATCATAAGAACTGTATAGCCCCGGTGTTCCAACTCTGCCTGCAGCTTCTGTGCCACCTGCAGTGTCAGCTCATATTCTGCCAGGCCGCTGGTTGCCCCTCGGGTTCCGCCGGCTACCTTTGCCTTTGTCTCTGCGGCACCGGGTCCGACCGGTTCCTGTTCGCTGTTTCCATACTGCTGATGTCCGGCATCGATCGCTACCAGATATCCGTTACCGACTGCCTCGGTGACCGCTTCTGTCGTTTCCTCGGTCGTTGCTTCTGTGGTCAGCTCCGTTGTAGCCTCAGTTGTGGTCGCTGTCGTAGCTGTTGTATCGTTCTTTGTCTGCTCTATCGTCGTTTCCTCACCAGACCTTCCACAGCCTGACAGACCTATCAGGAGCATCCCTATCAGAATCATACTTCCTATCCTATCCTTCATTTCTTTGCCTCTTCTTTTCCTTCTTCTGAACATACATCTTGTTATCTGACACATGGATGCAGTCCTCGATATCCGTATCCGGATCCACCTCAAATACATCATAGCCATAGCTCAATGACAGTTCCGCACATTCACCGTACTGCTTTCCATGCTTTTCCAGAAAATGCTGATTGTACGCCTGTATGTCCCGGCACACCTGCTGCCAGTAGTGTTCCATGGTCTCGGGTGCCTCTACGATTCCCATGACGATAAACTCATCTCCGCCATAACGGATAACATACTGCCTGCCGCCCTGCTTTTCCAGAATTCCGGCGGCCGCATTGATCACCCGGTCCCCTTCCTCGTGTCCATATCCATCATTAATCTTCTTCAGGTTATCGATATCCACAAAGGACACCTGAAGCTTCTTTTTTGTCTTGATACACTCCTTCTTCAGCAGTCGGAAGTACCGTTCCAGTCCGAATCGATTCAGGACTCCGGTCAGCGAATCCCGGATATACATCTCATCCAGTCTCTGCATCGCGACCTTTAACTGATTCTGCTTCCGTATGATCTCTATATTATCTCCCATATTGATCAACCAACTGATGTACAGTGGATTTGCCATAGGAAAGATACTGTCTGCCAGCACCACGTATCCATAGTTTCTCTCCAGATAATGAATCGGCGAGAATATATATAACCGTGACCGCTCTGTACTCCGGAAGAGTTCGTCCAGTGCATACTTTGATAAAAAGGCGTCCTTCTCCACAAACTTTCCATCCCGATACGCCACCAGCACCTGTACCTTCTCCGGGAAGCCCTGATGCTCCTCCTGATAGACCGCTTCCTGTTCCACTGCCTGTACCTCGAAGATCTGATTTACGAAATCATCTGCCGCACAGTAGTAGAACTCCTTCGGCCGGATCTGTGCGATAAACGCCTTCATCGACTCCGTCCAGTCCTGATAGCCTTCATTCTCCATGAATCGCTTCTCCAGCAGGATCATATCGTGCGTGAGCTTCCTCTGCAGTGCCTCCGGGTTCGCGGTGCCTCCCGTCAGACGCCCTCCCTGCTTCGGTTCACACCCACAGCTTTCATTCAAAACCACTTCATCCGGCAGATACTGCTCCCGCTGCACCGTTCTGCCCTCAAGCACATCTAAGATCACCTGGCAGGCTGCACTGCCGATCTCCCAGAACTGGCTCCGGACAGAGGTGATGCTCGGATCATGGTTCTGCCCCTCCAGACTGTAGTCATAGCCTGCCACTGCGATATCTCCCGGTACCCGATAGCCCCGCTCCATGAGCAGATCACAGACAGTGATTGCCATCGTATCATTTGCGCAGACCACCGCCTGCGGCAGTGATTTTCCATTTTCCAAAATCTCCCGAACGGCCAGTTCCCCACCCGGCACATAGAAGTCTCCCTGTGTCACACGCTCCGGTTCCAACGGGATCCCATGCTCCTGCAGTACATCTACATATGCCTGATATCTGGCTTCTCCGTCTTCGTTTCCCTCGATACCCTTTACAAAATGGATCCGCGTCATTCCATGATCTACCACAAAATGCTCCACGATCTCCCGCATGGCCGTATAATTATCGCTTTGAACGGAATACGCATTTTTCAGTCGACAGCCGATCCCCACGATCGGACGATGAACCTCCTCCAGCAGCTTCTCGATATGGAGCCGGTTCGTCTCGAGATGTAAGGTATTCGAAAATACAATTACACCATCGAAGAGATTCAGATCCGGCAGATTCACGATATTGACCTCTCCCTGATTGTGTTTATCCTTCTCATATGCTCCCGTATACCAAAGGAATACTGCGATATTAAAGTTATGAATCTTTCCAAACGTCTCGATCCCCTTCAGGGTCTCTGCCTGTGGATCGGAGTCCAGTGCCGTCATCAGCACTGCAATATTCTTATGCTGCATCGTAATCCCCTTCATTTCATCTTTCTATTCTATACCATGTTCCCATTCACGTTCACTCTATAATAGGTTTATTTTACCACACTATAACCCCTTACTACAAGTAAACTTGACTTTCTTCTTACAAATGTGTAAGCTAATTTTCAGCTTATAAACGAATCTGTATTTCATCCGGTTATACAAGGAACATCAGAATGGAGACTGTGAATATGTCAGAACGTAACAAAGGAATCTTATATATACTCATGGCTGCATTTTTCTTTGCACTCATGAGTCTGTTTGTGAAACTATCCGGCGATCTGCCTTCGATGCAGAAGGCCTTCTTCCGCAATGTCGTAGCTCTTTTCTTCGCAGGCGGGATCTTATGGAAAAATCATATTCCGCTAACGGTACCAAAGGGTGCCAAACGATACCTGTTTCTGCGCGCCTTCTGCGGAACCGTGGGCTTAATCTGCAACTTCTACGCCATTGATCATCTTCATATCGCAGATGCGAATATGCTGAATAAGATGTCACCCTTTTTTGCGATTATCGTTTCCTATTTTCTTTTAAAAGAAAAAGTCGCACCCTATCAGGCAGTCTGTGTAATCACTGCCTTTATCGGGGTGCTGTTTATCCTGCGGCCGGGCTTTGACTCGATGGTTACCTTTCCTGCCCTGATCGGCCTTCTGGGCGGCATCGGTGCCGGCACTGCCTATGCCATGGTGCGTGTTCTGGGCGGTCATGGCGTACAGGGACCTGTCATCGTATTTGTCTTTTCCCTGTTTTCAACACTTGTAACTCTGCCATGGCTGATTCTTGACTTTACTCCGATGACCCGGACACAGCTCCTTTTCCTGCTTCTGGCAGGTTTTGCGGCCTCCGGCGGACAGTTCTCCATCACAGCCGCCTACACACACGCTCCCGCAAAGGACATCTCGATCTTTGACTATATGCAGATCGTATTCTCTTCCCTGATGGGAATTCTGGTACTGGGCGAGGTTCCCGTCCTCCTCAGCATCATTGGTTACATCATAATAATAGGCTCCTCTCTGGCCATGTTTTTCATCCGGCGCAAAAAGGAGCCTCAATAATTCTTCTATCGTTCTTCCCGGAAGTATGGGGTACCCAGACTCGCCGGCGGCTGATTTTCCAGCTTATTTCTACGACTGCTCAGGATCAATACAATGATTGTCAACACATATGGCGACATCTTTACCAGCTCCTGTGTAGCCCTTGTCAGTCCCGGCAGATAGATACTCAGGATGTACAATCCACCAAACAGAATAGATCCGACGATCGCCTTTGCCGGACTCCACAGTGCCAGGATAACCAGTGCGATGGCTAACCAGCCCCGGTCTCCGAATCCGTTATTGGACCATGTACCGCCGAAGTATTCCATGACATAATAGAGTCCGCCCAGACCGGCGATCATAGCTCCGATAATCGTTGCCACATACTTATATCTGGATACGGCGATACCGGCTGCATCTGCTGTCGCCGGGCTTTCTCCGACTGCCTTCAGATTCAGTCCCAGTCTGGTCTTATTTAAGACATATGCCAGAACCAGAGATATAATAATCGCCACATAGGTCAGGAAGCCATAAGAAAACAGAAGCGGTCCTACCACCGGAATCTCTGACAGCCCCGGAATCTGCTTCTGGAATACACCGGCAGTTGTCATAACGGAGATCTGTCCGACACCTCCTGCCAGCTTCGACATGGATCCTCCGAAGAAGTTACCAAATCCGATACCAAAGGTCGTCAGTGCCAGACCGACAACATTCTGATTCGCACGCAGCGTAATCGTCAGGAAGCTATAGATCAATCCCCCGAATGCTGCTGCCAGCAATGCGCAAAGCACAGCGATCAATGCTCCGATCACACCCTTTGGTGATGCCGCATGATTCTCATAGAAGAAGGCTCCCATCAGGCCTGCGATTCCTCCCATGTACATGATACCCGGAATTCCCAGATTCAGATTCCCGGACTTCTCCGTTACGATTTCACCGGATGCTCCGAACAGGATCGCGATTCCCTGTCCGATTGCCTTTTGTATAAATGTCATTATAATCGTCATCTTATGCTGCCTCCTTTCCATTCTTACGGATCTTAATTTGATAGCGTATAAAGAATTCACAGCCGATCAGAAAAAATAATACAATACCCGTTATAATATCCGATGCGTTCTCATTTAATCCAAACTGCGTAGCGATCTGAATCGATCCCTGCTGCATGAATACCAGTAGAAGGGAGATTGCCAGCATCGCGATCGGATTGAAGTTCGACATCCAGGCAATGATGATCGCCGTAAATCCACGTCCCCCCGCCGTACTGGTTGATATCGTATGACTCGCACCACTGACGATGACGGCTCCTGCCAGACCACAGATGGCACCGGACAGCATAACGGTTCGGATAATAACCCGTTTTACATTGATACCGGCGTACTTTGCCGTATCCTGGCTGGCACCTACGACAGACAGCTCATAGCCATGCTTTGAATACTGCATGTAGAGGTAAACGCCTATGGTGATAACTGCTACCAGTACGATATTCAGGAAATAATCGGTTCCCAGAATCTTTGGAAACCATCCCGCCTTCGTTGCCGCATTTATGATACCGACGGTATTGGAACCACTCGGATTCTCCCAGAATACAATCAGGAATGTGATCACCTGCATGGCTACATAATTTAACATCAGCGTAATCAGTGTTTCGTTTGTATTATACTTTGCCTTGAAGATGGCTGGGATCAGTCCCCATATCAGACCAGCCAATGCACTGGCGATCAGGATCAGGATCAACAGCACCGGTCCCGGCACCTTGCCGCCCAGATAGATCATCATCGCAGCCGATGCCGCTCCGCCCATCAGAATCTGTCCCTCTGCACCGATGTTCCAGAACTTCATACGGAATGCCGGTGTTAAACCTACCGCTACCAAAAGCAGGATCGCAGTTTCCCGGATCGTAACCCAGACACGCCGGCTGCTTCCCACTGCACCATCGATGATACCCAGATAGACCTGAATCGGATTCTGCCCGGTTACGGCTATGATCACAAAGGAACAGACGATCAGAGCCAGGACGATGGCGATCAGCCGGATTCCCAGTGCTTTCTTTCTGGACATATTATCTCGTTTCTTCATACGCAGAAACGGTTCTTTTGCTATCGTTTTCGTTTCTTTACTCATAATACTCCGTATCCTTTCTGCTTCCTGCCATATATAACCCAAGCTCATCCTTCGTCACTGCTCTGGCATCGACGATACCACTGACCTCTCCCGCATGAAGAATCAGAATCCGGTCACACAGCTCCAGCAGTACATCCAGATCTTCGATGACACAGATGACTGCGACTCCTTGTCGTTTCTGCTCATTTAACAGGTTGTAGATCGCATAGGACGAGTTGATATCCAGTCCACGCACCGGATAGGATACAACCAGTACCTCCGGGTTTTCTGCGATTTCCCGGCCGACCAGTACCTTCTGTACATTTCCGCCCGACAACCGACTGACCGGCGTATGCACACTCGGCGTTACCACATCCAGATCCTTCACGATCTTCTCTGCCAGTTCCTTCGGTGCCTTTCGATCCGCTACGACACCCTTTCCCTTATCATAGCTGCGCAGCAGCATATTGTCGATCAGATCCATGGAGCCTACCAGTCCCATGCCCAGTCGATCTTCCGGAACAAATGCAAAGGACAGCTTGATATTCTGTCTCCGTCTGGTCTCCACATCCATATTGGAGATCACGGTCTCCTTTCCGGTTGCATCGACATAGGTAATCGTTCCGTTTGCAACTGTCTGCAGACCTGAGATCGCCTCCAGCAGCTCTTTCTGTCCGCTTCCCGATACTCCGGCGATACCCAGAATCTCTCCGCTCTTTGCATGGAAGCTGACATGCTTCACGACCTCTACGCCCTCACGGTCATAGACGGAAACATCGGAAACCGCCAGCTTCTCCTTTGGCTTCTCCGGCTGATCCCGCTCGATGTTTAAGTCTACCTTCTGTCCGACCATCATCTCTGTTAAAGACTCGACGGTGGCATCCTTCGTATCGATCGTTCCGATGTCTTTTCCTTTCCGCAGAACAGCTACCCGGTCGGAGATCTCCAGTACCTCATTGAGCTTATGTGTGATAATGATGATCGACTTTCCCGCCTTCTTCATGTTCCGCAGGATAACAAAGAGCTTTTCTGTCTCCTGTGGTGTCAGTACCGCAGTCGGCTCGTCCAGAATCAGGATATCGGCACCACGATATAGAACCTTAATAATCTCAACGGTCTGCTTCTGGGATACTGTCATATCATAGATCTTCTTCTGCGGCTCCAGATCAAAGCCATAGGTATCTGCCAGTTCCTTGATCTCCCGGTTCTTTTTATCCATATTGAGACGTCCCTGTTCCTTCTGTCCCAGAATGATATTCTCCGTTGCGGTAAAGATCGGAATCAGCTTAAAGTGCTGATGGATCATACCGATCTTCAAATCAAATGCATCCCGTGGGGAACGGATCGTCACCGGGACCCCATTTACCAGAATCTCTCCCTTATCCGGGAAATAGATACCGGAAAGCATATTCATCAGGGTTGTTTTCCCGCTTCCGTTCTCGCCCAGAATCGACAGGATCTCTCCCTTCTTCAAGGTCAGATTCACATTATCGTTGGCTACGACCTCTCCAAAGGTCTTCGTTACGCCTCTCAGTTCAATCGCATACTCTTCCACAGACTGTCCTCCTACTTCATTTCTATACCATATATGCTCGTATCTGCCAGCCTCCTGCTGTTCTTGTAACAATACGAAAATACGGAGCCTTTTCATTCAAGCTCCGTATTCGTATCACAGCATTCCGCTGCTTTTTGTTATTCTGTAATAGATGTAATACCGTCGATAATGATGTTGAAGGACGGTGCGGATGCCCGCTCAGACTCATGGAAGTATCCATCGGATACATAGTCTGCGTAGTCCGCATAGTCGCCGCCTTCTGCGATTGCATCCTCCAGTGACTTACCATTTACAGTAAATGTAGATGTGTCAAATACATGCAGAGTACCGTCATGGATCTCAGACTCTACTTCCTGAACCTTCTCCTCTGTACCTGCTGCGATTGCATTCTTATTCAACTCTGTGATCTTATCTGCACCCTCATCATACCCATGGCACCAGTCTGTATCGATCGCCTCTCCGTTCATCGCACACTGTACTGCATAGGTATAATATACAGACCAGTCAATGGACGCAGATGTCAGTGCCTGATTTGGAGCAACGGAAAGCATAGATACATTGTAACCAACACAAGGAACACCGGCTGCCTCACAAGCAGATGGTGCACCGGTGGTATCTGCATGCTGGCTGATCAGTACACAACCATCTGCGATCAGTGCATTTGCTACCTCAGCCTCAGCAGACATATCTGCCCAGCTATTTGTATACTTTACTTCCATCGTAGCGGATGGGCATACGCTTCTGACACCTAAAAAGAAGGATGTGAAGCCTGAGATAACCTCAGCATATGGATAAGCACCAACGTAACCTACCTTGCACTCATCCTCTGTGATATCTCCGTTTTCAATCATCTCATTTAACTTCAGACCTGCAACAACACCGGATACATATCTTGACTCATAGATTCTGGTGAAGTAGTTATGCATGTTCGGCAGACCGGAACTGGCTGCCTGATATCCGGTTGCATGGCAGAACTGAACATCTGGATAGTCGGTTGCTGCCTGAATAATATATGACTCATGTCCAAAGCTGTTTGCAAAGATAATATCACAACCCTGCTCAGCCAGATCTGCAGCCGCATCATATGCAGACTCATCCTCCGGAATATTGGTCTTCTCGATCACCTGGCTCTCATCCAGACCGAGTGTCTCCATCATACCATCGATACCTTCCATATGAGCTGCAGTGTAGCCTTCGTTCTCATCACCTATGTAGATAATACCTACCTTGAAGTCTGAATCTGCACTTCCATCATCGGAGCCGTTTCCGGATGATGCGTTTCCTCCGTCTGCACCACATCCTGCCATCATGCTAACGACCATGGCGGCTGTCAATAGGACACCTAACATTTTCTTTTTCATCTTTTTCCTCCTCAACTTGAAAAAGGAGCTGGTAAACCTGTTATCCCAACTCCTTCGTTGTCTCAAACTGCACTTTGATACTATGTCATAAACCGACATTTGTCAACAACTTTTTGGCTAAGAAATGCGAAATACCAGTTCCCGAAGCTGTATCCGCTTCTCCCCATGGTAAACCAGATAGATCGGATGTATACCGTCCGGGATATCCACGTCCGCCGAATAGCACTGCCACTGATTGTCCGCTTCATCCAGCCGGATCGTAGCGACAGCATCCCCGGTTTCGCTCAGGCGGATCTCCAACTGCGGTTCCTGCGTCGGCATCCCCGGCCGTCGGATCGTATGATCCCGGAACCGGAACTCCTGTGTTCGAATATCAACCCGGAGCGGCCCGTCATAGACCACCTGATTCGTTTCATCCTCGATTCGGGCGATCACACCGATCCGGCTGACCTGCCGACAGTCAAAGTACTTATAGCCGATCAATGTGCCTTCCTCAATCTCTCCGATGAACCGCTCATTTCCGCGATTCGTAACATTCGGAAATGCTTCCTTGAATACACTGTTACTTCCATGCGGCATATGTCCATTTGTAAGATTGCAGGCAATCACTGCCGGGTAGGAGCCTTCCGCCCGAAGTGGCCCCTGATTCAGTCCGCAGCTCGTCACCTCTACCTGTGCAATGCTGCCATCCGGCCGGAGTTCTACCTTCTCCGCACACGCCTGACGGCTATAGTCGGACTTATGCGTAAGTCTGTGATAAAAGATATACCACTGGCCTTCGATGCACTCCAGACTGCCATGCGTTGTTCCGGTCATATTCAGCATCTCCTCCGGCTTTCTGCCCTGATACCCGATATCACCATTGGATATGATCGTTCCTCCATAGGTAAAGTCCCGATCCGGATAGGCACTGGTTGCATAGCAAAGCTCATGATTCAGCCATGAGGAATAGATAAAGTAGTAGGTTCCGTGGATCTTTTGCATGGAGGCAGCCTCAAAGAACGGATGTTGTTCAAAGGTAGTACCCTTCACCCGATACGGTATGATATGCTTCGGCTGTTCCTTTACCGTCAACATGTCATCCTCCAGTACCAGCATTACCGGCCCCATGATACTATCCGGATATGACAGAATCTCCTCCCGGCTTCTGCCAAACATTGCTACTTCCTCCTGCATATACCAAGGGTTCGTTTGAAAGTCCGGTTCCTCCTCATATCCGTACTGGGTTCCATAGTAGAGCCGGATGACACCATCATCATTTATGACACCCGGATCAAAGCAGACATACCGCATCATCGGACTGCCATCCGGGTTCTGTACATGCCCCAGATACTGATATTCGCCATCCGGGGTATCACATACGGCTACACTGATCGGTTCCTGATAGCCGCCAACTCCATACTCCCCTGCCATACAGTAATATAGATAGTATCGTCCATCATTTCCCCGAACCACATCCGGTGCATACATATATCGGCATCTCGGATATGCCGGATCCTGTGCTGCCCGATAGGATATCCCTCCGGTTGTCCATGTCGTCAGATCATCGACGGGTGCGGAATATACGACATAGTCCAGCATACAAAAGGTATGTCCGCCTTCTGCATCATGTGAGCCGAAGAGATATACCCGGTCTCCAAACACATGCGGTTCTCCATCCGGAATATACTGATCAAGTGGTAAATATGGATTCCATGCCTGCTTCTTATTCATACCTACGGTTCATCCTTTCTGCTTCTTTTCTATTATAAACGAAAGCCCATCTCGTACCACTCTTCACCACCCCAGGCCGAATGTGCGATACCGTTATTATAGAAGCCCATCTTCTCGTACATCGTTACCTTTCCTTCCAGACAGGTCAACAGTAAGAGACTGCGCCCCTTTGCCTTTTCCCTCTGACCGTATCGCCGTACCAGTTCTGTTGCCAGCCCCTGTCGCCGATACTCCGGCAGCACATCCAGTCCCAGCAGCATGACGGTCATCCCCTTTGGGTTATGCAGGTTCGCATCCGTGAAAAATGCATCCCGAAATACTTCCTCGTTCGTCGCCAGTCCATTGAAGAAGCCGGCCAGCTTCCCGGTCTTTTTATCCACTGCTGCCAGAAACATATCCGGTGCAGTACGGATACGCTCGATCATCGATGCTTCCGAGCAGGCTTCATTCGGCGGAAAACAGATCTGCTCGATCTTTACCGCCTGAGCTGCCTCCTCCGGCCGGATATCCCGGAATTCAAATCGATCTTCTAACGTCTGTGTATTCATATTATAAAACTCCTTATTTTCCTATCTTATTTTGTATGTAGTATGTGATTCATTTTCAATGTGACTTACCTTCATCGTATCCGCCTTCATCCTGCCGGGTTCCGGCGTGCCTGCTTCCAACAAGCCAGATCAGCAGAAAGAACCAGATCATGCTCTCACTCATGAGTCCGTTTGTAAAGCCCCTGCGTCAGCCAATACACACTACCGCTATACCGTGTATCTCCGTATATCATAAGCCAGTCTCCGGCCCCGATCACCTTCACCTGTGCCTAAGCGTTTCACCAGTCCTTCCACTTCTTCCCGCGTCGCCAATGCTTCCGAAAATGCACTGGCACTGCCGGTACATATGCCGTAGCGGAACGCTTCTTCATAGGAACCGGTTGTCAGATACCCATACAGGAAGCCTGCCACCATGGAGTCTCCCGCTCCGACGGAATTTACAACGGTTCCTTCCGGTGCTTCTGCCTGATAGACCTTGCCCTCCTCGGATACAAGCACGGCACCATCCCCGGCCATGGATACCAGTACATTTTCGGCTCCCATCGCCTGCAGCTTCTTCGCATAGCAGATCACGTCTGCCTTTTCTGTGATCGTAGTATCGAAGATCTCTCCGAGCTCGATATGATTCGGCTTAATCAAAAATGGATGAAACTCCAGTACATTTCGCAGCAGATCTCTGGTTGCATCGACCACGATGGAGATCTGCTTCTTCTCCAGCCGCTTCATAATATCCCGATAAACGGTTGCCGGAAGGGTGCCCGGAATACTTCCCGCCAACACCAGCACATCACCTTTCTGCAAGCAGTCAAGCTGCTGATAAAATCGCTGTAGTTCTTCCCCGCTGATCTGTGGACCTATGCCATTGATCTCGGTTTCCTCAAGCACCCGCTTCCCATCAAGAGACCGAAGCTTGATGTTGATGCGTGAGATGCCGGCTTCTGCTGGAACAAACTGCGGTGCAAGTGCATAGTCCGCTTCCAATCGACCGGTGACCTCTGCTCCGGTAAACCCGGCTACGAAGCCCAGCGGTACACTCTGCATTCCAAGATTCTTCAGCACGATCGAGACATTTATCCCCTTTCCGCCAGGAACGATCCGCTCCTCTGAGGTACGATTCACCCCTCCGGTCTTAAAGTCATTTACGCCTATGATGTAATCCAGAGACGGATTCAATGTCACAGTATATACCATCTTATGCCCTGCTCCTTTCGCGACTTCTATTCCATGATCGGACGCTTCTACCCGATCAGTTCATACTGCATCCACTCATACTTTAGCTTACTGCCTTCCCGAATATCCTCCGGCAACAAAGCTCTGGCTACTAACTTTATATCCTCTGTATCCATATCCGTTCTCTTCAGATTCGCATAATCTCCATCAATGGAGACTACCTCATAATACCAGGTTTCCATGCGTTTTGGCTCCTTTCAACATTCAACCTTCTGTGCCTTTGATTCCGTTCCATTCCGCTTCTTTAAATCCTACCAGCACATAATCGTCACTTACTGCCAATGGCCGCTTTACCAGCATCCCGTTGGTTGCAAGAAGCGTAAGCTGTTCCTCCTCACTCATCTGCGGGAGCTTGTCCTTTAACTGCATTTCCTTATAAAGCATACCGCTTGTGTTGAAAAATCTCTTTAGCGGAAGTCCGCTTCTGCCGTACCACGCCTTTAGTTCATCATATGTCGGATGCTCCTCCACGATATGACGCTCGGTATATTCTATATGATTGGCGTCCAACCACTTCTTTGCCTTCTGGCAGGTCGAACACTTCGGATAGCAAATAAACTGCATGATGATACCTCCTTTCGCTATTCCGCATGAAAGCATGATTTTCTGCTTTTTAGTGTATCATAATGCCTTCTGTATGCAAATACTTTTCTACCGGCTTGGGACGGATCAACGGGTATGTCCGGTTATCAGGCGGGTCATTTATAGGAGCAACCTTCTCCTTTTACCATTTCTCTGTGAGACGATCACTGCAAATTTCAAGAATTGTCTACGGGCTCGTAAAATTTTATTCTGGCATGGTTGAGGGGGGATAGGTGCTTATTAATATCTACATTCTTTATTCAATTCATCGTCGCATCTGTTAGCAATAAAACTGATTCTTCAACCAATAATCAAAATAATATATATTTTCTGGATCAACATACATATTAGAATATAAAAGCATCTCCATATCATCATCTCCACAAACTTCATATATCCATGATCTCCACTCCTGCCGGTCAGCATCCATACTCTCCATAAGGAATTCCGCTTCTTTCATAATAAGATGTAATATCAATTCATCCAAAACACTATGAACTTCTATATTTCCATTTTTTGCCCATTTACACATCCATTCTAACCTAATGCTCATCGCATATATAAATTCGTAATCATACCTAGTCAAAAATTGTCTCGGCAAAATATATTCCAACATTGAACAACCCAATTCACCAACATGTGTTCCGCGAGGTCTTTTAGCCAAATCATTCAAATCTGATTCTATATCATCACTAAGAATCTCACTTCCAATTACAAATGCTACCGCAGCATATTCTCCAAAATTTTTAGCTATATTTTCCGGCCATGCCTCACTTTTTCTATAATCCGCAATATCCTTTTTAACATCCGGCACCCGCTCTTCACCCGGAATAAACTTCCATTCAAGTGCCCTACATACCCCTATTCGTTTATCACTTCTTATAGACTCTCCACTTTCATATCTGCACCATGTTTTTATACCTACTCCTGCCAATTTTGCCGCTTCTTCTATCGTCAGTCCTAAATCTGTCCTTCTTTCACGAATCGTCTCGCCTAATTTCAAACTTCCCTTTATTGTGTTAGGTCCCATATTTTCTCTCCTCCTATTTAATGACTTGTCACTACATTGTCAGTATAGTCATTATTTGATTTTATGTCAATAAAAAATAGGATTGGAAAGTCTAGTAAGACACACGCTGGCTACATGTTTTATATTATAAAATTCAGGAAGTATTACATAAGCAGATACAATATGAACTAAGAAACCAACTTTTCCAATTCAGAAAATAAGATGTAAACAAGTCTTGGGCTTTGCACGTTCCTTCACTTTGTCAAAACGATAACAGGTTAATGACTTTAACTCCTCGTTGTGATAAGATATGTCTGAGTAGAACTTTAAGTTCACATCAGACATTAGCATAGGAGTAACCGTCCGGACATCTACTTTATCCGTTTTCGTCTATCTAAAGGTTTAGATTTTTTCTGTACAGATTTGTATGTAACGGATTATAACATAGATGAACACCGCTTTATCAATGAGTTATCCTATTGCAATATATTACGAATAAAAAGGAGTTATACATATGCGTTTTTGTGATTTATTTATCAGCTATAAAATTGGATTAAAAAATATTAAAAATACGATTCCATTCATCAAACTACCACTTTACCGCAAGATTTTTATAATCATTCTTTTTGCCTGTATCATTACTAGCGGTATACTCTTAATTTTTCGAAAAATATGTTTTTCATTTATTCTAATAGGATTAGCAATTCTGTTTCTTATAATCTTTTTAATAATTGATTCTACAAAAAGTAATCTTGAAGTAATGTTAAAAAAGCACTACACTCCTTATTCTGAAAAAAGAATGCTTATGACAATTAATGTACTAAAAAACTACAAAATCGACATTCACAATAACGCTTCAATCGATATGCTGATCGAGGAAGCAAAACTTGCACAAATCCACTGTGATTATATAGCTCCATTAAAAAAGCCTCTTAAAACCTTAGGCGCAATAATTATTCCTATCATCGCCTATGTTGCACAAGAAATTGGAAATGCCTCTACCATAGATGAAATGATTATTATGGCTGCACAGGTTATAATTCTTGTATTATTAATTTTTGCACTCATCTTTTCATTAGCGCCAATTATAAAAGATATTCTATACCGAGATTATAATAAATATGATGATTTAATTTATGATTTACGGCAAATAAAACTTTTTTATACAAAAGAAAATAATGCACATACAAATTGAAAAACATGCAAAGCAATTTTCTATAAGGATTATGTTAAGTTTTTTGGAAGTATCCCAAAGTTTGTGTAAACGTTAAAAACTGATATAAGATTTGTGAATAGTTACAAATGGGCAGAGCCGATTTTTTAGGTTCTGCCCATATCTGCATTATACAGGAGTTTTGGGGCATGTCAATAAGACCTGCCTAAAACTGACTGTTTTACAGGTCCCATCCAGTCAGACGTTCTTCAAAATAGATTTCTAGCTGAGAATGGATCTGCCCCCAATCCTGCCGGTGTCCGGTCCATTTTTTCGTGATATCCATGGTTGTCAGGTATAGCATTTTCAAAAGGCTGTCATCCGACAGAAAAACCGTTTTGCTTTTGGTCACTTTCCTGAGCTGGCGGTTGAATCCTTCAATGGCATTTGTGGTATAAATCAGCCGTCTTACAGCTTCTGGATACTTGAAATAAGTGGACAGGGTTGCCCAGTTATCATGCCAGGATTTATAGATTTTCGGGTACTTGGAATCCCATTTATCTTTGAACAATTCTAGCTCATTTAAAGCTGTTTCTTCCGTCGGAGCCGCATATACAAGTTTCAGATCAGCCATCAGTTTTTTGATGTCTTTGTATGAAACAAACTTCGTTGAATTACGGATCTGATGGATGATACACTGCTGAATCTCTGTTTTTGGATAAACAGCCTCGATTGCCTGTGGAAATCCATTTAAACCATCAACGCATGCAATCAGGATATCTTCAACACCTCTGTTTTTTAATCCATTCATGATAGAAAGCCAGAACTTTGCACTTTCGTTTTCTCCAACATACATTCCAAGGACATCCTTTTTTCCATTCATGTCGATACCAAGAGCAATGTAAACCGCACGTTTTACAATACGTCCTTCGCTGCGGACATGATAATGGATTGCATCCATAAATACTACGGCATACACTTCTTCCAGAGGACGTTCCTGCCACTCTTTTACGATTGGCAGGATTTTGTCTGTGATCCGGCTGATTGTACTGTCAGAAATATCAATATCATACAGTTCACGCATATGAGACTCGATATCTCCGGTTGTCATTCCTTTGGCATACATAGAAAGTATTTTTTCCTCCATGTCCTGGGTTACTGTATTCTGATATTTTCTAATCAACTGAGGCTCATAGTCACCATTGCGATCCCTTGGGATGGCTACATCCATGTCTCCATAGCTGGTGTGCATGGTTTTTTAGAATGTCCATTTCTACTATTGTCTGTTTCTTTGTTTCGGTAGTCATACTTGGAATATCCTAATTCTTCATCCAAAGCACCTTCCAAAAGAACAGACATCATATCACGCATGATACTGTTTACATCGGTACCGTCTTTGATGCTGATATCATTACTTTTCAGATAATCACGCATCATTTCTCTCATTGCTGCTTTTTGTGGCTGTCTTTTCTTCTTGCCATAAAAATAACCTCCAAACTGAGTAATTTTATCTTACATCAGTTTGGAGGTTTACACAAACTTTGGGATACTCTCTTTTTTGCTAATTTATGGTTGACTTTTCATAGCTGGTCTCCAATTTTCACATAATATTACGCTTTTGCATAGTATTTGTATTTACCCATAAATTTCTTCTTTTACATTAAAAG
>OHDN01000014.1_pt1 | contig 137052 bp, 130 predicted proteins | sample 1566971 | NCBI WGS metagenome assembly OHDN01 (sample SAMEA3879538, study PRJEB24766) | human gut metagenome | biome: human-associated habitat; feature: feces | place: USA | collected 1985/1987
ACGAGAGGTATTCTTCCAACTGCAAGGCGCTGACAGAGAATACGAAGCTCTCCCTGACCGCGATCCTGAACGATACGAAGAAGCAGCTTTCGAATACGGTGCAGGAGACGCGGAAGAAAATCCGGACGTGCGCGTGGATCTCGATTACAGCGGTGATCTTGTGCGCGACGCTGTGCAGCTTGGTCGTGCTGTGGAGCAAATGACGGATGATGCGCCGGCGCACGACGGAACGACTATGCCGCTGCAGATCGACAGTAAGCGCCGCAAGAAGCTCCGGCAAAAGAAAACCGCCCTCGGTCACGCCGCGGACGATCACGAAGATTGGACGATGGACCAGCACCTATAAAAGAAGCCTCCGCGCGGGAGGCAGAAAGGAGCCCTATGAAAAAGGATTGGGAGATTTACCGGGACACCGGCATTCTGGGCGGATATATGCCGGAGTGTGCAAAACTTCGGCAAACAGAGAACGGTGAAGTCGCAACTGTTTTCCGGGATACGGTGACGCACGAAGAGGAAGACTGCATCACAAAACAGCGCGAGATGCTGATCGGCGGCAAACGGTTCTGTATCACGTCTGTATTTCCGGCAGAGCCATATGCAACGCCGACGGACAAGCTGATCGCCTGCATCGACGCGGAACTGGAAAAGGAAGCGCACAGCGCATAAAAATCTGATAGACTTGTGGCAGCCGCTGCGGTATACTTGCCGTACCGTACCGGCTTGCCCCACAGAAAAGGAGGTTACAATGGCAAGCCAGAAGCAACAATATACGATTCTCTACGGGCGGCTCAGTCAGGAGGACGAGCGTGCCGGAGAGTCAAACAGCATCCAGCATCAGAGAGATTTGTTGGAAAAGTACGCGCGGGACAAAGGCTTTGAAAACACACTTTTCCTTGCGGACGATGGGTATTCCGGAACGAATTTTGAGCGGCCGAGCTGGAAAAAGATTGTGGAAATGATCGAAGCTGGTGAGGCCTCCACCCTGATCGTAAAGGATGCCTCTCGGCTGGGGCGTGAGTACTTGCAGGTCGGCTATTACATGGAGATTTATTTCCCGCAAAAGAATGTGCGGTTCATCGCAGTGAACGACGGCGTGGATTCCACAGTCGAGAGCAGCAACGATTTTAACCCCATCCGCAACTGGGCGAACGAACTGCACGCAAAGGACACAAGCCGGAAGGTTCGCGCCGTGAAAAAGCTGCAGGCCGAGCGCGGCGAATGGCTCGGAGGCCGTCCACCCTATGGGTACCGAAAATCCGAAACTACGGAAAATCATCTCGAGCCAGACCCGGAAGCGGCAGAGGTTGTGCGGCAGATTTTTACCCTCTGTGCTGCTGGGAAAGGGCCGAGCCAGATCGCGCGGATTCTGACAGAACGGAAGATCCTGACACCTGCAAATTACTACTTTCAGAAGACTGGAAAAACGCACGAGGGACGGGATGCACTGCATCCATATGTGTGGTCTGGCACGACGGTCAGCGATATCCTTAAAAACGTCATGTATCTGGGTCATACGGTTGGGCTGCGGCGGACGACCATCTCCTATAAAAACAAAACGCGGATCGACCGGCCGGAAAGCGAACAGTGTCTGGTAAAAAACACGCACCAGCCGCTCGTATCACAGGAACAGTGGGAGATCGTGCAGGAGGTGCGGCAGCACAAAAAGCGCACAGCGAAGCATATGAATGAACCAAATATTTTCTCAGGTCTGGTGTTCTGCGCGGACTGCGGAAAGCCGCTGGTGCTGCACCGCGCCAGCACCATGAAGAAGGTGGAGTACAACTTCAAGTGCTACACCTACGGCAAGAAAGGCAAAACCGCCTGCACTGCGCACCACATCCGGGAGTGTGAACTTATGCAAATCGTTCTGGATGATCTCCGCCGGGTCACACATTTCGCCCGCATGAAGGAGCGGCAATTTGCGGCGCACATCAACCAGAAGAACAGCGCGGAACTGCGGCAAGAGATGAACCGTGTCCTCCGTGAACTGGACGCGATGAAAAAGCGAAGCGCAGAGCTGTCCAAGCTGTTCAAACGGCTCTATGAGGACAATGTTCTCGGGCGCGTGACAGACGAGCAATACCGGATGCTATCCGGTGATTACACAGACGAGCAGCGTATGCTGGAGGAACAGATTCCGCAGAAAGAACAACGTCTGGCACAGCTTCAGGCGCGCGAAGCAAACGTGGATGCGTTCATTGAAAAGGCAAAACAGTACACAACGATCGACACACTGACGCCGGAGCTGCTGCGGCTGTTCATTCAGCGCATCGAGGTCGGTGAACGGGAAACAAAATACTCCCGCAATTCCAGCCAGTCTATCCGCATCATTTACCGGGACATCGGCACGTTGGACAGCGCCATGCAGCCGGACGAGAAGCAGCCGAAGCTGCTCCCACCGCTGAGCGAAGTCATTCAATTCCCGGCATAACATGGAGAAACCAGAAAGAGGGAGCGGATAACGCCGCTCCCTCACTGAAGGGGTGACAGTTTGTGTCCCTGTAAAGGGAGACAGAACGACTTCCGGGCTTTTTTGCGCCCATTTTTAGAGGCGTGACAAAAAGATGCCAAAATGGACTTTGCCAAATTCGATAGACCTGTACCTTTACCCAAGGCATTTTGAGCCGCTTTTCCGAGGATTTTTCGGGAAAGCGGCTCTTTTTTGTCTTAGGCAAAACGTAGAATTTAAGTAGGCTCTTTTGTTGGTATTGCTAGATAGACATTCCGAGTGTATGTGCCATTGTGTTGACACGGGCAAAGCCCAAAACACACTATCATACCTCCAATCTCAGCGCCCTTTTTGAGCGCAAAAAAGGCGCTGGTCATTGGTTTGTGAAAACCAACAATCCAGCGTCCATAATTTTGTGAAAGATTTTTCTTCGATTTTTCTGAAATCCAGCTGCCGCAGCCCTCTGAAAAAGGGCGCTGCCACTGAAAATCCGCTTGAATATGGAAAAGCAGAGGTTCAAACCCTGTTTGAACCTCTGCAAGCTGCGATTTCATCTATGGAGTTACCAAAGAATTTTGAGAATAAAAAATTGCCGAACCCCTTGAGATGCCTGGCTTTTTTGCCATTTCATCTATAGTGTTCGGCAATCATGGTCCGAGTGACTGGATTCGAACCAGCGGCCTCTTGAACCCCATTCAAGCGCGATACCAAACTTCGCCACACCCGGATAGCTATTGAATTAGCTTATGTATCATAGCATATCCGGGTGGGTTTTGCAAGAGGTATTTTTATTTTTTACGCCAGCAGCTTTGCGGCGGCTTCGGCCAGGCGGGCGAGTTGGGCGTTTGCCTGCTCCACGGTCGGCTTGACGGCGGACAGGTAGGCCTTGATCTTCGGCTCGGTGCCGGACGGGCGGATGATGACCTTGCTGCCGCCGGGCAGGCGGTATTCCAGCACGTTCGCTTTCGGCAGGCCGGTGCCCTCGGCCTCGTAATCCGTATAGCCCTCGACCGGAAGTCCGGCGATCTCGCGCAGCGGCTGCGTGCGCAGGCCCTGCATGAGACTGGCCATCTTCTCCATGCCCGTCTCGCCCGCAAAGGCAAAGCTCTTCTGGGCGTTGCAGTAGCAGCCGAACTCGGCATAGAGCGCGTCGATGGCGTCGCCGAGCGTCATGCCCTTTTTGGCGTACCACGCGGCAGCCTCGCAGATGAGGAGCACAGCGTTGACCGCGTCCTTGTCGCGTGCGTGCGTACCGGACAGGTACCCGTAGCTCTCCTCAAAGCCGAAGATATAGCGTTCCGGATGGCCGCCCTGCTCCAGCAGCGCGATCTGCTCGCCGATATATTTGAAACCCGTAAGCACGCGGCGCAGCTCGACGCCGTATTTTTTGGCGACGGCTGTGACCATATCGGTCGAGACAATGGTGGTGACAGCGACGGGATTTTCCGGCATCGTGCCATTCGCGATGCGGCTGCGGCAGATGAAGTCCAGCAGAATGACGCCCATTTCGTTGCCGGAAATGAGCCGGTAGCCGCCCTTTCCGTCCGGCACGGCGGTGCCGCAGCGGTCGCAGTCGGGGTCGGTACCGATGAGAATATCGGGGTGGACGCGGTCGCAGTACTGAAGGCCCAGCTCCATGGCCTGCCGGATCTCCGGATTCGGATACGGGCAGGTCGGGAAATGACCGTCCGGCTGCTCCTGCTCCTTTACGATGGTCATGTTCCGGATGCCGAGCTTCTGCGTCAGCTTTTTGACGCATTCAAGTCCCGCGCCGTTGAGCGGCGTGTAGACGAGCTTCAGGTTTTCAATTCCCTCGCCGCTGCCCACGCGCTGCGCATAGACGGCGTCGACAAACGCGTCCAGCACCTCGTCGGGGATGTACCGGATGCTTCCGGCGGCCAGCGCCGCGTCAAAGTCCGTGGTCTTCGCGCTGGTGAAATAGTCCATGTGCTCCAGCAGCGCGACCACGCGCTTTGCCGCCTCCGGCGTCATCTGACAGCCGTCGGAGCCGTAGACCTTGTAGCCGTTGTATTCCGCCGGGTTGTGGCTGGCCGTGACGCAGACGCCGAGCCCGCAGTGCAGGTGACGCACGGCGAAGCTCAGCGCCGGGACAGGCTCGAGCCGGGGATAGAGGTACGCCGTGATGCCGTTGGCGGCGAAGACCGCGGCTGCCTCGCGGGCGAAGACGTCGCTCTTGATGCGGCTGTCATGGCCAATGGCGACGGTCTTCGGCAGCTCCGTCTCGTTGAGATACTGTGCAACCGCCTGCGTCGCGCGGCGGATCACGTAAATATTCATCCGATTCGTGCCTGCGCCGAGCACGCCGCGCAGACCCGCCGTGCCGAATTCCAGATCGCGGTAGAACGCGTCGGTGACCTTCTCCGCGTCGGAGTGCATCGCGTCCAGCTCCTGCCGCAGCTCCGGCTCCAATCCCTGCTGCGCAAGCCACTGCGCATATCGCTTTTCTGCCAGTTCCATATCTGTAAACCTCCGTTTTTCAGTGTGATCGTTTATATGCTTAAGCCAGCGTGCCGCCGATGGCGTTTGGCATGGACGCACCGGCTTCGATCAGCGGCAGGTACCAGTCGTCGTAGAAATACGGCAGGCGCGTCTCGTCGTCCGTGCGCACATCCTCCCAATCCATGCCCCAGGGGCGCAGATAGACCGTATAGACGAAGGAATCTTCGCTGTTTTCCGGGTCTGTATAGACGCCGGAGATGCAGATCATCTCGGAATACGGCATGGACTCGGATGGGGCCGCGTCAATGTACCACGCGTCCGCGCCGCTCAGCTTGCAGTCAAAGAAGCTGCCGCCCGTCGAAACGAGCCGTCCGCTCGTCGTCAGATCGGTGCTCACCTGCACCTGTGCATCGGCGATGATCTGTCCGGCCTCGCAGGAATCGTCCCACAGGGTGAGCGTTCCGCTTCCGTCCGCGGCAAGCTCGATCTGTGCGCAGGCATCCCACCAGCTGCCTGCGTTGTCTTCATAGGCGCCGGTCCCGGATTCGATCATCCACCAGCCGTACCAGCTGCCGTTCCAGAAGGCCGTCTGCGAGACAGCATTCATTGAGGGATCGACCGGCTCTGCCGGCTGATAGTGTGCGAAAAGTCTCCTTCCCACCAGCCCCCAGAGCACGGCGGACAGCACCAGAACGCCTGCGATGATCCCGATCACCAGCGGCGCTTTGGATTTTTTCTTCGGCTTCTGCGGGGGCGCACTCTGCGCTGCGGGCTGCTCCGGCGGGGGAGGGAAGCCGTCTGCGCGTGTGCTCTGCGGCTGTGCGGGTTCGGGCTGTGTCAGCTTTGCGCCGCATTCCGTACAGAATTTCGCTGTTTCCTCGATTTTGCTTCCGCAATAGGGACAAAACGCCATGGTCGGTTCTCCTTTCTTATTTCGCCGTCCCGAATGAGTCCGGCATATCGGCAACGCCCCGCGCAAGCAACGGCGCGTACCAGCTGTCGTAATCTGGCGGGAGCATATTGCGGTACAGACAGCCGCTCGTGTCGCCGGTGCGCACATCCTCCCAGTCCGTGCCCCACGGGCGCAGATAGAGACGGAAGCGCACCCAGCCGCCGTTTTCATCCTCCGCACGGCCGGAAATGCAGATCATATGGTCAAACGTATGTACCTCCGACACGCCAGGATCGCAGGAAAGCCCATTCGTCAGATCGCAGTCCAGATACGTGCCGGAGTCCGCCGTCATGTGCCCGGCGTCGGTCGTCCCCGCCGAAAACGTGACGCTTGCCCGGAGCAGAAGCTCGCCGGGTTCATTCTCCGTATCCCAAACGGTGAGCATTCCTGCATCCCCGCGCACGCTGATGTGCGCGCAGGCATCCCATGCGGTGTCCTTCAGGTATTGCAGCTCCTCGCTCGCATCGGTAACAATGTGCCAGCCGTACCAATCCCCGGCCCAATAGGCCGCGTGATCCGGCTCTGCATCCGTGTCCGGCTCCTGTGCCTGCTCCGGCAGACTGTCCAGCAGCGGAAGCGCGGCGGAGGCCGTTCTGGAAAAGCTCATACGGATATCAGCGTCAAAAAAGCCGATGGTGACCGTGTTTGCGTCGATCGTTCCTTCGCAGCGCGCGCTGCCCATTGTCAGCGTGAGCCGTCCGCCTGATGTTTCCCATTCGACTGCGGCGGCTTCACCGTCCACGCAGAAAACGCCCTCGCCGCCTGCGTTCAGCGTGAGATAGGTCTGGCCGCTGTAGACCTCGCCGATCGGCTGCCAGTCTCCGCCATAGACGCTGACCTGCTCGCCATGGAAGGTTCCGAGGCCCACGGCGGGCCGCGTTTCACGCTTACAGGCGCAGAGCGTCAGGAGCAGCACGGCGGCGATCAGAAGCGTGCCCGCCCGTTTCATCCAGCCACTCCCCTTCTGTCTGTTTCTCCTGTTTTCAGTATACAACAGCTGCCAAAAAAGCGCAAGAAAAAGTGCTGCCGCGCATCACAGCTTGAGCTGGCGGGCGGCGCATTCGTAGGCCGTTTTGTAGTCCTGGAGTTCGCGGGCGGCAAGCTCCATCGCCTGCAGCAGTTCCCGTTCGAGCAGCTTTGGCAGCGGGCCTGTCCGTTCGGCCTGCCGCAGCGCGGTCATAGCCTCCGCGTACCGGCCGGAGGCCGACGCGAGGCGTGCCTGCAAAACGCGGTATTCCGCCCGGCTTTCCTCCGGCGGCATGGGGACTGCGCGAAGCTCCGCCTCTGCGGCGGCCGTCTTCCCGCGTTCAAGCTGATAGCGGGCCATGGCCAGATGGTACCGGGCGCGGACGGGCTGCGCGGCATAGGCCTGCCGGTAGTCCGCAAAAGCGGCCTCCTCCTGTCCCGGCCCCGCGCTTTGTGCACACCGGGCCAGAATGTCCCACAGGTGCAGCATAAGCGCTGCACTTGCATAGAGGCTGCCGTTGTTCCACGCAAGCCCCCGCTGGGCCAGATGGCGCGCCGTGTCGAACCGCTCGGACTCCAGCGCCCGCTGCGCGCACTGCGCCGCGGCCATGGCCAGCGCCAGCGCCTGCTCGTCGTCCGGCGCGTGCTCCGGCGCAAGCTCAAGACAGGCGGCATACTCGCCGCTTTTCAGAAGTTCCCGCAGCCGCTGCGTGCGCCCGGCCTCCGCCTCCTCCTGCTCGTCCGCCAGCAGCCACGAGAGCCGGACGTTCAGCACCGACGCCAGATATTCCAGCGTCCCGACCGACGGCGAAGCCAGATCATTTTCGATCTGCGAGAGCATATTGCGCGTGATGCGGTCCCCCACGACCTGCGACTGCGTCATGCCGCGTGCAAGCCGCGTCTGCTTGAGCTTCTGTCCGAGCGTCATAGCACTGCCTCCTGCGTAAATGTCATTTACTCTGCATACATTCTATCATATTGCGCATCCGCCCGCAAGCGGCATCGCATAAACGGTTGATTTTCCGCGCCCGCATGGTAAAATAGAGGCATCTGAACGAAAAGGATGGGCTTTGCCATGCAGCGACTTCTGATCCGCAATATCAAAACCCTCGTCTCCTGCGACGAGCAGGATACCGTATATGAAAATGTCGACCTCTACGCTGAGAACGGCATCATCCGCGCCATCGGCCCGAAGCTTGACCGGCAGGCCGACGAGGTGCTGGACGCCAGCCATATGCTGTGCTATCCGGGCCTTGTCAACACGCACCATCATCTGTACCAGCAGTTTTCCCGCAATCTGCCGCAGGTGCAGAACATGGAGCTGTTCGACTGGCTGAAAACGCTCTATGAGATCTGGAAAAATCTCGACGCGGAGGTCATCCGCCTGTCGAGCCTGACGGGCATGGGCGAACTCATGAAGCACGGCTGCACGACCTGCTTTGACCACCACTATGTCTTCCCGGTCGGCGCGGGCGATCTGATCGGGACGCAGTTCGAGGCCGCGTCGGAGCTTGGTATGCGGATGCACTGCTCACGCGGCTCCATGGATCTGTCCGTCAAGGACGGCGGCCTGCCGCCCGACTCCGTTGTGCAGACGGTCGACGAGATCATGGCCGACTCCGCCCGCCTCATTGAAACATACCATGACGCGTCGTTCGGCTCCATGCGGCAGGTCGCGCTTGCGCCGTGTTCGCCGTTCTCCGTCTCGGCGGAGCTTCTGCGGCAGAGCGCCATTCTCGCGCGGCAGTACCATGTCCGCCTGCACACGCACCTGTGTGAGACAAAGGACGAGGAAGCCTATATGCTCGAACGCGAGGGAATGCGCCCGCTGGCGTTCATGCAGACGCTCGGCTGGGTCGGCCCGGATGTGTGGTACGCGCACGGCATTCATTTTAATGATGAGGAGCTGAAGCTTCTGGCCGAAACCGGCACCGGCGTGTGCCACTGCCCGGCAAGCAACATGAAGCTCTCCTCCGGCATCGCGCGCATCCCGGATATGCTGAAGCTTGGCGTGCCGGTCGGCCTCGGCGTCGACGGCTCGGCGTCCAACGACGGCTCGAGCCTCATGGAGGAGCTGCGCACGGCGTTTTTGCTGCACCGGCTCAATTCCAGCCGCGAAGCGCCCTCGGGCTACGATGTTCTGAAGATCGCCACGCGCGGCAGTGCGCGGCTGCTCGGCCGCAGTGACATCGGCAGTCTTGCCGCCGGCAAGTGCTGCGACCTGTTTTTGATCGACAGCCGCCGGATGGAGCTCGTCGGGGCCTGCTATGACCCGAAATCCGTCCTTGCCACCGTCGGTGTGCGCGGCCCGGTCGATTACACGGTCGTAAACGGCAAAATCACCGTCCGCGAGGGCCGTCTTGCCAGCGTCGACGAGGAAAAACTCGCCCGCGACGCGCAGGCAAAATGCACGGAGTATCTGGAAAAATAGAAGGAAAGCGGTATATCCTCCCTGCCGTGTGCAAATGCTACGGCAGGGAGGCGTTTTTTATGCTGATTTCACTCATTCGCACCGTGGTCTTATATCTGGCGCTGATCCTCGTCGTCCGGCTCATGGGCAAGCGGCAGCTGGGCGAGATGGAGCCGATGGAGTTCGTTGTGACGATGCTGATCGCGAATCTGGCCGCTGTGCCGATGCAGGAGACGGGCACGCCGCTGCTGGCGGGACTGCTGCCGATCCTTGTCGTTTTGAGCGTGGAGCTGGTTTTGTCCGTGCTGACATACCGGAGCGTGGGTATGCGGCGGTTTTTGTGCGGCAAGCCGGTCATTCTGATCGAAAACGGGCGGCTTTTGCAGCAGAATCTTAAAAAGACGCGCGTGAACACCGACGAGCTGGCAGAATATCTGCGCATTCAGGGCGTGACGGACCTTTCGCAGGTGCAGTACGCCATTCTGGAGACGAGCGGCGCGATTTCGACGTTCCTGTTTCCGAAATACGAACCAGCGCCCGCAAAGGACGCCGGCGTGCAGGTAAGCGGGCGGAAGCTGCCCATTACCGTCATTGCCTCCGGGCGGCTCATGCGGCAGAATCTGCCGCTTCTGGGCCGGGACGAAGCGTGGGTACAGGAGATCTTGAAAAATTACAACTGCCGCGTGCAGGACGTGTATCTGCTCACGAGCGAACCGGACGGCAAGCTGTATTTTGCCGCCATGCGGGAGGATGAGGCATGAAGCATATTCTGATCGCGTGTCTCGTGTTTGCGCTGTGTCTGGCCGTGGGGCTGTTTTCGCTTTTTTATGTGCGTGCGTCCGGCGAGGAAACGGTCACGCTTCTGGAGCGCTCCATCCGGCAGGCGGAGGAAGAACAATATACCGCGGCAGCGGAGTCTCTGCGGCAGGCAAAGCAGCTCTGGGAGGGCCGCGAGACAGTCCTCGGCATTTTCCTGCACCACGAGGAGGTCGACGAAATTCTGGCCCTGTTCGCGCAGCTCGAGGCGTTTATCAAGCTGGAAGATCTGGACGATTACCTCGCCGCCTGCGGCGAACTCACCGCCCGTCTGGAGCACGTCCGCCGCATGGAGCTGCCGACGGTGGAGAATGTGATGTAGGCACGCTCCCGCGCCGGTGCTTTCCTGAAAAAAACGCCCCGCTGTTCAGCGGGGCGAAGCGTTTTATCGCTCTTCGAGAATTTTGTTCAGCTCGCGCATGAAGCTGTCGATGTCCTTGAATTGGCGATAGACCGACGCAAAGCGGACATAGGCGACCTCGTCGAGCGGCTTGAGGCGTTCCATGACCAGTTCTCCGATCTTTTCGGTGGAAATTTCCCGGTCAAGCGAGTTCTGGATGGCCTGCTCGATCTCATCGGTGGCCTTTTCCAGCTCAGCCAGCGGCACGGGGCGCTTTTCGCACGCGCGGAGCATACCATTTAAAATCTTGTTGCGGTCGAACTGCTGCCGGCTGCTGTCGCGCTTGATGACGACGATGGGCAGGCTTTCGACCGTCTCATAGGTGGTAAACCGCTTCTGGCATTGCAGGCATTCGCGGCGGCGGCGAATGCTCACCCCGTCGTCCGAGTGACGGGAATCGACGACCTTACTCTCCTGATAGCCGCAGTACGGGCACTTCATGGCAAAAACTCCTCTCTTCATCCGGCGGACGCGCATCTTGCGCTTCTGCCCATTTTCTGTTATGATTGTAGCAAAAAAGAGAGGCCTTGTCTACTTCTTTCTACAGCCAGTCCTGGATCACATCATTCAGCGAATCCGGCGTGACGGCGAAGTAGGCCAGCTGGTCGATGAGCGTGAAGATGCTGGTCCCGCGCATGGTGATGCGCGGGATGCCGGCGTAGCACTGCGCCTCGCCGGTCTGCGCGAGGATCTCCACGCCATAGCACTCGGCACAGCCGCCAAGCACGCTGTCGTTGATCAGATAGTATTCCAGATGCAGCGGCGTGCCCTCCTGTGTCTTGACGTCCTTTGTGTGAATCAGACTCTTATTTCTCATGGTGTTCTCCCTCCCGGGAATATTGAACCATAACTTCTGCGATTCGAAAACCAAAAAATTTCGCATGATTCGACAAAAGCATTGTGATTTTTGATGATCTTTACAGAAAGATCATCCGCGTTTTGGGGAACCTGTGCAGGCCGGGACAGATTTTTGTCGAAAACTTTCGGGTATAGGAGGCGGCGGATGAAACTGAAAAAACAGCTCGAACAGCTGCTTGCGCGCGTCGCGGCCATGCAGATCCCGATTTACGCCGGCAACGCCTCGTTTTTCCTGCTGCTGTCGGTGTTTCCGATCGTGAGCCTGCTTTTGTCGCTGCTCCCGTATACACCGCTGACGATCGAGCATTTGCTCGGCCTCTGCGCGCAGCTTGCGCCGGAGTGGCTGCTGCGGCTGCTGGAATATTTTATCCGGACGCTCTACGGCTCAAGCTCGGCGGCGATCATCTCGGCCAGCGCCGTGCTGACGCTCTGGTCGGCCTCAAAGGGGATGCTGAGTCTTCTTTACGGGCTTGACGCCGTGCTGGAGGTGCGCGAGACGCGCAGGTACCTGCACCGGCGGCTGCTGTGCGTTTTATATACGGTCGGGATGCTGCTGGCGCTTTTGCTGACGCTGGGGCTTTATGTCGGCGGACAGGCGCTGCTGGCGTTTCTGCTGGCACGGGGCTTCTCCTTTGCCGCCGTGCTTGAGCCGATCCTGCGGAATTTGCATCTGTATTCATTCGTGCTGCTGACGGCGCTGTTTACGGGCGTGTTTCTGGCTCTGCCGGACAAGCGGCAGCGGTTCGTTCACGTTCTGCCCGGCGCAGCGGGCGCCGCCTGCGCATGGGTGATCTATTCGGAGATCTATTCGTGGTACGTCAACCACATCGCCAAAGCCTCAGCGCTCTATGGGAGCCTGTCCGTGCTGCTTCTGATGCTTTTGTGGCTGTACGCGTGTATTTCCATTCTGTTTTACGGCGCGCTGCTCAATCACGCGCTGTTCGACTGGAAGGAAGAGAAGGAGAAGCCGGAATGTTCGGATACGTGATCGCCGACCTTGCGCGGCTGGACGAAGGGCAGCAGACGCGCTACAAGAGCTTCTACTGCGGGCTGTGCCGCGCGCTGTACCGCGGCTACGGGCCGGTCCCGGCGCTGGCGTTAACCTATGATATGGCGTTTCTGACGCTGTTTCTGTCCGCGCTCTACGAACCGGCGGAGCAGTCGGGCGCGTCGCGCTGCCTGCGCCATCCGGCGCAGGCGCAGAGCTGGACGCAGACGGCATTCACTGGCTACGCGGCGGCAATGAACTGCCTGCTGGCCTATGAGAACCGCCGGGACGACTGGCACGACGATCAAAAGCTTTCCGCGGCAGCCGCCGCAGGGCTTCTCGGCCCCGGCGCGAAGCGGGCCGCCGCGCAGTATCCGGAAAAGGCCGCCGCCATCCGTGCCGCGCTTCAGACCATCACGCAGGCAGAGGAAGACCGCACGGCTTATTCCGAAGCACCCGCCAACGCGTTTGGAGAACTGATGGCGGAGCTGTTTACAGTGAAAGCAGATCGCTGGACGCCGGTTCTGCGGCAGTTTGGCCGGAGTCTCGGCAAGCTGATCTATTTTATGGACGCGGCCTGCGATCTGGAAGAGGATCGGAAAAAGGGCCAGTATAACCCGCTGGCGCTGCTGGGCGTACAGAGCGGCGCGGACTTCCGCCCGCAACTGACGCTTCTGGCAGGCGACGCGGCGGAGGCGTTTGAGCGCCTGCCCATCGTGCAGGATGCAGCGATATTACAGAACATTCTATATTCCGGCGTCTGGACGCGCTTTGAAGCAGCGTTCCAGACGAAGCAGGAGGAACCAACATGATCGACGATCCCTACAGCGTGCTCGGCCTGACGCCGGACGCGAGCGACGAGGAGGTCAAGCGCGCCTACCGCGCGCTGGCGAAGAAATACCACCCGGACATGAATCCGGGCGACCAGCACGCGGCGGAGATGATGAACCGGATCAACGCCGCCTATGACCAGATCAAAAACCCGCAACCGCGCATAAATACGCAGCAGCGAAGCTATCAGGCAGACCCCTTTGCGGGCTGGTACCGGCAGAGCTATCAGGGCGCGTGGTCGGAGGCCGACCCGATGGAGTCCGCGCGGCGGTACATCTTTGTGCAGGAATACGAGCGGGCGCTGCGGACGCTGAACGCCGTGCCCGAATCGCAGCGCACGGCGCAGTGGTATTATCTCGCCGCCGTCGCGAATACGAACCTCGGCAACCGCGTGCTCGGCTATGAGCAGATCACCAGAGCCTGCGCCATGGACCCGGCGAACGCGGAATACGCCGCCGCCCGCGACCAGATCGGCCAAAGCGGCACGGTCTACCACAGCCGTCAGTCCGGCTTCGGCTTCGACAACATCGACCTGAGCCGCGCCTGCTGCGGCATCTGCGCCGCAATGTCCTGCCTCTCCGGCCGCTGCCCGACCATCCTGTGGTGCTGAGAGAAAGGCTGTTCTTTTGTGGCGGGGTGTGCTATAATAAATTAAATGCCCATCAATGCAAGAACACTTTTCGGTTTTCTTGGCTCTTTTCCGCGAAATTTGAAGCGGCTCAATACTTCCGACGCTGTTCTTAAAGCCGTTGTAGGGGTTGATGCCGGTCACAGCCGTTCGCGGCGAAGGAGCGCTACGGATGTGGGTCTGCCGCTTGCCGGTACACATCGGCCCGGCAGGATGCACCGATTTTACTGAAATCTTCGGCGAATTCGTAACTTCTCATTGGGCCGACAGAGTCGTCGGCCCCTACGGCGAAGCTTCGATGCACACGTATCCCGTAGGGGCGGACGACTCTGTCCGCCCGCAGGATATATCGGTTTTACGGATATCTTCGGCGAAACCGCAGCTTCCCAGCGGGCCGATGTAGGCATCGGCCCCTACAGAACTCCGGCGAATCCGTACTTCCCTGCAAGTTTTGAACGAAAGGCGTTTTTACAGCAGATATTGAATCGCAGCTATTCACAAATTTGGTGCACCATAACAGGCGGCGCGTACCAAATCGCCCGTAGGGTGAGTACGTGTGTTCGTAATATCTGTAAATCAGATTCCTGCCTGAATCGCACCGCAGGATGCACCCCGCGTCCCCAAGCGCCCCTTTTCTCCCCATTCTTTTCCGGCAAGACGGAAAAGAATGGGCCGTCGGAGACATCCCGCAGTATCATATTCCCATAAAAGTACCAAACCAGACAGGAGAACTCCCATGAACAACGACCACAGCACCGAGCGGCTGGACTACCAGAGCGGACAGCGGAACGAAAAAGAGCAGCGGGGGGAGTATACGCCCCGGCCGAAGCACCAGATCGTGCTGGCGTGGGTGCTGATCGCCATTGTGGTGCTCGGCGTCCTCGGTATGTGCTACTGGGAGATCTTCGGGAAGTTCTGATATGCGCATTCTTGGCATCGACCCCGGCTACGCCACAACCGGGTTTGGCATTTTGGAGGCCGGACGCGGCAGCGTCCAGCTGCTCAACTACGGCACCATCACGACCCCCACAACGCTTACGTTCCCGGAACGGCTCGTGGTGCTCTATGACGATATGGTGCAGCTCATCGAGACGGTCAAGCCGGACGCCGTGGCGGTCGAGGAGCTGTTCTGGGGGCATAACGTCACGACCGGCATCGGCGTGAGCCACGGCCGCGGTGTCATTTTGCTTGCGATCTGCAAATCAGGCGCGCCGCTTTTTGAGTATACCCCCAATCAGGTCAAGCAGGCCGTCGTCGGCTACGGCGGCGCGGATAAGCATCAGGTCATGGAAATGACGCGCCGCATTTTGAAGATGGAAAAGGTCGCGCGGCCGGACGACGCGGCGGACGCCATCGCCATCGCACTCTGCCATGCGCGAAGCTCCACCTCGCTTCTGGCGCAGAAAGGATACCGGTAATGTTTTATTATCTGAACGGGACAATTACGCTGCTCGACGCCAATCTCGCGGTCGTGGACTGCGGCGGCGTGGGCTACGCGTGCCATACGACAAATTATACGCTTGCCCGGCTGCAGCTCGGAAAGCCTGTGAAGCTCTTCACCTACTGCAATATCAAGGAAGACGCCTTTGATATCTTCGGCTTTTCCACGCGCGAGGAATTAAACTGCTTCGAGCGGCTTCTGGGTGTCACGGGCGTCGGCCCGAAGGCGGCGCTGGCGATCTTGTCCGTCGTCTCGCCGGAGCAGCTGACGCTGGCCGTCATGACGCAGGACGACAAAACCATCACCATGGCGCAGGGCGTGGGCAAAAAGCTCGCGCAGCGCATCATTCTGGAACTCAAGGACAAGCTCGGTGCAAGCCAGCTGGAGCTGAACACGGCGGAATTTGCCGGCTCCGGTATCCCCGCGCGCGGCAGCAAGTCCGCGGAGGCGACCGCCGCGCTCGTCGGCCTCGGCTATTCGCAGACGGAGGCGGCGGCGGCGCTCAAGGGCATTGATCTTGAGAATCTTTCCATCGAAGACGTGATCCGCCGGGCGCTGCGCGCTGCGGCGCAGCAGTAAGGAGGGCCCGGCATGAGCCTGGATTTTTCGCAGAAATACGACGCGCCCATCGTCACCACAAGCCTGACCCCGCAGGACGACGGCGAGGTCAGCCTGCGCCCGAAGCTGCTGGCCGACTATACCGGACAGGAAAAGGCCAAGGGCAACCTTGCCATTTATATTGAGGCTGCCAGGCGGCGCAATGAGCCGCTTGACCATGTCCTGCTCTACGGCCCGCCGGGTCTCGGCAAGACGACGCTCGCAGGCGTCATCGCCAACGAAATGGGCGCGGGCATCCGCGTGACCTCCGGCCCGGCCATCGAAAAGGCCGGAGATCTGGCTGCGCTGCTGACGAATCTCGCGCCGGGCGATATTCTGTTCATTGACGAAATTCACCGCCTCAACCGGGCGGTCGAGGAAATTCTGTATCCGGCTATGGAGGACTTTGCCATCGATATCATCGTCGGCAAGGGCCCGTCGGCCAACTCCATCCGGCTCGATCTGCCGCGCTTTACCCTCATCGGCGCAACGACCAGAGCCGGGCAGCTTTCCAGCCCCCTGCGCGACCGTTTCGGCGTGCAGCTGCGTCTGGAGCTGTACACCACGGAGGAATTGCAGCGCATTGTCATGCGCTCGGCCGCGCTGCTGGGCATTGAGATCGAGCCCTCCGGCGCGCGGGAGATCGCGTCCCGTTCGCGCGGGACGCCGCGTATCGCGAACCGCCTGCTGCGCCGCGTGCGCGATTTTGCACAGGTCTGCCACGACGGCGTGATCACCTCCGAGGCTGCCGACCACGCGCTCGGCAAGCTCGAGGTCGACCGTCTGGGGCTTGACGCCATCGACCGCCGCATGCTCACCGCCATTGTGAAAAACTACGGCGGCGGCCCTGTGGGCCTTGAGACATTGGCCGCGACCATCGGCGAGGAGGCCGTCACGCTGGAAGACGTTTATGAACCGTATCTTTTGCAGATTGGTTTTTTGACACGCACGCCGCGCGGCCGCTGCGTTACGCAGCTGGCCTATGAGCACCTGCATCTGCCGTCTCCCGTGCAGCCTGCCGGGACGCAGCTTTCATTTTGAGTTTTGAGGAGCAATACATACTATGGGTAAATTATTTGGGACTGACGGCATCCGGGGCGTTGCCAATGAAACGCTGGACGCGAAGCTTGCCTACCGCGTGGGACAGGCGGCGGCGATCTCGCTGTGCGACGATTCCGGCACGAAGCCGACCGTCGTCATCGGCAAGGACACACGCATTTCCTCGGATATGCTGGAGGGCGCGCTCGTCGCGGGTCTGACGGCCTGCGGCTGCAACGCGATTTTGCTCGGCGTGGTTCCGACACCTGCCGTCGCATATCTGACAATCTATCTGCACGCGGACGCAGGCGTCGTCATTTCCGCCTCGCACAACCCGTATGAGCACAACGGCATCAAAATGTTCTCGTCAGAGGGCTTCAAGCTGAACGACGCGCTCGAAGCGCGCATCGAGGAGCTGATTTTGCAGGACGGGGAGCTGCCCGTCAAAACGCACGGGGAGATCGGGCAGGTCATGTCCGGCAGCTTTGCGGCGGAATATTATCTCGACCATCTGGCCTCGACCGTCGATGGGCTTGAGCCGCTGCGCGTGCTCATCGACTGCGCCAACGGCGCGGCTTCGACCACGGCACGGTACTTATTCGGCCGCTTCCCGCTGGAAGCGGAGTATCTGAACGACAAGCCGAACGGCGTCAACATCAATAGCGGCTGCGGCTCAACGCATCTGGAAGCGCTCTGTGACGCGGTCAAAGCCGGCGGCTATGACCTCGGCATCGCGTTCGACGGCGACGCCGACCGCTGCCTGACCGTCGACGAGCAGGGCTGCGTCATTGACGGCGACAAGATGATGGCCATCTGCGCCGCAGAGATGGAGAAAAAGGGCCGCCTGCACGGCGGCGGCTTCGTCGCGACGGTCATGTCGAACATCGGCCTGCACAAATACTGCGCAGAGCACGGCCTGCGGCTTTTGTGCGCGTCGGTCGGCGACCGGAACGTATTGGAGCTCATGCAGAAGGAGGGGATGCGCCTCGGCGGCGAGCAGTCGGGCCATATCATCTTCCTGGACTATATGCCAACCGGCGACGGCCAGCTGGCCGCGCTGCAATTCCTCGATATCCTTTCCCACAGCGGCAAAAAGGCCAGCGAACTGTCCGCCTCCGTGCGGCAGTACCCGCAGCTGCTGCAAAATGTCCGCGTGACCTCCAACGAGCAGAAGACGGCCATCATGCAGTCGGATTCCCTTCGCGAAGCGATCCAAAAGGCAGAGGCTGAACTTGGGGAAAACGGCCGCGTGCTGATCCGCCCGTCCGGCACGGAGCCGCTCATCCGCGTGATGGTCGAGGCCGGGACAGAGCAGCAGGCGCAGGCGGTCACGCAGGCGCTTGTGCAGCACGTCGAAAATCTACAAAAATCATCAGAGAAATAAAATAAGTTTTATTTACTATTGACAACCGGAAAAATATCGCATATAATCGCTAGTGTTGGGTAATAAAAATTTCCAACCAGAGCCACGCAGATCTTTCATCACTCCGTTGCACCCTCTCTTCGTGTATGGACCCTGGCAAGATTGACTGGCGCTTTTCCCGGCGAAATCAGGCACGGCCTGATCGCATATACAGCCCGATCGCATACGAGCGCAAGCCGCAATTGCAGGGCAAATCCATTTTTTATCGCAAAAGAGAGGTAACAAAAATGTTCGAAGACAAGACGTTGGTCTGCAAAGAGTGTGGCAAGGAGTTCGTTTTCACCGCCGGTGAGCAGGAATTCTACGCAGAGCGTGGCTTCCAGAATGAGCCGCAGCGCTGCAAGGCCTGCCGTGACGCCCGCAAGAACGCGACCCGCGGCCCCAGAGAGTACTACACCGCTACCTGTGCTGCCTGCGGCGGCGAGGCACGCGTCCCGTTCGAGCCGAAGTCCGATCGCCCGGTTTACTGCAGCGATTGCTTCGCCCGCATGAAGGCTCAGGGCTAAGCTCCATCTGTCAACCAGAGATCCGCACCTGACCGGGTGCGGATCTTTTATGCGCTTATAACGGCCATTCGCGCTTTCTATGGCCGTTTCGCTTGCAGATGCGGACGGCGGTATGATATAATGCACCGGCGGGCGACCCGCAGGGGCGGACGACTCTGTCCGCCCGCAGAATGCAGTGGTTTCTCGGAAATCTCCGATGAATTCGCAACATTTTAAGGGCCGACAGAGTCGTCGGCCCCTACAGAAATACTGCGCAGATTTACAGCTGCCTGCCGGGATCGTGCGTGTTTTGGAATGCGGATAAGCGGATTCAGGATATCCCCTACAGAAAGGATGATTTTTCATGCAGTATGATGTCATTATCATCGGCGCAGGCCCCGGCGGAATTTTCTCGGCGTATGAGCTGTCGAAGCTCTGTCCGGAGAAGAGGATCGCCGTATTTGAAGAGGGCCAGCCGCTCGAAAAGCGCAGATGTCCCATTGACGGGAAGACTGTCAAGCACTGCGTCGGCTGTCCGACGTGCGCGATCATGAACGGCTTCGGCGGCGCGGGCGCGTTTTCCGACGGAAAATATAACCTGACGAATGACTTCGGCGGCACGCTCTATGAATATATCGGCAAGAAGCAGGCCATGGAGCTGATGCACTACGTCGACGAGATCAACGTCAGCCACGGCGGCGAGAACACGAAGCTGTATTCCACGGCCAACAGCGCGTTCAAGACCCGCTGTCTGCAGTGCAATCTGCACCTGCTCGACGCGTCCGTCCGGCACCTCGGGACGGATATCAATTTTGTCGTGCTGAAAAATCTCTTTGCCGAGCTAGCACCGAAGGTCGACTTTTACTTCCGCACGCCCGTGCGGCAGGTGCTGGCAACGGACGGCGGATATGAGATCGTGACCGATAACGGAAGCTTCTCCTGCAAGCAGTGCATCGTCTCCGTTGGCCGCAGCGGCAGCAAATGGATGGAGAGCGTGTGCCGCGAGCTGAACATCGAGACGAAGTCCAACCGCGTCGACATCGGCGTGCGCGTCGAGCTGCCCGCCGAGATCTTCAAGCACCTGACCGACGAGCTTTATGAGAGCAAGATCGTCTACAAGACCGAAAAATATCAGGATCTCGTGCGCACGTTCTGCATGAACCCGAAGGGCGCGGTCGTGACCGAAAACACGAACGGCATCGTGACCGTCAACGGCCACAGCTATGAGGACCCGGCCAAGCAGACCGAGAACACGAACTTCGCCCTGCTCGTCTCCAAGCACTTTACCGAGCCGTTCAAGGATTCCAACGGCTACGGCGAGTCCATTGCACGGCTTTCGAATATGCTGGGCGGCGGCGTGATGGTGCAGCGCTTCGGCGATCTCATCCGCGGCCAGCGCTCGACGCAGAAGCGCATCGACAAATCCTTCGTCACCCCCACGCTGACGGCTACGCCGGGCGATCTGTCGCTGGTCATCCCGAAGCGCATTCTCGACGGCATCATCGAGATGATCTACGCGCTTGACAAGATCGCCCCCGGTACGGCGAACGACGATACGCTGCTTTACGGCGTTGAGGTCAAATTCTACAACATGGAGGTCTCCGTCGACGAGAATCTGGAGACGGCGCACAAGGGCCTGTTCATCATCGGCGACGGCAGCGGCATCACGCATTCCCTGTCCCACGCCTCCGCCAGCGGCGTCTATGTCGCGCGGCACCTCGCGGCGCAGAGCACGGAGGCTCCGACCGCGCCATAGACCATCAGCCGCTTCGCCGCCCGGTAAGCCCCATCGTAATCCTCGCCGCCAAGACGCTTTCCGACGATCACGCCCGCAGCCTGCGACAGACCGCACAGCGCGCCGATCGCCAGTCCCTGTATGGGCGCGGTCAGCGTCATGGCGGCGCTTTGCTCCGTGCCCATGCGGCCATAGATGGCCGCGTAGACGTTCTCGCCCAGACTCCAGCTCGCCTCACAGACGAACAGCGGCAGCAGCGCGGACGCGAGAAAGCCGTCGCGCAGCGTGTGCCCCTCGTACTTCGGATGGTCGTTGACGAACACGCCGATGATCCCGGAGCTGTTGCGGGCCAGCAGGATGCCCGCCATGCTGGGGATGTACCGCCGCTTTTCGAGCAGCGCCGTCACGCGCTGCACCGTCTCGTCCGAGACCTTGTTCGTCTTCCCGTGGATCACGTTGGAGACGGTCGCCGTGCTCAGACCCAATTCCTCTGCAATGTCACAGATCCGTACTCGCTCCTGCATATGATCTCGCCCGTTTCTGCTGTTATTTTATCCGTCCTGCGCAGAGAAGTCAAAGGCAGCATAGGCAAAAACACCGGAATTCGGAAAAAGATACTTGTGTTCTGCGGCGGTTTCGCATATGATATGTATGCTGACCGCTTTTTTGATCTGCGGCGGCGGAAAAGAGGAGCCTGTTTTGAAAAAACTGAGCGTTTGTGTGCTCTTCGGCGGCGTTTCGTCGGAGCATGAAGTCTCGCTGCGGTCAGCAGAATCCGTGCTGAACCGCCTGAACAAAGATAAATATCATATTTTCCCGGTCGGCATCACGAAGGATGGCGACTGGATCCTGTTTGGCGGAAAGGATTACGGGATGCTTCCCGCCGGAACGTGGCAAAACTGCGAGGAGAACCGCCGCGCGGCGCTTTCCCCCGTGCGCGGACAGGGGCTTTTGAGCTTTGAAAACGACTGCGTCGTGCGCGAGCGCATCGACGTGGTCTTCCCCGTGATGCACGGTGAAAACTGCGAGGACGGCGCGATTCAGGGCCTGCTCCAGATCGCGGGCATTCCCTATGTCGGTCCGCACGTCGCGGCCTCCGCCGCCTGTATGGATAAGACCACCACGAAGCTGATCGCCGACGCCGCAGGCGTCCGGCAGGCAGCGTGGCAGCTCGTCACGCGCGAGGGCTTTGCCCGCAGCCGGGAAGCGGCGCTGAGCGCCGTTGAGGCGCGCTTCGCCTATCCCGTCTTCGTCAAGCCCGCCGGAACCGGCTCGTCCGTCGGTGTCGCAAAGGCAAAGGACCGCGCCGCGCTGGAAACGGCAATTGAGGCGGCGCTGAAATACGACCGCAAGGTTCTGGTCGAGGAATTCATCCGCGGGCAGGAGGTCGAGGTCGCCGTGCTCGGCAACGACAATCCGTTTGCCTCCGTCTGCGGCGAGATCGACTCCGGCGCGGAATTCTATGACTACGACGCAAAATATATCTCCGACTGCGCACACCTGTACATCCCGGCCCGCATTTCCGAGCAGACCGCCGAGCAGGTGCGCGAGCTTGCCGTCCGCGTCTATAGGGCCATGGGCTGCCGCGGCCTGTCCCGTGTCGACTTCTTTGTAAAGGCAGACGGCGAGGTCGTCTTCAACGAGATCAACACCATTCCGGGCTTCACGTCCATTTCCATGTACCCCAAGCTCTTCGAGGCCAGCGGCATCCCCTACAGCGAGCTTCTGGACGATCTGATCGCGCTTGCGCTGGAGGCGTGATGGTACAGGCCGCAAGAATTGCCATCACCGGCACGCAGACCATGGAGGACGGCGGGCCGCAGACGCTCGAGCTGGTGACAGACGGCTCGTACTGCTATGAGCCGGGCTTCGCGCTTTTGTCCTATGTCGAGTCGGAAATGACCGGGCTTGAGGGCGTTGTGACCTCCTTTCAGATCGAAGACGGGAAGACCGTCACGCTGCGGCGCAGCGGAAAGGTCAACGCCGAAATGGTCTTCGACCGCAGACAGGCGCATGAATCGCTGTACGACGTCGGCTTCGGCGCGATGATGATCAGCGTCGTGACGGAGGATATGACCGTTCTGCTCAACGAGCACGGGGGCGTTCTCGATCTGGACTACCGCGTGGAGGTCGAGCACACGCTTTGCAGCCGGAACCGTTACCATATTGAAATTCAGACGATATAACTATAAAAGGAGCATATGCAGATGAAACAGGCGCATATTTGTCTGGACGAAACGCTTGGCGTGCGTTATGCGATCCTGCCCGGCGACCCGGCCCGGCTTGACCGCGTGGCCGCGCAGCTGGAATCCGTGCGGGAGCTTGCGTACAACCGCGAGTTCCGCAGTCTGACCGGCACCTATAAGGGCGTGCCCGTTCTGGCCGTCTCCACGGGCATCGGCGGCTCGTCCGCCGGGATCTGCGTGGAGGAGCTGCACAACATCGGCGTGGAGGCCGCCATCCGCATCGGCTCCTGCGGAGCCTTGCAAAAAGGCATTGCGCTGGGCGATCTGATCCTCGGCTGCGGCGCGATCCGCGACGATGGGGCTTCAAAGGCCTATGTCCATCCGGAATATCCGGCGGTCGCCGATTATCAGCTGCTAGGATTGTGCGTGGAGGCGGCAAAGGCGCTCGGCTGCCCGTATCATGTCGGCATCATCCACAGCCACGAGAGTTTTTATCACGAGGAAAACGACGCGGAGAGCGCCTACTGGTCGCGCAAGGGCGCGCTGGGCGCGGATATGGAATCCGCAGCGCTGTTTACCATCGGCCGTCTGCGCGGGATGAAGACAGCTTCCATTCTCAATAATGTCGTCGTATATGGCGAGGATACCGCGAACGCCATCGGCGGCTATGTAAACGGCGAAAGCCTGACCGCCATCGGCGAGCGCAATGAAATTCTGACCGCGCTCGAAGCCTTTTACCGGCTGGAACAGGAGCGGACGCGATGAAAAACGTTCTGTTTGTCGACTGCTGCATCCGGCGCGAAGCGTCGAACACGAAAAAGCTGGCCGAGGCGTTTTTGTCCGCGCTGCCGTCCGACTGCGCTGTGACGCGGCTGGATCTGATGGCGGAGAATCTTTCTTATTTCAAGGACAGCTATTTTGACCAGCGTGAGGCGCTGCTGGCGGAAAACCGGCGCGATCATCCGCGCTTCCGGTACGCGCACCAGTTTGCGCAGGCCGACCGGATCGTGATCGCCGCGCCGTTCTGGGATCTGTCCTTCCCGGCGCTTTTGAAGGTCTATATCGAGCAGGTGTCTGTCGACGGGATCACGTTCGGCTCAACGGAGGAAGGGCTCAAGGGGCTCTGCCGCGCGTCTCATATGATTTTTCTCACTACGCGCGGCGGCTTCTATACCGGAGACGCCATGGAGATGGGCAGCCGGTATCTGGAGGCGCTTCACACGTTCTTCGGCATCGGAGCATATACCTGCATCGCCGCTGACGGCATGAACGTCGCGGGCTTTGACGCGGAAGCGTCCCTGCGCCGCGCCATGCAGGAGGCCGCGCAGCTGGCCGCGTCGCTATAATTTCTGTTGCAAACTGTGCCGCAGTTGGGTATAATACGACTATAAAATACACACAGGAGGTCATTTTTATGGCTGCAAAGATCGAAAAGACCACCATTATCGGCGATGTTCTGGATATCGCGCCCGAGACTGCTCCGCTGTTCATGGCCATCGGTATGCACTGCCTGGGCTGCCCGTCCTCGCGCGGCGAGACGGTCGAGGAGGCCTGCATGGTGCACGGCGTTGATGCCGACGCGTTTCTGGCGCAGGTCAACCGCTTTATCGAGGCTTCCGAGGAAGCCGAGAAGGCCAAGTAACAAACCGAAAGGAAAGGGCGGCCTGATGGCCGCCCTTTTGCGTGAAGCGATGAAGGTTCCGATCTCCAACCGGCTGCTGCTGTGCGCCGAATTTGTCCCGCGCGGTTCCTGCGCCGCCGATATCGGCACGGATCACGGGTATCTTTCCATATACCTGCTGCGCGAGGGTATCTGCCCGTTCGTCACGGCGGCAGACCTGCGCGAGCAGCCGCTGCAGAAGGCCCGCGAAAACGCCGCGCGCTTCGGCGTGTCCGAAAAAATGCGGTTTTTCCTGTCGGACGGCCTGCAGGGCATCCCGCCCGATGCGGCGGATACGATCATTATGGCCGGAATGGGCGGCGATCTGATGGTGCGCATTTTAGAGGCCGCGCCATGGGTCTGCGATGACCGCTATACGCTCATTTTGCAGCCGCAGAGCGCCGGGCAGGCGCTGCGGCAGTATCTGGCGGAGCACAGCTTTGCGATCGAGCGCGAAGCGCTTGCAAAGGACGGCCACTTCTTCTATACCGTCCTGCGCGCAAAAAAGGGACATATGCCCCCGCTTTCGCCGGGGCAGCAATACGCCTCGCCGCAGCTGCTGCGGGCGGACGGGCCGCTTCTGGGGCCGTATCTGGCCCGGATCGAAACAGCCCTCGCGGGCACAGTCCTGGGCCTGCAAAGAGCCGACGAGCCGGAAAAGCTCCGCTATTACGAAACCGCGCTTGCGGAAATCAGAGAAATGAGGAAGCAGCATGACGACTGTTCGTGACATTTATAACGCCCTGTTTGCCTTTGCGCCCGCGTCCATGAAAATGGACTGGGACAACGTCGGTCTGCTCTGCGGGCGGTTCGACGCGCCGGTCGATACCGTCCTTGTTGCGCTCGACCCGATGCCGGATGTGATCGACGAGGCGAAGAAAACCGGCGCGCAGTGCATCGTGACGCACCACCCGCTGTTTTTTGACGCGCCCAACGCAATCAACGACGACAGCTATGCGGGCCGCTGCCTTCTAGAACTGGCAGAAGCGAAAATCGCCGCGATTAACCTGCATACGAATCTCGATGTCTGCCCCGGCGGCGTGAACGACACACTGGCTGAAACACTGGGCCTGACGGATGTGTCGGTTCTGAATCCCGTCGGAACGGACGCACAGGGCAGGCCCTACGGCCTCATCCGCACCGGCATGGTGCGGGAACAGCGTCTTGCCGAATTTGCCGCGTTTGTAAAGTCGGCACTCTCCTGCCCCGGACTCCGGTTTGCGAACGCGGGAAAGCCCGTGCGGCGCGTGGCTGTCGGCGGCGGGAGCTGCGGCGGCGCGATCGACGACGTGTTGGCCGCAGGCTGCGATACGCTCGTGACGGCAGATCTCAAATACAACCACTTTGAAGAGGCAAAATATCGCGGCCTCAATCTCATCGACGCGGGCCATTTTGAGACGGAGAACCCCGTCTGCGCCGTTCTGGAGCGCGTTGTGCGCGAGGCGCTGCCGGAGCTGACCGTTCTGCGGGCGAAGGCGCATAAAGATGAGACGCAATTTCTATGAAACAGTTGACCTCTGCCCGTTCTCTGTGATAAAATGACAAGAGATATTGTAACGAAGGGAAGAACACCTCATGTCCGGACATTCCAAGTGGCATAACATTCAGAAAACCAAGGGCGCGCAGGACGCAAAGCGCGCGGCTGCCTTTACGAAGATCTCCAAGGAAATGATCGTAGCCGTCAAGGAGGGCGGCGGCATCGCCGACCCCGCGTATAACTCCCGCCTCGCGACCGTCATCACCAAGGCCAAGGCCGCCAATATGCCGAACGACAACATCAAGCGCGTGCTGGAAAAAGCAGCGGCATCCGGCAGCGGCGACAACTACGAAACCATCACCTACGAGGGCCACGGCCCCTGCGGCGTTGCTGTCATCGTCGAGACGATGACCGACAACCGCAACCGCACCGCAGGCAGTGTCCGCCACCATTTTGACAAATACGGCGGCAGTCTCGGCACCACCGGCTGCGTCAGCTGGTCGTTCGACCGCAAGGGCGTTATCGTCATCGACAACGAGGACGAGGAGCTGGACGAGGACACCGTCATGATGGACGCGCTCGACGCAGGCGCGGCCGATTTCCAGCCCGAGGAAGGCTGCTTCACCGTCTACACTGACCCCGACGACATCAACACCGTCGCCAAGGCGCTCGAAGACAAGGGCTACAAGTTCGACTCCGCCCAGATCGAGATGGTCCCGCAGTCCTACCAGAAGCTCGACAAGCAGGAAGACCGCGACAACATGGAAAAAATGCTCGACCTGTTCGAAGAGGACGACGATGTCCAGAACGTCTGGCACAACTGGGATCAGGAATAACTGAATTATTTCAATACAAAATCAGCTGATTTTTGATAAAAACAACAGGATTTTAAAATAAATAGAATCTGAATTGCGATATACATCTTGCCTGTTGTGACATACGCCGCTCCTTACGTTGCGACATACGAAAGGAGAAAAAGAAATGAAAGTCAGTGCAGCAGCAAAAGAATATCTGATAGAGATTGAGGTTCGGAAGTTTACCCCGAAGACGATTCGGAGTTATCGGAACAACCTCAATCTCTTTTTGCGCTTTTGTGAAGAGGAGGCAGGAATTGCGGAGATTGAAAACGTGTCACTTGCCGTCGTGCGGCAATTCTCACGATTTATGAGTGAGCGATGGAAAAAGGGCAGCTACATCAATGGACTTTTGAAGGTGGCAAAGGCATTCATTCAGTATTGCTATGAGGAAGGCTACGGCGGCTTCAACACGCGCAAAAACTTCAAATGGTGCAAACAGGACAAAGCCGTGATTCTGGCGTTTTCGGTTGCAGATGTGCGCCAGATGCTTCGTTCCTGCAAAGGCTGCGATTTCATGCAGATACGCGATGCGGCTATTCTGACCATGCTGTTTGAAACGGGAATTCGCTGCTGGGAACTGTGCTGCATCCAAAAGCAGGATATTCACGACGATTTTATCATTATCAACGGCAAAAATCATAAGCAGAGAGTCGTTCCGATTACGCCTGTTCTGCGAAAGCAATGCTGCGGTATGAACAGTGTGCAGCACAGTATTTCACGCTGAAAAACACAGAGGATTATTATTTTCTTTCCTTTCACGGCAGACAGCTGACAAATTCGGCAGTCGAGCATATCATCAAGCGACACGGAGAAGGAATAGAAGGCGTACGCGTTTCTCCGCATACCTGCCGTCATTTTTATGCCCAACAGCAGATCAAAATGGGAACCGACCTCTACACAATTTCCCGCCTGTTAGGTCATGAGAACGTGCAAATCACGCAGACCTATCTGAACAGTCTGCGTGACGCTGACGTGATTCAAATTGCAAAACAGAAGAGTGTGCTGATGAGTATGTAAACGCCCGCTCATGGGGTGCAGACAACGTGACAGGATATAGCTGTTCTGAGCGGGAAATCTATGTAAATAATCAAGAAAAATCTGAGAAAGAGAAAAGGCAGGGAAATTTTATCCTCTGCCTTTTCTTGTGTATTTTATATTGATTTTGAATTAAGATCGGAGCAGCTATTGCGCTTCTCCGTTCACAATTGTGAAAATTTCACCGCCATAACAGTCATCCACAATGAACGTGCAGTCAACGTCATATGCCTTTGTTCCGCTTTCATAAAAGTCTTTGCAAATTTTTTCACAGTTGCTTTTGATGCTTTTTATAAAACTTTCTGCGATTGCGGGATAGAGAAAATAAGCAGACGATGCTTCGGCGTTCATAACCATTTCAATGATGTAGTTTCGATTTGCCCGATCAAGTGTATATGTTACTTGATTCCCAGAGAAACTTCCGTCAATGATTCCTTTCATCAACGCTATATTCACGTTATTCTCTAATTCATCAAAAGCAAGTGAATCTATGGCGGCAATAGCCTCGGCGAGGATATCTGAGTTGCAAACTAATTTTTGCTCATCTGCATTCAGGCTAGCATAAATATTCTGCGCCTCAGAAACAAGCTCCTTGTCGAGATAGGTTAATTCTGCTAAATCTCCAATTTGGTCAATAGCTTGCTCAACTTTGCATATTCTCAATTGTGACTCCGCAGCAACTAAGTCGGTAATATTGTCAACCTGTGCTTTGTCCTTTTCGGATAGCAATTCAAATGCGCTGCGAGCATTGATGATTTTTTCTTCTTTTTCAACCGAGACTGTGCCAATTCCTTCAATGGATTTTTCTACCTCTCTAACATCGCCGCTCTTGCATCCTGTGAGTAAGAATAGTTCAAGAAAAATAAGAATGCAGCATATCAATCTTTTCATATTTACCTCCGATTGCAGGCATTGAATCCGACTTTTCCGATTGGGATAGGATACAGATCAATACTGCACGCCGTCTACTTGGTCTTTTGTGAAGGTGACGGTTGTTCCGTCCGTATATTCAATACTTAGATCAACAAGTTTTACAGAAGTGATATCCCAGTTATAAAAATCGCCCCAATGCCACCAAGTTCCTGTTCGCCCTTCGCCTTTCTTAAAAGGGCCGGTATCATAACAACGATTTACTGTACTTTGATCATATTTACCCTTTACAACGTCACCAACGGCATTATAGAACGTGACGCTAAAGTTTACGTACTTGATAACCTTATCTGAATTGTTGATGTAATTAAAATATAATTCGACGCCACCGGCGCTGTCGGGCGCAGATACTGCAACTTTTGTAACACGGATGAGTTTCCGAGCTTCCTCTATTTCTGCCTGCCTTTTTTGCTCATTTACAAGTGCATCATAGGTTTCCTTGGCTTTGGTTAAAGCGGCCCTGTTTTCAACTTTTTCCCGGTCATCGACGGGAACAGCGTTAAAGGCTTGCGCCGCCTCAAAAATAGCATCTTTGCTTTCAAGTGTGATATCACTGCCGATAGCGTCAATCGCAGACTGTGCGCGTTCAACTTTGAGCTGAATCAGTTCATCTTCTGCAGCAAATAAAGCCTCCCGGTTTTCAATTTTCTTTTGTATGCTCTCGTCGATTTGCTCATATGCTTTTTTGGCGCTAATGATAGCGCCTTCGTTTTCGAGTGATACTGTTCCAATTTGCTTAATTGCGTCTGTGACGGTTTGGATTGCCAATCGTTCAAATGCTGCTTCTGATTCAAATAGCTTATCCTTATTCAAAACAGATTCCTGAAGATCAGAATCAAGCGCGTCATATTCTCTCCGCGCAATAGAGATAGTATTCCAGCTATCAATGGTAACGGTCTTAATGTTCTCGATTCTGTTTTCAACACGCTTTACTTTTTTGTCATTTTCCTTTTGGATTTCAAGGGCTTTCGCATATTTGCGCTTTGCTTCATCAAAAAGATCAAGATTCTCGATTTTTGCCTTTTGCTCTGCATCGAGTTCTGCAATTGCCTGTTCAGCTGCTTCGATCTGTGGCCCGCTGTCTATAGTAACCTCGCCGATCTCCTCAATTAGTTTTTCTGCGTGTTGAACCTTGCTGCATCCGCTCAATACGAGACATAGAGCAAACAATACGGCAGTGACGGATAGCGCTCGTTTCATGAATTGTGCCTCCCAATCCTAAAATTGAACTATATAGGCAAATAAATGCTTATGCAGTTTATTAAATATTACCATAATAATCTATACAATTCAAGTAATATTTAATTACATGGGCGGTAAATGGAATGGACTATTATGCAATAGGGCAGCGGATCAGAAAATATCGGAAAGCGAAGGGGCTTTCACAAGAACAGCTTGCAGAAATAGTCGATATTTCAACGACGCATATGAGCCATATTGAAACCGGGAATACGAAATTGAGTTTGCAGGTGTTTGCTGATTTGGCAGAAGCACTTCAGGTCAGCGTGGATAGTTTGCTATATGACGTAAATTCGAACAGTAAGCAGCAAGCCTATCAGGAAATCACAGACATTCTGGATCAATGCACTCCCGCTCAGGCACAGGCCTTGAAGGAAATCATTTCTTCAACATGGAGTGCAATCAATAAATATCTGTAAAAATATCCCCGCAGGAGCAGATTGACTCTTGCGGGGATTTTCTCTATCGCAGAAATATGAACCGTTTTATAACTGTATACAAAAAGCAAAGAGAAAATCTTCCCCGGCGCAGCAAAGAGTATTGCAGGGAATGCTCCCAACACGGGGGAATTCGAAAAGAGCCGTGCTATTCTTCAAATATAGCATATGGTTAGCCGAAACCAGATTGCTGAAGGATAGTTTTAATCTCTGCGCTCTATTACGCATATGCACAAATCATGCGGCAGCAGGGGTTTGACAGTCAAACGCGGCACTCCCGGGCCGGGAGTGCCGCGTTTGTGCGCGTATATGCTTATGCCCAGACGAACCAGCAGTAGAGATAGCCGCTCAGGACGGCGAGGAGCGTAAACGGGACGCCGATCTTGAGGAAGTCGGAGGCCTTGACCTCGTAGCCCTCCTTCTGCAGAATGCCGATGGCCGCGATGTTGGCCGAGGCGCCGATGGGCGTCAGGTTGCCGCCGAGCGTCGCGCCGACGAGCAGGCCGAAGTACAGAACGTGCGCGTCGCAGCCCATCATGGCCGCAATGCCCTGCACGACCGGGAGCATCGTCGCGACATACGGGATGTTGTCGATGAACGCCGAGATGATGACGGAGCCCCAGACGATGATGGAATACATGCCAAAGAGGCTCTTGCCGCCGAGCTTCACAAACAGGGCGCTGATGTCCTCAATGACGCCCGTCTCGGTCAGCGTGCCGATGACGACGAACAGGCTCATGAGAAGCAGGAGCGTTTCAAAGTCGATCTCGCCCAGCGCGTACTTGATGGGGCCGAAGTGCTTTTTCTGGAGGATGGAGCGGACGAGTCCGATGAGGAACAGCGTCATGCAGATCAGGCCGTTCGTGATGGCGGGACGGCCGGGGATGAAGGACGCCGTAATGAGCAGCACGACCGTGCCGACCAGCAGATATGTCGGGAACAGATCCTCCACGACGGTCGGCGCACCGACCGTGACCTTGCCCTTTTCCTTGCGGAAGATGAACATGATGACGGGGACGGTCACGAGCGCGCCCAGCTCAACGGCAAAGAAGATGGAGCATTTGCCGTCCATGAAGATGAAGTCCAAAAAGTCCATGTTGGCGTAGCCGCCCAGCATGATGGACGTCGTATCGCCGACGAGGGTAGCCGCACCCTGCAAATTGGACGAGACGGCGATGCAGATGAGCAGCGCGACCGGGGACATTTTGAGCTTCTTCGCGATCGACAGCGCGACCGGCGCAATCATCAGAACCGTCGCGACGTTGTCGACGAACGCCGACACAACGCCCGCGAACACGGACAGCGCGACCGCGACCCACATGACGTTGGGCGTCTTCTGCAGCAGAAGATCGGCCATGCGCTCCGGCATTTTCGACTCAATGAACAGCGCGACCGTGCCCATCGTACCGGCAAGCATCAAAAGAACGTTCCAGTCGATGGCGGTAAAGACGGAGGCCAGCGGCATCGCGCCGGAGACGACGAAGATGACGGCGGAGACGAGCGCGACATAAGGCCGCTTTTTCGGCAGCGCAATCATCAGAATGTAGGTGACGGCGAAGAGGATGATGGTGAACAGCTTCATGACGGGACTCCTAAACGTTTTCTTATTTCTTTCTTTTCTCAGTCGGCAAAGAACGTGATCCTGCCGCTGGTGATGACGGTGATGATATCGGCGACCAGACACACGACGGTCACGATGCGCGAGACGGTTGCAAGCGTCGCGGGCAGCTCGACAAAGGACAAGATCGACAGCACGTAGGCCGCCGCCATGATCCAGCCGATGACCCGGGCCGCAGTGGTCTTTCCGGCGGCGCGGTACAGACCGCCCACCAGACCGTCGACAAAAATCACAAGCACGAGCAGCAGCCATTTCGGCAGCTGGTCGATTCCATTGCGCAGCTTTTCCAGAGTTTCCATATCTGATTCTCCCTGTTTATGTATTTGGGCGGAGCCTCCGCTGCTTTTCAGACGAGCAGGCTCCGGAAAAGGTTCCCGTGTCCGGGAACTTTTTTATGCCATGCGCTGGCCGTTGATGACGAGCGCGAAATGCAGCCCCAGCTTCTCCGCCGCGCGGCGGCACAGGAGCATACGGTCCATGAAAATTTCAAAATACTCGATCACTGCGCATACCTCCGTGTCGATGGCAAGCGTCAGGCAGATCTCCTTTTCCGTCAGCGTGACCTCGTGCTTTTTGACGGAGTAATTCACGCGGTCGTGAATGTCGAACGCCGCGCGGGCCTTTTCGCGCACGCGGTTCGCGCGCACATCCATTTTATCCGCCAGAATGAGCGCCGCTGCCACGGGGTTGACCGGGAAGGCGGTTTTTTCATCGTGGTTGCCGATGGCGGTGATGATGGTGGCCGTCTCTTCAGGGCTTGCACCCATCTTGTCGAGGATTCGGAAGGCCATGACCGCGCCGGACTGCGCATGATCGATGCGGTTGATGACGTTTCCGATGTCGTGCAGCCAGCCCGCGATGGCGGCCAGCTCGCACGTGCGGTCGTCGTAGCCCAGCGTTTTTAAAATGGCGCTCGCCTGTGCCGAGACAAGGCCCACATGGGCAAAGCTGTGCTCCGTAAAGCCCAGCGCGGACAGCGATTCGTCCGCCTTGCGGATATAGCTTGTGATCTCCTCGCTTTTCTTGACCTGTTCGAGCGTGATAGACATAGGCGCTCCTTTTCTTTCTTTACAGATTTGCCAGCGTCGTGCCGGTCAGCCAGTGCAGCAGCTCCTCGGGCGTGGCGGGCTTTCCGACGGTCAGAAATTCCGTCCGGCCGGGGATCATCTGCGTGTTGTCGTCGCTCTCGGCCCATGTGACCCGCTGCAGCACGCGCGTTTTGCAGGTTTTGAGATCGGTGATCTCCGGCGGTACCTGCCGGTGCTGGATAAGAATGCTGACATTGTAGTTATCCGACGTCCAGCGGCCGAAGTTCGTCGTCGGCTTGCGCCATTTCCAGCGGCAGCGCGCTCCGCCGTCCTCCATTCTGACCAGCTTCAGATAGCCGCCCTCCACGTCCTGCACGCAGCGCATGAGCCAGATGACGTGATAGCCCGCCTTCTGGAAAAACTCGCAGACGTCAAAAAAATGCGCCTTCATCAGAAGCCCGTCCTGCAGCATGACGACGAACTGGTTGATCTGGATGTAGGCGATGCGCGTCTGCCCGTCCACCGTGACGGGGACGCTCCGGTTCTCCTCCGGCACCAGCGACTGCCAGCGCTCGCGCCAATGCTGCTGATCGTCGGCCTTTTCCTGCCGCTTTTTCTTCAGAAAATCAAAAAGCATAGCCTGTCCCTCCGGCTGTGTGCGCACCGTTCGTCTGTGACTGCATAACAAATAAATTTTACCTGTCCGGGAAACCCTTGTCAAGAGAATCCTGCATTGACGAAGCTGCCGGAAACGATTAAAATAGAAAATCATTGAACAAAGCACCTTGGGAGGGCTTTTCATGGACGCCGATCTGCGCGTAAACGCGCTTTATCTTTCCTCACGCCTGCGATCACGGCTTGCGGATGCCGCCCGCTGCCCTGTCACGACCATCATAGCCCCCACGGGCTACGGCAAGACGACTGCCGCGCAGTATCTGCAGCGGCGCATTGCCGCCGAAGCGCCGGACGCGTATCTGTTCCGGCAGTTTCTCTCCGGCGGCGGACGGCAGGAATTCTGGGCCGGACTCTGCCGGGCGCTGCACACCGCGCCGCAGCTGTCGGCGCAGCTGCGTGCGCTCGGCTACCCGGACAGCTCGCACACGCGGCAGCAGCTGCTGGAGCTGGTGCAGGATGCGCTGGCGGGCAAGCCGCCCGTCTGGTTCATTCTGGACGACGTGCACCTGCTTTCTGGCGGCGAGGCGGCGGAGCTCGTCTCGTTTCTGGCCGAGCGCCTGCCGCCGCAGGCGCATCTGATCCTTCTTTCGCGCAACCAGATCTTTTCGGAGGCGCAGAAGCTGCGCCTCGGCAGCCGCCTGTTGGAGCTGGGCGCGGCGGATCTGCGGCTGACGCAGGAGGAGCTGCTGCAATACGCCGGGCGCTGCGGCCTGCCGCTTCCCGAGCGGGAGGCGCAGGCGCTCCTGTCCGTCAGCGAGGGCTGGATCGCCATGATCTATCTCATGTTCCGCGCCTACGCGCAGACGGGCGTATGGCGCTTTGACGCGAAGGGCATGGACGCGCTCATGGAGCAGGTCATGTTTGAGCCGCTGGACGAGCGGAGGCGCTTCTTTCTGCTGGACATCTGCATGGCGGAGGCGTTCACCGCCGAACAGGCCGCCTTCGTATGGCGGGAGCCGGACGCGGACGCGCTGCTGCACGATCTGACGCACAACAACGCGTTCATCATCGAAAGCAGCCCCGGCGTCTACCGCTGCCACCATATGCTGCGGCAGCTGCTGCGCCGGAAATTCGCTCTTCTGCCGCAAAGCGCGCAGGCGGACGCCTGCGGGCGGCTCGGCAGCTGGTACGAGCGCACGGAGGAATATCTGACGGCTGCGGAGCTGTTCCGGCAGGCGGGCGACTGGGACGGGCTGCTGCGTGCGGCAGCGGCGGACTGCGGCAAGTCTGTTGGCGGCGAGCACCGGCAGATGCTGCTCTCCTGGTGCCGGGACTGCCCGGAGGATGCGCTGCGGCAGCACCCGGACGCGGTCTGCGTGCTGATGCGCAAGCTCTTCTCCTTCCGGGAAATTCCGGAGCTTCTACGCCTGCGGGCGCTGCTGCTGGACGCGCTGCAGCCGGGCGGCGCGTTCTGCGAACAGGAACGGGAAAATTATCTCGGCGAATGCGACCTTGTGATGAGCTTTCTGCGCTATAACGACATCGCCGCCATGAGCGTGCTGCACCGCTCGGCCTGCGAACGCATGACGCGCACGACACGCTGCATTGACCTCGGCGGCACGTGGACCTTCGGCTCCCCGTCCGTTCTCATGATGTTCCACCGCGCAGCCGGGCAGCTGGACGCGGAAAACGCGCAGATGCGCGACTGTATGCCGTTTTATTACAAGGTCACGGACGGCCACGGCAGCGGCGCGGAGCATTCCATGCAGTGCGAAACGGACCTGCTGCGCGGCGACTTTACCGAGGCGGAGATCGGCTGCCATCTGGCGCGGGACGCAGCGCTTGCACGCGGGCAGTACAGCATTCTGCTGACGGCGGAGTTCACGGCCCTCCGGCTGGCGCAGCTTCGCGGCGGTGCGACGGACGCAGCGCTGGAGCGGCTCCGGCAGACGCTGAAGGAGAACCGGCAGTTTCTGCTGCTGCGCACGTTCGATCTGTGCATTGCCTGGCTGGATGCGCAGCGCGGGAGGGCCTGCGCGGACGCGTGGTTCATGGCCCCGGAGGCTGACGCGTCGTTTTTGGATCCTGTGCTTCCCATGCTGCGGACGGTGCAGAATGAGGTGCTGCTGGCTGCCGGTGCGTACACAAAGCTGCTTGCGCGCAGGGAGGCCTGCACAGCGCTGAACGCGTCGGCGCATACGGCGCTGGCCCAGCTGTATCTGCACATTCAGCTCGCCTGCGCAGAAAACCGCCTTGGCCGCGCGGACGCGGCCCGGCGGGAGCTGGACGCAGCGCTGGCCCTTGCCGTGCCGGACGGACTCTATCTGCCGTTTGCCGAGCACGCAGAAGCCCTCGGCCCACTTCTGCCGGAGGCATTCGCCGGGAACGAGGCTGCGCAGGCCGTTCTGCGCCGCACGGCGAAGCCTGGCCCTGGCGGACTCAGCCCGCGTGAGCGGGAGATCGCCCGTCTTGCCGCCGCGCGGCGGACGAACGCGGAGATCGCCGCACAGCTGCACCTGTCGGAGGCGACCGTCAAAAATCACCTCAAGCGCATCTTCGACAAGCTGGGGCTTGACGGCAGCGCACGCGGCAAGCGGAACCTGCTGGCGGACATACTTTCAGAAAAGATTAGCCCCTGAGGGGCCTATGAAACAGAATGGCTCCACGGTAAACTGGTATCAGACCGTTTATCGTGGAGTTTTTTTCGCGTTTCGCAAATCAGATCAGGAGGACTATCATGAAAAAAATCAGGAATCTGCTTCTTGTGACGCTGGCGGCTGCGCTGTGTGCGCTGCTGCTGACCGGCTGCGGCGAGAAGGAAGTGTCGGTATCCGTTACGCTGGTCAACCACAGCGGGCATGACATTTCCTCCATCAGCATCACCCCCTCGACCAGCACCGAATGGGACACGGAATTTGTAGACGGCACGTTTGCAGACGGCGAGAGCTTCAGCGCCGGTCTTGGCACGTATAAGGAATCCGAGGTTCCCGATACATATAACATCCTTGTCTACAACGACGAGAATTACATCCTGTACGACACCACCGTCGACGAGCTGGACTTTACGATCCGGGACGGCGACTATATCGTCTTCCTGCCGCCCGAGGGTGAGGTTCCCATCGAGATCGCACACGACTATGACCCGGCGGACTATGAACTGGACTATGCGCCGACGGGCTACACCGAGGAGGAGCTGAGCGGCGGCGATCTGAGCGGCTACACCGGCTGCTGGAAGCTGGAAAACGAGCCGTTCTATTTCGTCATCAACGAGGAGTTTGAATGGATCGCCATCAATCTCTACGGCGAACAGGTCGGGCCCGGCTACGTGGTCGACGAGGGCGGGTGCATCACGCTTTACATGGACGACGACACGCAGCTTGTCACCCTGTACCAGACCGCCTACGGCGAGTTAAGCGACGCAGACGGCAGCACGCTCACGCCCATGGAGTATATCATGCTCCTGCCGACGCCGGAGGACGAGCTGAACCAGACAGCGGCCTTCCCCGGCGGCTTTACGAACGTCACGGTCGATTACCCCATCCAGATGGAAGCGCACGAGCACCCGAACGTGTCCAATGCGCTGAGCTTCAACGCGGTCATGGAGGACGGCACGGACGATTATTATTCCAACATCACGCTTGCCTTCCAGCCCATCGAGGGCTTTGATCCCTACATGGAAAAAGGCGCGGCGACCGCGAAGACCTATATGATGAAAATGCTCGAGGACTTCATGCAGAGTATGTACGGCAGCTATCTGCTCAAATCCTTTGGCTCGGACTTTAAGGACAACGGCGATTATTACAGCCTGACCGGCTATATGTGGCTCGACGGCTCCGTCTTCTCCGACGGCCCCTCGCAGCCCGTGCGCGGCTGCATGGAGGTGCGCTATTACGGGCCGACGGGCTATGCCCTCGTCGCGACGACCATCGCGCTTGAGGGCCGCATCCGCAATTATTTCGATATCTGCAACAGGATGCTCGAAACCCTGTCCTACACCGCCGGCTGGAGCACCGCGCCCAAGGCCCGGCCCGCCTATTCCGGCGACACCGGCGATTACGGCACGCCGTATTACTGGTACGACGAGGACGGCGACATCTGGTACTGGAACGGCTATGAGAACGAGTTCATCGGCTACGGCAGCGACGGCTACATAGACGAGGATACCGGCGAATACATGGAGTCGAACGACGCGGGCTGGGACTATGACGACGAATATTACGACGATTACGATCCGTGGTCCGATCCCGGCGACGGCTGGGGCGACTACTCGGACGACGAAGACGGCTGGGGCGATTACTTCTGAACCATCCCCGGAGAAAGGAGGGCTTTGCGTATGCGTGCAGATCTGGCGCTGATTTTGTTCGTTCTGACGCTTGCGGGCGGCATTGCGCTGCTCGTGCTGCGGAAAAAGCGCGGCGGCGCGCCGCTGCTCATCGGCGGGATCGTCCTGCTCGTCTGCGCGGCTGCGTTGGCGCTGTATCTGGCAGCGGCAGTGCTGCTGGTGCTGGCCGTGCGCTGAAAAACGAAAAAATATCATAGGATTTCACAGATATTTAAAAACTGCCCTCTAAGATTTTTAATACCATCCTGATATTCTATACTTGCAAGAAGCAAACGTCTTTTTCATTTTTCTCCTTTCTCCATATTTTAAAAGAAACGCGCAGACAGGCCGGTCACTTGTCTGCGCGTATTCTTTTACGGCGCGATTCTTTCGGGAAACTGTTCACAGTTTCTTTACCGGTTCGTGAAATCCTGTTCAAATTCTTCCTCTATACTAAAAGCACAAAAGGGGAACAAACCGGCCGGCTCTCTTTTGTATGGTTTGACCATCCGGCGATGCGCCGTCTGATGCCGTGGAAAGCTCTGCGGATAAGCCGACAGACCCGCGCGTGACAATCGCCGTTCTCCCCCCTCCAAATTCTTCATTGTTTTCTCCCCTGTAACACTTACGCGCAGCCCAAAGGCGGGCTGCGCGTAAGCCAATTTCAGGGGAAATCGCAGGCGGAGAAGGCGGAACTGCACCGGACTGCGGCTGTATTTCTATATGGATCAGATCGTTTACTGAACGATGAAGTTGACAGATTCGTCGCCCTGCTTGTCTTCGCCGTAGACATAGTCCTTGCCGGGCATGACGGCGTTCAGGACGATGCCGACGATGGAGCCGACAGCCAGACCCGAGAGGCTGATTGCGCCGAAATGGAGAGAGCCTGCCGAGGAGTAGCTGATGCCGATGGACAGGACCAGAATCAGAGCCGCGACCAGAACATTGCGGGACTTGGTGAAGTCGACCTTGTTCTCGACGACGTTGCGCACGCCGACTGCGGAGATCATGCCGTAGAGCACGAGGCTGACGCCGCCGATGGTGCCGCCGGGCATGGAGGAGATGATGGCCGCGAACTTCGGGCTGAAGGAGAAGATCATGGCCAGGACTGCCGCGATGCGGATGACGCGCGGGTCATAGATGCGGCTGAGGGCCAGAACGCCGGTGTTTTCACCGTAGGTCGTGTTGGCAGGCGCGCCGAAGAGGGCAGCCAGCGTGGTCGCAAGACCGTCGCCCATCAGGGTGCGGTGCAGGCCGGGATTTTCAATGTAGTTGCGGTTGCAGGTGGAGGAGATCGCGGACACGTCGCCGATGTGCTCGACCATGGTGGCAAGGGACAGCGGGACGATGGTGATGACGGCGGTCAGGAGCTTGTGTGCGTCGACATTGCCGGAGGCGAACAGGCCGAAGACGGTCTGCTCCATCTTGATGGGCAGCGCGAACCACTTCGCTTCGGAGACGTTGGCGACGAGATTTGCGCGGACGTCCGCATCGAAGATGACGGCCAGCAGATACGAGCCGATGACGCCGAGGAGGATCGGGATGATCTTGATCATGCCCTTACCCCAGATGTTGGCGGCGACGATGATGAGGATGGCGGCGATGGCGATCCACCAGCTGCCGGTGCAGTTATTGATGGCGGAGGAGGAGAGGTTCAGGCCGATGGCGATGATGATGGGGCCGGTGACGATGGGCGGGAAGAAGCGCATGACCTTCTTCGCGCCGAAGACCTTGAACAGACCGGCCAGAATGACATACACAAGACCTGCGCAGGCCACGCCGAAGCAGGCATAGGGCAGCATCTCAAGGTTGGGGATGTTCTGCTGCTCGCCGAGCATCGGCGCGATGGTCGCGTAGCCGCCGAGGAAGGCGAAGGACGAGCCGAGGAAGGCCGGGACCTTGCCTCCGGTGATGAGGTGGAACAGCAGCGTGCCGAGGCCCGCGAACAGGAGCGTGTTCGAAACGTCGAGGCCCGTCAGGATGGGGACGAGGATGGTCGCGCCGAACATGGCGAACATATGCTGGAAGCCGAGCAGCAGCATTCTGCCTCTGCCGAGCTGTCTGGCATCATAGATGCCGGTTTCCGGAATTTTGTTTTTTCCCATGGTGTTCTCCTTTCTTTTCGGCGTTTTTGCGGGCGGTCCGGGCTGTATGCGTGCATAAAAAAAGAATTGTGAAAACTGGAAACACCAGCTTCACAATTCCTTCTGCAAAAACAAATACGACGCCGGAACAACGGGTTCCCCAGCAAAAACAAAAACGGAAGCACATCGACAGACGGGCGTTTTGAAGATCGTCATGGCGCGCACTTCCTTTCGTAAACTCACTGGGGGACATTATAGCGGCGCGGCCGCAAAAATACAACTGTGAGTTTTGTGCGATTTTCGGCAATTCCGAACGTGAAAATTGACAGATCCGTCAAATTCACTCCAGCTCGTCGAGGGTGAGCCGGAAGCTGTCCAGGAAATGCGCCATGAAGTAATCAAGGCACGGCAGCTGCATGTCGACGAGCGCCTGCCGCGTCTGCTTCTCCGCCGCCGCAAATTCTGAGTTGCCGGCCTTCAGCTCCTCGACGCATTTGATATACGCCGAAAGCTTGTCCGCCGCCTTGACGATGCGGGCGATGTCCGGGTCGGATTCAAACAGCAGCGGGCGGTAGCTCTCCTGCACCTCCGGCGGCAGGAGAGCAAGGAGCTTTTCACAGCTGACGGCCTCGATCTGCTTGTAGGCCTTTTTGATCTCCGGGTTATAATACTTGATCGGCGTGGGCAGGTCGCCTGTCAGGATCTCCGACGCGTCGTGGAACAGCGCTGCAGACGCGCAGCGGTCGGGGTCGGCGGGCTGGCCGAGGATGTCGCGCTGGATCACAGCCAGTCCGTGTGCCAGCACGGCAACCATATGGCTGTGCTCCTGAATGTTTTCCTCAAACGTATTGCGCATGAGGCCCCAGCGGCCAATGTAGCGCATACGGGAAATAAGCGCAAAAAAGCGGTGCTGCATCGCAATGCCTCCCTATCAGATCAGAGATTTGTTCTTCCATTTGCCGCGGAACACGTGCGCATAGCAGACAAGGAGCGTCACGGTCCACGCCATGGCCTGGCTCCACCAGACGGCGGTATAGCCGAACAGAGCCGTGTTGTGCAGCGCATAGGCAAAGATCACGCGCAGCCCCAGCGCCAGCAGCGCGAAGAACGTGGCGTGGAAGCCCTCGCCCACGCCCTGGCACATCCCGTTGGCGGGAAAATAGACCGCGAAAATGGGCATCGCGACGGCGGAGCTGAACAGATGCAGGCGGCAGATGGCCGCAGCGGCCTCGTCCAGCTGGAACGCGCGGATGATGCGCGAAATGCCGAAGATCTGGCACAGGCAGAGCACAAGCGTCATGGAAAGCGATACCAGCACGCCCTGGCCAAGGCCCCTGGAGACGCGGTCGGGGCGCTGCGCGCCCATATTCTGGCCCGCGAAGGTCGCCATGGTGTTCTGCACGCCGAGAATCGGGATCATCAGAATGTTCTCCATCCGGGTGGCGACAGTATAGGACGCGATCATGCTCTCGCCGTAGAGATTGACCAGCCGCTGCAAAAACAGAAAGCCGCAGGAGACGATGGACTGCTGAATGGCCATCGGCGCGCCGACCTGCAGAATGCGGCCTGCCGTTTTCACGTCCAGCCGCAGCTCGCGGAGCGAGAAGCGCAGAAGGGCGTATTTCCGGTGCATATACGCAAAGCCGATGACGCAGGAGGCGATCTGCGAAATAACGGTGGCGACGGCCGCGCCTGCCACGCCCAGCCCAAGCCCCGCGACAAACGCAAGGTCGAGCACGACGTTCAAAATCGACGAGACGAGCAGAAAATACAGCGTCGCCTTGCTGTCGCCCAGCGCCCGCAGAAGGGCCGCCGCGATGTTGTACCCGAACTGGAACACCAGTCCCGCCGCGTAGATGCGGAAATACAGAAGCGTCATCGGCAGCAGCGCCTCCGGCGTGCCCAGCACTCGTTCCAGCAGGAATCTCGCGCTCACAACGCCGGCAAGCGACATGAATAGCCCCATTGCCAGCATCAGCACAATGGCCGTCGCGGCATACTGCCGCAGCTCCCGCTCGCGCGAAGCGCCGAAATACTGCGAGATCAGCACGCCTGCGCCGATGGAAAAGCCGATGGCAAGCGCCGTGAACAGAACCGTCAGCGACGCGCAGGCCCCGACGGCGGAAAGCGCCTGCTGGCCGTTGAAATTGCCGACAATGATGGTGTCGGCGGTATTATAGAGCTGCTGCAAAAGGTTTCCCGCCATGATCGGCAGCGCAAACTGTAAAATAAGCTTCCAGGGCGTTCCCCGGGTCAGATCCTTCGTCATGTCGCGTTCTCTCCAAACCGATGCTTTGATTATTGTAGCACAAAAAGAATTGCTTGTAAATTGCGGCTTTCCGCTTGATAATCCTTTTACCCTATAGTATAGTGGGTTAAAAGAAAGCGAGGAACCAAACATGATGATTTCCACCAGGGGCCGCTATGCACTGCGCGTGATGATCGATCTGGCCGAGCATATAGACGAGGGCTATATCCCGCTGCAGACGATCGCGAAGCGGCAGGGCATTTCCGAAAAATATCTGGAGAGCATTCTGGCCGTGCTGAGCAAGGCAGGGCTGCTCGACGCCGTGCGCGGAAAGGGCGGCGGCTACCGCCTGTCCAAACCGGCGAAGGAGTATACCGCATTTGAGGTATTGTCCCTGACCGAGGGGACGCTGGCCCCGGTCACGTGTCTGGAGAGCGGGCAACAGTGCGAAAACGCGGTCAACTGCCGGACGCTCCCGCTGTGGCAGGGGCTTGATCAGGTCATCGCCGCGTATCTGTGCAGCTACACGCTTGCAGATCTGACGCGGGAAGAGAAGCCGCAGCCGAAGCGCAGGCGAACAAAGACATAACGTGAATTTCAGACAGGAAGCTTGAACATATGAATGAAGTTTATTTCCCCGCGCTGTTTCCGGGCTTCCCGCTGCCGGAGGAGCTGGTGGAGGCGCTCGGACGCCTTGTCGTCGTCCACGCGGAGCTTGACCGGGAAACGCGCACCATCCGTCTGGACGCGCAGGCGGAGCAGTATCTGGCAGAAAAGCAGCTGCAGGCGCTCTGCCGGGACATTGAAAAGGAATATGGCCTGCGGGAACTGAAGCTTTCGGTGCGCTATCCCGCCTCGGAGCTTCCGAATATGGATTTCCGCGATCTGGCGCAGGTGTTTATCCGCGCCTTTTCGCCGTCTGCCGCCATTCTGGCAGGAGCAGGCTACGAGGTCACGGACGAGGCCGTCGTCATCCGGCTCAAGGCCAACGGCAAGGACAGCATTTTGCAGAACGCAAAAAAGGCCGAGCAGTTCCTGCGCGACCGCTTCGGCGTTTCCAAAAAGATCGAGGTCGAGGCGCACAGCAATTTAGAGGGCCGTGCGCTGTTTGAAGAGACGGCGCGTATCCGCGCCGAGGCGCTTAAAAACGCGCCTGCCATCACGGCCAGCGTGCCGCAGGGCGGCGCAAAAGCCTCCGGCGGAGCTGCCTCCACACCGGCAGAGCCGGCCGGCGCGCTGTTCTACGGCAGGCCGTTTTCGGGCAGGCCCGTGCGGATGGAGGAGCTGAACCTCGATATGTTCCGCGTGATCGTCGAGGGCAAGGTCTTCGCCGTGCAGCACCGGGAGCTGAAAAAGCGCGGGGCGTGGGTCATCTGCTTCGATATGACGGACTATACCAGCTCCGTCCGCGTGAACCAGTTCATGGAGGCCGCAAAGGCCAAGCCCATCATTGACAACGTCCAGCCAGGTATGTGGCTGCGCGTACAGGGCAAGATGAGCTTTGACCGCTATGACAACGAAATGGTGCTCCAGCCGAACGCCATGGAAAAGATCGAGGCCCCGAAGCGCCGCGATACGTATCCCGAAAAGCGCGTCGAGCTGCACCTGCATACGACCATGTCCTCCATGGACGCGCTGACCGATACCGGCGCTGCCGTCAAGCGGGCAGCCAGCTGGGGCCACCGCGCCATCGCCATCACCGACCACGGCGGCGCGCAGTCGTTCCCGGACGCGATGAAGGCCGCGTCCAAGGCCAAGGTCGCGGGGACGGACCAGAACATCAAAATCCTCTACGGCTGCGAGGGCTACTACGTCAACGACGTCGACGACCGCATCGCCGTCCACGGCGAGGAGGATTTCTCCTTTGACGGGGAATACGTCGCGTTCGATCTGGAAACGACCGGCCTGTCCTCGCTCCATGACACGATCATTGAGATCGGCGCGGCCATCATGAAGGGCAATGAAGTTCTCAGCACGTTCCAGACCTTCGTCGACCCGCACCGGCCCCTACAGCCGAAGATCGTCGATCTGACGGGCATCAACGACCAGATGCTTGCCGGGCAGCCGGATATTTCCGAGGCAATGCCGAAATTCCTGGAATACGTCGGCAGCCGCCCCCTGTGCGCGCACAACGCGGATTTTGACATCGGCTTCGTGACGGCGGCGTGCGAAAAGCTCGGCCTGCCGTTCCACCCGACGTATGTCGACACGCTCATTCTGGCGCAGAACCTGATGCCGGAGCTTGGCAAGTACAAGCTCAACATTGTTGCCGACGCGCTGAGCCTGCCGGATTTCAACCACCACCGCGCTTCCGACGACGCGATCACCTGCGGGTATCTGCTCATGCGCTTTTTCAAGATGATGCAGGAGCAGGGATTGGACTCGCTTCAGAAGATCAACCCGCGCATGGAGCAGCTGCGCTCCGGCAGCAAGATCCTTGACCGCCGTGCGCGGCACATCATCGTCTTTGCGAAAAACTCCATCGGCCTGCGCAATCTGTACCGGCTGATCTCCTACGGCAATCTCAAGTATTTCAAGCGCGTGCCCATCATGCCGAAGTCCGAGCTGCTGCAATGGCGCGAGGGACTTATCATCGGCTCGGCCTGCGAGGCGGGCGAGCTGTTCCAGGCGATTCTGAACCACAAAAGCTGGGCAGAACTCAAGCGTATCGCTAGCTTCTATGACTTCCTGGAGATCCAGCCCATCTGCAACAACCGCTTCATGCTCGACAAGGGCCTTGCCGAGGACGAGGAAGAACTGCGCGGCTTCAACCGCACCATCGTCAAGCTCGGCGAGGAGCTGGGAAAGCCCGTCGTCGCGACCGGCGACGTGCACTTCCTTGACCCGGAGGATGAGATTTTCCGCCACATCCTGCTTGCCACCAAGCAGATGCCGGACGCCGACCGGCCGCTGCCGCTGTATCTGCGCACGACAGATGAGATGATGGAGGAATTCTCCTATCTCGGCCCGGAAAAGGCGCATGAGGTTGTCATCGAGAACCCGAACCGCATCGTTGACTGGTGCGAGACGCTGCGGCCCGTGCCGCACAATCTGTTCGCGCCGAAGATCGAAAATTCCGTCGAGGACCTGAAAGCCCTCGTCTACGGCAAGCTCCACCGGCTCTACGGCGAAACCCCGCCGGAGCTTGTGCAGAAGCGCGTTGATACGGAAATGCACGATATCATCTCCTGCCACTACGACGTGATCTACATGTCGGCCCAGAAGCTGGTGCAGAACTCGCTGGAGCACGGCTATCTTGTCGGCTCGCGAGGCTCGGTCGGCTCGTCCATCGTGGCGTTCATGTCCGGCATCACGGAGGTCAATTCCTATCCGCCGCACTACCGCTGTCCGCAGTGCAAGTTCACGACGTTTGAGGTTCCGGCCGACTGCGCCTGCGGCGCGGATCTGCCAGACGCGGTGTGCCCGAAGTGCGGCGCGAAGCTCGACAAGGACGGGTTCAATATCCCGTTTGAGACGTTTCTCGGCTTCGGCGGCGACAAGGTCCCGGATATCGACCTCAACTTCTCCGGCGAATATCAGGCCAAGGCGCACGCCTACTGTGTGCAGATGTTCGGCAAGACCCATGTCTTCCGCGCGGGCACCATCGGCACCGTCGCGGAAAAAACGGCCTACGGCTACGCGAAAAAATACCTGTCGGAGCGCAATAAGACCGTCCCCAAGGCGGAGGAGAACCGGCTGGCGCTCGGCTGCGTCAACGTCAAGCGCACGACCGGCCAGCACCCCGGCGGCCTCGTCGTCATTCCGCAGGAGAACGAGATCTGGGACTTCTGCCCCGTGCAGCACCCGGCGGATGACAAGGACTCCGAATGGATCACGACGCATTTTGAATATCACTCCATGGAGGAAAACCTCCTGAAACTCGACATGCTGGGCCACGATGACCCGACCATGATCCGTATGCTGGAGGACATGACCGGCGTCGACGCGCAGAAGATCCCGCTCGACGATCAGGATACCATGTCGATCTTCACGTCCAGCAAGGTGCTGGGCTATGAAAACGACCCCATTCTGGGGCCGGTCGGCTCCGTCGCCATCCCGGAATTCGGCACGGGCTTCACGCGCGGGATGCTGCAGGAGACGCAGCCGACAAAATTCGACACGCTCATCCGCCTGTCCGGCTTCTCCCACGGCACGGACGTGTGGCTGGGCAACGCGCGCGATCTGATCCTGTCCAAGACCGCCTCCGTCAACGACGCCATCGGCTGCCGCGACGATATCATGCTGTACCTCATCAAATGCGGGATGCCCGAAAAGCGGTCGTTCAAGATCATGGAGGCCGTCCGAAAGGGCCGCGGTCTGCCCGACGGCGCGGAGGAGGAGATGAAGGCCGCAGGCGTCCCGGAATGGTACATCGGCTCCTGCAAGAAGATCAAGTATCTTTTCCCGAAGGCCCACGCAACGGCGTATGTCATGATGGCCTTCCGCATCGCGTGGTTCAAGGTGCACGAGCCGCTTGCGTTCTACGCGGCCTATTTCTACCGCCGCAGCCAGAAGGGCGGCTTCGACGAGGGCATGATGTGCCACGGCATCGAGCTTGTCAAGAAAAAGCTGCAGGAGATCAAGGAGGACGAGGATTCCAGCGCCAAGGACGACGATCTGTTCACGACGCTTGAGGTCTGCTATGAATTCTATCTGCGCGGCTTTACCTTCGCGCCGATCGATATCTATCATTCCCACGCGACGAAGTTCCAGATCGAGGCCGGGCAGCTGCGCCCGCCGTTCGTGGCTGTGGCCGGTCTCGGCGAGACGGCGGCCTGGGACCTTATGAATGCCCGCGAGGGCCGGGAGTTCTTGTCCGTCGAGGAATTCGCCGATGCCTGCCCGAAGGTGTCCAAGACGCTCATCGACCAGCTCCAATCCGCCGGCGCCTTCGGTGACCTCCCCCTCACCAGCCAGCTGACGCTGTTCTGACCCCGCCCCAAGGCTCCCCTTGGGTAACCGATGATTCAATCGGCAAGCCCGGGGGGATTTCGATTTTCCCCCGGAGCCCCCTTGAAGCGACCAGAAGAACCCCTTTGGTTTTTCTGGCCCTTTCCCGCGAAGCTTGAGGCAGCTCAGAAATTCTGACGCTGTACGTCCAGCGCATCCTGTAGGGGCGGACGACTCTGTCCGCCCGCAGGCTGCACCGCTTTTTACGGGAATCTCCGGTGCTGACAAAACAAGCCCCTTGTCATGCAGTTCCATGCGCATGACAAGGGGCGGCTTTCGTGCAGGCTGTTTATGAGAAAAGATTCACGCTCAGAGCCGCTGCAGACCGGCTTCGATCTCGCCGATCATGTAAAGCGACCCGTAGCAGAGGACGACGCCGTCCTTTCCCGCGTGCTCCACGGCCAGACGGACGCCGTCCGCGACTGCGTCGCAGGCCGTGACGGGTTTGCCGAACTGGGACAGGTACTGCGCCAGTTCGTGCGCGTTCAGCGCGCGGGGATTGCCCGGCGTGACGGTGATGAATTCCTTCGCGTAGGGCTCGACGTTCCGGTACATACAGTTATAATCCTTATCGGCCAGAACGCCGGTCAGGATGGTCAGCGGCCGGCCGGCCAGATAGTCCTGAATGTTCTTGACGAGCGCCTGAATGCACTGCGGGTTGTGTCCGCCGTCGATGATGAACAGCGGGTCCTTGCGCCGTACGTCGAACCGGCCCGGCCAGCGGACGTCCGCAAGTCCTTCGCGAATCTGTTCGTCCGTGATGTGCCAGCCGCGCTGCTGCATGACGGTCGCCGCGGTGAGGGCGACGGCAGCGTTGTGCAGCTGATGGTCGCCCAGCAGCGGCAGCTTCAGCGCGTGGAAGCGCTCCCAGTCGAAGACCTGACCGGTCAGATCGTGGGAAATGAGCCGGATGTCGGCAAAGTCCGCCTTGTGGAGCTTTGCACCGACCTCCTTGCACCGCGCCTCGATCACGGCCTCGACCGACGGCGTTTCGCGGTAAATGACCGCGTCGCAGCCGGGCTTGATGATGCCGGACTTCGTCGCGGCGATCTTTTCCAGCGTATCGCCCAGCACCTCCGTGTGGTCAAGGCCGATGTTGCAGATGATCGCCGCTTCCGGCGGCAGAATGACGTTCGTGGCGTCAAATTCGCCGCCCATGCCGACCTCACAGACAACGAGGTCGCAGTTGTGACGGGCAAAATATTCAAAGCCCAACGCCGTGACCATCTCAAACTCGGTCGGCTGCTCGAAGATCGAATCCGCGAGAGGCTTGATATACTCCGTGATCTCGCAGATTTCCTCGTCGGGGATCTGTACGCCGTCAATTTGGATGCGCTCATTGAAGCGGATGAGATAGGGGCTGGTGTACAGGCCCGTTTTGTATCCGGCCTTTGTGAACATACTGGCCAGCATCGCGCAGGTCGAGCCCTTGCCGTTTGTACCGGTCACGTGGATGAACTTTAATTTGCGTTCGGGGTGGCCCATTTTGTCCAGCAGCGCGCTGATGCGTTCGAGGCCAGGGACGCTGCCCTTCCAGCAGACGGAATGGATATAATGCAGCGCTTCGTCAAGCGTCATGTCAATTACCTTCTTTTGATTTCGATTCGTATTTCACCGGCGGCCAGAGCTTGGCGGCGGTAAACACCTTGGATTTATAAAGCAGCCATACCACCAGCACGTCAATGACGAACGTCACGCCGATCTGTACCGAGCGGGTTGCCAGTTTTGTCAGGAAAAATGCCGTTTTCGCGTCGCCGCCGTAGACAAAGGCGAGGGAGAAGCTCTGATAGAGGATCGAGCCGAGCGCGATGGCGGGCAGGAACGACAGGGCGATGGTTAAAATCGACGTTTTCTTCACCAGCAGCGGCTGGAACAGGCCTGCGCAGAGCCCGTAGAGAATGGGCGGAACGCAGAACATCGGGTTATAGCCGTAGCCGGAGAACAGGCAGCCGACAAAATCGGCCACAAAGCCGACCAGCGCGCCGGGCAAGGGCCCAAAAAGCATACCGGCCAGGAAAATGGGCACGGCTTCGAGGGAGAAACGGGTCGTTTCGTTGGGCATCGGGATAATGAACCGGGCCAGCACGACGGAAACGGCAGCCAGCAGCGCGCAGGACACGAGCGTGCGCACATTCTGCAGCCCATGACGCGGCGCAGTCTGCGCGGCAGACATATTTTTCGTAAAATTAGACATAAAAAAGCCTCCTATTTTGTCAATGGGAGGAGGTTTGGTGATATGGACTTTCAAACAAGAAAGAAACTGCTGTACAATTTCAGTTTGCTATAGCGGATGCGAAATGACACCGCGGAGAGACTCCTTCGCCCGGCGGCAACCTCCCATCCAACCGGTACTTGACGCGTCATTTCTACTCATGCAACGTTCGGGTACGCATGCTCTGTGTGTTAAATTGACAGGCTCACATCTTCCTGTCCTTCCTGTTCTCCTTCGTGCCTATTGTATTGTGTACGGAGGAAAAAATCAAGCGGAAATCAATATTTTTTTATTGATTCCCGCGATTTTTTCGTGTCTGTCCAAAAACGTGGAAAACGCGGCTTCGAATCTGTTGTCCATCATACAGCTGTCCCTCCAAATTTCGAGACTTTATTTGACATCCTAACATAAAAGTTTCCGGATGTCTATGATAATAGACATGATTTTTCGCTTTTTCTCCTACACTAGGGTGTATCTGAAAACTCATGATGTGACCGGCAGCGAGGGATTTTTGCGTTGCGCAAGACATTTTTTCGCAGGAATACTGACGTATTTCAAGGAAAAATGACGCGGCGCACCGCAAAAAGGCCCGCTGTCCGGGTGCGTTGGGAGTTTTCAGATACACCCTAAGCAGGAAAAGAGGCTTCGCGAACAGCGGAGACTCGTTCCGTCGAGGCCGTTTTCGACGAGCCTACGGGCGCTATGGTACACGCCGCCTGTTACGGTACAACGGATTTGCAAATAATTGCGTTTGAATTGCTGCGGTAAACCAGCTTTGCAGTCGAACTTTGCAGGGCAGTACGGATTCGCCGGAGTTCTGTAGGGGCCGGCGGCTCTGCCGGCCCGTTGGGAAGCTGCGAATTCGCCGAAGCGTTCCGTAAAAAACGGTGCATCCTGCCGGGCGTAGCAGCGCTCCGTCCCTGCCAACGATATCCAGTCTTCGCCGCTTTGCCCAAAACAGGCGGTGGATTTTTTGTAAAACGCAGAATTTGCGTGCGCGGCTTGACAACGGCGCGGGGCTGCCCTATGCTTCAAGCAGAATCATGAGAGAGAAAGGATCTTTACCGCATGGATATTGATACAAATGAACAGCTGATTGCGTTTTGTCAGGAGGCGCTGCGCATTCCCAGCTATTCCGGACAGGAGCAGGGCGTGGCGGAGCTGATGAAGCGGAAAATGGAGGAATACGGCTTCGACGAGGTCATTATCGACCGCTTCGGCAGCGTCCTCGGCACCATCAACGGCAAGCGGCCCGGCAAGACCGTCCTGATGGACGGCCATATCGATACCGTGGACGTGATCGACGCGCCGCAGTGGGAGCATGACCCGTTCGGCGGCGAGATCGCGGACGGGAAAATTTACGGCCGCGGCGCGTCCGACATGAAGGGCAGCGACTGCGCCATGATCACGGCCGCAGCGCGCTTTGCTGAAAAGACCGACAGGGACTTCGCGGGCCGCGTCTGCGTATCGTGCACGGTGCATGAGGAGCGGTTCGAGGGCGTGTCCTCCCGCGAAATTACGCGGCTGGCAAAGCCCGATCTTGTCATCATCGGCGAGGCCACGAGCACGACCATCAAGCGCGGCCAGCGCGGCCGGGCGGAGGTCGTCGTCGAAACGGAGGGCGTCAGCTGCCATTCCTCCAATCCGGAAAAGGGCGTCAACGCCGTGTATGCCATGACGGCGGTGATCGACGAGATCCGGAAGATCGTCCCGAACGAGCATCCGCTGCTCGGCAAAGGCATTCTGGAGTTGACGGATATTATCTCCCAGCCGTATCCCGGCGCGTCGGTCGTGCCGTCTCTTTGCCGCGCGACGTTTGACCGCCGGACGCTTGTGGGCGAGGATGAGGCCGTCATTCTCGGGCAGGTGAACGAAGCCATTGCCCGCGCGCAGGAAACGCACCCCGGCCTCAAGGCCCGGTGCTATCTGGCCGAGGGCGAAGAAAAGTGCTGGACGGGCGACACCATCCGCGCCAAGCGCTATTTCCCGGCCTGGGTCACGGAAGAGGACAGCGAGCTGGTGCAGGCCGCGCTGAAGGGCCTGAAGGACGCGGGCATCGAGGCGCCGCTGTCGCACTTCTCGTTCTGCACCAACGGCAGCAGCTTCTGCGGCGAGGCCGGTATCCCGACCATCGGCTACGGCCCGTCGCTCGAAAGCCTTGCGCACGTGCGCGACGAGTACATTGAAATCGACCAGCTGCTCAAGTCCTGCAAGGGCTTCGAGTCCATTCTCACGCAGCTGACGCGGTAATTTCGCGAAAAGAGCAACAAAATTTTTGTTAGCCTAAAAATATTTTTGAAAATTCCTTGCAATCTGCTTCTGATACTGGTATGATAGCTTTAGACTTCATTCGGGTATTAAATTTGGAGGTGATAGCAGATTGGACGCAAAATTACTGGAACTGCTTGAGCAGATCGCAAAGGCGATCGCGGCGCAGTTCGGCAGCAACTGCGAGGTCGTGCTTCATGAGCTTTCCGGCAAAAGCGCCTATTCCTCGATCGTGGCGATTGAAAACGGACACGTGACCGGCCGCAAGGTCGGTGACGGACCTTCCCACGTCGTACTGGAGCAGCTGGGCCATGAGGACGACAATGCGGAGGATCAGCTTGGCTATCTGACGCGCACAAAGGACGGGAAGATCCTGAAATCCTCCTCGGTCTACATCCGGGACGAGACCGGCAAGGTCACGGGGATCCTTGGGATCAACTACGACATTTCCATGATGCAGCTGTTTGAAAACTCCCTGCACGACTTCATTTCTGCCGACCAGCAAGCCAGCCGCGAGCCGGAGCGCATCACGCTCAACGTAGCCGATCTGCTGGACGATCTCATCCGGCAGGCGGACGAGCTTGTCGGCAAGCCTGTCGCGCTCATGACCAAGGACGACAAGGTCAAGGCCATCCGCTATCTCAGTAATTCCGGCGCACTTCTGATCACTAAATCCGGCGATAAGATCGCCAAGCATTTCGGCATCTCCAAGTACACGCTCTATTCATACTTAGACAACAGTAAAACAGGAGGAACAAACGAACTATGAGCAAGATCGATCTGACCATCAACAAAGAAGGCCTGCTGCATAACATCCAGAAGGCCAAGGAAAACAACATCATCATCCCGACCATTGCCCAGATGCAGAACCCCGATCTGATCCCCGAGAAGATCAAGGAAAAGCTGACGCACACTGGCCTGTGGGACGTTGACCCCGTCAACCTGTTCCGCATCAGCTGGCACAACGAGGCCAAGGAGTCCGGCGGCCTGTACCAGAAGACCCCGAACTATGTTGAGATCCCGTCCTCCGTTTCCGGCGTTCCGTGCCGCATTCTGGCCATGTCCGGCAAGTGGTTCCCGACCGGCTGCCATAAGGTCGGCGCTTCCTTCGGCTGCCTGGCTCCGCGTCTTGTGACCGGCCAGTTCGACGCCACCTATCATCACGCTGTATGGCCCTCCACCGGCAACTACTGCCGCGGCGGCGCGTTCAACTCCAAGCTGCTGGCCTGCGACTCCGTCGCCATTCTGCCGCAGGATATGTCCAAGGAACGCTTTGACTGGCTGAAGACCATCGCCGGTCAGATCATCGCCACCCCGGGCTGCGAGTCCAACGTCAAGGAGATCTTCGACAAGACCTGGGAGCTCAAGCAGGATCCCAGCATGATGATCTTCAACCAGTTCGCCGAGATGGGCAACCCCCTGTGGCACTACAATGTCACCGGCTACGCTCTGAGCGACCTGTTTGAGAACGTGAAGAAGCCCGGCCAGAGACTGGCTGGCGCCTGCTTCACCTCCGGCTCCGCCGGCACGATGTCCGCGGGCGACCTCCTCAAGGAGCGTTATCCGGGCATGAAGCTGGCAGTTGGCGAAGCCCTGCAGTGCCCGACCATCCTGGACAACGGCTTCGGCGGCCACCGCATCGAAGGCATCGGCGACAAGCACATCCCCTGGGTTCACAATGTCAAGAACACCGATATGGTCATCGATATTGACGACGAAGATTCCCAGAGACTGCTCCGCCTGTTCAACTGCAAGGAAGGCCAGGCGTACCTCAAGACCCTCGGCCTGTCTGACGAGCAGATCGAAAAGTTCACCTGGATGGGCATTTCCGGCATCGCAAACGTTCTGTGCTGCATCAAGTTTGCCAAGTTCTATGAGCTGACCGAGGACGACGTCGTCGTCACCGTTCTGACCGACTCCGCCGTCATGTACAAGTCCCGTGTCGAAGAGCTGAACGAGATGTACGGCGCATACTCCGCACAGGCTGCCGAGCTGGATCACAACCTGCATATGCTGAACCTCAAGACCGACAGTATGCTGGAGCTGACCTATCCGGAGCGCAAGAGAGTCCACAACCTGAAGTATTACACCTGGGTCGAGCAGCAGGGCATGAGCGTCGAAGACCTCAACGCCCAGTGGTACGACACCAAGAACACCTGGGACGCCGTCCACGCACAGGCCAAGGAACTCGACGAGCTCATCAACGCATTCAACGACGAGGTTGGTCTGCTGAAGGCGCTGTAAGCCGAAATTAAGCCAATATAGAACCAAAATGGGGTGGGGGAATGACCCCACCCCGTTTATTCATCCTTTGCGACAAACGCTTCCTCGGCGGCCTGTTCGCCGTCGATCAGAATTTGTTTCGCAAGCCCGTAATTTTGCTGTTCCAGCGCTTGAATCGCCTGTTCTGCGGCCTGAAATAAAATGGTGTAATATTCAGGAATTTCATTCATAATACATGCGCCTCCTTTGTTGCACATTTGTGCTACGTTTATATTACAATGTTCGGCGCATAATTGCAATACAATTTGCATTACGAAACATAATGCGAGGTGCATTGCGATGAAGAAATTCCGAATCCCGAATATTCCGCCCACGACGAACAAGAGCATCCGCTTCCCCAATGACGTGATCGATGAAATTGAGGACGCCATCAAGGGAACGGACTGCACATTTTCTGCGTTCGTGGTCGAGGCTGTGCGTGTCGCGCTGGAAAATCTGAAGGAGGATTCTGAATGAAAAACGTCAAATGTGCGCGCTGCGTGCGCTGCGGCAAGGAATATGAGGCTGTCCCGAATCTGACCAACTGCTCCTGCGGCGGGATTCTGGATATCGTGTATGATTATGATTACATCAAGGCGCATTTCACCAAGGAAACGCTGAAAAACCGCGTGAACCCGACCATGTGGCGCTATCGTGAGCTGCTGCCGGTCGAGGACACCACACCCGACACGCCGCTGCGCGTGGGCTGGAGCCCGCTGTATGAAGAGCCGAAGCTGGCGGAAATGCTGGGTCTTGGCCGTCTGTGGGTCAAGGACGACGGCATCAACCCGACCGCTTCTCTGAAGGACCGCGCCTCCGCCATGGCCGTCGCCAAGGCGCATGAGGCGGGCGCGAAGATCATCGCCTGCTCGTCCACGGGCAACGCGGCCTCTTCCCTCGCGGGCAACGCCGCTGCCGCAGGCTTCAAGACCTATATCTTCGTTCCCGAGCGCGCGCCGAAGGGCAAGGTCGCGCAGCTGATGATCTTCGGCGCGAACGTCATTTCCGTCAAGGGCAACTATGAGGAAACGTTCAAGATGTCCGCCGAGGCCATTGAAAAATGGGGCTGGTACAACCGCAACGCGGCCATCAACCCGTATCTGTCCGAGGGCAAGAAGACGGTTTCTCTCGAGATCGCGGAGCAGCTGAACTGGGAAATGCCCGACTATCTGGCGATCTCCGTCGGCGACGGCTGCACCATCGCGGGTGTGTGGAAGGGTCTGAAGGACCTGTACGCCATCGGCTTCATCGACAAGCTGCCGCGCCTCATCTCCGCGCAGTCGACCGGCTGCTACCCCATCAACCGCGCCATCCAGGAAAACAAGCCCTGGGAGCCGATGGAGGAGAATACCATCGCCGACTCCATCTCCGTCGGCGTGCCGCGCAATGCCGATAAGGCCCTCATGGCCATCCGCGAGTCCAACGGCATCGCCATCAACGTGACCGACGAGGAAATTCTCGCCGCGCAGAAGCTTCTCGGCCGCACCTGCGGCGTCTTCGGCGAGCCTGCCGGCGTCACCGGCACTGCCGCCGTCAAGAAGGCCTGCGAGCTGGGCCTGATCGAAAAGGGCGCGACGGTCGTCTCCGTCGTGACCGGCAACGGCCTGAAGGACGTGGCGAACGCCATCAAGTCCGCAGGCGAACCCATTAACATCAAGCCCGACCTCGACCTCATGGTTGAAGAATTCGCCAAGAGAGGCGTCACGGTCGAATAAGCCCAATGCAAAACGAACCCCCGGACTGCTGTCCGGGGGTGTTCTTTTTGTCCGGCGGTTTATTCCGCGTTTCCGTCGATGTGCCGTTGGATGCGGTTGATGATCATTTCGAGGGCGATGAGGTTCTTGCCGCCCTCCGGGACGATCAGGTTCGCGTTTTTCTTGCTCGGCTCGACATAGAGCTCGTGCATGGGCTTGACGGTGGTCAGATACTGGTCAATGACGGAATCGATGCTGCGTCCGCGTTTTTTCACGTCGCGGCGGATGCGGCGGCACAGGCGCACGTCGGCGTCGGCGTCGACGAAGATGCGGATGTTCATCTCATCGCACAGCGTCTTGTCGACGAAGATCATGATGCCCTCGACGACAATGACCCTGCGCGGCTCGACGTGCAGCACCTCGTCGGCGCGGTTGTGGATGGTGTAGTCATACGTCGGGCAGTCGATGGCCTGGCCGTTTTTGAGCATACGCAGATGCTCGATCATCATATCGGTGTCGAACGCGTCCGGGCAGTCGTAATTGAGGTGGGTCCGCTCCTCATAGCTCATCTCGTCGTGCCGCTTGTAATAGTTGTCGTGGCTGAGGACGCTGATATTGTCGCCAAAGCGGTTCATCAGCGCCTTGACGAGCGTGGTTTTTCCGCTGCCGGTCCCGCCGGCAACACCGATGACGATCACATCTGACATATCTCTATCTCTCCTCTTTTTACTTTACGATCCCGTAGATCAGCGGCTGCGCCTCCGGCGCGTCGGTTCCCCAGCGGATGGCCTCCAAAAAGACGCGCTCCGCGTCGGCAAGCGTCTCAGGCCGGTTCGTGTGCAGCACGGCCAGCGTCTGGCCCTGCTCGACCTTCGCGCCGGTCTTTTCCTTCAGGACAATGCCGGCGGCGAAGTCAATGGTGTCGTCCTTCGTCTTGCGGCCCGCGCCGAGAATGGCGGAGCTTTCGCCGATCTTCTGCGCGTCCATATGGTGGATATAGCCCGCCTGCGGCGCTTTCAGCTCATACTGCACCGCTGCCTGCGGCAGCAGGCTCACATCGTCCAGCACGCGTGCGTCGCCGCCCTGCGCGGCGATCCAGCGCTTCATCTGCTCGAAGGCACGGCCGGAGGAAATTGCCTCCTCTGCCTGCTTCGTGGCCTCTTCAATGGGCCAGCCGTTGCACAGGTGCAGCATATTGGCCGCCAGCGTGATGCACACGCCGGTCAGGTCCGGGCAGCCATGGCCGCGCAGGACCTCGACCGCCTCGCGCACCTCAAGCGCATTGCCGATATAGAAGCCGAGCGGAATATCCATATTGGACATGACTGCCACAACGTTCCGGCCGCAGGCCTTGCCGATGCGCACCATGCTCTCGGCAAGCTTCTGCCCGTCTTCGAGCGTTTTCATAAACGCGCCGGAGCCGATCTTGACGTCCAGCACGATGGAATGCGCGCCTGCGGCGAGCTTTTTGGACATGATGGACGATGTGATGAGCGGCAGAGAATCGATCGTCGCGGTCACATCACGCAGCGCATAGAGCTTTTTGTCGGCAGGCGTCAGATTGCCGGACTGGCCGATGACGGCTACGCCGACATCCTCGACCTGCTGCATAAAGGCCTCTGCCGAAAGCGTCGTCTGGTAGCCGGGGATGGATTCGAGCTTATCGACCGTGCCGCCCGTGTGGCCGAGGCCCCGGCCGGACATCTTCGCCATCTTGCCGCCGAGGCTCGAGACAATCGGTGCAACGATCAGCGTCGTCTTATCGCCGACGCCGCCGGTGGAGTGCTTGTCGACGGATTTGTCGCCGAACCGGCTCAAGTCCACCGTATCGCCCGAGCGCATCATCGCATCGGTCAGGACGGCAGTCTCGTGGTCGGTCATACCCTTGTAGAAGACCGTCATGGCAAAGGCGGACATCTGGTAATCGGGGATGGATCCGTCCGTAAAGCCCTTGATGATAAAGCGGATCTCGTCGTCGGTCAGAACGCCGCCGTCCCGCTTTTTTTCAATGAGATCAACCATTCGCATAGAAATCAAATCCTCCTGAGCTTGAAATGAAGGCTCCGGCAAGTCCGTATGAACCTGCCGGAGACAGAAACCGGGTACAGCTTAACGCATACCCTTGTCGTAGGGGATACCCTCGGCCTTCGGCGCGCGGGAATTCTTGGACGTGAAGGCAAGCACGATAAGCGAAATGATGTACGGCAGCATGTTGTACAGAGAGCTCGGCAGGTTCATCGCCTTGAGGAAGCTGAAGCCCGTGTAGACGTTGCCGAGCGCACGGAAGAAGCCGAACAGCAGCGCGGCCAGCGCGATGCGCTGCGGCTTCCACTGGCCGAAGATCATAACGGCGAGGGACAGGAAGCCGAAGCCTGCCACGCCGTACTCAAAGCGCCATTCGGAAACGCCGGCGGTGATGAACACGATGCCGCCGATGCCGCCGAGAACGCCGGAGATGAGCACGCCTGCCCAGCGCATCTTATAGACGTTGATGCCGACGCTGGCAGCCGCCTGCGGATGCTCGCCGCAGGCCATCAGGCGCAGGCCGAAGCGGGTCTTGTACAGCGTCACATAGGCAGTGACGAGCGCGATGAACGCCACGAGCATGAACCAGTTGAATTCAAACGAGCCGATAGGCGCCAGAAGCGCATTCTTTGCGCTGCCGTACTGCACGATGGACGAAACGTCGTCGGGGTTGGCAGCGGTGTTGATGGCCTTGACAATGACCGTCGCACCGGCGGTGCCGAGCAGGTTCAGCGCCGTGCCGACGAGCGTCTGGTCGGCCTTGAAGTTGATGCTCGCCACGGCAAGCAGGCAGGAATAGACCATGCCGACCAGCGCGGAGACAAGGATGACCGCGAGGATCATCACGATCGCCGGGGCTGTATTCGGCACATAGCGCATTGTCAGCGCGCCGCCGAGCGCACCCATGATCATAATGCCTTCGAGGCCGAGGTTGATAACGCCGGAATGCTCCGCGAAGCAGCCGCCGAGGGCGACCAGGATCAGAACCGACGCGAAGATCAGCGTATACTGAAGCAGCAGGATCATTCCGTCTCGCCTCCTTTCTTGGCTTCCGCCAGGGTCCTGGCCTTTGCAATGGCCTTTTCCTCCCGGCGGGCGGCAATGGAGCTCATCACGTTCTTCATGAACAGAACGAAGCCGCACAGGTAGATGATGAGCGCGGAGATCAGATCGGAGATCTGCGCGCAGTACATGCTCTTATCGACATATGCGCCGCCTGCGGTGATATGCTGGATAAAGAACGAGGCGAAGATCGAGCCGATGGGGTTCAGGCCGCCGAGGAAGGCAGCCGCGATGCCGTTGAAGCCCATGGCCGGGACGGAGGAGGAGGAGCACTGCCACTGCTCGTAGCTGGTGAGGTACAGCATCGCCGCGCCCATACCGGCCAGAGCGCCGGAGATCATCAGGCTCAGGATGATGTTGCGCTTTTCCGCCATGCCACAGTATTTCGCGGCGTTTTTGTTAAGACCCGTGGCCTTCAGCTCGTAGCCGAACTTCGTCTTGTCGAGCACGATCCACACGATGACTGCCATCACGACGGCCAGCGGGATCGCAAGGCCGACGTACTGGTTCTTGTTGAACAGCGCGCCGAGGCCGAGCGACGGCAGCACAGCGGAGGCGTTGGTATTGGCCAGGACCTTGGTATAGGGGCTGGCGTCCTCTTTTACGAGCGTAAGGAGCATATTGGTCAGATACAGCACGATCCAGTTGAGCATGATGCCGGAAATGACCTCGTTGACGTTGCAGTAGGACTTGAGAAGGCCCGAGATCCCGGCCAGCAGCGCGCCGCCGAGGATCGCCGCCAGCATACACGGCAGCCAGCTCCAGCCGAGGCCCAGCGCCGCATACAGGCTCAGCGCCGCGCCGACGCAGTACTGACCGGCAGCGCCGATGTTGAACAGGCCGACCTTATAGGAGAACAGGATCGACAGCGCGCACATCAGAAGCGGAGCCGTCTTGACGAGCGTGTTGCCCAGATATTTGATCTGCGAGGCCTTGCGGTTATACGTCCAGAAGTTCTTGATGACCGTCAGGATCGCGTCGCCCGCGCCGTCGGGATTGATCAGCAGCAGGACGAGATAGCCGAGGAACAGGCCCAGCACGATGCACAGCAGCGACGCGACCAGCGTTTGCACGGTGCTGTTTTTCAGAAGATTCTTTTTCATGCTTTCACCTCATCTCTCTTGGCGCCCGCCATGTAGAGGCCAAGCTCCTCCTGCGTGGTGGACTTGGGATCCAGCTCGCCGACGATCTCGCCCTCGTACATGACGAGAATGCGGTCCGGCACGTCCATGACCTCGTCCAGCTCCAGCGAGACGAGCAGCACGGCCTTGCCCGCGTCGCGCTGGGCGACAAGCTGCTTGTGGATGTACTCGATCGCGCCGACGTCCAGACCGCGCGTGGGCTGCACGGCGACGAGCAGCTCGGGGTGCTTGTCGATCTCGCGGGCAACGATGGCCTTCTGCTGGTTGCCGCCGGACATACTGCGCGCCGGTGTGACCGGGCCCTGGCCCGCGCGCACGTCGTACTGCTCGATCAGGCCCTCAGCGTAGGCGCGGATGTTCTTGCGGCGCAGGAAGCCGGCCTTGTCGGTGAATTCGGGTTCAAAATAGCGCTGGAGCACCATGTTGTCCTCAAGCGTATAGTCGAGCACGAGGCCGTGCTTGTGCCGGTCCTCCGGGATATGGCTCATGCCCATGAGACTGCGCTGCCGGATGGACGCGTGGGTAATATCCTTGCCCTCAAGCGTAATTTTACCGCTCACGGCAGGCTCCAGACCGGTCAGGGCGTAGACAAGCTCCGTCTGGCCGTTGCCGTCGATACCGGCGATGCAGACGATCTCGCCCGCGCGGACGCGGAACGACACGTCTTTGACGGCGTTGTTCTTATGGACCTTGGAGGCGACCGTCAGGTGCTCGACGGACAAAACCTCGCCGCCCGGCTTGAGCGGGCCTTTTTCCACGTGGAAGCTGACGTTTCTGCCGACCATCATGGCCGACAGCTCCTCCGCCGTGGTATTCGCGGTTTCGACCGTGCCGATGCACTTGCCCTTGCGCAGGACGGTGACGCGGTCGGAGACCTCCATGATCTCGTTCAGCTTGTGGGAAATGAAGAGGATGCTCTTGCCCTCGGCCGCGAGATTCTTCATGATCTGCATCAGCTCCTCGATCTCCTGCGGCGTCAGAACAGCCGTCGGCTCGTCGAAGATCAGGATCTCGTTGTCGCGGTAGAGCATTTTGAGAATTTCGGTACGCTGCTGCATACCGACGGTGATATCCTCGATGATCGCGTCGGGATCGACGTGCAGACCGTATTTCTCGGACAGATCGAGAACCTTTTTGCGCGCGTCCTGCTTCTGCAGGAAGCCCATTTTGTTCGGCTCGACGCCGAGGATGATGTTGTCGAGGACAGAGAAGCACTCGACCAGCTTGAAGTGCTGGTGCACCATGCCGATGCCGAGCGCGTTCGCGTCGTTCGGGTCGCGGATCTCTACCTTGCGGCCGTCCTTGTGGATCTCGCCCTCCTCCGGCTGGTACAGGCCGAACAGGACGCTCATAAGCGTCGATTTGCCCGCGCCGTTTTCGCCGAGCAGGGCGTGGATTTCACCCTTTTTCAGCCTCAGGGTGATGTTGTCGTTGGCGATGATTCCGGGGAAACGTTTTGTGATGTTCAGCATCTCAATCGCGTAATTCGTTTCCAAGTTCTTTCGCCCTCCTTCCGTTTTTATGGCCCGCGCTTGCGAGGACAGAAACCATTGTATCCAGTATACTATAAACCGGCTGATAAATCAAAGTTATTTTGTTCATCATGCCTGTTTTTTGTAAAAAAACTGCCGCCTGCCGCCGCGGAAGCGCGCAAAAACCGCCCAGCCTATGCGGCTGCGGCGGTTTGCTTTGCGTTTACGCGTCCATAACGGCGCTTTCGCGGATGCGCTTCGTGACCTTGGCCAGCAGGATGCTGTATTCCACGGCTGCGGCAAACGCGTCGTCGTAATACGGCTGAAGCTCCTCCATCGTCATGTGGTTCGCGCGGCAGATCTCGCTCAGCGCCTGCGCGACGTCCTCCTCATGCGCGTGCAGCTCCTCCGCCTGCGCCACGCGGCGGACGAGCGCCTTGATGCGCACGGCCTCTTCAGCGCCGGGGCGTGCGTCCTCGCGCAGCTGCTCGAGCGTGGAATTGGAGAATTTGCAGTAATCGTCCAGCGTCAGATTGTTCTGCGCCAGCTGCGCGGACATGGTGTCCAGCTGCTCCTCGACGGCCTTGCTGATCTCGGCGGGATCGGGGGTAAAGTCCTCCATGGTGTCCGCCGCCTGCCGCAGCAGGCGGTCGCGCAGCTCAAGTTCAGCGCGTTCGGCATAATAATTCTCAAGACTTTTGCGCATATTTTCGCGCATTTCCGCCATATTCTCGCACTGCCCGACCTCTTTTGCAAACACATCGTCCAGCGCATAGGGCGCAACGGTGCGGATTTCATGGATATGGCAGCGGAACTCCGCGTCCTTGCCCGCCAGCTCCGGCGCGTGATATGCAGCCGGGAATGTGACGTGCACAGTCACATCGTCGCCGGGGTTTTTGCCCAGCAGCTGCTCTTCAAAGCCGGGGATGAATGTGCCGCTGCCAAGCACGAGCGTCTGCTTTTCCGCCGTGCCGCCCGCGAACTGCTTTCCGTCCGCAAAGCCCGCGTAGTCGAGCACCAGCTCGTCCCCATTCTGCGAGGGCCGGTCAAACACCGGCGTCCGCCGCTGACTCTGCTGCTGCAGCCGTACCAGCTGCCGGTTCACCTCTTCCTCCGTGACGTCCACGTGCTCCAGCTTGGCCCGCAGGCCGAGATATTGAAATGCCATTTTTTATTTCTCCCTGTTTCATTTGTATCAGCGCTATCAGGCAAATCCGTAAGCACCCACCCCATTGATTGTAGGGGCCGATGCCCACATCGGCCCGTAGGGAAGTTGCGACTTTGCCGAAGATTTTCGTAAAAAGCGGCATGTACTGCCGGGCCGATGTAGGCATCGGCCCCTACAAACGAATGCGCAAGCGCATACGGATTTGCCGAAGAATCACACAAAATCGAAATACCCTACTGCAAAACCTCTCCGTCTCGGCTTCGCCGAGCCACCTCCCCTTTCAGGGGAGGCCCATACGGTTGCCCTACATTCTCGCCTTGATCGCTGAGATCAGGATATCGCCGGCGACGACGCGGTCTTCGGCGGCGAAGCCGGATTCGAAGTTGTCCGAGTACAGAACCTGACTGCTGGGCGGGAATTCTTCGTCTCCGGCATAGACCATGAGCTGCATCCGGTAACCGCCCAAAAAGTCAAACTGGAAGCCCGCGTCGCCGTGCGGGATCGGCAGTGCATTCATGCTTTCGCAGGCTGCGCGGAATTTTTCCACGCGCGTGCCGAATGTGAACGCCGCCCGCGTCAGAACCCGTCCGGTGTACGGCCCGATATACATCTCGCCCCACGGCATTTCGCGGAACGTCTTGTACCCGCCGGACGGCTCCGCCGCGCGCCCCTCGAGCAGGAAGCGCAGCAGAAACGTCTGGCATGGCAGGCTTTTGAGCGCGAACGCAGCTTCGTCCTCGGACGAAATGGCGTATTTCGGCCACGCGATCTGATACGCCGTACCCAATAACGTCACGGTGAACCGGCCGTTTTCGAACGGCACGCCGCAGCGCGCTGCCGCCTCCTGCGGGTCGAGCGAGGCGAATTTTTCCTCATAATGGGCAAACGGGACTTCTTCCTTGTTGTTCTGTACCTGCATAAACCTTACTCCTGAATGCTCGACGGGAACAGCTCCCGGCTGGTGTGCGGCAGGAAACACGCCGCGACGAATTCATCCATATATCTGGGATTCGTGGAAAGCTCCATATAGGTCATGTTGGACGCCAGCTCGTCGACCTTGTCGACTGCGCAGTCCGACCTCGCCATGGCGTAGGCGCCCGAGAGGGACGTGTTGCCCAGATACTCGAACAGCTCCCGGTCGATATCCGGCAGCATACCGATGCGCACGGCGTTTTCCATGTTGATGCCGGAGCCGATGCCGCCCGCGACATACACATGCGACAAAACGCTCACGTCCATGTCGAGACTGGAAAGCATGATATTGATGGCCGAGAAAATGGCGGCCTTCGCGCGGATGAACGAGTCGATATCCACTTCCGTGATGGAAATTTCGCGGCCCGTCTCCGATTCGGCGGCTGTCGCGAGGATATACCGGCCCATGCCGTGCTCGTCGTGCGCGACGCGTTTGCCCTCGCGGACGAACTGGCCTTTCGAGGAAATAATAGAGGTGCGGTAAAGCTCGGCGATGACATCAATGATGCCGGAGCCGCAGATGCCGACGGGCTTCTGGCCCTCCGGCCCGACGATGCCGAGCGTCGGCTCCATCGTATCCTTGTCGATCTTCACGGATTCGACCGCGCCGTCCGTCGCGCGCATACCGCAGGAGATATCGCCGCCCTCAAACGCCGGGCCTGCGGAGCAGGCGCAGGACATCATGAAATCGCGGTTGCCGAAGACCAGCTCGCCGTTCGTACCGAGGTCGATGAACAGCGAAAATTCGTCCTTGTCCCAGATGAGGCTCGTGAACGCGCCCGCGGTGATATCGCCGCCGACATACGAGCCGATGTTCGGGGCCAGCAGAATTTCCGCGTCCGGGTTGGCCGGGAAGCTGAGATCCTTGGCCGTCATGCCGCGCCACTGGAAAAACGTCGGGATATACGGCTCCATGCGCACGGGGTTCGCGTCCACGCCCAGAAGCAGATGGTTCATCGTCGTGTTCGAGGCAATGCACACGCGGAACACGCGCGAGACGGGAACGCCCGCCGATTTGCACATTGCCGCGACGAGCGGCAGCAGCGTTTCCTTCAAAATCGCGTCCTGCAGCCGCTTGACGCCGCCGGGCTTGCCCTGCTCGACGATGCGGTTGATGACATCCGCGCCGTAGCGGATCTGACCGTTGCCCGCAGAGGCCTTCGCCGTCAGCGTGCCGGTCTTCAGATCCATGAGCACGCCCGTGACGGTCGTGGTGCCGATATCGATGGCGCAGCCGTAGAGCGGCGCGTCCTCTTTTTCGGATACGTCCATGATGGTCAGCACGCCGTCCGTCAGCGTGCCGGTGATCTGTACCTTGAAATTGGCCTCGCGCAGCGTTTTTGCAAGCTTTTTGACCGTGTGATAGGTAAGCCTGACCTCCGTGCAGCCGTCGAATGCGTCCTGCGCGAAGCGCGCAAGCCGCTCGGTGTCGGGCATGGTGTCGTCGAGCGTCGGCTCGTCCAGCGTAAGAACCGCCTGCACAAAGTCGTTTGCAAAGTCCACGCCTGCGGCCTGCACGTCCTGCTGCAGCTGGTTGAAGATCGCGATCTCCTCGCCGGAGGACAGGTCCGCCGTCTTCATGCGGCTTTGATAGGCAGAGGCGATGTCGGGGACGAGCACGGTAATATCTCCGGCAGGCTTCGTCGAGCAGCTTAGCCGCCAGCCCGCGGCATAGTCCTCGTCGGAGATGTGACCGGTCTGCACGCCGGTGACCTCGCCGGAAACGAGCTTGACGCGGCATTTGCCGCATGAGCCGTTGCCGTTGCAGGGCGCGTCGATGGCGACGTTGGCCGATTTCGCGGCCTCCAGAATGGTGCTGCCGGGCGCGGCGGAGAATTTGACCTCCTGCGCACCGTTTTCGAATTGGAAGGTGATTTCGTACATGCTGTCTGGGTTCCTTTCCGTCAAAAGTGTGGAAACCGCCGCCGGCGGAATACGCGAAGTGCATCTCCGCCGCCCCCTGCGTGGTATTCATGCTCTATACTATAAACAAATCCCGCTCTGCGGTCAAGCCCCGCGCGGGAGCAAAAACTTTTTGTACAATTTTCAGAGACTGTCAAAGAATTGTGCGTCATAGACAAATGCGTCGCGTTTTGCGGTGTGGAAACTATTGATTCATCCAAAGAAGTGTGGTAAGCTGAGGCTGGCAGAATTTGATGCAGCAAACTGACAAGGAGGACGAAAACATGAAAAAATTCATCAACCAGGTCGAGCTTGTAGAGGATCAGATGATCCAGGGCATGGTCAAGGCGTATCCGCAGTATGTGCGCAAGCTGGACTGCGGCAACGTGGTCGTGCGGACGGAAAAGAAGGAAGGGAAGGTCGCACTGATCTCCGGCGGCGGCTCCGGCCACGAACCGGCGCACGGCGGCTACGTCGGCACGGGTATGCTGGATGCGGCGGTCGCGGGCGCAGTCTTCACCTCGCCCACGCCGGATCAGATCTATGAGGGCATCAAGGCCATCGCGACCGACAAGGGCGTGCTGATGGTCATCAAGAACTATACCGGCGACGTGATGAACTTCGAAATGGCCGGTGAAATGGCGCAGATGGACGACATTAAGGTCGCGCAGGTCGTCGTCGATGACGATGTCGCCGTCGATGGCAGTCTCTATACCGTCGGCCGCCGCGGCGTGGCGGGCACAGTCTTCGTCCACAAGATCGCGGGTGCAAAGGCAGAAGAGGGAGCCGAGCTTGAAGAGGTCCAGCGCGTGGCGCAGAAGGTCATTGACAACGTGCGCACCATGGGCGTCGCCATCCGTCCCTGCACGGTCCCGGCGGCGGGCAAGCCCGGCTTTGAGCTTGGCGAGGACGAGATGGAGGTCGGCATCGGCATCCACGGCGAGCCCGGCACGCACAAGGAACCGCTCCGCCCGGCAGACGAGATCGTCGATCATATTCTGGACAAGATCCTCTCCGACATCGACTATACCGGCCATGAGGTCGCCGTCATGGTCAACTCCTCCGGCGCAACGCCGCTGATGGAGCTGTTTATCATCAACAATCATGTCGCCGACGTGCTGGCCGCGAAGGGAATCAAAGTCTATAAGACCTTCGTGGGCGAATATATGACGTCGCTTGAAATGGAGGGCTTCTCCGTGTCCCTGCTGCGGCTGGACGACGAGCTGAAGGCCCTTCTGGATGCGCACGCGGACACCATCGCATTCAAGGCATAAACCCAAACGCAAAGGAGAACCGTTATGGTCAATCAGGAACAGGTATTGGAGATCTTACACGCCGTCGGCGAGAAGATCACGGAGGAAAAGCTTTTTCTCACGGAACTTGACAACGTCATCGGCGACGGCGATCACGGCATCAATCTGGCCCGCGGCTTCGCCGAGGTCGAGAAGAAGCGCCCGATGATGGAGGGCAAGGACATCGGCACGATGCTCAAAACTACCGGTATGGCCCTTGTGTCCACGGTCGGCGGAGCCTCCGGCCCGCTCTACGGGACGGCGTTCATGCAGGCAGGCAAAGCGCTTGCCGGAAAGACGGAACTGGATGCGCAGGACCTGGTCACGATCCTGGACGCATTCGTCGCGGGCGTGCAGCTGCGCGGCAAGTCCGTGGCCGGAGAAAAGACGATGCTGGATGCCATGATTCCCGCGCGTGATGCGGTCAAGGCGGCGCTGGACGCGGGAAAGAGCGCGAAGGAGGCGCTGTCCGACGGCGTGGCCGCTGCGGAGCAGGGCGTCGAGTACACCAAGACCATCATCGCCACCAAGGGCCGCGCAAGCTATCTCGGCGAACGCAGTCTCGGCCATCAGGACCCCGGCGCAACGTCGTTCACCACGATGCTGCGCGTCGTGGCCGAGCACGTGTGAGGTGCGGGCCATGGTCGGATTTGTGATCGTTTCGCACAGCGAAACACTGGCAAACGGCGTGGTCGAGCTGACAAAAATGATGGCCGACGGCGTGCCCATCCGTGCCGCCGGCGGTCTGGACGGCGGCGGCTTCGGCACGAGCTATGAAAAAATTTCGAACGCCATTGACGAAATTTACTCAGACGACGGCATGATCGTGCTCATGGACATGGGCTCGGCGGTCATGACGGCGGAAATGGTGCTCGAAGCCATGCCGGAGCGGAAGCTCGTTCTGGCCGACTGCCCGCTGGTCGAGGGCGCGGTCGCCGCGACCGTCAGCGCCATCGCAGGCAGCAGCCTCGACCAGATCATGGACGAGCTTGCCGACGTGCGGGAGCTGAAAAAGCTGTCGTGATAAAAAGAAGCAGCATGAAATGCGCACCTGTTTTGTAGGGGCGGACGACTCTGTCCGCCCACTGGATGCAGTGCTTTTTCAGAAATTCAGGGTAAATCCGTATGCGCTTCCCAACGTGTTTTGTAGGGGCAAGTGCATTCGGATTCGCCGAGGATTTTCGATGATCCGATACCCCCACTGCCGGGCGGACAGAGGCGTCCGTCCCTACGCATTTTCTGGAAATCCGGCGCAAAATGGACACAGCAGACTTTCATTGTTTCACAAGGAGCCGATATGAAAGAATTTCAATACACCATTCAGGACCCCATGGGCTTTCATGCGCGGCCTGCGGGCGCGCTTGTGCGCGCGGCAAAGGCGTATACAAGCAAAATTACGATCTCCTGCGGGGAAAAATCCGCGCAGCTGACGCGGCTGATGGCCGTGATGGGCCTCGGCATCAAGCAGGGTCAGACCGTCACCGTCACCATCGACGGCTCCGACGAGGACAAGGCGTTTGAGGAGCTGCAGACGCAGTTCCGCGAAAACGCCTGAGGACGCCGCCATGCAGGTATGCTCAGGGCTTCCCATTTCCCAGGGCCTTGCCGCCGGAAAAATCGTCTTTCTCGGCACGCAGAAGGCCACCGTCCGACAGGCAGTCTCCCCGCAGGAGGAACAGCTGCGCTTTGAAAGCGCACAGCGGCAGGCCGTGGACGCGCTCGGCGCGCTCTATGAAAAGGCCAGAGCGGAGCTTGGTGAGAAGGACGCGGAAATTTTCTCCGTCCACCAGCTCATGGCCGAGGACGAAGACTTTACAGACCTTGTTTCGGAAGCAATTGCGGACGGCGCGGAGGCCGCCGAGGCTGTCCGGCAGGCGGGGGAGCAGTGCGCGGCCATGTTTTCCGCCATGGACGACGACTATATGCGTGAACGCGCCGCCGATGTGCGGGACGTCGCCGCCCGCATCTGCCGCATTTTAAACGGCGAGGCGGAGCAGACCATCACCGAGCCCTGCCTCATCGCCGCCGAGGAGCTGACCCCCAGCCAGACCGTGCAGTTCCCGCGCGAATTCGTGCGCGGGATGCTGACCGCGCGCGGCGCGGCGAATTCCCACATGGGCATTCTGGCGCGGACGCTCGGCGTTCCGGCTGTCTCGCAGCTGCCCGTGTCGGCGGAGCTGCACGGGCGCACGGCGGTTCTGGACGGCTTCTCCGGGACACTGACGCTCGACCCGGACGAACAGACGCTGGCCGAGGCAAACGCGAAGATCGCCGCACAGCAGGAACAGCGCGAAGCGCTCCGGCAGCTGATCTCCGCCCCGAGCGTCACGCGGGACGGGCATTCTGTCCGCCTTTACGCCAATATTGCGGGCACGGACGATCTGCCGCTGCTGCGGGAAAGCGGCGCGGAGGGTGTCGGGCTGCTCAGAAGCGAGTTTCTGTATCTGGGCCGCAGCACGTACCCGACCGAGGACGAGCTGTTTGAAAGCTACAAAACAATCGTGCAGGCCATGGATGGCCGGGAGGTCATCATCCGCACGCTGGATATCGGCGCGGACAAGCAGGTCGGTTATTTTGATATGCCGCCGGAGGACAACCCCGCGCTCGGCCTGCGGGCGATCCGCCTGTGTTTGACGCGGCCCATTCTGTTCCAGACGCAGCTGTGCGCCATTCTGCGCGCGTCGCGCTATGGAAACGTCGGGATCATGTTCCCGATGGTGACCGGCCCGGACGAGCTGCACCGGCTGAAGGAGGCGCTGGCCGATGCGGAGGATGTGCTCATTGCGCGCGGCAAACGCTTCGGCCCATACCGCGTCGGCGTGATGATCGAGACGCCTGCCGCCGTGTTCATGAGCGGCGAGCTTGCGGGCGAGGTCGACTTCTTCTCCATCGGCACGAACGATCTGACGCAGTATCTGCTGGCCATGGACCGGCAGAACCCGAATCTGGCCCCGTTCTGCGACCCGCACCACCCGGCCGTTTTGCGCGCGATCCGGCAGACCGTCGAACGCGCGCATCAGGCGGGCTGCACCGTCGGCATCTGCGGTGAGCTTGCCGCAGACGAAGCGCTGACCGAAGCGTTCTTGCGTCTGGGCGTGGACGAGCTTTCCGTCGCCCCGTCCCGCATTCTCCCGCTGCGGGAGAAGATCCGCAGTCTGACGCTCGGATAGCGCGAATACACAATTATCGCCGGTACCGTCTTACAGCGGTGCCGGCGATGCTGTTTTCACTCCCGCACCTGCCGCTGCTCCAGCGTGATGCGGATGGCAGTGCCGTGGTCGGGGACGGAGGAGGCGGTGATGGTGTGGCCGAGGCGTTTGCAGATCGTGCGGCAGAGGTAGAGGCCGAGGCCGCTGGCCTTCTGGTCGCCGCGGCCATTGTAGCCGGTATAGCCCTTTTCAAAGATGCGCGGCAGGTCCTCCGGTGCGACGCCGATGCCGGTGTCACGGATGACGAGGGTCTTGGGCGCTTCCAGCTCGATGGTGATGCTGCCCGCGCGCGTATACTTGAGCGCGTTGGACAAGACCTGCTCGATCACGAACAGCAGCCACTTTTCATCCGTCACGCACGACACATTCAGCGGCTCGTAGCAGAGCTTTAATTTTCTGCCGATGAACTCCCCCGCGAACCGGCGCACGGCGCGGCGGACGATCGCATCCAGCTCATACTCGCGCAGGACAAGATCGCTGCCGCCCGTCAGCCGCAGATAGACCATGACCATCTCGACATACTGCTCGGCGCGGGAAAGCTCCTGTAAAAGCCGCCTCGCCTGCGGCGTGTCCTCCTGCTGCAGGCATAAGCGCATGGAGGCGATGGGCGTTTTGATCTGGTGCGCCCAAAGCGTATAATAGTCGAGCATATCCTGATACTGCGCGTTCATGCGCGTCTCGAGCGCCTGCTGCTGCGCGCACAGCGCCTGCACCAGCGCGCGGTAGTCCTCCTCCGGGACGGTGTGCGCTGCCGGGAGCGTCTCGGGAAGCGTGGGCAGCTGGCAAAGAATCAGCCGCAGCGTCTCATGCCGCGCTTTGACCCGCCGGAAATCCAGCAGCAGAACCGCAAGCCCCAGAATGACACACAACACCGACGGATACCACACCGCAGCCAGCGGCAGGTGGTACAGCGCAAACGAGACGATAAAAATGACCGCGAACAGGAAAAACGCGACGATCTTCCCCGCTTTTCCGCGCAGATACTGTAAAAATAACCGCATATCTATTCCACCAAATAACCCGCGCCGACGCGCGTGGCGATAAAGCCCGCAAGTCCCGCGCCGTCCAGCTTTTTGCGCAGGCGGGCCATGTTGACCGAAAGCGTGTTCTCATCGACGAAGCTGTCCGTCTGCCAGAGCGCCTCCATGAGCCTCTCGCGGCTGACGATTTTGCCCTTTTCCTTCAGAAGCGTCCACAGAATGCGGTACTCGTTCTTGCTGAGCGGCAGCTTTTCGCCGTTTACGAGCAGGGACTGGCCGCCCGTCTGCAAGACCGCGCCCCGGTGGGACAGAACAGGCTCCGCGGGCGCAAAATCATACGTCCGGCGCAGAAGCGCCTGCACCTTCGCCGTCAGCACGTCCAGATCGAAGGGCTTGGCGATGAAATCATCCGCGCCCATGTTCATGGCCATGACGATGTTCATATTCTCCGACGCGGAAGAGAGGAACACGACCGGAACGCGCGAAACGGCGCGGATCTGCGTGCACCAGTGGTAGCCGTTGAAAAACGGCAGCGAGATATCCAGCAGCACGAGCTGCGGGTCAAAGGCTGTGAATTCCTCCATGACGGCGCGGAAATTCTGCACGCACCGCGCGTCCAGCTCCCACTGCCGCAGATGCGCGCAGACGGCCTGCGCGATGCCGGGGTCGTCCTCGACCAGCAAAATACGGTACATCCGTCCGCCTCCCGAGCTTCTTTTTCTCTCAGTATAGCACACCCGGCGTCCAGCCGCAAGAAAAGGTCATTTTCCTCTTTCTTTATTGGAAGAAATCGTGTATACTATTTTTGATTTTACGCTTCTTCCGAAATGGGGGATTTTTAGTATGGAACAGGAAGACAAGAATTTGCAGGCACAGCCGTCCGAAACGCAGGAAAAGCCGGAAAAGCAGCCGCTTCCCAAGGGCTATGAGGCGTATCTGAGCCTGTTCGATCTGGTGCGGATGCTGGCGGTCATCACGCTGGTCTTCGTATTCTTTTTCCGTCTGAACGGCGTGAGCGGCAGCTCGATGTACCCCACGCTGGTCGACAAGGACTATCTGGTGCTGGAGAGCAATTTTCTCTATCGGGACGCAAAGCAGGGCGATATCGTCGTTTTGTATACGCCGCCGTTTTCCGAGAATGACGAACTGCTGGTCAAGCGTGTGATCGCAGTCGGCGGGCAGACGGTGGATATTGACTTTAACGCGGGCGTCGTCTACGTCGACGGACAGGCGCTGGACGAGCCGTATACGTTTGAACCGACCTATCTGAGCTACGCCGAATACGGCAAGGCGCTCGACTATCCGGTCACCGTGCCGGAGGGCGAGCTGTTTGTCATGGGCGACAACCGCAACCATTCGGAGGACAGCCGGTTCTCCGACGTCGGCTGTGTGAAAAAAGAGGCTGTTTTGGGAAAGGTCCTGCTCGTGGTCTTCCCCGGACGACAGACGAATGAATTTGGAGCCGTGACCGGCGGGCGCAGCTGGCACAGATTCGGAGCGGTATCATGAAGCAGGAAGACACCAACCAGAGCACCATGAATATCCAGTGGTACCCCGGCCACATGACCAAGACGCGCCGGATGATCGAGGAGGATGTGAAGCTCGTCGACGCCGTGTGCGAAATTCTCGACGCGCGCATCCCGATTGCCAGCCGCAACCCGGATATCGACGCGATCTGCGGCAATAAGCCGCGCATGATCGTCCTCAACCGCATCGACATGGCAGACCCGGCGCTGACGAAAAAATGGGCAGAGCACTTCCGTGCGAAGGGCTATGCCGTTCTACAGACCGACTGCAAGACGAAAAAGGGCATTTCCGGCTTCGTCCCGGCGGTGCGCACGCTGCTGGCTGAAAAGCTGGCGCGGTACGCGGAGAAGGGACAGGTGGGACGGCCCCTGAAGCTCATGGTCGTCGGCATTCCGAATGTGGGAAAATCGACGTTCATCAACCAGATCGCCGGGCGCAAGGGCGCAAAGGCCGAGAACCGCCCCGGCGTTACGCGCGGCAAGCAGTGGATCACGGTCGATCAGGGGCTTTTGCTTCTGGACACGCCGGGCATTCTGTGGCCGAAGTTTGAAGACCCGGAGGTCGGGATGCGCCTTGCCTACACGGGCGCCGTCAAGGAGGACGTGATCGACACCGAGACGCTGGCCTGCCATTTTATCGCGCTGCTGGCAAAGTATTACCCGCAGACGCTTTCCGAGCGCTATAAGCTCGAAGCGCCGGAGGATGCGGACGGATACGAGCTTTTGCAGCTGGCCGGAAAAAAGCGCGGCTATCTCGTCTCCGGCGGCGAGGTCAATACCGAGCGCATGGCAAAGGCGCTCATGGACGATTACAGAAGCGGCAAGCTCGGCAAGCTGACGCTCGAAAGCCCGGAGGACATGCAATGAGACAGGAAGAACCGATGGATCTTTGGGTGTATGAACGCGAAGCGTTCGACGCAGGCATCAAACTGGTGTGCGGCGTGGACGAAGCGGGACGCGGGCCGCTGGCCGGGCCGGTATGCGCGGCGGCGGTCATACTGCCGCCGGGGCTGGAAATCCCCGGCCTCAACGACTCGAAAAAGCTTACGGACAAAAAGCGCCGGGAGCTGTACGATATCATGATAGAGCAGGCCGTCTCTTACGGCATCGCGTTTGCGAGCGAGCAGGAGATCGACGAGATCAATATTTTACAGGCGACGTTCCTGGCCATGGAGCGCGCCATGCAGAAGCTCTCCCCGCAGCCGGAGCTTGCGCTCATCGACGGCAACCGGACGAAAGACTTCGGCCTGCCGGTCAGAACCATCGTCAAGGGCGACAGTCTGTCTGCGTCCATCGCCGCCGCGTCGATTCTGGCCAAGGTCACGCGGGATCGGCTGATGGAGGAATACGACGCGCAGTACCCGCAGTACGGCTTCGCCGTCCACAAGGGCTACGGGACAAAGCGGCACTATGAAGCGCTGCGTGAATTCGGCCCCAGCCCGATTCACAGGAAGACGTTCCTCAAAAAATTCTATGAGAACCCGTGACCTGACCGGTCCGTGGGGCGAGGCGCTGGCGGCGGAGTATCTGCGCAAAAAGCACTACCGCATTGAGGCTATGAACTACCGCACGCGGCTCGGCGAGATCGATATCGTCGCGTCGAACCGGCAGTATCTCGTCTTCTGCGAGGTCAAGCTGCGAAAATCGGCGGATTTCGCCGCCGCGCGGGAATTTGTCGACGCGCGCAAGCAGCAGCGTCTGCGCACGACCGCGCTTTTGTACCTATCCCAACACGAAACGCCGCTTCAGCCGCGCTTCGACGTGATCGAAATTTACGCGCCCGACGGCACGCAGACCCGCCGCCCGCAGATCACCCATATGGAGGACGCATTTTGACAAATTACCGCGTTTTTGACGGCCACTGCGACACGCCCATCGAACTCTGGCTGCAAAATCAGCCGCTGCTGGAAAACACGCTGGCTGTTTCACTCGCACGGGCGCAGAGGCTCGGCACATGGGCGCAGTTTTTCGCGTTCTGCACCGCATGGGTCGAGGCAAAGCTGCCGAGGCCGGAGATCTTCGCCCGTGCGCTGGATTATTTTGACGCGCAGCTGCGCGAGAATGCAGACAAGATCACGCTCTGCCGCACAGCAAGTGAGGCCGAAGCTGCCATGCAGAGCGGCAAATGCGCCGCGTTTCTCGCCATTGAGGGCGCGGAGGCCGTGCGTGAGGACGAAGGGCTGCTGGAACGCGCGTATGAAATGGGTGTGCGGATGATCTCGCTTGTATGGAACCTTCCGAACAGCCTTGCCGCGCCCTGCGGCTCGGACGAAGGGCTGACGGAAAAGGGCAGGCGCTTTTTTAAGCGGGCGCAGGCGCTTGGGATGCTCGTCGACGTGAGCCATGTGTCCGAAAAGGGCTTCTGGGACATGATCGGGCTGGCCGAAAAGCCGGTCATCGCAAGTCACTCCGATTCGTTTGCCGTCTGCCCGCACCCGCGCAATCTGACGGACGACCAGTTCCGGGCCATCCGCGATCTTGGCGGCACAGCGGGACTGAACCTCTACGCGCCGTTCCTGACGCAAGCGCCCCGCGCGTCGTTTGACGATCTGCGCCGCCATCTTGACCGGTTTCTGGAGTTGGACGGTGAGGGCCACATTGCCCTCGGCGCAGATCTGGACGGCTGTGATTTACTGCCGGAGGGCTTTTCCGGGCTGGACGATTATAACCGGCTCGGTGATTTTTTGAAAACTACCGGATATTCCGATGAAACCATACAGAACTTGTTCTGCAATTCTCTCATGAAGGTCGTGAAACTATGTATTATGTAAGTACACGGGACGCAGGCCGCCGCTTAACGGCCAGTCAGGCCATTGTCGAGGGCCTCAGCCGTGACGGCGGGCTGTATCTGCCGGAGGAAATTCCGCAGCTCACCATGGACGAGATCAAAGCGCTCGCCGCGCTTTCCTATCCCGAACGGGCCGCGAGACTCATGAAGCGCTATCTCGACGAGTTTACCGAGGAGGAGCTGCTGGGCTTTGCGAAAAGCGCCTACGGCCCGGCGAAATTTGACACGCCTGCCGCAGCGCCCGTCGTAAAGCTGACAGAAAACACGTATATTCAGGAGCTGTGGCACGGGCCGACGTGCGCATTCAAGGATATGGCGCTGCAGATGCTGCCGTATCTGCTGACGGCCTCGCTCCGGAAAACGGGCGAGGAGAAGACCGTCTGCATCCTCGTCGCGACCTCCGGCGACACGGGCAAGGCCGCGCTTGAGGGCTTCCGCGATGTGGACCGCACGAAAATCCTTGTGTTCTATCCCGACGGCGGCGTTTCCGAAATGCAGAAGCTGCAGATGCTCACGCAGGAGGGCAAAAACGTCGGCGTGTGCGCTGTGCGCGGCAACTTTGACGACGCGCAGACCGGCGTGAAGCGCATTTTCTCCGACGAGGCGCTGCGCGAGGAGCTGGCCGGGCGCGGATACTTCCTGTCCTCGGCCAACTCCATCAACTGGGGCAGGCTCCTGCCGCAGATCGTGTATTACGTCTCGGCCTACTGCGACCTGCTGAACGCTGGGACCATCGAAGCCGGGACGCGCGTCAATTTCTGCGTCCCGACAGGCAACTTCGGCAACATTCTCTCCGGCTTCTACGCGAAGAGGATGGGCGTGCCCATCGGCAGGCTCATCTGCGCGTCAAACGAGAACAACGTCCTGACCGACTTTATCAAGACCGGCACCTATGACCGCAACCGGCCGTTTTACCAGACAGCTTCGCCGTCGATGGATATCCTGATCTCGTCGAATCTCGAACGGCTTTTGTCCCTGCTGTCCGGCTCGGACGAGGAGGTGCGCGGCTATATGCGGCAGCTTTCCGAGACGGGGAAGTATACCGTCTCCGACCGGGTGCTGCGGGCCGTGCAGGCGGAATTTTCCTGCGGCTTCTGCACGGACGCGCAGGGCGCGCAGACGATCGGGAAGACATTCCGCGAGAACCACTATCTGCTCGACACGCATACCGCCGTGGCCTGCACGGTTCTGGACGCGTACCGCTCCGGGACAGGCGATCAGACGCTGACCGTCGTGGAATCCACGGCAAGCCCGTTTAAGTTCTGCGCAAGCGTTCTGGACGCGCTCGGCGTGACGGAGCACGCGCCCGGCACGGGCGTGCTCGCGCAGCTCACGGCCGAGACGGGCCGTCCGGCTCCGAAGCCGCTGGCAAGCCTTGCAGGCAAGCCCGTGCGCTTCGATCAGGTCACGGACAGGGGCGATATGCGCGCCGTCGTGACGGAGTTTCTGCGCTGATGGCCCTGTACGCGATTGGAGATCTGCACCTGTCGCTCGGCCCGGCGGACAAGCCGATGGACGTGTTCGGGGGCCGCTGGACAGGGTATATGGAAAAGCTGCGGGAAAATCTGAAGGTCATCGGCCCGGAGGACACGACCATTCTGCTCGGCGATCTCAGCTGGGCGATGAGCCTTGACGACGCGGCGGAGGATTTTTCCTTTATGAACGCCATCCCCGGCCGCAAGATCATCCTCAAGGGCAACCATGACTACTGGTGGACGACGCTGCGGGCCTTTGACCGCTTCTGCGCGGAGCACGGCTTTGCGGATTTTCACGTCCTGAATAATTCCTGCTTCTTCTACGGCGATATCGCCCTGTGCGGCACGCGCGGGTGGTTCTACGACGCGCAGAAGGAGGGCAGCCACGACGAGAAAATTTTCCGGCGGGAGCTTGGGCGGCTCGAACGCTCTTTGCAGCTGGCGGGGGACGCGGAAAAATACTGCTTTCTGCACTATCCGCCGCGCTACCGCGGGTACGCCTGTTCGGAAATTCTGGCGCTTCTGAAGCAGTACGGCGTGACGCGCTGCTATTATGGCCACCTGCACGCCGACTCCATCCGGCTGGCGCTGGAGGACGACTATCAGGGCGTGCAGTACCGCCTTGTTTCGGCAGATCACGTCGATTTTCAGCCGCAGCGCATCGGATAGACGGCAAATGGGCGGAAAGATTTTGAATTTTTTCTGAATTCGGATAAATTCCTGAAAAAACAGTGGATTTCTTGTATGAAGTCTGGTAGAATAGAGCGGATTCAAATGAGAATGGTGAATTACGGCCTTTTACAAGCCGCACCGCATAGGAGGAAAGTACCACAATGAACGTTAAAAACGTAGAGAAAGAAAACGGCAGCGCAAAGGTCACTGTCGAGATCGCAAAGGACGAGTTCCAGACCGCGCTGGACAAGGCGTATGCCAAGATCCGCAAGGACATCATGATCCCCGGCTTCCGCAAGGGCAAGGCCCCGCGCAAGTTCGTCGAGCGTATGTACGGCTCTCAGGTGTTCTATGAAGACGCCGTGAACGAGATCTTCCCCGACATTTACGAGGCTGCCATTGTCAAGCAGGAGCTCAAGGCTGTCGGCCAGCCCTCCGTTACCGATATGCAGACCCCCGAAGACGGCAGCGTTGTGCTGACTGTCTCCACGGAGCTTTACCCCGAGGTCACCCTCGGCGAATACAAGGGCATCGAGGTTCCCAAGGAAACCGTCTCCATCTCCAAGGCAGAGGTTGACGCGGAACTTGCCCGCATGCAGGAGCGCAACGCCCGCATCGAAACGGTCGACCGCGAAGCCAAGACCGGCGACACCGTCGTTCTGGATTTTGAGGGCTTCGTAGACGGCAAGCCGTTTGACGGCGGCAAGGCCGAGGGCTATACCCTGACGCTCGGCTCCGGCGCGTTTATCCCCGGCTTCGAGGATCAGCTCGCCGGTATGAAGGCAGGCGACGAGAAGGATGTCGTCGTGACCTTCCCCGAGAACTACACCAAGGAGCTTGCCGGTAAGGAAGCCACCTTCAAGTGCAAGATCCACGAGGTCAAGGAGACCATCAAGCCCGAGCTCGACGATGAGTTTGCCAAGGACGTCTCCGAATTCGACACGCTGGCCGCGCTCAAGAAGAGCATCAAGGCCGATCTCGCCGCAAAGCGTCAGGAAGCTGTTGACCGCGAGTTTGAAAATGAAGCCGTCGTCCTCGCAGGCAAGAACATGACCTGCAATATCCCCGCCTGCATGATCGACGAGCAGGTTGACAAGCATCTTGAGCAGTTTGCCTATCAGCTGCAGTCTCAGGGCATGAAGATGGATGACTACCTCAAGATGATCGGCGGCGACGTCAAGGGTATGCGCGATTCCATGCGCCCGATGGCCGAGCAGACCGTCCGCAGCAACATCCTGCTCAGCGAGATCGTCCATCAGGAGAACCTCGACGTGACCGAAGAGGAAGTCGAGGAAGAACTGAAGAAGATGGCCGAGCAGTATAAGATGGAGCTGGACAAGATCAAGGAAATGGTCGATGTCGAGGCCGTCAAGTCCGATCTCAAGGGCCGCAAGGCTGTCAAGCTGATCGTGGACAATGCAAAACCCGTCGAGAAGGAAAAGAAGACGGCAAAGAAGGCCGCCAAGAAGGAAGACGCCGCTGAGGCTCCCGCCGAAGAGGCCAAGACCGAGGAATAATTCTCCGGCCCGTTGGGTAGAATCCTACAGCCAACCTGACATCCGTCTGAAAGGAGAATCCCAAATTATGAGTTTGGTTCCGTATGTTGTCGAGCAGACGAGCCGCGGCGAGCGGTCGTATGATATCTTCTCCCGCCTGCTCAACGACCGTATCATCATCCTGTCCGAAGAGGTCAACAGCACCACTGCCAGTCTGATCGTTGCGCAGATGCTCTATCTCGAGGCACAGGACCCCGATAAGGACATTCAGTTCTACATCAACTCCCCCGGCGGCAGCGTGACCGACGGCATGGCGATCTATGACACCATGCAGTTCATCAAGTGCGACGTGTCCACCATCTGCGTGGGCATGGCCGCGTCGATGGGCGCGTTTTTGCTGTCCTCCGGCACGAAGGGCAAGCGCCTTGCGCTTCCCAACGCGGAGATCATGATCCACCAGCCCTCCGGCGGCACGCAGGGGCAGGCGACCGACATGCAGATCCAGGTCGAACGGATGCTGAAGATCAAGCAGCGTCTGAACGAGATCCTTGCCGCCAACACCGGCAAGCCGCTTGAGACGATCAAGATCGATACCGAGCGCGACAACTTCATGACCGCTGAAGAGGCGCAGGCCTACGGCCTTGTTGACAAGGTCATCTACAAGAGACAATAATCCCTGAAAGGAGGAGTCCAGCTTGGCAAGAGACTCCATCCGCTGCTCCTTCTGCGGCAAAAAACAGGAGCAGGTCGGCCGCATCATCGCCGGTCCCAATGTCTACATCTGCAATGAATGCGTCGAGCTCTGCTCGTCCATCCTGCACGATGAAATGCACAACGGCCTGAACGAGCAGCAGCTTGAACTGCCCGACACGCTCCCCACGCCGCAGCAGATCAAGACCTACATGGACCACTATATCATCGGTCAGGACGACGCAAAAATCGCCCTGTCCGTGGCGGTCTATAACCACTATAAGCGCATTTATTTCCAGAACGACTCCGACGTGGAGCTGCAGAAGAGCAACATTCTGCTCATCGGCCCCACCGGCTCCGGCAAGACACTGTTTGCCCAGACGCTGGCCAAGATCCTCAACGTGCCGTTCGCCATCGCGGACGCGACCACGCTGACCGAGGCCGGTTATGTGGGCGAAGACGTCGAAAACATCCTGCTCCGGCTTCTGCAGGCGGCGGATTTCGACGTAGAGCTGGCCGAGCGCGGCATCATCTATATCGACGAGATCGACAAGATCGCCCGTAAGTCGGAGAACACCTCCATCACCCGCGATGTCTCCGGTGAGGGCGTCCAGCAGGCGCTTTTGAAGATCGTCGAGGGCACGGTCGCAAATGTCCCCCCGCAGGGCGGACGCAAGCACCCGCAGCAGGAGTTCATTCAGGTCGACACGACCAACATCCTCTTCATCTGCGGCGGCGCGTTCGACGGGCTTGACAAGATCATCGAGCAGCGCACCGATACCTCCGCCGTGGGCTTCAACTCCACGGTCAAGAGCAAGGGCGACCACAACGTCGGAAAGCTCTTCCAGCTCGTGCAGCCGCATGATCTGCTGAAGTTCGGCATTATTCCGGAGCTTGTGGGCCGCCTGCCGGTCATCACGTCCCTGCGCGGGCTTGACAAGGACGATCTGGTGCGCATCCTGACGGAGCCGAAAAACGCGCTCTGCAAGCAGTACCACAAGCTGCTGTCCTATGATCAGGTCGAGCTGAGCTTCGAAAAGGGCGCGCTGGAGGCCATCGCGGAAAAGGCCATCGAGCGCCAGATCGGCGCGCGCGGCCTGCGCGCGATCATGGAGGAGATCATGACGAAGATCATGTACGAGATCCCGTCCGACCCCACCATCCAGTCCGTCTGCATCACCGAGCGCTGCGTGCGCGAAGGCGAGCCGCCCCAGATCACCCGCGACGCCGCAAAGCCCCGCGCTCCCATCAAGAACGCAGGCGTAACGCTGTAACACAACAAACAGGAAGGGAGCGTGCGCTCCCTTCCTGCGTATTTTTATCCTCCGCGAAAGGAGACAATTTTTATGAGCGACTATAAACCCCTTGCCTGCCTGCCAGTCCTGCCGCTGCGCGGGATCGTGGTGTTCCCCGGCTGCGTGACGCATTTCGACGTTGGAAGGAGCCGGTCTGCCCGCGCCGTTGAGGAGGCCATGCGGGCCGATCAGATGATCTTCCTTGTCGCCCAGCGCGACGTGCAGTGCGACGAGCCGAAGAAGACCGACCTGTATTCCGTCGGCACCGTGGCCTATGTGCGGCAGATTTTGCGCCTGCCGGGCGACAATATGCGCATTCTCGTCGAGGGCAAATACCGTGCGCAGCTGACCGACATGATCCACGCCGAGCCGTATCTCTTCGCCCGCGCGATGGAGCTGGACGAGCCGGGCTATCACGCCGCCGTACCGCGCACGCAGGCGCTCGTGCGGCAGGCGCACCAGCTGTTTGAGCAGTTTATCGATCTGGCCGTCAAATCCGGGCAGGAAAACCTGCTGCAAGGCTCTTCGACCGACGACGCGGGCGAGCTGGCCGATTTCATCGCCCAGAACGCGACATTCGGCTACGAGGACAAGCAGCGCGTGCTCGAAACGCTGCCGCCCGTTCACCGGCTGGAGCTGTGCATCCGCATGATGGCGAAGGAGCTTGACATTCTGCGGCTGGAAAGCGAGATCAACGATCAGGTGCAGCAGAATGTCAACCAGAACCAGCGCGATTATTACCTGCGCGAGCAGCTGCACGTCATCCGCGAAGAACTCGGCGAGGACGACGACAGCGACGCGGACAGCTACCGCACCAAAATTCAGGCGCTGAAGCTTCCGCAGGAGACGGAGGAAAAGCTGCTGCGTGAAGTTTCGCGCTTCGCGCGCCAGCAGCCCGGCTCCGCCGAGGCCTCCGTTCTGCGCAATTATCTCGACACGATCCTCGACCTGCCGTGGAACAAAGAGACGAAGGAGCGGCTGGATGTAAAGGCCGCTGCGAAAATTCTCGACGAGGATCACTTCGGCCTTGAGACGGTCAAAAAGCGCATTCTTGAAACGCTGGCCGTGCGCCAGCTGGCTCCAGAGCTGCCGGGGCAAATCCTCTGCCTTGTCGGCCCTCCGGGCGTGGGCAAAACGTCCGTCGCGATTTCGATCGCACGGGCGCTGAACCGGAAGCTGGCCCGCCTGTCTCTCGGCGGCGTGCGCGACGAGGCCGAGATCCGCGGCCACCGCAAGACGTATATCGGCGCCATGCCGGGCCGCATCATGACGGCTCTGATTCAGGCCAAGAGCAAAAACGCGCTGCTGCTGCTCGACGAAATTGACAAACTCGGCAGCGATTATAAAGGCGACCCGTCGTCCGCGCTGCTGGAGGTTTTGGACTCAGCACAGAATTCCAGCTTCCGCGACCATTATATTGAGGTGCCGTTCGATCTGTCCCACTGCATGTTCATCACCACTGCCAACACGACCGACACCATCCCCCGCGCCCTGCTCGACCGCATGGAGGTCATTGAGCTGGGGTCTTATACGGACGAGGAAAAGCTGCAGATCGCCAAGCGGCACCTGCTGCCGAAGCAGCTGAAAAAGCACGGCATGAAGCGCACGCAGGTGCGCGTCTCCGACGACGCGATCCGCGAGATCATTGCCTGCTACACGCGCGAATCCGGCGTCCGCAGTCTCGAACGGCAGATCGCCGCGCTCTGCCGTAAATGCGCCATGCGCTTCGTCTCCGACGAGCCGCCCAAGCGTATTTCCATCACCGGCGGCAATCTCGAGGACTTCCTCGGCGTCCGCAAATTCCTGCCCGAAGCAAACGTCACGACCGATCAGGTCGGCCTTGTCACGGGCCTTGCGTGGACGGCTGTCGGCGGCACGACGCTCGAGGTCGAGGTCAACGTGGTCGACGGCACCGGCAAGCTGGAGCTGACCGGCAATCTGGGAGACGTCATGAAGGAATCTGCCTTCGCGGCCATGAGCTTTATCCGCTCGCGCGCAAAGGCGCTGGGCCTCGCCCCGGATTTCTACAAAACGAAGGACATCCACGTCCACTTCCCGGAGGGAGCCGTCCCGAAGGACGGGCCCTCCGCCGGTATCACGATCTGCACCGCCATCGTCTCGGCGCTTACGAACCGCCCCGTGCGGCGCGACGTCGCCATGACGGGTGAAATTTCCATCCGGGGCCGCGTGCTCGCCATCGGCGGGCTGAAAGAAAAGACCATGGCTGCTCTGCGCCACGGGGTCAAGACCGTCATCATCCCGGCGGAAAACGAAAAGGATCTGGAGGAGATCGACCAGACCGTGCGGCAGGCGCTGCAATTCATCACGGTTTCCAGCGCCGACCGCGTGCTGGAGGCTGCCCTTCTGCCCGCAGACGATGCAGCGGGGACAATTTCGGTTCCCGCCGCGCCCGCAATGCCGATCCCCGCACCCAAAACGCGCCGCAAGCCCGGCATCCGGCAGTGAGGAGGCCTGCATGAATCTGCATAACGCGGAATTTGTCCGCTCCGTCACCTCCGTCGCCGACTGCCCGAAGGACGGCCTGCCGCAGATCGCGTTTGCGGGCAAGTCCAACGTCGGAAAATCCTCCGTCATCAACAAGCTCCTGCTGCGTAAGAACTTCGCCCGCGTCGGCGAGGCCCCCGGCAAGACCACGCATATCAACTTTTTCCGCATTGATGAGGCCATGTACCTCGTCGACCTGCCGGGCTACGGCTACGCCAAGGTCCCGCAGAAGGAAAAAGAGCGCTGGGGCAGGCTCATGGAGGCCTATTTTGCCGCGCCGGCTACGCTTACCTTCGGCGTCATGCTCGTCGACGCACGCCATGCGCCGACAGCAAACGATGTGGTCATGGCGAATTACTTTCTGCAGTCCGGCAAGCCCTTTGTGGTCGTGGCCAACAAGCTTGATAAGCTCAAAAAGAGCGAGATCGAGTCAAATCTTGCCCGCATCCGCGAGGTGCTGTCCCTGCCGGATGACGTGCGCCTGATCCCCTTCTCCGCCGAAAAGGGCGACGGCCGCGACGAGCTGCTGACCGTCATCCTGCACGCGGCAGAACAATAAACGCAAAAGCCGAGGCCCCGCCGTCTGCGGGGCCTCGGTTTATACGATCAAAACGCATTGCTGCCCGTTTCAGGCAGCAATGCGTTCGTAGGGGCGGACGACTCTGTCCGCCCGGCAGAATGCACCGAATCATCAAAAATTCTCGGCGAATTCGTATACACTTACCCACTTGACTGTAGGGTGTATCTGAAAACTCATGATGTGACCGGCAGCGAGGGATTTTTGCGTTGCGCAAGACATTTTTTCGCAGGAATACTGACGTATTTCAAGGAAAAATGACGCGGCGCACCGCAAAAAGGCCCGCTGTCCGGGTGCGTTGGGAGTTTTCAGATACACCCTAGGGGCCGATGCCTGCATCGGCCCGCTGGGGAGTTGCGAATTCGCCGTAAGATTTCTGAAAAAGCACTGCTTCCAGCGGGCCGACAGAGTCGTCGGCCCCTACGCGATGCGGAGCGTATTCACCGAAAGCCGTTCAGTTTTGTGGTTGCCTGTGCTCGATCCACTTACTTTCTTTCCGGCACAAGGAAGATAAACACCAGCGAGCTGATGAGCAGCAGGTAGGGGTAGAACAGGAACGGGATAATCTGGAACGCGGTGAGCGTTTCGCCCAGCTCTGCGGCGGCGGAGATCGCCAGCAGCATCTGCGCGCCATAGGGGATGATGCCCTGGAAGATGCATGAGAAGGTGTCGAGCAGCGACGCGCTCTTCTTGCCCGTGATGCCGTATTCCTCGCTCATCTGCTTCGCGATGGGACCGGCCATGACGATGGCGACGGTATTATTGGCCGTGGCAATGTCCATCGCGCCGACAAGCAGGCCGATGCCCAGCTGGCCGCCCTTGTTGCCGTGGAAAATGCGGCGGATAAAGCCGAGCAGCGCTTCAAAGCCGCCGTATTCGCGGATGAGGCCGCACATGGCCGAGACAAGGATCGTGACCATGATCGTCTCAAACATCCCGGACGCGCCGGAGCCCATGTTCCCCAGCAGCTCGGTCGGGTGCACCGCACCGGTGGCGAGCATGATGATGGCGCCGGAGAAAATGCCGGTCAGCAGCACGAGGAACACGTTAACGCCCGCCACGCCGCCAACGAGCACCAGCAGATACGGGACGGTCTGCAGCAGATGGTATTCCGGGATCTCTACCGCGCCAATATCGCTTTTCAGCGAGAACACGAGGATCAGCGCCAGCGCCACCAGCGCCGCCGGAAGCGCAATGCGGAAGTTTGTGCGGAATTTGTCCTTCATTTCGCAGCCCTGCGTGCTGCAGGCGGCGATGGTCGTATCGGAGATGAACGAGAGATTGTCGCCGAACATCGCACCGCCCATGACGGAGCCGATGCACAGCGCCAGATGGAACCCCGACGCCTTCGCCACGGCGACGGCGATGGGGACGATCAGCGTGATCGTGCCGCAGGACGTGCCCATGGCCGTCGAGACGAAGCATGAGACGATGAACAGCACCGCAACGGCGAACCGCGCCGGGATATGCGCAAGCATGAAATACGCGACGGACTCCGCGCTGCTGCGGCCCACGACGCCGACGAACACACCGGCGGCCAGAAAGATCAGGATCATCGTCATAATATTCTTATCGCCGACGCCCTTTGCCATGACCTCCAGCTTGTCGTCAAACGACAGCGCCCGGTTCTGCAGGCAGGCGACGAGGATCGCGGCCAGAAACGCCACGACGATTGGAATGTTGTAAAAGCCCATTTCAATTTTCAGGCCGTATTCAAACAGGCAGCCCAGCCCCAGATACAAAACAAGGAACACCCCGATGGGCAGCAGGGCAATGGCGCGCGCGGGTTTCTTCTCCATAAAATACTCTCTCTTCTTCATAAAATCTCACCCCCGGCCGCGTATGCAGCCAGGAGTCTGCGCATAAGCTTTTTTATTGTATTGGCTTTCTGTCCTTTCGTCAAGTAAATCGTTGATTCTTTGGTGAAACTGCATAAAAATACACGGTGCATAAAATTAACAGCCTTTTTACATTTCCGCTCTGTTCAGAACGGGATTTTTCTGATAAAATAAGAACAATTCTTGAAATAGGAGTGAGGCTTTGTACCGCAAACAGGTGTTACTGGAAAAACTGAAGGAGGCTGCGGCCTCCGTGCTGCCGATCAGCCTGATCGTGCTGACGATCTGCTTCGTGCTCGTGCCGGTCGATACGGGGCTGATGCTCTCGTTCGTGCTGGCGACGGCCATGCTGATCTTGGGCATGGGACTGTTCACGCTCGGCGCGGAAATGTCCATGAGCAAGATCGGCAACTACATGGGCGCGAAGCTGACAAAATCGCGCAGGCTTGGGCTGATCCTGATCGTCAGCTTCCTGTTGGGCGTCGCCATTACGGTGGCCGAGCCGGATTTACAGGTGCTGGCGGCCAACGTGCCGGAGATCGACAAGACGGTTCTCATCCTGACCGTCTCCGTCGGCGTGGGTATTTTCCTGATGCTCTGCATGGTGCGTATTTTGTTCGGCATTTCGCTGCGGCTGCTGCTGATCGTGTTTTATGTGCTGGTGTTTTTGGCTGCGTTCCTGTCCGATCAGGGCATTCTCGCTGTCGCGTTTGACTCCGGCGGCGTGACGACCGGGCCGATGACCGTGCCGTTCATCATGGCGCTCGGCGTTGGCGTTGCGTCCATCCGTTCCGACGAAAATGCGAAAGCGGACTCGTTCGGCCTTGTCGGGCTGTGTTCCATCGGGCCGATCGCGTCGGTGCTGCTGCTGGGCGCGATCTACAAGACGCAGCCCGCACAGGCGGAAAGCGAGACTGCCGCCGCCATCACCAATACGGTCGCGCTGGGCCGGGATTATCTGCACGCCTTCCCGGAATATCTGAAGGAGGTCACGCTGGCGCTGCTGCCGATCGTGGTGTTCTTCCTGATCTTCCAGATCGTCTCGCTGCGGCTGCGGAAGCTGCCGTTTTTGCGGGTCATGGTGGGCATTCTGTATACATACGCAGGACTCGTCCTGTTCCTGACGGGCGTGAACGTCGGCTTCTCGCCGGTCGGCTATGCGCTGGGCGCGGCGCTGACGGAGGGATGGAAGCTGTGGCTGCTCATTCCGCTGGCCATGCTGATGGGCTGGTTCATCATCAACGCCGAGCCTGCCGTCCACATCCTCAACCGGCAGGTCGAGGATTTAAGCGCGGGCGCGATCTCGGCAAGAGCGATGGGCATGAGCCTGTCCATCGCCGTCTCCGCCGCAGGCGGACTTGCCATGCTGCGCGTCATCACGGGCGTTTCGATCATGTACTTCCTTGTGCCGGGGTATTTTATCGCGCTGGCCCTGTCGTTCTTCGTGCCGCGCACGTTTACGGCCATCGCGTTCGACTCCGGCGGCGTAGCCTCCGGCCCGCTGACGGCGACGTTCATGCTGCCGTTCGCCATGGGGGCCTGCGAAGCGCTGGGCGGGAATGTCATGACGGACGCATTCGGCCTTGTCGCGCTGGTCGCGATGATGCCGCTGATCACCGTACAGGTCATGGGCGCGATCTACGTGATCAAATCCCGCCGCGCCGAAAAGGAACCGGCTCTGCCGGACTTCGGCGACAACGAGATCATCGAACTGTGGGAGGCCTGCTGATATGGAATTATATTATATCATTGCCGTTACCGATTCCGACCGCGGCGAGGCCATGAACGCCCTGTTCCGCGAGACGGGTCTGCCGATGATCCTCAGCGCACCCGGAAGGGGCACGGCCAAAAACGAGCATCTGGCCGTCTACGGTCTGGATGAAACGCCCAAGACCGTCACCACCTCCGTCGCCAGCGCGCAGGAGGCCGCGCAGCTCGTCAAGGCCGCCAAGCGCAAGCTGTTTCTCGACATTCCCGGCAACGGGATTCTGCTGACCGTGCCGCTCAAGAGCGTGGCGGGCGGCAGAACGCTCGCCTATCTGACCAACGATCTGAAAACAGGAGGAACGCCGCATATGGAATTCAATCATGAGCTGATCGTCGTGATCCTGAACGAGGGCTACGCCGATCTCGTCATGGACGCCGCACGGGCCGCAGGCGCAGGCGGCGGCACGGTGCTGCACGCCAAGGGCACAGGCTCGAAGCGCGGAGAGAAATTCTTCGGCGTGAGTCTGGCCGACGAAAAGGATATGGTCTACATCATCGCCTACGCGGACGAAAAGGCCGCGATCATGCGCGCGATCAACGAAAATGCAGGCCCCGGCACAAAGGCCGGTGCGATCTGCTTCTCGCTGCCCGTCAGCTCCGTCGCAGGTCTGCGCGAACGGGACGAGGAATAACATAATCAACAATAAAGGGGCTGCAGCGAAATAAACTCGCTGCAGCCCCTGCCTTTTGCTTATTCCTCTTCTGTTTCCGGGAAATCCTTCTTGACGGCAGCCTCTGCCGACTTGTAGCGGCTGTAGGCCACGACGATGCGGCGGTTCGGCTCGGTGCCGGTGGAGAAGGTGGTCACGTCGGGATAATCCTGCAGCGCGGCATGGATCACATGGCGCTCATAGGCGTTCATCGGCTCGAGCGTGATGTTCCGGCGGTAGCGGGTGACCTTGCCTGCGACCTTCTGGGCCAGGCGCTGCAGCGCCTGCTCGCGCTTGAGGCGGTAGCTCTCGGCGTCAACGTTGATGCGCACGCGCTTGTTCTGGCCGCGGTTGACGGCATAGTTGGTCAGATGCTGGATCGCGTCGAGCGTCTCGCCCCGGCGGCCGATGAGGATGCCGAGGTTCTCGCCCACGAGGTCGACCAGATAGGTATCATCGCCGGTGTTGACGGCGTGCGGCACGGCATCGGAGCCCATGTGCTCGAGAAGGCCTTTGATGAAGATCTCAATGCGCTCCTCCCTGGAGCCCGGCTCTGCGGGGGCATAGACCTTCGGCTCTGCCGGGACAGCGGGCTTTTCGGCCTGCTGCGGCTGGCGCGGCTTCTGGTCGCGGCGTTCCGGTCTGGGGCCGCGCTGCTTCGGCGCGCGGTCCTGACGCGGCTGCTGCGGAGCCTTGGGCGCGGCAGCACGCGTATCCTGCGGGCGGGGCGCTTCGGGCGCGGCAGGCGCGATGACCTTCGGGGCGGCGGGCGCGATGACCTTTGCGCCGTCTGCGGGCTTGGACTCAGCGGGCTTTTTCGGCTTGCTGCGCGACGCGGAAGACAGGGCGGGCTTGGGGGCCTCGTCGGGCGCTTCGTAGGTGACCTTGACGCGCGCGGGCTGTGCGCCGATGCCAAGGAAGCCGGATCTCGGGTTTTCCAGAACTTCAACGGAAACGCTGTCACGGTCCATATGCAGCTCTTCCAGAGCCGCTGCGATGGCCAGATCGATCGTTTTGCCGGTTGCGGTAATAAATTTCTCCATAATTACTCCTCTGTCTGTTCTGCGTCAGAGCCGGCAGGACGCTTTCTGCCGTAGTGAGCAGGATCGTAGGCACGGCCGCGGCTGTACGGGCGCTCCGGGTCGCCGGAAAGCGGCTTCTTTTCCTCGGATTCCTGCACAGGGTTCTTCCTGGCCTCGTATGCTTTGGCCGCCTTTTCAGCGGCTTCCTTTTCCTGCTGACGGATCTTCTTTTTGCTGACGTTGTCGGTGATGCCGTCGGGGTTCTGCTCGCGGCGCAGGGCGCGCTGGCGCTCCTTTTCGGCCTCCTCGGCGCGGCGCTTGGCGGCGATCTCCTGCTTGACGGCGTCTTCCTCGTCATAGACCTTGCGGTAGTGCTTCGTCAGAAAATAATCCTGCACAGCGCCGAACACGGCCTGCGCGATCCAGTAGATGGAGATCGCGGCGGGCATGGAGAAGCCGATCCAGAGGGACATGAGCGGCATCATGAGCATCATGGTCGCGTTGGTCTGGTTGGCGGTCTTGGCGGCGTCCACATCCTGCTCGCCGTCGGCGTTCGTGGCGACCTGGTTGTTCATCTTCTGGCTGATCCACATGGACACAGCCTGCAGACCGGCAGAAACGACCGGGATCAGGAACAGACCGATCTCGCTCCAGCCCTCGCAGTCCCAGAAGCGGAACGTGGGGATAGCGGCCAGATCAATGCCAAGGAACTGGAAGTTCATGGCCTGCAGATTGATCTTCACATCCGAGCCCATAATGCTCTGGAGCACTTCGCGGAGCTTGTCCGCATAATCGCCGATATGACCGGCGGCGGCCAGCTGGGCATAGTACGCGTTTTTGCCGAGATTTTCGCCGCTGGCCTGCAGGAAGGCGACGATGGCCTCGGAGATGGAGCGGGAGTTGTGCATCATGTACGTGATCGGCTCACGGATGACGTTGTAAAGCGGCAGCAGGATGAGGAGCGGAATGAACGACCACAGGCAGCCGCCGCCCATGGACACGCCTTCTTCCTTGTACATCTGCTGGACGGCCAGCTGGTATTTCTGCTTGTCGTCGCCGTATTTGGCCTCAAGGGCCTTGACCTGCGGCGACAGACGGGACATCTTGAGCATACTCTTCTTGCTCTTGACCGACATCGGCAGCAGCACCAGCTTGACGATCAGCGAAAACAGGATCAGCGCCAGACCGTAGCTGTTGGTGAAGGTATACAGCCAGTCGAGCAGATAGCCGAACGGGACGCGGATCAGGTCAGAAATGCTGGTCGTATCCTTCGTCTCGGCGGCGGCAGCTTCAGCTGCTGCGGTAGGCTCCATGCCCACGTATTTGTCGTTCGAGCTGACAGCGCCGGCGGCGCAGCCGGCCATGGACAGCACAAGCACGGCGGCAAGGACCCAGATCAGGACTTTTTTCTTCATTGTGTTCCTCCAAATGTGATGGGGGTACGCGTTCGGACAACGGGAAGAACCACGCTGCCCTACGGCACCGGGTCAAAATAGTCTCCCTTATAAAAGGGATTGCACCGCAGCAGCCGCTTCAGCGCCAGCCAGCCGCCCTTCACCGCGCCGTATTTCGTGATCGCCTCCAGCGCATACTGCGAACAGGTCGGCGAGAACCGGCACCGGCGCGGAAGCCCGGGGGAGAGATACTTCTGATACAGGCGGATGAGAAACAGGAGCACGCGCTTCACGGCGTGTTCTGCGTCAGCAGGCCGAGCCTTGCGGCAAGCGAAAGATAGGCGTGCTCCAGCGCCGCGTAATCCGCGCCGATGGCGCGCGACCGGGCGACGACGACAAGATCATATCCACGGGCAAACGAAGTCTCGTGCAGCCGGTAAATTTCACGCAGCTGCCGGCGCAGCCGGTTGCGCTGCACGGCATGGGCCAGCTTCGCGCCGACGGTCAGACCGACGCGGTTCGCCTGCGAACCGTTTTTCCGGCAGTAGAGCACGAGATAGCCGTTGGCCGCGCTGCTTCCCTTGCGGTAGAGACGGCGGAAGATATGATTGAGCTTCAACGAGGAAGAAAACTGCATAAACGCCCACCTTTGAATAGCTGCTGATAAACAGATGGGGCGAACAGAACTGCTTCCATTCACCCCGAATTGTATGTGTGCTGCGGTGTAGGCGCGTCAGATTACGCAGAGAGCTTTGCTCTGCCCTTGGCGCGGCGACGGGCGAGGACCTTGCGGCCGTTGGCGGTAGCCATTCTCTTTCTGAAGCCATGCACCTTGGATCTGTGACGCTTTCTGGGCTGATAGGTACGAACAGTTGCCATGAAATCTACACCTCCTGTAAAAATATGCTCAACAGCGGACGCCGGTACAGCCTCCGCCGCAGCGAGTCAAGAATTTAGCTGCTCCCATGGAGCATACAAGTGGTATTATAGCCGATACCCCCTTGATTTGTCAATCATTTTTTGTATTTTCGCCATGTTTTCTGTTTCTGCAAAAAGTTTGCATATTTCCGCGCTGCACTTGCATGAAGACGGAATTTGATGTATAATACTTTGTAAATTTTTGAACGCTATATGAAAGCGAGGCTTCCCCATGAGCAAGGTCTTTATCCCTGAGGGCTACCGCGCCCCACTGTCCGTCTATGAGCTGCAGCGCGCGATCGAATTCATCAAGAGCAATTTCCAGACGAATCTGTCCAACGCGCTCAATCTGCGCCGCGTGTCCGCGCCGCTGTTCGTGGAGGAGGCCTCCGGCCTGAACGATAACCTGAACGGCTACGAGCGTCCGGTCAGCTTTGACATCCCCGACGTACACGCCGAGGCGCAGGTCGTCCATTCGCTTGCGAAGTGGAAGCGGCTGGCGCTGAAGCGCTATCAGTTCAACGTCGGCAAGGGCCTGTTTACCGATATGAACGCCATCCGCCGCGACGAGGAGGTCGACAACCTCCATTCCGTCTACGTCGACCAGTGGGACTGGGAAAAGGTCATTGCCCGCGAGGACCGGAACACCGACTATTTAAAGCGCACCGTGCGCGATATCGTCGGCGCCGTCTGCGAGACGAACGACGCGCTGGGCGTCGCGTTCCCGAGCCTGCACACAAAACTTGACCGCGAGGTGTTCTTCATCACCACGCAGGAATTGGAGGATATGTACCCGGACAAGACCCCCAAGGAGCGCGAGAACGAAATTTTGCGCCAGCACCACACGGTCTTTCTCATGCAGATCGGCGGCAAGCTGAAATCCGGCAAGCCGCACGACGGCCGCGCGCCCGACTATGACGACTGGGATCTCAACGGCGATATCCTGATGTGGAACCCGGTGCTGCAGTGCGCGTTTGAAATTTCCTCGATGGGCATCCGCGTGGATGAGAGCTCGCTTGACCGGCAGCTGACGCTTGCCGGGTGCGACGACCGGCGGAGCCTGCCGTTCCACAAAATGCTTTTAAGCGGGGAGCTGCCGCTGACCATGGGCGGCGGCATCGGCCAGAGCCGCCTGTGTATGCTCATGATCGGCGCCTGCCACATCGGCGAGGTGCAGTCGAGCATCTGGGACAGGGCCACGACGGACGCCTGCCGCGACGCGGGCATCCTGCTTCTGTAAGTTCTGCAACATCATAAATACGAAAGAGGATCGATCACTATGGAACAGCTTATTTCTGTCCGTTCTCTTTTCAAAGAGACTGACGCCTACGCCGGCAAGCAGATCAAGGTCGGCGGCTGGATACGCAATCTGCGCGCCAGCAAAAACTTCGGCTTCATCAACCTGTCCGACGGCACGTTTTTCTCGCAGGTGCAGGTCGTCTACGGCTCCGAGCTTGCGAATTTCACCGAGATCTCCAAGCTGAACATCGGCGCGGCCGTCATCGTCACCGGTACGCTCGTCCTGACGCCGGACGCGAAGCAGCCGTTCGAGCTGCAGGCCAGCGAGGTCTTCGTCGAGGGTCCCTCTACGCCGGATTATCCCATCCAGCCCAAGCGCCATTCGATGGAGTATCTGCGCACCGTGACGCATCTGCGTCCGCGCACGAACACGTTCCAGGCCGTGTTCCGCGTCCGCAGCCTCATCGCCTACGCCATCCACAAATTCTTCCAGGAGCGCGATTTCGTCTATGTCCACACCCCGCTCATCACCGGCTCCGACTGCGAGGGCGCAGGCGAAATGTTCCAGGTCACAACGCTCGATCTTGACAATCTGCCGCGCACGGAGGACGGCCAGATCGACTACAGCAAGGACTTCTTCGGCAAGGAAACGAACCTGACCGTCTCCGGCCAGCTCAACGGCGAGACGTTTGCGCAGGCGTTTCGCAACATCTATACCTTCGGCCCGACCTTCCGCGCCGAAAACTCCAACACGACCCGCCACGCGGCGGAGTTCTGGATGATCGAGCCGGAGATCGCGTTTGCCGATCTCACCGATGACATGAAGCTCGCCGAGGACATGATCAAGTTCATCATCGCCTACGTGCTGGAGCACGCGCCGGAGGAAATGGCATTCTTCAACCAGTTTGTCGACAAGGGCCTCATCGACCGCCTGCACCACGTCATGACCTCCGATTTCGGCCATGTGACGTATACCGAGGCTGTCAAGCTGCTTGAGGCGCACAACGACAAGTTCGATTACAAGGTCTTCTGGGGCTGCGATCTGCAGACCGAGCACGAGCGCTATCTGACCGAGCAGATCTTCAAGCGCCCGGTCTTCGTCACGGATTACCCGAAGGAGATCAAGGCATTTTACATGAAGCTGAACCCCGACGGCAAGACCGTCGCGGCCATGGACTGCCTCGTGCCCGGCATCGGTGAGATCATCGGCGGCAGCCAGCGTGAGGACAACTATGACACGCTCGTGCAGCGTATGCAGGAATGCGGCCTGAAGGAGAAGGACTATCAGTTCTATCTCGACCTGCGCAAATACGGCTCGACCCGCCACGCGGGCTTCGGCCTCGGCTTTGAGCGCTGCGTCATGTACCTGACCGGCATTTCCAACATCCGTGACGTGCTCCCGTTCCCCCGCACCGTCGGCAACTGTGAGCTGTAAGGCTCACCAGCAGACACACGATATCCCCCACCGGCACGGCGGAAGCGCAGGGCTTTGCCAGCCATACGCAAAATCGATAAAATTCAGCTGCAGCTAATCATAACCACCGGCCGTGCCGGTGGTTTGCACTAGCCCCCTTGGGGCATGACCCGGGCTGAGCCTATAGGCTCGTCGAAAAGTCTGCCAACCGCGCAGTTTTCCCGGGCTGCCCCTAAAGGGCAATGTCATCAACTTAGGGTGTATCTGAAAACTCATGATGTGACCGGCAGCGAGGGATTTTTGCGTTGCGCAAGACATTTTTTCGCAGGAATACTGACGTATTTCAAGGAAAAATGACGCGGCGCACCGCAAAAAGGCCCGCTGTCCGGGTGCGTTGGGAGTTTTCAGATACACCCTAAGACCATAGACGGTTTGTTTTACGCAAAAACCGTTGAAATGCAACCGCAGTTGGTAGGGGCGGGGCTCTGCTCCGCCCGGCAGAATGCAGTGAATTCCTTCGAGAATTTGCGGCGAATCCGCAAGCAGTTACCTCTTTGGATGTAGGGGGCGATGCGCACATCGCCCCGTTGGGCAGCTGTGAATTCGCCGAAGATTCCCGTAAAATCGGTACATCCTTCCCGATTCTGGCTGATTACAGCATCTTCCCGGTTGGAAACCGGCTGATCTACGCCACGCACGGCCACGTCTACAACACCGCGCACCTGCCGCCGCTCTGCCCCGGCGATATTCTCCTGCACGGCCATACACATGTACCCGCGTGGGAGCCGTTCGGCGAGGAAAACCTCTATTTGAACCCCGGCTCTGTCTCCATTCCGAAAAACGGCTCCGCACGCGGCTATCTGACGCTGGAAGACGGCGTTTTTCAGTGGAAAACGCTTTCCGGCGGCATACCATACGCTCACGCTGTAATATGGTGCTTATACACAGCAAAAACAGGCTCCCCATCGAACCCGTTCGATGGGAAGCCTGTTGTCTGTTTGCCGGTTCATTCGCCCTTGACTTTGTAGCCGCAGATGCGGATAGCTGCCTTCGCAAGTTCTGCCGTCGGGTCAACGAATGGCCCGGGCTGCGGCAAAGTATCGGCGATAATAGGCAATTCCGTGCAGCCGAGGATAAAATAGTCCGCGCCGCGCGCGCGAAGTCCGTCCAGAAGCGCCTGCCATGCACCCTGCTCCGGTTCAAGCGGCTTGGATGCCTTCACAACATCGTAGATCAGGTGCATCAGCACATCCTGCTCGCCTTCGTCCGGCACAAGACAGTGCACGCCCTGTGCATTCAGCGCCTTTTCATAAAGGCCGGTTGCAAGCGTGCCCTTCGTTGCGAGGATTGCAGCGGTCTGGCCGGGAAAATCCTTTGCGCATGTCTTCGCCGTAGCCTCGAGCATACTGAGAAACGGCAGGCTTGTCATGGCCTGCAGGCGGGGAAGGAAATAATGCGCGGTGTTGCACGGCATGATAACGCAGTCCGCGCCGCAGCGCTCCAACGAGCGCAGAGCCGAGGCCATTTCCGGCACAGGATCCGGCCCGCCGGACAAAATCGCTGCCGTGCGGTCTGGAATGCGAGCGTTGGAATCGATATAGACGCGGATGTGCTCGTTGTCGCAGGCTGCATCTGTCAGAAGCGTGATCTTGCGGAACAAATCCGCCGTTGCAAGCGGTCCCATGCCGCCTAAAATGCCGATGGTCTTACCCATGGCGATTCCTCCTTGATGGGAAATATCTGATATAGAAAGAGGGGACGGACCGTTGTCCGTCCCCCTTTTATTAGGACTTGATTGTCAGTTCGAACGAATTAGCCCTTGATCGCGCCCTGATCGTCGACCGTGATGACGGTAGCGAAGTCGGAAGCGGCCTTGCTGATGTCGTTGCTGACGGTGATGACGCCGTTGTACATATCAGCGACCATCGCCTTGTAGTCGTCCTCCGTGAAGCTGTCGGACCACTGTGTGCCCTCGCCCATCGGGATCTGGACGTAGTTCGCCTCGGGATCGTCCGCGGAGACAAGGCCCAGCGTTGCGATCTTGCCAACGTAGTTTGCCCAGTTGCCGTTGATGATGACGTCGTTCAGCGTGTCGTAAGTAGCGGGGTACAGTCCCTTCATAGCGGAGGTAACGGTCAGGCCGTCAACACCCGCGTAGTTCGCGATCACGCCAGCCTGGTCAACGTCAACGCCGATGACCTTGCCGTTCGCCTTCTTGGCAGCGTCAACAGCGGAGGTGTAAATGCCGCCGCCGCAGGCGAAGACGACCTCAGTGCCGCCTGCATACCAGGTATCCATAACAGCAGTGATGTCAGCATCGCCGAAGAACTGGCCGCCGTAGACATACTTCACAGTGACGTCGGACAGGCCCAGATCGGCAGCCGCAGCGTCAACGCCCTGCACGAAGCCGTAGCCATAGCGGATAACGGCGGGAACAGCCATGCCGCCCAGGAAGCCGAGGCTCTTGTAGCCCAGCTTGACAGCAGCGTAACCGGCCATGTAGCCGCAGAGCTCTTCCTGATAGATTGCGCAGTAGACATTGCTCATGTCAACATACTTTTCGAGATCCCAGTTGTCGGGGTTGTAGTCATAGCTTTCGCCAGCCTTGGCAACACCGGCCTCGAGCAGGTCGCCCTTGGCAACGTCGAGCGCGATGAACTTGACATCGGGGAATTCCGGAGCAGCCTCGACGATCGCGCCGCCGAATGCATAGCCCGGCATAACGATGACGTTGTAGCCTTCGTCAACAGCCTTTTCGATCATGGCGACACGGTCAGCGGTGTTGTCGCCGGCGGGCTTGAAGTAGCTGAACTCCACGCCGTTGTCCTCGCAGAACGCCTTGCAGGCTTCATACGTGGTCTGGTTGAAGGACTGGTCGGTGATATCGCCGTAGTCGGTGATCATGGCGACAGCGTACTCGGTGTTGTCAGCCGGCTCTTCGGTAGGTTCTTCTTCCTTGGTCTCCTCAGCGGGAGCAGGCTCTTCGTCCTTGGTCTCTTCTGCGGGAGCGGGTTCCGTGGTGGTTTGTTCGGGCTCGTCGGTGGTCTCTGCGGGCTTGGATGCGCAGGCAGCCAGGCTCAGAACCATGACCAGAACCAGAAGCAGTGCAAGATACTTCTTCATTTGAAAATCTACCTCTTTCATAATATTATTCCGCACCGGACCGCGGCGAACCGTACCCCGGTGTCAGAATTGCCCCCTCACAGGGGGGGAGCAATTTTGATTATATCAGCTTTCGCTGCTGATTGCAATGACTTTTCACAGCTTCTGCCATGTTTTTCACAGCTTTTTTGCCTGCAGCATCCATTTCAGGATCCGGATCGCCGCCTTTTCCAGACCGATGCGGTCGGAGCCGGGCGTTTCATCGCCCCAGAGCATCCCGCCGTAGCCGCAGTCGAGCAGCCATGCACGCAGGAGCGGACTGTTCTCCGTGAGCCGCTGGCCGGAGATGGCGCAGTCCGGCAGCTTTGCCGCGCGGCAGCTGTTTGCCGCGATCTCAAACGGAAGGCCGTACACGTCGCGCAGCGCGGACTGGGAAACGGAAACGGTCTCCGGCAGGCTCTGTGCGTGCAGCGCAGCCGTTCCATAGGGCCATGCGCCCGCGGCCAGCGCCGAGGTCATAGCGCCGCAGACAACCGGGTCCTCCGACCATTTTTCCGCGAACCGCGCCTCCTGCGGCGAACGCATCACGCCCGCATCCGGCCCCAGCCAGAGCTGAACGCCGAGTTCCGCCATTTCAAGGCCCACCGCGCGTCCGACAGCCCGGACGACCTCCTGGTCAAACGAGCAGGCCAGCTGCGCAGGCGCGGGGAAGACGGTCGCGCACTGCCGCCGGACGATCTCGCCGGTTTCCTCATCGGGAATATCGCGCAGCAGGCGCAGTCCCTGCGCGCCGTCCGCGATCTGGACGGCGGGAATACCGTAGCGCTCAATTGCAGCCGACGCGCCGAGCGCGCCGGGGACGGAGGCCGGTTCTTTGCCGAAGCCGCAGACGAGCCGCTCCAGATTTTCCGTGTCCATATCGGCTACCAGATGGAACACGCTGCACCGGCCCGCGCGCACGTCGGCAAGCGTATGGTGTTCTCCGTCCGGGCGGCAGCCGGTAAACTCCCGGCCCCTTCTGCGGCTGCGGCGGGGCAGATCGCGGTCGGAGAAGCGGATGGCGTGCTTGTGCGCCTGCTCGATCTCGGCCAGATCCTCGGGGAACTGGAAGCAGACGGCTTCGGGCCGCCTGCGCTCCTGCGCGGCAGGCATGGTGAGCGGCTCCGCCGCCTGCACCACGGCGCTGCGCGTCAGACGGATGGAGCCTGCCAGATAGCAGGCACGGCTGCTCGTGCCGATACGGATATCATAATATCCCGCGTCCAGCACGAACGCGTGCGCGCTTTCGCGGTAGACAGAAAGCTCGGTGATGGGGAAGCGCAGCGTAATTGTCTGGCTCTCGCCGGGGGCCAACAGGCGGCTCTTCCGGAAGCAGTTCAGAACGCTGACGGGCCGCGTCAGGTCGCCCTCGGGCCGCGTCACATAGACCTGCACAAGTTCGCTGGCGGCAAATTCCTCTCCGGTGTTGACCAGCTCGGCGCTCACCGTCACGTCGCAGCCGTCAAGCCCTGCCGAGACACTGCCGAACGCGACCGTTCCGTAGCTCAGACCGTGGCCGAACGGATAGCGCACGGGGACGCCGAAGGAATCAAAATAGCGGTAGCCGGTAAACTGATCCGCTGCGGCGCAGGCGTCCGCAAACGCCTCCGCGCGCTCGGGCCAGCTGAAGGAAAGATGGCCGGACGGCATGACCTTCGCCGTCAGCACGTCGGCCAGCGCCCCGCCCGCCTCCTGCCCGGCAAGGCCGAGGAAGACGATCGCGCTGCAGGAGAGCGCGGCCTCGTTCAGCTCGATAAATCCCGGCGCCGCCAGCACGAGCACCGTCCGGTCGAACACGGACGTGACGCGCGTGAGCATGGCTGTCTCTTCCTCGGTCAGCTGAAGCGCATAGCGCTCCGGCGTCCGGCCGATGACGACGACAGCCGCCGCGCAGTCATGGCGCAGGGCGCCGAAATCGAGATTCGTCAGCGGCATTTCGCTGTCCTCCGGGTGTTCTACGGCCCAGGTGCGGTATTTGCGGGCCAGAAGCGCGTCTGGCCTGACCGTCTCGCTTGCCGCAAGGCCGTCCAGCACGCCGATGGAGCGCCACGGCGTCATGGTTTTGTCAAAGGCGGGGGTTTGCAGCTGTTTGACGCCGAACACGGCGACGGGCAGCGGCGCGCCGTTCTCCTGCGGCAGCAGCGGGAGCGTCCGGTTCTTGTTCTGCAGCAGCACAATCCCGGCAGCGGCAGCAGCGCGCGCAGTCAGCGCGTGGTCGCTCATTCTGAGTGTGATATCCATATGTGTTCTCCTATTTTATTGTCAATGTATGTGGAGCCTGCTTTGACAGGCGGGGATGCAATTTCTGTAGGGGCCGGCGACTCTTGTAAACAATCTGGGCTTGACAGACTCTGTTGGCCTGCTGGAAGCAGTGCTTTTTCAGAAATCTTACGGCGAATACAGATATGCCTGCACGCATGGTTGTAGGGGTCGATGCCCACATCGACCCGGCAGAATGCAGCGTTTTAACGGAAATCTCAGGTGAATTCGCAACTCCCCAGCGGGCCGATGTAGGCATCGGCCCCTACAGTCAAGCGGGTAAGTGCATACGAATTCGCCGAGAATTTTTGATGATTCGGTGCATTCTGCTGGCGGACAGGTCGTCCGCCCCTACAAACGAGCAGGGAATACGTTCAAATCTTCCCCAGCTTTCCGGCTACGAAGCCGGACGACCAGGCCCATTGGAGGTTGTAGCCGCCGCAATCGCCGTCGATGTCCAGCACCTCGCCGCAGGCGAACACGCCGGGGGCGAGCCTGCTTTCAAGCGTGTCGGCGCGGAATTCTGCCGTCCGGACGCCGCCCGCCGTCACCTGTGCGCTCTCGAAGCCGGAAACGCCCGTGACGGGAAGAGAAAAAGATTTGATAACAGATACCAGCGCTTCCAGCGGCGCGTCGGAACCGGACGCAAGCGGCTGCGCGCCGAGGCCGCAGGCATGGCAGAGCGTCTTGCCGAGGCGCGGATGGAGCATACCGGAAAGCAGCTCCTCGCCTGCCAGCGCCGGGAACGCTTCGCGCCGTGCCTGCAAAAGCGCCCGCACCTGCGGCGCGGGATACTCCCGCAAAAAATCGAGCAGCAGCCCGGCGCCCTGTGCCTGTCCCGCTGCCCGCGAAAGCGCGAATGCAGCCGGGCCGGAAACGCCCGTCTCGGTAAACTGCACCTCGCCCGCGTCCTCCAGCAGCGTTCTGCCGTCTGCGCGCAGACGGATGCGGCAGTCGGCCCGGACGCCCTTCAGCCCCCGGATGGGGGCCGGGTCCGTGCGGATCTGCGTGAGGCTGGGGTGCAGCGCCGTGCGGCTGTGGCCGAGCTGGCCAAGAAGCTCGTAGCCGGACATCGTTCCGCCCAGCGCCTTTCCCGCGCAGCCGCCGCAGGCAATGATCAGCTTATCTCCAAAATACGCGCTGCCGTCCGCGCCTGTGACCTGATAGCCGCGCGCTTTTTTCTTCACGCTCTGCGCGTCAAAGCCGCAGACGAGCTGCACGCCCGCCTGCGCAGCGGCGAACCGCAGCACGTCCACAACGCTGTTGGACTGATCGGACAGGGGATAGACCCGCCCGGACGGCTCTGCCGTGGTCAGAAGGCCCAGCGCGTGGAAAAAGTCCAGCGTCGCCGTCCCGTCAAAGCGCGAAAGCGCGGCGCGGGCAAAGCCCGCGTCCTGTCCGTGATAGTGCACCGGGGACAAGTCGAGGTTCGTCAGGTTGCACCGGCCGTTGCCGGTGGCGAGCAGCTTGCGCCCGACGCGCGACTGCCGTTCGAGAACGGTGACGGTATTCCGTTCATCCTGCGCGGCGGAAAGCGCGGCCATCAGTCCGCTGGCCCCGCCGCCGAGAATCAAAACCTTCATGTGCTGCTCCTTGGGGTGCGTGGTATGGAATATGTACAATTTCTGTGCAGTTTTCCGTAAAAGGCGCTGCCTGCTGCGGGCGGACAGAGTCGTCCGCCCCTGCAAGTGCTCCTGGTCCTGTTACTGCATCCGCTGCTCCAGTGCGGCAAGGCGCAGGCTGGTGCAGAAGATCTCCATGGCCTGCTCCAACTCCTCGACCGGGGGCAGGGACGGGGCGATGCGGATGTTGGAATCCTGCGGGTCGCGGCCATAGGGGAACGTCGCGCCTGCGCTTGTCATGACGACGCCCGCCTCTTTGCACAGCGCCAGCGTGCGCTTTGCAAGGCCCGGAGCCGTGTTGACCGAGACGAAATAGCCGCCCTTGGGCCGCTGCCAGGAAGCGATGCCGAGCGGCGCGATCTCGGTGTCCAGATGGCGCAGGACGCACTGGAACTTCGGGTTCAGAATGGCTGCGTGCTTCTTCATAAGTTCCAGCGTGTGGGCCTTGTCCTTCAAAAAGCGCACATGGCGCAGAGAGTTGACCTTGTCATAGGAAATGGTCTGGATGCCGATGAGCTTCTGCAGATACGCCTGATTGGCCTCGCTCGTAGCCATAACGGAGAAACCCGCACCGGGGAGCGTGACCTTGGACGTGGAAGCAAACTCATAGACCATGCCGTCGTTTCCCGCCTCGCGGCAGAGCGTCAGGATGTCCCGGAAGGGAACGAACTCGCCGTCAAACTCATGGATGCAGTAGGCGTTATCCCACATGAGGGCAAAGTCGGGCGCCGCGGGCTTCAATGCCGCGATGCGCGCGATCGTCTCGTCGGAATAGATGATGCCGTCGGGGTTGGAGTATTTCGGCACGCACCACATACCCTTGACCGCCGGGTCCTTCACGGCCTGCTCGACCTTGTCCATGTCGGGGCCGGTGGGGGTCATGGGAATTGTAATGAGTTCAAAGCCGAACGATTCGGTGATTTTAAAATGGCGGTCATAGCCGGGGGCCGGGCAGAGCCACTTGACGGTGTCCAGCCTGCACCACGGCTTTTCCGAGCGTGCAAGACCGTGCGTATAGCCCTTGCTGACCAGATCGTACATGAGCGTCAGCGACGCGTTGCCGCCGATGAAGCACTCCTCCGGTTTGCAGCCGAGTACGTCCGCCCAGTATTCCTTCGCTTCCTTGAGGCCGGAAAGCTCGCCGTAGTTGCGGGCGTCGACGCCGCCGGAAATGCAGTCCTCCGGGGTTTTGAGGATGCTCAGGATGCCGGAGACGAGGTCAAGCTGCTCCCTGCCGGGCTTGCCTCTTGCCATGTTGAGCTTCAGCTCCTTCGCCTTCAGCGCGTCGAACTGCGCTTTGACCGCTGTGTATTCCTCGCGCAGCTGTGCGGGGGTCAGATTCTGATATGCAGTACTCATACCGTCGTGATCCTTTCTTCCATCCATTCTTTGCAGCGTCGCTGCCTGATATATTCAGTATATCGCGTCCGCCTGTTAAAAGCAAGCAAAAAGCCCGTTTTCCCAAGGAAAGCGCCGCACAGCGGGTGTTGACGAATCTTCCATTTTCGGGTATGATAGAATAACTCTTGCCGTGGAGGTGTGTGTACGGATTTGGATGAGGCAATGATGCGCGAAGCGCTCCTGCTTGCGCGGGAGGCGGCGGTGGACGGCGAGGTTCCGGTGGGGTGTGTGATCACGCTGGAAGACCGCATTGTCGGCCGCGGACGCAACCGGCGCGAAAAGGGAAAAACGGCGCTGGCCCACGCAGAGCTGGAGGCCATCGGCGAGGCCTGCCGGACGCTCGGCGGCTGGCGGCTGTGGCAGTGTACGCTGTACGTGACGCTGGAGCCATGCCCCATGTGCGCAGGTGCGATTTTGAACGCGCATCTGCCGCGCGTCGTCTTCGGCGCGAAAGATCCAAAATCCGGCGCGGCGGGAAGTCTTGTCGATCTGCTGCATCTGCCGGGCTGCTTTCAGCCGGAGGTCAGCGGCGGCATACTGGAAGCGGAATGTTCACAGGCGCTGCGCGACTTTTTCCGAACGCTGCGCCAAGCACGCGCATCCTGCAAGGATGCAGATGAAAAAAAGGAAGGGACTCTCTATGCGATATCAGATCACGTCTGACTCTACCTGTGATCTCAGCCCGGAGCAGCTGGAACAGTATAATATCCGCCTGCTGCCCCTCTATGTGAGCATGGACGGCAAGACGCTGCGCGACGGCGTGGACGTCAAGCCCGACGATATCTATGCCCACGTCTCCGCCGGCGGAAGTCTGCCGCAGACGGCGGCGGTCAATCTGGCCGATTATGTCCGCGCGTTCACGGAGCTGTCGAAAAAAAACGACTTCGTCATCCACGTCTGTATCTCTCTGGACTTCTCCTGCTGCTACCAGAACGCAAAGCTGGCGGCGGCGGATTTTGACAACGTGTACGTCGTCGATTCCAGAAATTTATCCACAGGCCACGGCCTTGTCGTGCTGGAGGCCGAGCGCATGGCGCGCGAGGGCATGGAGCCGGACGATATTGTTGCGGCGCTGCACGATCTGACGGGCCGCGTGGAGGCCAGCTTCATTCTCGACCGGCTGGATTACATGAAAAAGGGCGGCCGGTGCTCCGCCGTGACGCTTCTGGGCGCGAATCTGTTAAGGCTCCGCCCATGCATCGAGGTCAGAGACGGCAAAATGGGCGTCGGCAAAAAATACCGCGGCAGCTTTGACAAGTGCGTCTGCGAGTATATCACCGATAAAATTGGAAACCGCAGCGATCTGGAACTGCGCCGCGTGTTCATCACGCACTCCGGCGTGTCGGAAGAAACGGTGCAAAAGGCTGTGGAAACTGTGCAAAAGTTACAGCCGTTTGAGGAGATCTGCGTCACGCGGGCCGGCTGCACCGTCAGCAGCCACTGCGGGCCGGGAACGCTCGGCGTGCTGTATATCCGAAAGGCAGATCAATGAGGGAAGCACTGGAAGCGCGCTCCGGCTTATCGCCGGAGCAGATCGACACGCTCTGCGCGTTCGGGCAGGCGCTGATCGAAAAAAACAAGGTCATGAACCTCACGGCCATCACCGAGCCGCAGGCTGTGGCCGAGCTGCATTTTCTCGACTGCATCGCGCTTTTGCGGGCGGAGGACTTTTCCGGAAAGTGCGTGATCGATATCGGCTGCGGTGCGGGCTTTCCCGGCGTTCCGCTGAAGATCGCCGAGCCGTCGATCGAGCTGACGCTTCTGGATTCTCTGGCCAAGCGCATGACATGGCTGCGGGAAATTCTGCCGCAGCTGGGCGTGGAGGCCGAGGTCGTCACTGCCCGGGCGGAAGAATTCGTCCAGACCCGCCGGGAGCAGTATGATATTGCGACGTCCCGCGCCGTGGCGCGGCTGAATATCCTCGCAGAGCTCTGCCTGCCGTATGTAAAGGTAGGCGGCGCGTTTCTGGCGATGAAGGGCGCGCTGGCGGGCGAGGAGATGGAAGAAGCAAAGCGCGCCGTGGCGCTGCTGGGCGGAATGATCGAGCAGGTGTACGAGTATCCCATTCAGGACGCGCTGCATAAGGCTGTTGTCATCCGCAAAATCAGGCCCACGCCGGCGAAATACCCCCGCGCGTTCGCGAAAATCAAAAAAAGTCCGTTGTAGGCCGGCCTCTGCCCGGCAGGAAGGAGCGGGCAGGATGGATATTCTCTCCCTGTGCCGGAGGATGGTCATGCTGTTTTTCTGCATGGCCTGCGGCTTTTGCGCCGCAAAGGGCGGCGTGATGGACACGCAGAGCAACAAAAAGCTCTCGGCGCTCGTCGTAAACGTTGCAAACCCCATGCAGATCCTCGCCTCCGCACTGACGGGGGAGCGCCTGCTCTCGACCGGGCAGACGCTCCGGCTGGCGGGGCTGATCGCGCTGATCTATCTTGCGCTGATCGCCCTGAGCTTCCCGGCCGTGCGGCTGCTGCGCGTCAGGGACGCGGAGCGCGGGCTGTACCGGTTCATGTTCATCTTCTCCAACACCGGCTTTCTCGGCTATCCCGTCGTTGAGTCTCTGCTTGGCAGCGGCGCGGCGTTTTACGTCACGATCTTCGTGCTGTTTTTCCAGCTCTTCTGCTGGAGCTACGGCGCAAGTCTGATGCGCGGCGCGGCGCGCTTCCGGTTTCAGTGGAAGGTGCTGCGGCAACCGTGCGTCGCGGCGTCGCTTGCGGCATTCGCGGTCTATCTGTCCGGCTGGCAGCCGCCCGCGCTGCTGCACCAGACCGTCAAATATGTCGGCGATATCACAAGCCCCGTCGTCATGCTGATCGTGGGCTGCTCGCTTGCGCAGATGCGCTTTAAGCAGATCTTCGGAAGCTGGCGGATCTACGCGCTGTCCGCGCTCAAGCTGGCGGCCGTGCCGCTGCTGGCGTATGCCGTGCTGCGGCACGTGCTGACGAATGAATTTGCACTGTGCGTGCTGACCGTGCTTCTGTGTATGCCCATCGCCACCAACACGACGATCCTGAGCTACCAATACGGCGCCGACGAGACGGCCGCCTCCTCCGGCGTGTTTGTCAGCACGCTTCTGAGCCTGCTGACGATCCCGCTGATGATGAAGCTGCTGTTCGGAACATAAGCGCAAAGCCTCACCCTGCCGCGGCAGGGTGAGGCTGCGTCTTTATCCGGCCTGTTTCGAGCCGGTATTTTGTGCTTCGACAGAAAATATTTCCTAAATGTGGGGTTCCGCGCCCGATTTCGACACACTTCGCGCGCGGCGTGTGGTATGGTGAGGCTGCATGGAGGCCGGATCGAGCTGAACGATCACCGCGGTCCGGTCATCAGGCTCTGACTCGCTGGCGCACGCGACGACCCCGGCGGCAAGCTCCCTCGGCGAAAGCGGCCCGCACGCGCGCAGATACTGCTCGCAGGCGGCTTCCGGTATGCCGTCGGTGGTAAGCACCAGCTGCTCTCCTCTCTGTAAGGACAGCCCCACACGCTCGGCCCGGTGTTCCTCTCCCACACCCAGCCCCGGCGGAGGCGAGGCTGTCCCTATTTTTTTGACTGTTCCGCCCTTCTTGAGATAGGACGGGGCCGCGCCCCATTTATAAAGCGCCCCCTCGCCCGTGCAAAGGTCCATCTCCAGCAGGTCGACCGTGGAAAAGCACCCGTCGCCCCGCAGGACATACAGCTCGTTCAGCATCGCCGCCGCGTCCATCGCGTCAAAGCCGAGCGTTAAGAGCGATTGCAGGACCGAGATCGCCTCCTGCGCGTCGGACTGCGCGCCGGAGCCGGTGCCCATGCCGTCGCAGAGCAGGACATACTGCGTCACGCCGCACTGGAAGCTTGTCCCGCAGTCGCCGCAGAGCGTATCGCCCCGCAGCCCGACCGCCCGGACGCCGAGCGAGAGCCGATAGCGCGGGACGCCCCCGGCGGGGCGCTTCTGGCCCGCCGCGCGTAAAAAGCGCGCAAGCTGACCGAGCAGCGCGCGGGAAATTTCCCGCGCCTCCTCGCTGCGCCGGAGGGCCAGCAGCTGCGACTGCTGGGCGCGCAGCGCCCGGTTGATGGCCGCGCGAAACGCCTCCTCCCGGATGCAGACCGCGCAGAAGCCCGCGGGCAGGTCGCCCTCGTTCGCCTGTCCCTGCCGCAGGATCGTCCCGGCGCAGGCCGAAAGCAGACGGCAGGTATCGTCCGCGCGCTCCTGCCAGCACTGCTGGTGCTTGACGCAGCTGCGGCAGACGTCGTCCGCCGCGCTGTCAAAGATCAGTGCCGGAGCTGTCTGAGCTTCCTGCCCGGAAAGAGACAGCTTTGTCTCCATCCGCTGCAGGACATCCGCCGTCTGCACCAGCGTGCTGGCAGCAGCAGGCACGTCCCGCCGCGCATCCGGCAGCGCAAAGCCGGGGAGCAGGCACGAGAAAACCGCGCCTGCCAGCACGCCCAGCGTCCAGCCCGCGTGCTCCCCGCCCCAGACGAGCACGCACAGAAAATACAGTCCCGCAAACGCCGCCGCCCGCGCCGTCCGGCGAAGGTCCGCCATCCGGCAGACAAGAAGCGGCAGGCAGAAGCAGGCCGTCTGCGGCGGAGACGGAAGGCTCCCGAAATCGAGCACCAGCCCGCAGGCCGCGCCAATCAGAAGCGCGTCCTGCGCGTCCTCCACCAGCAGGCACACCGCCGCTGCGCCGACCACGGACAGCGGAACGCCGAACGGCAGCTCCACGCGCACAAGTCCCGCAAGCAGACACACCGCCGCAGCGTATGGCCGCAGCCTGGCAGCCTCCTCCGCCGGGCAGAGCGCCCGGATGCTCACGACCAGCAGCGTCAGCCGCAGCGCAAGCAGCAGCGCCGCCCGGATGCCGCCGTCGGCCTGCAAAACGAAAATCAGCCCCAGCAGTGCGTAGATCCCGCCCGCCGCCGCCGGGACAAAGCCGCGCCTCTGCGCGGGCAGCAGATCGCGGAACAGGCAGCTGCCCGCCAGCATCAGAAAGCCCGCCGCGACCGGCTCCAGCGCAGCCGATAAGCCCCAGAACACGGCATAGCCCGCCACGGCCCCGAGATACGCGCACACAGCCGCCGGCCCAAACGGCAGCACGCACACCGGCGCAAGCGCCAGCGGCACGTGCGCCGATAAAAGCCCCGCGCCCGCCAGCACAAAGCTGAAGCCGCCCGCTCCGAGCGCGTGCAGCGCCTCGCGCAGCACGGGCCGCGCCGCCAATCCCTGCGCCAGCCGCTGCCGCAGCTGCTCCGCTCCTGCTGTTCCCATCGCGCCGCCTCCTTTTGTTCCTTTGCGCAGTGTACCACCCGGAACGGGCGGAAACCCGTCGGGAAATGGCGCGGGAAACGCCGGAACGGCTCCAGCGCACGGCGGCAAAAAGAAAAGCCATCCTTTTTGCCTGTACGCTTGCGTTTGCGGGGAAAATAGCGTAGAATGGAGGAAATCTCATAAGGAGGATTCCGACTTGGGTAAGGAGACGGAATACAAGCTGGCTGTCGGCGATCTGCAGCTGCTCGACTGCATTCTGTGCAGCCGGATGGTTATGGAAAAGCTGTGCGCGCCCTATGCCTATATCCGGATGCGGACAACGTATTACGATACGGAGGACGGCTTTCTTGCGCAGCGGCGCTGGATGCTCCGCCTGCGCACGGAGGACGGCCGCAGCGTCGTCACCATGAAGACCCCCGGCGAGGGGCATACGCGCGGCGAATGGGAGGTCGAGAGTGCGTATCTCGACGAGGCGCTGCCGAAGCTGGCCGCGCTCGGCGCGCCGCAGGAGATCGCCGCCCTGCAGCCGGACGCGCTTGCGCCCATCTGCGGGGCAAGCTTCACCCGCATCACGGCGGAGCTGCGGCTGTCGGAGAACACCATCTGCATGATCTGCGGCGACGTCGGCGATCTGACCGGCGGGGGCAGGACGGCGCTTCTGTGCGAGCTGGAGCTGGAATTAAAGCAGGGAAGCGAGGAAGCGCTTTCCGCGTTCGCGCGGGCGCTTATGGACACCTATCATCTGTCCGAGCAGCCGCTCAGCAAACTGCAGCGCGCACGGGCGCTTGCAGAATAAACCGCCCATGTACCCATGCGGCAGAAAAACGAGGGAAAACGATCATGGATATCAACAAAAACGCCAATCTGAGTATGCTCTGCGATTATTACGAGCTCACCATGGGCAACGGCTATTTCGTGCAGGGTATGCAGGACCGCATCACGTATTTTGATATTTTCTTCCGCTCCGTGCCCGATAACGGCGGCTTTGCCATCGCGGCGGGTCTGGAGCAGGCGATCGAGTACGTGCAGCAGCTTCATTTTGACGAGGACGATATTGCGTATCTGCGCAGCCGGAATATGTTCGACGAGGGCTTCCTGCAATATCTGCGCGGCTTCCGCTTCACGGGCGATATCTGGGCCGTGCCGGAGGGCACGCCGATCTTCCCGCGCGAGCCGATCATGACCGTCCGCGCGCCCGCCATTCAGGCGCAGCTCGTCGAGACGTTCCTGCTGCTGACGCTCAACCACCAGAGCCTCATCGCGACGAAGGCCAACCGCGTCGTGCGGGCCGCGAAGGGCCGCACCGTTCTGGAATTCGGCTCCCGCCGGGCGCAGGGCGTCGACGCGGCGGTCGACGGCGCGCGCGCCGCTTACATCGGCGGCTGCAAAGGCACGGCCTGCACGCTGACCGACCAGCTCTACGGCGTTCCGGCCGGCGGCACGATGGCCCATTCGTGGGTGCAGATGTTCCCGTCGGAATACGAGGCGTTCAAAGCCTACTGCGAAACGTATCCGGAGAACCCCACGCTGCTGGTCGATACGTATAATACGCTCAAATCCGGCATCCCGAACGCCATCCGCGTCTTCAATGAGGTCTTAAAGCCCCGTGGACTTACAAAATGCGGCATCCGGCTCGACTCCGGCGACATGACATATCTGACAAAAAAGGCGCGGAAGCTGCTCGACGAGGCAGGCTGGCAGAGCTGCAAAATCTCGTGCTCGAACTCGCTCGACGAGTATATTATCGAGGACATCCTCAACCAGGGCGCGCAGATCGACCTGTTCGGCGTCGGCGAACGGCTCATCACGGCCAAATCCGAGGCCGTGTTCGGCGGCGTGTACAAGCTGACGGCCATTGAGGACGAGAACGGGACTATCATCCCCAAGATCAAGATCAGCGAGAACGTGGGCAAGATCACGAACCCGCACTTCAAAAAGGTCTACCGTTTCTTCGGCAACGACACCGGCAAGGCCATCGCCGACTATCTGTGTGTCTATGATGAGACAGTCGATGACAGCCGTGATCTGGAGATTTTCGATCCGCAGGCGACGTGGAAGCGCAAGAGGGTCTATAACTTTACGGCGAAGGAGCTGCTCGTGCCGATCTTCAAAAACGGCGAGCTGGTCTACAAGCTGCCGAAGCTGGACGACATTCAGAAATACTGCGCCGAGCAGGTCGACACACTCTGGGACGAGGTCAAGCGTTTTGACAACCCGCACACCTATTACGTCGATCTGTCACAGAAGCTATGGGACATCAAGGACCGGCTGCTGCATGAGGGCGGCAGGCTCGATCGATAAAAGTATCGCATCCGCCCGGCTTGCCGGACGGATGCGCATTTATGGAGGGATACAGCATGGCCATTCGCGTGGGAATCATCGGGCGGAATTTCGTCGTTGACTGGATGCTGGCGGCGATGGAGCAGGTGCCGGAGCTGCGCCCGGCGGCGATTTATTCCAGAAACGAGGAAACCGGCAGGGAATTCGCGGAAAAATACCATCTTGACGCGGTGTTCACCGATCTGGAGGCATTTGCGGCCTCGGACGCGTTTGACGCGGCGTATATCGCAAGCCCGAACCTCTGCCACTTTGACCAGGCCATGTGCCTGCTGCGGCACGGCAAGCACGTGCTGCTGGAAAAGCCGGGCGTTCTGACCAGAAAGCAGACGGAGACGCTCGTCGAGACGGCAAACGCCAATCACGTGGTCTATCTGGAGGCCATGCGGCTGGTGTTTGACGACGCGCTGCCCATCATCCGGGACGCGCTGCCCGAGATCGGGACGCTTCGCCGCGTCACAGCGGAGTTCACGCAGTATTCCTCCCGCTACGACCGTGTTCGCGCCGGAGAGCCGCATATCAACGCCTTTGACCCCGCGCTGTGCAACGCGGCGATCCTGGACATGGGCTGTTATCCCATCCACGCGCTCATTTCCATGTTTGGCGAACCCGCGCACGTATCGGCGGAAGCCTATCATCTGGAAAGCGGGTTTGAGGCAGGCGGCATCGCGCTGCTGCGCTATGACGGCTTTGTCTGCGAGGCGATCTGGTCAAAGGTCTGCAAACAGGCCGCGCCCACCACATTCATGGGCGAGGACGGCTCGATCCTGCTCGACGATATCAACCACATCCGCCGCATCTGGCTCGTGCGCCGCAGCGGAGAGACGGTCGAGCTGCCATACCGCGAAAAGCTGCCGAACAACATGATGTACGAGCTGCGCGAATTCGCGGGCTATATCGCCTCCGGCACGCAGCCGGAAAAGCGCAACCGCGACAGCATCCTCACCGCCGCCGTCATCGAAGAAGCCCGCCGCCAGACGGGCACGACATTTGATGGGCTTTGATTTCGCCGCGCTGCGCCCGGAAGTCCGAGCAGCAGGCAGCAGCGAAAAGGGGAATCCCCTCGGCAAATCCGAATTGCATTTCTCCACGTAGCTGTAGGGGCCGACGACCCTGCCGGCCCAAAAATATTGCGAATTTGCCGTAGATTCCCGTGAAAACACAGCATCCTGCGGGCGGACAGAGTCGTCCGCCCCTACACCTGTCTCAGAAATCCTGTGCAAAATAGGAAAATAATGCTTCTTCGACAGAGTGTAACGCCCACGGCGCCGGGAGCGCCGTGGGCGTATTTTGCGCTATTATGCGTTTGCGCGGTCCATGAGAATGATCTCCACGTCGGAGGAAACGCCGCCGTGGTAGATGGTCAGTGTGATGGTCTGGCCGGCAGTGAACTGGTTCTTGACGCGGTTGAGCTGCTCCATCGTCGTGACGGAGACGCCGTTGATGGCGGTGATGATGTCGCCCTCGGAAATGCCCTTGGCGGCAGCGTCGCTGTTGCGGTAAACGCGCGTCACATAGATGCCCTGCGGCAGACGGTAATAGATGCGGTACGTCGCGGGGAGCGTCTCGCCGTCGATGCCGATGGCCGGACGGCCGGAGACATAGCCCTTTTCGATCAGCTCGTCGATGATGGGCTTGGCCGTGTCGATCGGGATGGCAAACCCGATGCCCTCGACGGTCGTGGACGAGGAATAGAAGTTGCTCATCTTCATCGTGTTGATGCCGATGACCTGCCCGTAGCAGTTGATAAGCGGCCCGCCGGAGTTGCCGTTGTTGAGCGCGGCATTCGTCTGGATCAGGCTCATGGTGCGATCGTTGACGGTCAGATCGCGGTTGATCGCGGAGACGATGCCGTCGGTCATGGTGCCGCGCAGCGCCGTTCCGAGCGGATCGCCGATGGCGGCGACGCTGTCGCCGACCTGCAGAACGGACGAATCGCCGAACTCAGCGGCCTGCAGCCCTTCGGCCTCGATCTTCAGAACGGCAAGATCGCTCGTCTCGTCGCTGCCGATGACCGACGCGGTATATTCCCGGCTGTCCGCCGTCAGGACGCTCACGGCCTGCGCGCTTTCGATCACATGATGGTTCGTGATGACATATCCGTCCTCCGACATGATAATGCCGGTCCCGCTGGCCTTGCCGGACGGCGTGACGGTCACGATGGAGACGACGCTTCCGATGCACCGGCGGTAGATCTCCTGCAGGCTCAGCGCGCCCGCTTCATCGGAGGCGACGGTCGGGACGCCTGCGGGCGACTGCGTGATCGTCAGCTGCGGCAGCTCCTCGGCGGCCTGCTGCGTCTGCGCAGGCGCTTCGGCCTGAACGGACGGTTCCGTTTCCTTTGCTGTCTGCGTCTGCTCGGTTGGAGCGGTCTGCGCCGGCTGCGTGCCGACGGTCAGAAGAAAGCCGGTATCCGACCGGTTGAGCGTCACGCCGACATCGCGCACCAGATGCACCGTGCCGGTCACGGCCAGCGCCAGCAGACCCAGGATCAAAATAGCCGTGACCCATTTTCCGGTGTGTCTGCGCCTGCGGTCCTCCATCGGCGTCGGCTGCGGCTGCCAGTTCTTTGTGGAATTGTCGTCATAGAAGCTGTTGTTGTCAAAGCTCATATCAGACACCCTCTTGCTTGGTTATGCACTTAGTATATCCCGCGGATTTGAACAGACATTGAACGATCTGTAAACCTTCCGTGCAGTCCGTCAGCGGACTGTGGGCAGCGTGAAGTTGAACTGCGTCACGCCGTTTTCGCTCGTGGCCCAGATATCGCCGCCGTGCGCGCCGACGATGGTCTTCGCGATGTAGAGGCCGAGGCCCCAGCCCTCGCGGTCAGCCGAACGGGATTTGTCGGCCTTGTGGAAGCGGTCGAACAGCAGCGGCAGCTCGTCCTTGTCGATGGTCGGGCCGGTGTTTTCGACGCTCACGCGGGCCTTGCCGCCGTCGACCTGCACCCGCAGGGCAAGCCTGCCGCCGTCGGGGCAGAATTTGATGGCGTTGTCGATCAGGTTATAGATGACCTGCGTGATGCTGTCGCGCTCGGCCCGCGTCCAGACGGGCTTGTCCGGCAGATCGACGCGCACGTCGAGATGCTTGTTATAGATCTTCTGCTCGAAGGTGATGAGCACGTCGCTCAGCTCCTCGCCGAGATCGAAGCGCGTTTTCCGGCTCTCCTCCACGCCCATGGCCTGCAGCTTCGCGATGTCGAGCATATTGCGCACCAGACGCGAGAGCCTGCGCACCTCGCCGGAGACGATCTGCATATAATGCTGCTGCTTTTCCGGCGGGATGGTCCCGTCGAGCATCCCGTCGATGTAGCCGCCGATGGTGGTCATGGGGGTTTTCAGCTCGTGCGAGACGTTTGCGACGAATTCCTGTCTGCGCTGCTCGGATTTTTCCAGAGAATCCGCCATGGTGTTGAAGGCGTTCGCCAGATCGACGACCTCCTCGCCGCAGCTTTCGGGGACCGTCACGCGGGTATCCAGCTCGCCGCGGCCAAAGCGCCGGGCCGCGTCCGCGACCTTTGCCAGCGGCTGCGCCTGCTGGTGCGACAAAAACGTCGCCGCGGCCAGCGCCAGCACCAGCACGATGATCGCCACATAGAAAAACAGGGACGAACTGCGCTGCATGAAATCCGTGATCTGCGTCATGTCGGAGGAGATGATGACATAGCCGATCGTCTCGTCCGTATCATTGGCGACAATGGGCCTGCCCGCGATGTATCGCCGTCCGTCGTGGATGCCGGCCAGCGTCCCGACGCGGAACGTTTCGCCGCTGGCGTCAATTTCGGTGATGAGATTCGCATCGACCTGCTGGCCGATATGTTCACAGTTAAACTCGTCGCACGAGCACAGCACGACGAAGCCGTTTTCGTCGCAGACCAGCGCCTCGGCCTCGCCGACGTCGGAAAACAGGGACAGACTCAGCCGGAAGTCCCAGTTTTCCTCCAGCTCACCCGTCGAGTCATACGCCTCGGCCAGCGAGGCAACGGCGGCCGCGTCGGCGCTGAGCGTCTCTTTTTTGTCGGTTTTCAGATACCCCAGCATCAGAAACCGGAACGAGACGCCCGTAAAGATCATGCAGACCAGCAGCAGCGCCGCAATGAGGGCGAACTGCCGGCTGAACATTGTTTTCATGGTTACAGGACCTCGAATTTATATCCGACGCCCCAGACGGTCTTGAGGCTCCACTTATCCGACACGCCCTCAAGCTTTTCGCGCAGGCGCTTGACATGGACATCGACGGTACGGCTGTCGCCGAAATAATCAAAGCCCCAGACCTCGTCGAGCAGTTGATTGCGCGTGAAGACGCGGTTCGGGCTGGACGCGAGATGGAACAGAAGCTCCATTTCCTTGGGCGGCGTCTCGATGCGCTTGCCGTCGACGATGAGCTCGAACGAGTCAAGGTCGATAATGAGCTTGTCGAAGACCAGACGGCGGGGCTTGGTCTTGTCGTCCTCGCCGCCCGCGCGGCGCAGAACGGCCTCGACTCTTGCCAGCAGCTCTTTCATTTCGAAGGGCTTGGTGAGATAGTCGTCTGCGCCCTGCTTCAGGCCCTGCACCTTGTCGTTCGTCTCGCCCTTGGCCGTGAGCATGATGACGGGGGTCTTGCTGTCCTGCCGGATGGTGCGCAGGACGCTCCAGCCGTCCATCACGGGCAGCATGATATCGAGCAGCACCAGATCGGGCCGGAGCTGCCGGAACAGATCAAGGCCCTGTCCGCCGTCGGAGGCGATGCGGGTGTTGTAGCCCTCCTTTTCGAGATACATCTGCACAAGCTCGGAGATATTCGGATCGTCTTCGACGATCAGGATCGTTTTTGCCATAGGAGAAGCGCGCTCCCTTCTGATACAATATAATGAATATTATACTGCCGCTCCCTGCGTTTGCGTGAACATTTTGTAAAATCCGGCGCGGCAGTTTTTTGGTTTCCGTTTTTGCCGGTTCTGTGATATGATAATGAAAATTCCCACACATGGAGGTCCCCCCGATGATCCGCATCCGTGATCTCTCTTTGCCGCCGGACGGCGACATGGCCCGGCTCGTGCAGGCCGCTGCGCGGCAGCTGCGCATTTCTCCGAACGAGATCAAGCAGCTGGACCTGAAGAAAAAATCCGTTGACGCACGCAAAAAGAACGACATGCGCATCATTTATACCGTCGACGTGGCCGTAAAGGGCCGGGAGGATAAAATCCTCAAAATGGCCCACAGTCCGAAGGCGTCCATTGCGCGCGACACGCTTTACAGCGTCCCGCAGCCGCAGGCGCTGCCGGACAGTCAGCCCATCATCGTGGGCTTCGGCCCGGCGGGGATGTTCGCCGCGCTGGTCCTGAGCATGGCGGGGCTTCGCCCGCTCGTGCTCGAACGCGGGCAGGACGCGAAAACGCGGCACGAGGCCGTGTCGCGCTTCTGGCAGACCGGGGAGCTTGACCCGGAGTGCAACGTGCAGTTCGGCGAGGGCGGCGCGGGCACGTTTTCAGACGGAAAGCTGAATACCGGCGTCAGGAACGAGCGCATCGGCTGGATCCTGGAGCAGTTCGCCGAGGCCGGAGCCAGCGCGGATATTCTGTACGACGCAAAGCCCCACATCGGCACGGACGAGCTGGTCACGGTCGTGCAGAACCTGCGGGAGAAAATCCTGCACTACGGCGGCGAGATCCGCTTCGGCACACGGCTGACCGGCATCGAAGCCGAAAACGGCCGCATCACAGCCGTCCGCGTACAGAGCGCAGACAGCGAGACGGTGCTTCCGGCCTCCCGCGTCCTGCTTGCCATCGGGCACAGCGCCCGCGATACGTTTGAGGCACTGCACAGCGCCGGGGTACCGATGGAGCCGAAGCCGTTTTCCATGGGCGTGCGCATCGAGCACCCGCAGCGGCAGATCAACGAGAACCAGTATGGCCCGTTTGCAGACGCGCCGGGGCTTGGCGCGGCGGATTACAAGCTGAACGTGCAGCTGCCAAGCGGCGGCTCGGCCTATACCTTCTGTATGTGCCCCGGCGGGTACGTGGTTGCAGCCGCGTCGGAGCCGGGCGGCGTCGTGACGAACGGGATGTCCGACCATGCGCGTGACGGCGAAAACGCGAACGCGGCCCTGCTCGTCACACTGAACCCCGCCGATTTCCCGGACAGCTCCCCGCTCGGCGGGATGTACTGGCAGCGGCAGATCGAACAGGCGGCCTTCCGCGCGGGCGGAAGCAATTACCGCGCGCCTGCGCAGCTTGTCGGCGATTTCCTGAAAAAGCAGCCCTCGCAGGCGCTGGGCGCCGTCCAGCCGGCCTACCGGCCCGGCGTGACGCTCTGCGAGCTGCACGAGGTCCTGCCGGAGCGCATCACTTCCGTGCTCGAACAGGCGCTGCCGGAGTTGGACAAGCGCCTGCACGGCTTCGCCCGGCCCGACGCCGTCCTGACCGCGCCGGAGACGCGCAGCTCGTCCCCCGTGCGCATCCTGCGCGATGAGACGCGGCAGTCAAGTCTGCGCGGCCTGTATCCCTGCGGAGAGGGCGCGGGCTACGCCGGCGGCATCACCTCCGCCGCGCTGGACGGAATACTGACGGCGGAAGCGATCATCAACGAATTGAGCAATCTGAAAGGATGAAGCATATGGCACAGATCATTCCCTTTCCCGCAGACGCGGAGGAACCGGAACTGGAGGCCCTTTCCCGTGAAGCGCTTCTGGCGCTTGCGCAGGAGCTGCGCGAAAAGCTCGCGGAGCTGGATGCCCGCGAGCCGGAGGATATGATGAGCAAGGCCTACGAGCGCTGGGGCGAACGCCACGAAGCGCTTGAGGACGAGCTGGACGATCTGCTGGATCTGCTGGACGGGCAGTGAATGCTTTCTGAGGCGGAAGCACCGTAAAAAGGGGCTGTCTCAAGCTTCGCGGGAAAGATTCGGAAGAACTGCAGGCGCTTCAGCCGGTAATTCGGTTCCCGTTTTTATCAAAATTCTTCCGCAGGGCGTGCTCGGTCGGGATGATCACGCAGAGCATCGGAACGATCTGGACAAACACAATGATCCCGCCGGTCATGCCGATCGTTTCCGTGCCGCGGTTTATCACGAACAGCATCGGAAGCACGGACAGCGGCAGCAGGATCAGGCCGCAGATGAACCAGTACCGCCCGCAGACACGGTGAGCAAGCTGCCATGTTTCCTGATTCTTCATGGACATCGTCGTCCGGTAGCCGAACGTCGCGTTGATATCCCTGGGCGGCCTTTTGAAAAAGCTCCGCCCGAAGCCGATCATCGTGGCCGGGATCAACAGCGTAAACAGCAGCATCATACACCAGAATACCATAGCCATTCCTCCCAAGTTCAAACAAATCGGTTACGCTTCTCCGCTGCTTTGCAGCTTTTCCGCCTGGTCGGCAGTGACGAGGGCGTCAATCAGCTCGTCCAAAGCGCCGTCCATGATCGAGTCGATTTTATAGAGCGTCAGGCCGATGCGGTGGTCGGTGACGCGGCCCTGCGGGAAATTGTAGGTGCGGATGCGCTCATTGCGCATGCCGGTGCCGACCTGGCTGCGGCGCTCGGACGTGACGGCGGATTCGATGCGCTCCTGCTCGATCTGATAGAGCTTGGAGGCCAGCATCTGCATGCACTTTTCGCGGTTCTGCACCTGGCTGCGTTCCTCCTGACAGGCCACGACGATGCCGGACGGCTTGTGGATGAGGCGCACGGCGGAGCTGGTCTTGTTGATGTGCTGCCCGCCTGCGCCGGACGAGCGGTAGACCTGCATCTCGATATCCTCGGGCCGGATATCGACCTCGGCCTGCTCCATCTCGGGGAGCACCGCGACCGTCGCGGTCGACGTGTGGACGCGCCCGCCGGACTCTGTCTCCGGGACGCGCTGGACGCGGTGGACGCCGGATTCAAATTTGAGTCTGGAGTACGCGCCCGCGCCCTGAATCTCAAAATCGGCTTCCTTGATGCCGCCAAGCTCGGTTTCATTGTAGTTCAGCAGCGTGACCGTCCAGCGCTTGGACTCGGCGTACATCGTGTACATCCGGTACAGGCTGTGGGCGAACAGCGCGCTTTCCTCGCCGCCGACGCCGCCGCGGATCTCCATGATGACGCTCTTGTCGTCGTTCGGGTCGCGCGGCAGCAGGAGAATTTTCAGCTCCTGCTCCAATTCCTCCAGCTTTTTCTTGTTTGCGGAGAATTCCTCCTGGCACAGCGCCTTCATTTCAGGGTCGAGCCCCTCGGAGAGCATGGCGCGCAGGTCGTCCTGCTCCTGCGTCGTTCTGTTATAGCTGCGGTAGGCCGTGATGATGGGTTCGAGCTGCCGCTGCTCTTTTAACAGCTGCGATGCGGCCTTCGGGTCGTTATAAAAATCCGGCTGCGCGGCGCGCTCCGCCATTTCGAGATAGCGCGCCTCGACCAGCTTCAGTTTTTCCAGCATAGGCTTCCTCACAAAATCTTTGTTATGAATATCATACTCTATTTTGCCCGCAGCGTCAAATATCTGAACGGCTTTTGCGCATACTAACAGAAGATTTTTGAAAGGAGCGCGCCATGAAGAAATTGTTCTGCCTGCTTGCGGCGCTGGCGCTGCTTGCGCAGCCGCTGCGGGCTGCGGAGGAGCCGAAGTGCTATCTCGCGCTGACGTTTGACGACGGGCCGTCCGGTGAGCTGACCGAGCGGCTTCTGGAGGGTCTGGCCGAGCGGCAGGTGCACGCGACGTTTTTTGTCTGCGGCTACCGCATTGCGGAATTTCCGGATACGCTTTCACACATCGCCGCAGCCGGTCACGAGATCGGCCTGCACAGCAGCAACCATGATTATATGCAGAAGATGGACTATGGAACGGCGCTGCGCGATCTGACCGGCTGTGCAAAGGCCGTGGAGGACGCCTGCGGCGTGCGGGCGCAGCTGTTCCGCCCGCCCGGCGGGCTTTACGGCGACACGCTTTTAAGAGCGGCAAAGGACGCGGGGCTGTCGGTCATTTTGTGGTCGGTCGACCCGTGCGACTGGAACGAGGCCGCGTGGGACGGCGTTCTGCCGACGGTTCTGTCCGAGGCACACGACGGCAGGATCATCCTCATGCACGACCTGTCCGCGCATTCGGTCACGTGCGCCCTGCAGGCCGTCGACCGGCTGCAGGCGCAGGGATACACGTTCTGCACCGTCTCGGAGCTGGCCGCGCTGCGCGGCACGGCGCTTCTGCCCGGCGAGGTCTATACCGGCTTTCCTCCGCTGGACGGTTGACGCAGAACGGATTCCGGGGTAAAATAGAAAAAACGCCTGTTTTTCGGCAGGCATCCCCGGGAGGCGTACATATGGAGAAAAAGGACCTCCGCGCGTTCGTCCGCGCGAAAAAACGCGCCATGACCCCCGCGCAGGTGGAAGCGGCCAGCGCCCGTCTGGCCCAGCAGCTGTTCCGGCACCCGGCCTATCAGGCCGCGAGGAGCCTGTACGGCTATCTGTCTTACAATCAGGAGGTGCGCACGGCGGCCATTCTGCGCCGGGCGCAGCAGGACGGCAAGCGCGTAGCCGTGCCGAAGGTGTTTGGCGATGAAATGAAGTTCTTATGGCTGGACGATCTGTCTGCCGTCGCGCCGGGCGCATACAATATCCCGGAGCCGGTCGCGGACGGGCCGGAGGCAGACGACGAGACGGCGCTCGTGCTCATGCCGGGCCTCGCCTTTGACCCGGAGGGCCACCGCTGCGGCTATGGCGGGGGCTTTTACGACAAATATCTCGCCGCCCACCCGAAGCACGTGACGCTGGCGCTGTGTTACGGGTTCCAGATGTTTTCCCATCTGGACACGGACGCGTTTGATATCCCGGTGCAGTATGTCATTTCCGCGCCGGTCGAGGAGGAAAAAGTGTGAACAAATACATCTTTGTCCTGATCGTCTGTGCGGTCGTGTTTCTCATCTGCTTTCTGATTGATACGCTGTTCAAAGTGATTTTTCCGAAATCCAAACTCGAAAAAAGCAAGCAGGTCGTCCGCCCGCCGAGGAAAAGCGCGGTGGCCGGTGTGATCCTGACCTTCGCGGGCGTCGCAGTGCTGATCAAAAATCTGGCCGGAACACCGGACACGCTGTTTCTCATCGGCAGCGTCGTGGCGATCATCTTCGGCGTGATTTTGCTGTGTACTTATTTTTCTGTCGTCATCTATTATGACGACGAGGGCTTTCTCTACAAGGCATGGGGCCATGGAAAGAAGGAGTTCCGCTACAGTCAGATCAGGGGCCAGCGGAGCCTGCTCACGCGCGGTGGCGTGAACACGATCCTCTTTGTCGGCGACGAGGAGATCAATCTCTACAGCGCCATGCAGAACCTGAACGCGTTCCTCAGCAAGGCGTTTTTCAAATGGTGCGCCGCAAAGGGCATCGACCCGGACACCATCGAAAACAACCCCCGTATGGCGACCTATTTCCCCGACCCGGATAACGAGCCTGCGCAGGGGTAAAGCGTTTTTACGGTAATTCTCGGAAAATTCGTAACTTCTCATTGGGCCGACAGAGTCGTCGGCCCCTACAACGACTCTTGCTCTCTCCTGTAGGGGCGGACGACTCTGTCCGCCCGCGGGACGCACCGGATTTTACGGGAATCTACGGCGAATCCGTGGCTGCCCAGCGGGCCGATGTGGGCATCGGCCCCTACATGACTCCGGCAAATTCGTGCTGCTCCGCAAATTTCGAATGCAAGGCATTTTTACCGCAATCATTCAAAGGCAACTACTATCAAATTTGGTGTATCGTAACAGGCGGCGCGTACCAAATCGCCCGTAGGGTGAGTACGTGTGTTCGTAATATCTGTAAATCAGATTCCTGCCTGAATCGCACCGCAGGATGCACCCCGCGTCCCCAAGCGCCCCTTTTCTCCCCATTCTTTTCCGGCAAGACGGAAAAGAATGGGCCGTCGGAGACATCCCCAGCCCACAACCCCGCAAAACATCTTAACCATCAAGAAGGAACCACATGTGAAAACAGTCTATTTTCGTGACCCCACAAAAGAGAATATTGAGGCCGCCGCGAAGATCATCCGGGACGGCGGGCTGCTGGCGATCCCGACGGAGACGGTCTACGGCCTCGGCGCGGACGCGCTGAATGAGGACGCGGTGCTGCGCATTTTTCTGGCCAAGGGCCGTCCGCAGGATAACCCGCTGATCATCCACGTGCCCGACAGCTCATGGCTGGTGCGGTACTGCGAGAACGTCCCGCCGGAGGCGTATGCGCTGGCAGAAAAATTCTGGCCGGGGCCGCTCACGATGATTTTGCCCCGGAAGCCCATCGTCCCGCTGCGCACGACGGGCGGATTGGAGACAGTCGGCGTCCGCTGCCCGAACCACCCCATTACCCGCGCAGTCATCGCCGCGGCGGACGTGCCCATCGCGGCCCCCTCCGGCAACACGTCTGGCCGTCCCAGCCCGACGTGCATCGCGGACATGATCGAGGACATGGACGGCAGGATCGAGGGGATGTTCGACGGCGGGCCATGCGCGGTCGGCGTGGAATCGACGATTATCGACCTGACGTGTACGCCGCCGCGTCTTCTTCGCCCGGGCGGACTGCCGCTTGAGGCGCTGGAGGCGGTTCTCGGCCATGTGGACGTGGACAAGGCCGTCGTCTCGCTCCTGAAGGACGGTGAACGTCCCAAGGCCCCCGGCATGAAATACCGCCATTATGCCCCCAAGGCCCCCGTCACGGTCGTGACCGGCGATCCGGAAGCCTCCGCACGGTACATACGGACCCATCTGCCGGAGGGGGCAGGTGTGATCTGCTTTACGGAATACAAAGACCTCTTCCCCGGCCGCAGCATCCACGATCTCGGTCCGGCAGCGGACAAGGCTGAGCAGGCCCGGCGCGTGTTCGACGCGCTGCGTGAGTTTGACCACGAAGCCGTCACGGAAATATACGCCCAGTGCCCCGACACGGCGGGGCTTGGCCTTGCCGTCGCGAACCGGCTGAAAAAGGCGGCGGGCTTCCACGTGATCGAGGTATGAGCATGCTTGTCATCGGCATCACCGGCCCGACCGGCTGCGGCAAGACGACGCTTTTGCAGGAAATTGAGCGGCGCGGCGGGCATATCGTCGACTGCGACGCGCTGTATTACGCGCTGCTTGCCTCCAAAGAGGGCGCGGCGCTGCGGCAGGAGCTGCAAACGGCCTTTCCGGGCGCGTTCGGCGCAGACGGGAGCCTGCGGCGCAAGGCGCTGGGGCAGCTGGTCTTCGGCGACAAGGCGCGCATGGCGCAGCTCAATGAGATCGTCTTTTTCCACATCGGGAATGCAGTCCGCGCAAGGCTCGTGCGCGAACGGGCTGCCGGGCGGCGGCTGTTCGCCATTGACGCGATCAACCTGTTTGAATCCGGGCTGGCCGCGCTCTGCGATACGACGGTGGGCGTACTGGCCGGGCGCGAGACGCGCATCGCGCGCATCATGGCGCGCGACGGTCTGACGCGGGAATATGCCGCGCTGCGCGTAAACGCGCAGAAGCCGGACAGCTTTTATGAATCGCACTGCGGCACCATTCTCCAGAACGCCGGAACGCGCGAAGCGTTCGCGCGCACGGCTGACCAATATCTAACCAACATTCTGAAAGGAGCTTTCCCCATGACAAAACAGGAACGAGAGGCGCTGCTTTATCAGCCCAAGCATGGCCGCGACCGCCTTACCAAAGAGGACGAGGCCGCGATGCTGACCTACTGCGAGGACTATAAGGCGTTCCTCGACCGCTCGAAGACCGAGCGCGAATGCGTCGTGTCCGCCGTGGAGCTGGCCGAAAAGGCGGGCTTCCGCGAGCTGACCGCCGGTATGGCCCTCAAGGCGGGCGACAAGGTCTACTCCGTCAACCGCGGCAAGTCCATCCTGCTGGCCGTGATCGGAAAAAAGCCGCTTTCCGAAGGCGCGAACATCGGCGCGGCCCATACCGACGCGCCGCGTCTGGACTTCAAGCCCAACCCCCTCTATGAGGATGCGGAGCTGGCCTACATCAAGACGCACCACTACGGCGGCATCCGCAAGTACCAGTGGGTCACGGTCCCGCTGGAGCTGCACGGCAAGATCGTCCGCGCGGACGGAAGCGAGGTCTATGTCAAGATCGGCGCGGACCCCGAAGACCCGCAGTTCGTCATCAACGACCTGCTGCCCCATCTGGGCCGCGAACAGGGCAAAAAGCCGCTGAACGAGGCCATTCCGTCCGAATCCCTCAACATCCTTATCGGCAGCTGGCCCGAGCCGGACGACGACGGCTCCGACCGCGTGAAGCTTGCCATCATGCGCATCCTGCATGAGAAATACGGCATTGTGGAGGAGGATTTTATCTCCGCCGAGCTGGAGGCCGTCCCGGCGGCAAACGCCCGCGACCTCGGCTTTGACCGCAGCCTCATCGGCGCCTACGGCCATGACGACCGCGTCTGCGCGTATGCGGAGCTGGCCGCGATTTTGCAGCTGGACGTGCCGGAGAAGACCGCCGTGTGCATCTTCGCCGACAAGGAAGAGATCGGCTCCGAGGGCGTGTCCGGTATGCAGTCCGAGGCGTTTGAGCACTTCATGAAGACGCTCTGCGGAATGCAGTCCGTCGAGCTGACCGACTGCTTTGCAAACTCCTTCTGCATCTCCGCCGACGTTACTGCCGCTTACGACCCCAACTTCTCCGAGGTCTATGAGCGCCGCAACGCGGCCTATGTCAACTACGGCGTGGGCCTGTGCAAGTACACCGGCTCCGGCGGCAAGGGCGGCGCGTCCGACGCGTCTGCCGAGGTCGTGGGCCGCATCCGCAGGCTGTTCAACGGCAACGGCGTCATGTGGCAGATGGCCGAGCTTGGCAAGACCGACGCAGGCGGCGGCGGAACGGTCGCAAAGTACATGGCCAAGCGCAACATCGACACGCTCGACGCGGGCGTTCCCGTGCTTTCCATGCACGCGCCGTATGAGACGGTCGCGAAGCTCGACTGCTACATGACCTACAAGGGCATGAAGGTTTTCTTCGAGCAGAATTAAAATTCTGGCATACAGAAGCACCCTCCGGCATAGATATATGCTGGAGGGTGTTTTGTCCATGCAGAACCTGATTTCCGATCCTGTTTCCATGACCTCTTGCCGGCAGGAGGCGTATCTCCTGCGCCTGCGCCGGCAATTTCCTTTTGTCTACGTCAAAACGCTCACGCGCACGGCCTTCGGCCGCAGCGTGTACGCGCTGCAGTTCGGCTCCGGCAGCCGCAAGCTGCTCATCACCGCCGGGCACCACGCAAACGAGACGATCACGTCGGACGCCGTCTGGCAGTGGCTGTTCACGTTCTGCAATGCGCTGCTGGACGGCAGAACGGTCTGCGGCGCAGAAGCGCGGGAGCTGTATCATAATGCAATGGTCTATCTCGTCCCGCTGGTCAACCCGGACGGGGCCGATCTGGCCGCAGGCGTCTGCGCGCCCGGAAGCCCGGAATACCGGGCGGCGGCAGACATTGCCGCGCAGTACCCCGATATCCCGTTCCCGTCCGGCTGGAAGGCAAATCTGCGTGGGGTCGATCTGAACCTCAACTATCCCGCCCGGTGGGAAGCGGCGCGGCGCATCAAAAAGGCGCAGGGCGTGTCCACCCCCGCGCCGAGAGACTTTGCGGGCTTTTCTCCGCTGGATCAGCCGGAGACGGCGGCGCTCGCCGCCTTTACGCGCTGCATCCATCCGGAGCTGATGCTGGCGCTGCACACGCAGGGCTCCGTGATCTATCCCGGCCCGGAGGAAACGGCTCCGCCGGGCGCTCACGCGCTGGCGCAGGCGTTTTCGGACGCCTCCGGCTACCCGGTCGAGCCTGTGCCGCCGGAATCGGCCAATGCGGGCTTCAAGGACTGGTTTTTGCAGGTATTCAAGCGGCCCGCGTTCACGATCGAGGCCGGTCTTGGCGAAAACCCGCTGCCCACCTCGCAGCTGCCGGAGATCACGCGCGCCCTCAGCGCGATTTTTACCGCCGCGATGCAGTGGTAAGATATCCAGAAAACCATAATTTTCTATTCTTGCATACTTTGCACCGCCTGTGGTATACTGAAGACAGAAACGAGAAAGGAGTGCAAAGGTTTATGCACGAATACGAAGTTCTGATCGAGACGATCAATCCCTGCGGCGGCGAAGCGCACGCGGCACGGGAATTCAAGCAGATCGAGGCTGCCAGCCCCGAGGCGTATGTTGCGGCGCAGGGGCGTTATCCCGTTCTGGATTCCGGCAAAAACGCCTCCGGCGACACCGTTATCACCACCGGCGACGGCAAGGGCGTCATGATCCGGTACACGTTCACAGAGTAACCGCGCGGAACCACCCGCGCCCGGACGGCTCAGATCCGTTCCAGCTTTGTGCGCAGAGAGAGCAGGCGCGGAGTGGGCATGGAATCGAACTGCACCAGCTGCGCCCTCTGCGCGGGGTCAAGCTCCAGAACCGTGCCCGGCCCGAAGACGGCGTGACGGACCCGCGTGCCGGGGGCGAAGCCCTGCGGCAGGCTGCTTTCGTCCAGAAGTCTGGTGGAAAAGCCGATGTATTCCCGCGCCTGCCGGATGAGATCCTCGCGCGGGGTGTGCGTGAATTGCAGGAGTGAATCGTCGATATCCAGCAGGAAGCGCGACGGATAGCGCGGGCTGCCGTCCAGATTGCGCCCCTCGGCCTCGGACAGGTAGAGCGCTTTCTGTGCACGCGTCATGGCGACGAAGCACAGCCGCCGTTCCTCCTCCATGCCGGGCAGCGTCCGCGTCTTTTTCGACGGGAAAATGCCCTCGTTCATCGCGCACAGAAACACGTGCGGGAATTCCAGTCCCTTCGCGCTGTGGACGGTCATGAGCCGCACCTGATCGCGCGGATCGTCGAGATCGGCGTTTGTGAACAGCGCAACGTGCGCCAGATAATGCTCCAGCGTGCATTCCTCGCCGCAGGTCGTCTCGTAGGTATAGACCGACTGCTTGAGTTCGGCCAGATTGTCCAGCCGCATCTGGCTGCCCTCCGTGCGGAGCATGGCCTCGTAGCCGCTTTCGTTCAGAACGGCGGCCAGCAGCTCGGAAACGGGCATCTGGTCATAAATGCCTGTGAACGATTCGATGAGCGAGACGAACTTCCCGCCCTTCGTCCCGCGCAGCAGGTCGCTGTCCAGATTCCGGCGCAGCGCGTCGTAGAGCGAGCAGCCGTTCTGCGCGGCAAAGTCCTTCAAAAACGCCATGCGGCGCTCGCCGAGGTTCCGCTTCGGCACGTTCGCGATGCGCAGGAACGACAGATCGTCCCGGCAGGCGATCATGCGCAGATAACTCAGCGCGTCCTTGATTTCAGCACGGGCGAAGAACTGCACGCCGCTGTAGATCGTGTACGGGATTTTTTCCTTCAGGAGAATCTCCTCCACGCCGCGCGTGATATAATGCGCGCGGTACAAAATCGCCATATCGCGGTAGGGCGTTCCGGCCTCGTGGAGCGTTTTGATCTGCGCGGCGATCCAACGGGCTTCCTGTTCGCTGTTGGCCGCGTGGTGGCACAGAACCGGCGCGCCGTCCGGCAGCATGGGCAGAAGGTCTTTTTTGATGCGGTTCGCGTTTTTCGAAATCAGACTGTTGCAGGCGGCGAGAATTTCCGGCGTAGAGCGGTAATTTTCCATCATCATGATGGTCTTCGCCGTGGGATAGACCTTGTCAAAGTCCAGCAGATACCGCACGTCGGCCCCGCGCCATGTGTAGATCGTCTGGTCGGGGTCGCCGACGATGAACAGGTTCTTGTGATACTCGCACAGCACCTGCATCAGCGCGTACTGCGGCGGGTCAATGTCCTGAAATTCGTCGATCATGATGTATTCCAGCCGCTTCTGCCACTTGAGGCGGATATCCTCATGTGTGCGGAAGATGTGGAGCGAGAAGACGATCAGGTCGTTATAATCCAGCGCGAAGCACTTCTTTTCCTGATAGAGATAGCCGTAAAAAATAATATCTTTTGCGCTTTCGGCCTGCCAGTATTTTTCCTTCAGCGTATCGAGCGGCAGCGTGAGCATATCCTCGTAATACGCAGGCCGCTCCTTTAATTTCAGCATCTCGATCATGTCCCGCGCGTGGGAGAACGTCATGTCGCGCAGCGTCAGCCCGCGCTCCTCATAAATGATCTGGAGCATGGCGTCGATATCGCTGTTGTCGAGCACAAGGAAGCTTTTGGGATAGCCGACGGCGTGGCTGTCCTCCTGCAGAATGGAGACGCAGAAGCCGTGGAAGGTGTTGATGTAGCCGGTATCCTCGTCGCCGGTCAGGTTGTGGATGCGCTGGCGCATTTCGTTCGCGGCCTTGTTTGTGAACGTCACACACAGCAGATTTCCCGGCAGAATGCCCAGCTCCGTCACCAGATACGCAAACCGCCGCGTCAGCGCCCGCGTCTTGCCGGAGCCTGCGCCCGCGATCACGCGCACAAAGCCCTCAGTTGACAAAACAGCCTCCCGCTGCGCCGCGTTCAGTCCCTCCAGCAGCTCCATGCGCGTCCCTCCTTGAATACGAACAAAATTTCTAAAATATCATATCACATCGGGGACGTACTGTCAATGCAGACAACCGGCGCGCTTTGGATGCACAAACCATCCAAAGCGCGCCGGTTTTTTCAATTTATCATCGCCAGAAGCGCATCATACAGTGCCGAAGAGCCTGTATTCCAGTAAGACGCGGTTTCGCTGCCCTCGGAATGCGCGGTCAGGACGACACGCCCGTTTGCTCCGACGGCAAGTGTGCAGAGCGTTCCGTCCGCACAGGACAGGAAGAGCTGGATGCACGGCACGGGAAGCTGTGCGGACGCGTAAGAGGGCTTTGCGTATGCTTCGTGCAGCAGCGCCCGAAGCGCCTCCGGACTGACCCTATCAGGGGAAATTGATACGGCCTCCTCTCCGGTCCGGTCATATCGCTCGACCAGCTGGACGGACGACCATTGCTCCGCCCCGCATGCCTGATCCAGCTGCTGTGACGCTGTGCAGCCCATCAGAAGCACCAGCCATATGGCCAAGAGACCGACTGCAAGTATGATTCTTTTTGCTTTCATCCGTTCCTGCCCCTTTCTGCCTGTATGGCGTCCATGCTGCATGTCGTTCACCTGTGTCTGATTCGAGTATACTGTACCTATTCTTTTTTGTCAATATATTCCGTGTCCCCTGCCATTCGGCAGAGGACACGTGCTTTTCCAAAACAACTATCACCGATCAGTACGGCTATTCCCGGCCTATTTTCGTTTGGCAAACGTCTTTTTGCTTGACAACTTCCTCTTTTCAGGCCGGCTTCTGTCCGGTCGGCTGCTCCCCGCTTTGCTTTCGTTTAGCAAACGTCCTTTTGATCGTGCGCGTTCTGTTCACTGCCTTTATCAAGCATCGGATAAGGACACAGCAAAGCGCGGTCGTCTGCCAAAAGCCGATTGGCTTGCCTGACAGCGCCACGAAGGACAGAAAGCAAACGATAAAAACGGAAAATACAAGATCAAATACAAGAAACACAATTGGCCGGAATAACGATTTTTTCATCATCTGTAGTTCGCATAGGCTTTTTCACGCTGTCTCGAATAACTCACAAATATCTCCTGCGTAACTGAATATTTTGTTCCAAGATCTTCAATATTATAAATTTCCTCCTTCCTGATTTTCTTATATCATAATAATATATCTTTACATTATATTTGTCAATGCTTAATATTGACTTTTAAAAAATACTATGCTATAAAACTGTTGTCGACACCCTCATCCGGAAGGAGGGAGGCCTATGGCGAAGCAGGAGGATTCCGGGCATTCGTTTTTGGCGTATTTCAAGCGAGCAACCAGCCCGTTGGCCGTTTTGCGGATCTTATCCGACCGGCCGATGTATGGGTATGAACTGATTCAGGAATTAAAGCAGCGCTCGGGCGGAAAATACCAGCTTTCCCTGCTGTATCCCGTCCTGTACCGGCTGGAGGAGCAGGGCTATCTCGAGATCAGCTCCAGCGAGATCGTAGATGGCCGTGCGCGCAATTACTATGCCGTTACGCCTGCCGGACGGGACTATCTGCGGCAGACGCTGGCCGAGTATGCCGAGATTTCCGTCGTGTTTCAGCAGCTGATGGAGGATTGGGACGGACATGAAGCATAATGACGCCGTGATCCGGCAATACTGCCGGGCAGTCGGAAAGCGGCTGCCGCTCCCGGCGGCGCAGCGCAGACAGCTGCTGGCCGGACTGCGGGGCGAGTTGACCGAGGCCGCACAGGACTGCGCCTCGCTGGACGCACTGATCGCCCAGGCTGGCACGCCGGATGAAGCCGCGCAGGAGCTTTTAAGCGGCATCGCGCCGGAACGCGTGCAGGCCTATCAGAAAAAGCTGCGCCGGCGGTCTCTTCTGGCCGCTGTGCTGATCGTCCTGGCCGTCTGCTGCGCAGCGCTGATCTATGCGCAGGTGCTCACGGACAGCTCTGCAGCATACGCGGAGGAGCATATCACCATCCTGCCCACGACCGATCTGTCAGAAGCCGGACAATAGCCTCCGGCGGACATCAAACCTTTGTGCCCCCCCTTTCCCTCAACATACGAACCCGCGCGCATCGTTCGGATGTGCGCGGGTTCCCTTTTACCGGAATATCCTTATAGATTTGCAGCCGCTGCCGCGCCGGTGGTTCAGACCGCCGGGTCTGGCTGTTTGCTGCGCGGGGCCGCTTCCGGGCAGGCGGATTGGCGCAGGGTGGACAGGGCCAGCCCCAGAAGAGCCGCGTCCATGACCGTATACAGATTTCCAGAGATGAACGGCAGCGGCATGAACAGCGGGAATATCCCGGCCTGATACAGAAGACCGAGCACCAGCCGCAGCGAAAGAACCACACCCGCCGGCATACAAAGCATCCGGCCAAACGGGTTTTGCAGCTTCGCCGTCCGCACAAGCAGAATCACGAGCAGCCCCGCCTGCGGCGCATACAGCATCGCGAGCCACACCCACGCGGGTGTGCCGACCAGTCGGCCAAGCCGGTTTGCCTCCGCCAGTTCACCGCGCTCCAGCAGAGCGGAAACCGTGGAGGAATTCCTGTGATATTCCTGCATGATTGCCCGCCATTCCCGCAGACCGGCAGGACTGAGGTACCAGTTGGAAAAGTTATGATACTGCTGCGAATCCATATAGAGAAGTCCTGCAATGGCAAGTACCAGCAGCGTCCACACAAGCGCCCGCGCCCAGTTCTTTTTCACCCGGAACAGCTCCACGCGGATCGCGCTCAGCAGAACCGCCGCCGCGCCTGCTGCAAACACAATGCGGTACATGAGCTTGCCGTACCGATCCAACAGCAGAAGCGTCGCGAACGGCGTCAGCGCTGCCAGCGACAGCCAGAAGCCGCCCTTTTTCCCGCGCAGCGCGTACACGACCAGCGCATACGCCGCCGGATACAGCAGCGCGGCATACTCGCTCGTGTCGCCCACCGTGATCCCGAGCATACAAGGTGCACCGGGGCCCATGAACGTCGTCTGATACACGCAGACCGCGCCGAGCACAAGCACTGCGCCATAGATGTACCACGCGTACCGGCTCAGGCAGCGGTAATCCAGGTAATACCCGCCGATAAGCGCGCCGCAGGCCAGAAGCCCCGCTGCAAGCGTGAAAACATACGAAGAGCCGATCAATTCGGCGCGCAAATACATTCCAAGCACGATGGCAAGCCCGGCAAAGAGCAAAATCGCCGTCTGCTTTTTGGGCCGGTGTACCGCGTCGAGCGCAAGTCCGACGGCCTCCGCATCGCCCATCTGCCGGACGGCCTCGGCCTCCGCCGCATCCTCCGCCATGCCCTCGGCCAGATACGCCTCGGTCTGCTCTTCCAGATGCGTCCGCAGTTCGCGTTTCAGCGCGGGGCGCACGCGCTTCCAGCGCACCTGCGCTCCGGCAGTTTCCAGATACCGTTCGATCCGTTCAGCCACCGTAAGCGCCTCCCTTCAACACCTTTCCGACCGCCCGCGTATAGGCGTTCCATTCGGCTTCCTTCTCGCACAGCCGCTTGTGCCCTGCGTCCGTCAGGTGATAATACCGGCGCGGACGGCCCGCGGCGGACGGTTCGGCCCGCGCGGTGATATAGCCCTTCTGCTCAAGCGCGTGCAGAAGCGGATAGAGCGTCCCGGCCTTGAGGTCGAACGCATGCTCCGACCGGCTGCGCAGCGTTTCGATCATCTGATAGCCGTACATATCCTCCTGCTCGAGCAGCTTCAGGAGCATCAGCCCCGTGCTCCCGGCCAGCAGGGTTTTGTCAAATTCCATAACAAACCTCCTTTAATAGATAGATGGTCTATATATCGGATATCTATATATTAGCACATACCCGGAGCTTGTCAAGGGAAATTTTCAGGTGGGGATGCCTCCGGCGGCCCTGTCTTTTCCGTCTTGCCGGAAAAGACTGCCAGATATACAAAAAGCCTCCCCCGGCCGCTCCGGGGGAGACGGATGCGCTCAGAACCATGTTCTTGTCCGGGAGAAGCGGAACAGCTCCCAGAGGGTGATGAGAACCTGCACGGCGGCGCAGACGACGAAAATAAGGCTCAGGTTCGGGATGGGGATCGACAGATAGATGCAGGCCCCGGCTGACCAGATGAGGGCCGTGATGGACAGGCCCTGCATCAGGATGCCCCACCAGAGGGAGGTGAAGACGATGCACACAATGCTCGACACCGGCACAGCGTACAGGAAAAACAGCCACGACGGGAACGGCACGGCGGCGATGGTAAAGGCGGTGAACAAAATCGCCGCGATCACGAACACCAGCGCCACGGACAGCAGCAGCACATAAATATGAAAATGCGGGTTGGCCTTCTTGGGCGGCTCCTCTTCTCCAATGAGGTTGCTGACAGTCACGCCGTAGAGCTGCGCGATCTGCGCGAGGATATATACGTCCGGCAGACCCTCTCCGCGCTCCCACTTGGAAACGGATTTATCGGAGTAATTGAGCTTGCGCGCAAGGTCCAGCTGGGTGTCCTTATGGGATTTGCGGTAAGCGGCGATGTTTTTTGCGACGGTTCGCCGCAGTGTCTGTTCGTCCTGAAGCATAAGGACGCCCCCTTCCCGAAAAGCATTGGTATTACAGGAAATTCTACCGCCGGTAGAGTGCCGTTCTCCGACGGGTATCGCGCCTGTCCGCGCCGGTAGGGTGCATTTTGCGCCACCCGGTGCTAGAATACAGACAGCTTCGGAGGGCCGCCGACGGGCCGCCGTCCGGGCGATATACTGTGATATAGTATATCACTTTTTTTCATCCTGTGCAATGTGCATTTTCCGCCCGCTGCACGATACGCTCCCGGCATCTCACACACCATGCCGGGGGCGTTTTTCTGCGAATTTTTACCGGTGCTTGCGTTTTTCCGCGCCGTATGCTAAACTGGAACCATAAAAATGAGAAGGGAGTCCTGAGAGCATGCGCATGATCTCCTGCTGAAAGCTTGGCACAATCGTAACACCCCGGCGGTGAAGACCGTCTGGTTCGCTGTGCCTGTTCGCGGGAAATCTGCTTGACCTCTCAGCTTCCGTGCAGACCGTCTGCCCATTTATGGCAGGCGCAGTATGCCCTTCGGCTGTGGGAGCGGTTCCCGCAGCCATTTTTTAATTTGATGGAGGGCATACGATGGCATTGATCCAGATTACAGACCTGACCTTTGCATATCCCGGCAGCTTTGACAATGTATTTGAGCATGTCAGCTTCCAGCTCGACACCGATTGGCGGCTCGGTCTGACGGGCCGCAACGGACGCGGCAAAACAACGCTCCTGCGGCTTTTGCAGGGGCAGTATCCCCATCAGGGCACGCTCACGGCCCCCGGCGGGTTCGAGTATTTCCCGTATCCGGTTCCGGACGCATCGCTTACGCCGCTGGAACTGCTGGAGCGCAGCTTCCCGGATGTGCCGGAATGGCGTTTCCGGCGGGAACTGGCTCCGCTCGCGGTCACAGAGGACGCACTGTACCGCTCGTTTTCCACGCTTTCCGGCGGCGAACAGGCAAAGCTTCTGCTGGCGCTGCTGTTCGCGCGGGAGAGCCGGTATTTGCTCATCGACGAGCCAACGAATCATCTGGACGAGACGGGCCGCGCGCTCGTCAGCCGGTATCTGGCGAAAAAGTCCGGTTTTCTGCTCGTCTCGCATGACCGCGCGTTTTTAGACGGCTGCGTCGATCATATCCTATCCATAGGCCGCAGCAGCATCGAGGTGCAGCGGGGCAATTTTTCCTCATGGTACGAAAATAAGCAGCGTCAGGACGCGTTTGAACTGGCGCAGAATGCACAGCTGAAAAAAGAAATCGGCCGCCTGAAACAGGCCGCGCGGCAGTCGCGCGCATGGGCAGACAAGGTTGAAAACACGAAGATCGGCCCGCACTCGGCCAAGGTGACGGGCGAAGCTGACGCCATGGGCGGCCGGGCCTACATCGGTGAGCAGTCGCGTCGTATGCAGCAGCGGCGCAAGAATCTCGAACGGCGGCAGAACGCCGCCATTGAGGAAAAATCGGCGCTCCTGAAAAATATTGAGCAGGCCGCGCCCCTGAAGCTGCATCAGCTGCCGTATCACACCAACCGGTTGGCGCTTCTGCGGAATGTTTCGGTGTGCTATGGCGATGTACCCGTCTGCTCCGGCGTGACCTTTTCCGTCGAACAGGGCGACCGGATCGCGCTGCGCGGCGCGAATGGCACCGGAAAGACAAGCCTGCTGCGCCTGTTGTGCGGCGAGAACATTCCGCACACCGGGACGGTAGAGTGCGGCTCCCGGCTGCAAATTTCCCATGTGCAGCAGGACCCATCCGGTCTGCGGGGCGATCTTTCCGCCTATGCCGCGCAGCATGGGTTGGACGAGAGTCTGTTCAAGGCGATCTTGCGCAAGCTGGACTTTGCACGGGTGCAGTTTGAAAAGGACATGGCGGACTTCTCTGCCGGGCAGAAGAAAAAGGTTCTGCTGGCGCGAAGCCTGTGCGAACCGTCGCACCTGCTTGTCTGGGACGAGCCGCTCAACTATGTGGATGTGCTCTCACGCATTCAGCTGGAAGAGCTGCTGCTGGAATTCCAGCCGACGATCGTTTTCGTCGAGCACGACCGTGTGTTCTGCGACCGCGTTGCGACAAAGGCCGTGACGCTCTGACGGCTTGACGTTTTGCGCGCTGCCGGATACAATACAGGAAAACACAAATGAGGTGAACCGGAATGGATAAACAGGCCGTCGAGCAGCAGTTGTGCCAGCTGCCGGTCAGTCAATATGCGTGGATTGACCCGCGTGAGATCGAATTTTCCGAGCGCGTGCGCTATGTCTGCGAGCACGAGTGCCCGATGTACGGGACAAGCTGGGCCTGTCCGCCTGCGGTCGGCACGGTCGAGTCCTGCCGGAACCGGGTGCTGTCATATCCGGGCGCACTGGTCTTTACCTCGCTGGCTGAGGTCAGCGATATCGCGGACATGGCCGCAACGCTTGCCACGCGCGGCGCGCACGAGGCGCTTACGCGGCAGGTGCGGGATATTCTGCTGCAATTTTCCCCAGACGTGCTGACGCTCTCCACGGAGTCCTGTGCCATCTGCCCGAAATGCGCCTACCCGGACGCCCCCTGCCGCCACCCGGATAGAATGTTCCCCTGCGTTGAAAGCTACGGCATCGTCGCAACCGCGCTGGCTGAGCGGAACGGGATCGAGTTTTATAACGGCAATCTCGTGACGTGGTTCTCTGTGCTGTGCTACCGGTAAAAACAAAGACGCCCCTTGTCATGCGCATTGGACTGCATGATGAGGGGCTTGTTTTGCTGACACCGGAGATTCCCGGCGAACCCAGCGAAGCGGTTCGGCGGGAAAGAGGAGGAAACGGATTTAAGAGGATAAGCGGCTTCGCGCATAGCGGAGACTCGTTCCGTCGAAGCCGTTTCCGACGTGCCTCCGGCGGCCCCATCTTTTCCGTCTTGCCGGAAAAGATGGGGGAGAAAAGGGGCGCTGGGGTACGTTTGGTGCGTACTGCGGGTGCGGTTCAGGCAGGAACCTGATTTTTAGCTGTTGCGAACACACCAAGCCACCCTACGTATGCTATGGTACGCGCCGCCTGTTATGGTACACCGATTTTTCAAGTAGCTGCGATTCAATATCTGCGGTAAAAAGCCTTGCATTCGAAACTTGCAGGGTAGTACGGATTCGCCGCAGTTCTTTCTGGTGCCGTACTGGCGCGGGAGCGCCCCTGGCTTCCCTGGGGGAAGCTGGCTGCGGAGCGAAGCGGAGCAGACTGATGAGGGGCTATGCAGCGCATTTGCAAGCCGCGTCATAAATTCATGCTTCTTCATTGTATGCATCCTCCAACAGGTTTCTGACAGACTGTGCAAAGTTTAGATATTCCGCACGGTCGTTCTGATACGTTTCCCGTCCAAGCTCCGTGAGCTTGTAATATTTGCGCGGCGGCCCGCCGCTTTCCTCCTGCAGATAGGTCGTGAGCAATCCGTCCGACTTCAGCTTCCGCAGGATCGGATAGACCGTGCCATCCGCAATGTCAATGTGCTGGGAGAGGAAATCGGAGATCTCATAGCCGTAGCAGTCGCGCTTGTGCAGCAGCGACAGCACGCACAGCTCCAGCACGCCCTTTTTATATTGCGTGTTCATACGCAGCTCCTTTCCGTTTGGTTTTTCCTTTCACTAGTGTATTATATTCACTAGTCTGAAAATTTCAATAGTAGATTTTAAAAACAGCAGGGAGTTTTTCTCCCTGCTGTTTTGTCAATATTCTGTTTTTACCGCTGGTCGGCAAAAGTGGATGGATAGCTTTGGTTTAAATTATCCTAAAATTTGGATAGTAAGACAACCGTCTCAATATGCGCGCATTTTGGGAAAAGATCGACCGCTTCGGCGGAGCGGAGGGTGTAGCCTTTTTCCGTGAGCAGTTTCACGTCGCGGGCGAGGGTGGCCGGGTCGCAGGAGACGTAGACGACGCGCTGCGGCTGCATGGTGGCGATGGCCTCGATCACGTCGGCGCTTACGCCCTTGCGCGGCGGGTCGACGACGATCACGTCGGGCTTTTCGCCGCGCTCGGCCAGCAGCTTCGCAGCTGCGCCCGCATCCATGCAGTAAAATTCCGCATTGTTCATGCCGTTCTGTGCGGCATTAAATTTTGCGTCTTCGATCGCCTGCGGGATAATCTCGACGCCGACGGCCTTTTTCGCGTGCCGCGCAAGGCAGAGCGTGATCGTGCCCGTGCCGCAGTAGAGGTCAAGCACCGTCTCTTCTCCGGTCAGCCCGGCAAGCGCGGCGGCCTTTTCATACAGACGCTCGGCCTGCGCGTGGTTGACCTGATAAAACGCGGGCGCGGAGAGGCGGAATTGCAGGCCGCAGAGCGTGTCAGTGATCGTTCCGTCACCGTAAAGCGGCAGAAATTCCGTGCCGAGCACGGTATTGCCTTTTTTCGTGTTGGGGGAGAAGACAATGGTCGTGATGCCCGGCTCGGCGGCGAGGAGCGTCTGGACGAGCTGCTTTTTCTTCGGCAGCTGCTGTGTGTTGGCCGTGATGCAGACGAGGATCTGCCCGCTTTCCGTGCCGAAGCGGATATAAATATGCCGGATGTAGCCGGTATGCGCGGCCTCGTCATAGGCGCGGATGCTGTATTTGCGCATCCAGTCCAGAACGGCTGCGCGGATACGGTCGGCGCAGTCCGGCTGGATGCGGCAGTGTGCGACCGGAATGACCGTGTGCGTTTTTCCGGCGAAGAAGCCCGCGACGGGCTTGCCGTTCTGCTCCTGCACGGGGAACTGCACCTTGTTCCGATAGCCGTCGGTCTGCTCTGCGCCGGTGATGGGCAGGGAGGCGAGCGTCTGGCCGCCGATGCGCGTCAGGCAGCTGTGGACGTGCGTGCGCTTAAGCTCCAGCTCCTGCGCATAATCCATGTGCCGCAGCGCGCAGCCGCCGCATTTGGGAAAATACGGGCAATCCGGCTCTACGCGGTGCGCCGACGGCTGCTCCACGCGCAGCAGCTCGGCAAAGACCGCCGAGCGTCCGATGTGCGCAATGCGGATTCTGCACAATTCGCCTGGCAGCGCACCGGGCACGAACACGACCT